>ENA-UOUL01001545-UOUL01001545.1-bioreactor-metagenome-genome-assembly--contig:-NODE-1545-length-31422-cov-5.696539_pt1 | contig 31422 bp, 26 predicted proteins | sample MGYA00249838_ERZ747220 | MGnify/ENA primary metagenome ERZ747220 (study PRJEB28778, sample SAMN05720191) | bioreactor metagenome | isolation source: Anaerobic biogas reactor | place: USA:Washington... | reverse complement strand
CGTCCCCCTGGCTCCTATCCTGCCCGGCCCCGGGTCGACAGAGGCGTCGACCCCTACACCCCGCGCGCCAGCGCGGGGTACGCCTCACGCCTCACTCCTCACCCCTCACTTTTTTCCACTTTCCACTTTCTACTTTTCTATAACAGCAGGAGCAGATCCTTGTGTGGAGGAAAAGAGATAAAGGCGAGGGTCCACCCACCAGAAAACTCCATAGAAGAAGTCTTTGGTCAGAGTTCAGCCCCTCTCCATACCACCAGCAGAAGACCGGGCTTTTCCGGAATACAATGATTGCTCCTGCAGCACATGGGTTCGCCACAGAAAGGCCCTCCGGCTTTCCCCTATCCAACTATCCAACCAGCCAACTGGTCCGCACTCGCCCGCCAGGGGGACGGGCCCTTCGTCTTCCCTTCGGCTCCGCTTCGCTACGGACAAATGGTCCGTCCCCCTGGCTCCTATCCTGCCCGGCCCCGGGTCGACAGAGGCGTCGACCCCTACACCCCGCGCGCCAGCGCGGGTTCGCCTCACTCCTCACCCCTCACTTTTTCCGACTTTCCCCTGGCCCCTGACCCCTGGCCCCTATCTCCTACGTCAACGCCGTAAACATAAATACCGGGGGTTTGCCTTCCTTCTCCTGCTCCGGTTTGTTGTCAAAATAGATCGGGTCTTCGTTGGCGATCTTATCTAAAACATGTTTATACATTCTTCTTTTCATTTCCGCCATGGTAGTGCGGGATTTATTGAAGGTTTTAGCGTAGGCCACTGCCTCTTCCAGGGTTTTTTCCGCATTTTCGCAGGCCTTCACCACATGGTATTTTTCCAGTTCCTCCGCCCCCAGGCGGTCACCGGTCAAAAGCATCCTCTGCCAGAGATGATAAGGCATGATCCGCCCCATCCATTCCAGCATGGATGGTGACAGCTGTATCCCCAGATTGATTTCCGGCAGACAGAAATATCCCCGGTCGGCCCGCATGAATCGGAAATCACAGGCCCCGGCCAGCATAGCCCCATTGCCGAAGGCATGGCCGGTGATAGCAGCAATGGTAGGTACCGGCGCCATCATCATGGCAGTAAATACTTCCCCATTGCGATACACCCATTTGCTCAGGGTATCCCAATCGCCCTCCTGCATGGTTTTCCCCATCCAGTCCACATCGACTCCCAGGCAGAAAGCTTTGGGATCACTGGATGTGAGCACGATGGCTTTAATTTCTTCATCGGCCAGGATCTCATCATAAATCGCCAGCATGGCTTCGGCCCAGGTGGGATTATGGCGGTTTTCGCCGTCATTCATGATCAAGATTGCCACTGTTTCGTCTTTTTTCCATTCTACTATAGCCATATTTCCTCCTCGATCCTTGTTTATTCCCCGGTTATATTCCCTTTTCACAGGCCATGGGGGGGTCCGGCCTGCTAAAAACTACAGCCAGGTATCGACATATTCCTCCCCGACTTCTGAAATATATTTTTCCGCTGCATCTGGTGTCGGCAGTTCCACCTCCTCAATATCCGTACCGTAATTACATAAGGGGCAAAACATATGGAACCCGTAAAACATCTCCCCTTCGCCCTGGTGGATGGCCCTGATCACACTGATGACCGTCGGGCAGGTTTCTTCCTTCTGGGAAAAATAGGCGGCCGTTTTCAGTGTCCAATTATATTCATTGGATGGTTTTTTACAGGTTGGACAAATTATATTTAACTCCGCCAGCTTATTTTTTCTCAAATCCATCAACCACCATCGCTGCAAAACTTCATTTAAACATTATCGCCGGGAGCAGCAGGGCCCTCCGGACTTTTTCCCTGCTACTATATTTGCTCCCCGACAGCCAGGCGGGCCTCCCGGGATGATTCCATCGACTTATGAGCCGAATCAATGGCTGTGGCCAGATTACTCAGGGTCTCGGTGGGATTGTGGAAACCCAGACCATTGGTCACTGCCACATAATCCAGATACCATTGCGCCTGGCGGTGCAGTTCCATGGCTTCCTGGAGCCGGGCATCATCCACCCCGGCTTCCCGGCTGGCCTTGAGTTCATTGATGGCCCCCACCACTGCCCATCCTGCTGTATCCTGGGTCTCTTTCACCTGGGTCTGGATGGTCTTTACCCGGTCCTGCAGCCACTCAGTGCCATTGCGATGACAATTGGTACAGCTCTCTTCAATATTATTCAACGGGCTTTGCCATTTATGCGAAGAAATCTTTTTATTGCCGATTTTGGTATAGGGCATATGGCAGTCGGCGCAGGATAAACCTGCCGTCTGATGAGTGCTGCCCAGGAAAGTTTCATATTCCGCATGGCGGGGTTTGACCAGACCGGTACCGGCATCGGGATGTGTCCATTCACTGAAACCGGCTTCATCGTAAAAGGCCAGGATATCCCCGGCAGTAGTACCCTTATCCCAGGGGAAAAACACTTCTTTGCCCGGCGGCTGGAAATAATAAGTCACATGGCACTGGGCACAAACCAGTGTACGCATTTCCTGGGTGGGTATTTTGTCGATATCCCGGCCCTGGCGCTCCAGAGCATTGATCAGGGCCGGTCTGCTCAGGCGCAGTTTGGCAGTCGCGGGATCATGGCAATCCAGACAGCCGATAGGTTCCGTTACTTCATCTATTATTTCATCAAAACTCATCAGGAAATAATCGGCACCGTATTTCTCCATCAGCTCCGGCACCTGGGTGGATTTACAGGTGATACAGGAGGCCCCCGCTTTTTTACGGGCCGGATCGATGGCTATTACATCTTCGATGGTATATAAATGCCCCCGGGGCTCATTATACTCGGCAGCAAAACCGAATCCGGCATAAATAGTCCTTAAATATTCCCGGCCTTCAAAATGAGAGGGTTTGGCATCGTTTTCCAGATTGGTCTGATAGGAGTCCCATTGAACCGGGTAAAACGGCGCCCAATTAGCTGAAACCACTTCCCCCGGGGCGATTTCCCCCACCGGCCCCCCCATTATTTCCTCGTTGTGGCGGTTAAATAAAAATATGCCGGCAACCAGAACAACGACGGCCAGAGGAACAAAAACAATCAAAAGTTTTTTAATCTTATCCGGAGTCAAAACGATCCCTCCTCTTATTTTTTAGGGTGCACTATATTGCGGTGGCAGTGGAAACAATAACTGCCCCCCTCATCGCTGGTATTGCCTGTCATCACCATAATATCGCCGTGACAGCGCATACAGTTTTCCTGTATGACCTGTTTGCTCAGTCCCGTGGTTTTGATTTCCAGTGGAGTGGTATTGGTCACCACCCGGTAGACATCCCGGAGACCGGTGTAAGCAGCAAACACACTCCCGGTGACCAGACCATCAGGGTCATGGCAGTCACCGCAGTTAGCCCCACTGGCATGGGGTGAATGCAAATAGGCTTCCACCTGCTCATCCATGGCATGGCATTGCCCGCAGAAACCTGCTTCCGCCAGTCCCAATGCCGGGATTTTGATCATCAGCATCATTCCAAAACCCATCACAGCTAAAACCAGGAGCCATCGGAATACTTTCATTAGAACGCATCATTCCCTTCACAGGCTCATGCGCCGAAAAATAACCAGATAAAAAATATATTCGCTTTATCCCCTGATTATTCCTTTAAAAATCCTGGTGTATGAACACCGGCGTTCGGCAAACAGATTGGCAGCGGTATTTGTTCATCGCCTTTCCCTTGCATAACCCGGCGGGCCCATAACCCGGCGGGCCTGTGCAGGAAGACCCGCCCCGCAGCAGCTTTCCCGCCCATTTTCTGCCGGGATGGGCAGGAAAAGGACTTGTCAGTTCATAAGTTTACAAGTTAGGATAATAATTAATGAAGATTTTGGGGGAGGAAGTTTTAAGTGAAAATCGGTATCGACATCGATAATACCATTACCTATACAACCGAGATGATCATGAGTTTTGCAGAGGTTTTCGGCCGGCAGCACGGCTTGAACACCGTGGCGGAACCCGGCTTTTATTATCTGGAAGAAGCCCTGGGCTGGGACAAAAAAGCCGCCGATGATTTTTTCGATCAGTTCCTGCCCGAAATATATAAAAATATCCGTCCCAAGGAACTGGCCGCTGAAGTAATGCAGGAATTAAAAAAGGACCATGAACTCATCCTCATCACCTCCCGCAACCGCAGGTTCCACAATGTGGAGGAGGTCACCGCCGACTGGCTGGATAGAAATAATATCGTCTACGACCGGCTGATTTTAAACACCACTGATAATATGCATTTTTTCAACAAGCTGGAAGTCTGTGTTAAAAATGATATAGAGGTCATGATCGAAGACCATCACGAGCTGATCAGGGCCATCAGCCCGGTGCTGCCGGTGATAGTTTTTGACTACCCCTATAACCGGCATCTGGCCAATGATAATATCCTGCGGGTCAGCAGCTGGGCAGAGGTCAAACCCTTAATCGATGATTTTTCTTTACGGCAGTACCTGCCTGACACCGGCAGCAACATCAAATAGCAATTGCATAAGCTTTTGCGCCTCCGCGTCGCCCACATCCTTGAGTACCGCCTGATTGGCCAGGGCTATTGCCTCACTGACGGGCCCCTCCAGTCTCTCTCCCTCCGGTGTGAGGACAACACTTAAAGCCCGGCGGTCAGAGGGATCAGGACAGCGTTTGATAAGACCCTTTTGTTCCATGCGGTCTAATAGTCCGGTTATTGTGGAACTGTCCAGATACATCCGTTCGGCAATCTGTTTCACCGTCAGTCCGTTTTCATCCCAAAGGCATTTTAGTATTCCATATTGTCCGGGTGTCACCCCATGTGGTGCCAGACGGGTCTTAAAATACTGGTTGACGGTATTTTGCGCCCGGGTCAGGGCAAAATTCACACATTGTTCCAATTCCATAAAGCACCTGCTCCTTTGCGTATCAAAGGGGCCGGCCGGTTCGCAGCCGGCGGCCCCGCATTATTCTTAGCGCAGCAAATTACTGGCGATATTCATCCTTTGCGCTTCAGAAGTACCTTCGTATATCTCGGTTATTTTAGCATCCCTTAAAAGCCTTTCCACCTTCTGGCCTTTGCAGTAACCATAACCGCCGAAAATCTGCACCGCCTTGCCGGCATGTTTAAAACACATTTCCGCGCAGAATAATTTAGCCATTGATGCCGCCTTGCCAAAAGACTGCCCCTGGTCCTTGAGCCAGGCCGCATAATAATAGAGGAAGCGGCCCGCATTGATATCCGTTTCCATATCTGCCAGCATCCATTGGATGGCCTGGTTTTTAGAAATCGGCTTGCCAAATTGTATCCTTTGTTTGGAATACTCGATGGATTCATCCAGGGCCGCCTGAGCTATCCCTACGGCCTGGGCAGCAATGCCGATACGCCCGTGATCCAGACAGGACATGGCGATCTTCAGTCCATCCCCCGGCTCACCGACGATATTTTCCTTGGGGATCCGGCAGTCATTGAAAAACACTGCCGAAGTCTGGGAGGCGCGGATGCCCATTTTCATTATATGTTCACCGACCGTCAGCCCCGGGGTCCCTTTTTCCACAATGAAAGCGCTCATTCCTTTGCGCCGGTCCTCGGGGTCAGTCCAGGCAAAAGTCACGAAAGTATCAGCAACCGGACCATTGGAAGTGAAAGTTTTAGAACCGTTTAAAACATACTGGTCACCTTCTAAAACCGCCCGGGTAGTGGCGGAACCCACATCAGTCCCCGCCCCCGGTTCCGTCAGGGCAAAAGCCCCCAGATGCTGGCCTCTGGCCATGGGAGTCAGATATTTTTTCTTTTGTTCCTCACTGCCGAAAAGAGCAATGGGGCCGCAGGCCAGACCGGTGTGCACTGACATGGTAAAACCGGTAGCCGCACAGGAATTAGACAATTCTTCCACCGCAATGGCATAGGTCAGGTATTCCACCCCGGCACCGCCGAATTCCTCCGGAAAAGGCATGCCCATAAAACCTTTCTCCCCCAGAAGTTTGATGACTTCTGCCGGGTAACGCCCGCTTTCATCAATTTCCGCTGCTATGGGGTCCACATACCGGCGGGCAAATTCCTTCATATTGGCTTTGATCATTTTTTGTTCATCACTGAGTTTAAAATCCATTCTTTTCGCTCCTTTTCTGCCCGGGGCTGTCACCAGGCTTTTTCTCAGTCTATTAATACCGATTTATGTTGTCAACAACTAATTGGCATGCCAACTATTTTATTATGCCCCCTTGAGCAAATATTATTTATTTTATTCATTACCCGGCCGGGCCGCCAGGTATTTATATCTTTTTAAAGGAAGACAGGCCCCAGCCAATTGTCCTGAATTTTCTGGACAAATAAGCTGGTTGATGTCAAAATATAAATGAAGGAGTCTCATGCTCCCTTATCAGCCTTATTTTCGCGTTTCCCGAAAGGAGGTCCTGTCATGATTGTTACCACGACCAAAACCATTGAGAACCACTCCATAACCGACTATCTGGGACTGGTAGCCGGCGAATCGATCCTGGAAGCCAAAGAAGTGCTGGCCGGCATTGCCGACCACAAAGCGGAAAACTACGAAACCTACAAGGTCAAAATGACCAAGGCCCGTCTGTTCGCAGTTGAACAGATGAAAACCAAAGCAGAAAAAATGGAAGCCGATGCCATTGTAGCAATTGATTTTGATTATGTAGCCCTACCTGATAACTCCCTTATGGTAGCTGCTTCCGGCACCGCCGTGAAACTCAGTGAACAGTCTTTAAGCATGTAAAAATGTATTTTTAATTTAAAACTGCCGGGATCTTTTCTTCCGGCAGTTTTTTTAATCCCCTTTAAAACAGGTACAGAAACTGGGCAACGGCCCCACAGACCATTAAGGCGGTTATTAGCGGGAGCATAAAAGCCATCAGGGTCCATTTAAAACTGCCCGTCTCCCGGTAAATGGTAAGGAGTGTGGTGCCGCAGGGGTAGTGCAGCAAAGAAAAAAGCATGGTACAGATACCGGTGATATAGGTCCAGCCATGCTGATCCACCAGCAAATTTTTTAGGGCGGCCAGACTGTGGATATCTTCCAGTGATCCGGTGGCCATATAACCCATTATCAAAAGGGGTATGACCAGTTCATTGGCCGGCAGGCCCAGGATAAAAGCCATCAGAATGATCCCATCCATACCCAGGAAATGCCCGAATGGATCCAAAATAGCGGCCAGACAGCCATAAAGACTGGTGTCCCCATAACTGATATTGGCCAGGATCCAGATCAATCCCCCCGCCGGGGCCGCCACGATCACCGCCCGGGACAAGACGAACAAAGTGCGGTCCATTATGGACCTGACAATGATCTGGCCCAGGGCTGGTTTCCGGTAAGGCGGCATTTCCAGGGTATAAAATGAGGGCATCCCCTGAAGGAAGGTCCGGGAAAGAAAATAAGAAACCATAAGGGTGGCAGTCACACCAATGAGGACCGAGACCAGGACCGCTGCCGCCGCAGTTATGCTCCCGGCTTTTAATACCATCCCCCCGGAAATGATCACCGCCACAGTTATCAACAATGGGAACCGTCCATTACAGGGCACGAAATTATTGGTCAATACAGCAATGAGCCTCTCCCGGGGCGATTCGATGATACGACAGGAGATCACCCCGGCAGCATTGCAGCCAAAACCCATGCACATGGTCAGGGCCTGCTTCCCGCAGGCACCGGCCCGGTAAAACAAATTATCCATATTATAGGCTGCCCGGGGCAGATAACCCAAGTCCTCCAGAATGGTGAACAAAGGAAAAAATATAGCCATGGGGGGCAGCATCACCGCAACCACCCAGGCCAGCGAGCGGTACACCCCCAGAAGCAGGAAACCATAAAGCCAATCCGGCAGCCCCAGCCATAGCAAAGCCTGGCCCAGATATCTTTCCAGTCCGAAAAAAGCCCTGGTCAACAGTTCCGAAGGGTAGTTGGCTCCGCTGATGGTGATCCAGAAGATCAGCCCCAATAGGAGCAGCATCAAGGGGTATCCCCACAAGCGGGAAGTTAATATATCATCCAGGCGCCGGTCCCAGTCCACCCCCGCAGCCTTTTTACTGACCACTTTCCCGGCGATCAGTTCCGCTTCCTGGTAAAGTGTCTGCACGATCCGGTCGCTTAAATCCTGGCTGCCAGCGGTCCCCCTAATTATTTCCGGCCCCGCTTCTATGGCTTCGGCAGGTTTTGCCCCCATACTGATATTTCCTCCAGGTTTTTGTACTCTGCCGCCTTTTTAAGCAGGCCGGCGTCCCCCTCCAGCATCCGCAGGGCCAGCCAGCGGCAGTTGACGGGAAAGGCCCCCCCTTTCCCCGCTATTTGCTTTTCTATCTGCTGCAGTGCCTTCTCCACTTCCGGATCATAGGTTATACTGCGGGGCTGGACACAGGTTTTGCCCTCCACCATTTTCTTGATGGCTTCCTTCAACTGGCTGATCCCCTTTCCCCGGCTGGCCACAGCCGCGATCACCGGCACCCCCAGTTCGGCTTCCAGTCCCTTTATGTCGATAAAAATCTTCTTCCTTTTAGCCTCATCCAGGAGGTTGACACAGACGATGAGGCTGGTGGTTATCTCTAAAACCTGCAGGACCAGATTCAAATTGCGCTCCAGGCAGGTAGCATCTGCCACCACCACCGTTGCCCGCGGCCGGGCAAAGCACAGGAATTCACTGGCACTCTCTTCATCGGGGGAATTGGCCAGCAGGGAATAAGTCCCGGGCAGGTCCACCAGCTGGTATTCCTGCTTTTGATAATAATAAGACCCGCTGGAAACCAGAACCGTTTTGCCGGGCCAGTTGCCGGTATGCTGCCTGAGTCCGGTCAACAGATTGAAAATGGTACTCTTGCCGGTATTGGGATTGCCGGCCAGAGCAACCACCGGCGGTGATCCGGTCCGCCGGGAGGAACCTTCCGCCAGGTCAAATAATGAAGCATTACTCAAAGTATCCGCTCCGCTCTATATAAATATAGTCACTTTGCCCCTTCCTTAAAGCGATCATAGTGCCGCGGAGTAAATATACTGCCAGGCCTCCCCCCGGCCTCCTGCGCACAGTCTCTACTTCTGTACCGGGGACAAACCCCAGGTCCATCAATCTTCTGCGCATGGTCCCTTCAGCTGCTAAACAGCAGATCCTGCCCCGGGCCCGAACCGGCAGATCAGTCATTTTAATCATGAGATACCCTTTAATGACGGCTGTAATTAACTACTTTATAATAAGCAGGAAGCGACCGGGATGTTACTAAAATACAGCCTCTTTTTCGCGCCAGGCCGGTCAGGCTTTCCCCTTTTAAACAGCCAGAAACCAGCCAGCTGTATGGAAAGCAGCCTCCGGAAGGTCTGGCTGCAGCGGCGGCAATCCAGACCAACCGGATGAGCAGACCCCGGCAGCCCGCCGCCCGGGCAGAAATATAAAACAGGGACCAACTTTTTAAAAAGTTCAGTCCCTGCTGATATCGGCAGCTAAATTAGTTTTTTGCCTGATATATCCCGGCCTTCAGTCATCGATCAAAATGATATAGACTTTGCGGGGGCCGTGCATCCCAAGGACCACCTGCAAAGCAACGTCCGCCGTCCGGCTGACACCGGTGATGAGTGTTACGGCCGCCGTTTTCTCCTTTTCCAGTATCCCCGCCAGATCAAAACGGTCTTTGAGCATCTGGGAGGTTTTCACCAGGGCGATGTAATAATCCGGCGCCAGGGAAAGAAGGCGCTGATTGTCCCCGTCATGCCTGATGACAATTGTGCCGCTGTCAGCCAGAGCATAATCACAACCGCTCATCCCCGCCTCCGTCCGGAAAATACTGCGCCGATATTCATCAGCCGGCAGTTCACTGACATAGCCGGCTTCTATCCCCATCTCTTCAGCGGCTGCAGGCGGAAAATATTCCTTGATGATCTCCTCATCGGATAAAAGCAGAGTTTTACATCCCAGTTCCGTCAGAGTCTCCCTGACGGCCTGCGGCACCTCCGCAGCATTGGTCCTGATCACCTGAGCCGCTGCTGCCGCAGCCTTCTGGACAAATACCTCCACATCACCGGGGCGGGTCTCCACCGGGGGCATTATCTCACGGTTGATACGCCCCGGTCTGCCGGCAGCCTTTAGTTTTTCTAAAATCATAGTCCTGCTACTCATTATCCCGCCCCCCTTCATCGGCTTTAGCTGCTGCTTCATTTTCCGCTTTACCCGTTTTCTGCCATTCCGCCCAGTACTGACGGAAAGTCTTTTCTGCCCGGGGCAGATCGCGGTAATCAGACCAGGCCTTAAGAGGCCCAGGCATTTTATGCACCTGGCCTTCCTCACTGCCCAGCCCCAGATAAAAGCGAAGGAGACCCATGGATTTTTCAAATAAAGCCGGGTTTTTCACCGCTGCTGCCCAGCCCTTGAACCCGGCCCTTTCCAGAGCCGACCCCCGGGAAGCGCCGAAAGTCTCATTCCCCGCCGCCTTCATGGCCCGATAATGATGGAACATCTCCACATGCTTTATGCCGGCCGGGCATACTGATTCACATCCCCCGCACAATGTGCAGGCTTCATATATATGATAGGTATCATCCAGACCCAGCAGCAGCGGCGAAATGACTGCCCCCATAGGCCCCGGATAGCACCAGCCGTAGGGATAAGCCCCCACCGTCAGATAAACCGGACAGGCGATGAAACAGCGTCCGCAGCGGATACATCTTAAAGCCTGGCGCAGCTCTTCATCAGCGTAAATCTTGCTGCGGCCATTGTCTAAAATCACCACATACATTTTTTCCGCCCCGTCCCGCTCCCCGGCATCTTTGGGACCATTTATCACTGACACATAACTGGTCATCCCCTGACCCGTACAGCTGCGGGACAGCATATCCATGATATGGAAAGCATCGGCAGTATTGGCCGCCACCTTCTCCAGGCTCATGACAGCCACATGGACCCGGGGAGCCCCGGTGGACCAGCGGATATTGCCCTCATTTTCCACCAGGACGATACTGCCGGTGGAAGCAACAGCCATATTGACACCGGTGATGCCCATGTCCGCCTGTTCAAACTGGCGGCGCATGAAATCCCGCACATTGCCGGCAATTTCCGTGGCCTCCTCCGTGTATTCCATCCCGATATTATCCACCAGAGTCTGGGCGATCTGCTGGATGTTTAAATTGATAGCCGGGCCCACGATATGAAAAGGCGCCGTCCCCCGCATCTGCACAATGAGTTCCCCCAAATCACCTTCATAGATTTTCACCCCGGCCTCTTCTTCCAGATAATGATTGAGATCGATCTCCTCGGTGATCATGGATTTGCCCTTGGTGATCACTTTTACCTCATGTTTTACCGCCAGATCCTTTATGATGGCACAGGCCTCAGCAGCATCAGCGGCCCATAGGACTTCCATGCCGTTGGCCACGGCATTTCTCTCGAATTCCTCCAGGAGTTCCGGCAGATTTTCCACCGTATTTTCCCGGATGGCTTCCGACTGTTCCCGGGCCAGACCGTGATCCTCCAGCTGCCCCAGAGCATTGGCTGTCAGCATATTGAAAACCGCTCCCACCTGGGCCATAAATTCGATCTGATCCCTTTTGACAACTTCTTCTTCCATGACTTTTACATAATTTTGCGGATCAGCTCTCATGCTCCAACGCCCCCTTTCAGGTTCCGGGCCAGGAATGAAACCAGATGCATAGCCTGCCGGTCCGGATGATGACGATGAAGATATCCCCCGATATTAAGCAGGCATCCCGGATCGGAAACGATCAAAATATCGGCCCCCGATTTTAGAAAGTTTTCCGTTTTAATATCCACTAAAGTCGAGGATATCAGCGGGTATTTAAGAGCAAACTGCCCGCCGAAACCGCAGCAGACTTCAGCAGCATTAAGGGGCGCAATTTCAGCACCTTGAACATGGTTTAAAAGCTTCAAAGGCTGTTCATCGATGCCCAGAGCCCTTAAAATATGACAGCTTTTGTGGTAAGCAATCTTCCCCGCGAAGGCGGCATTAACATCTTCGATCCCCGCCCCATCCACCAGAAACTGCGACAATTCCCAGACCCTTTCCCCCAGGGCCTCAGCCCGCCTTTGCCAGTCTCCTTCCCCGGCCAGCAGACGGGGGTAATCATTTTTGACCGTGTTGACACATGAACCGGAAGGACTGACAATAATCTCATCGTCTTCAAATATTTCGATAAATCTTCGGGCAATGTCCCGGGCCGCTTCCAGATGCCCGGCACTGACTGCCGGCTGACCGCAGCAAGTCTGTTCTTCGTGGTAAATAAGATCAAAGCCCAGACTGGACAGCAGCTCAACCGTATCTGCCCCCACATCGCCCATCAGCGCATCGACTGCGCAGGGAATGAACAACGAAACCTTTTGCATGACTTCCCTCCTCTGGTCATTACCGTTTTCAGAATATTCTTTACGATAGATTTCTGCTAATTTTTACATTTCCCTCTTTTTTTCTTCCGAGACAGGGGGACGTTTCACTTGTCTCCTTTTAACCTGACACGGGGACGGTCCTTTTGTCACCCTGGCGCCTGACACGGGGACGGTCCTTTTGTCACCCTGGCGTTGCAGGAGCAATCATTGTATTCCGGAAAAGCCCGGTCTTCTGCTGGTGCTATGGAGAGAGGCCTGACACTGACAAAAGGCTTTTACTATGGGAGTTTCTGGTGGATGGACCCTCGCCTTTATCTCTTTTCCTCCACACAAGGATCTGCTCCTGCTGTTAAATGCTGTCAGGGCGAACCCGCGCCACCGCGCGGTCTCGCCTCACGCCTCACTCCTCACTCCTCACTATCCCAACCCCTGGCCCCTCACCCCCCGCCTACTTATGCCTACGGCTCCAAGTATGTTATTATAGGTATTATATTTATAGAGCTGGAGGTTTTTATATTGCCTGGCAAAGAAGATATCATCAATGAAGCTTACCAGCTGGGTTTTGCCGATATCGGTTTTACCTCGGCTGAGCCTTTCGACAAACAAAGGGAAATCCTGCTGGAGCGGGAAGGCTTCTATGACTGGGTATATAAAATGAATCTGGATCTATTACAGGGTACCGACCCCCGGGCGGTCTACCCCGAAGCTAAAAGCATCATCGTTTTGATCTACAACTATTTTCAGCAGGCCTTTCCCCCGGATATGGCGGGTAAATTCGGGCGCTGTTATATGAATGATGACCGGATGATAAAAGATGGCCTGGCAAAAATGACGAAGGATTTTCGCCGTTTTCTCACCACCGGGGGCATCAATTCCAAATCCGGGGTGAATCTTCCCCAGCGCCTGGCAGCAGCCCGGGCTGGTTTGGGGACTTTCGGCAAAAATTGTTTGTTTTACTCCCGCCAGGCTGCCGGTAAGGGTTCCTGGGTCTTCCCCATTGTCTTACTGGTGGACCGGGAATTTACTCCCGATGAAGCCACAATAAAAGTCGAGTGCCCCGACTGGTGTAAAAACGCCTGTATCGCTGCCTGCCCCACCGGAGCACTGAGAGGGCCCAATAAAATCGATCCCCGCCGCTGCATCTCCTATTTGAGCTATTACGGCGACGACGACGCCCTCAAAGAATACCGGGAAGAAATGGGTGTGAAGGTCTACGGCTGTGACCGCTGCCAGGAAGTCTGCCCCCGCAACGAAGGCTGGATGACCAGGGAACTGCCTCCCGATGAGAAAATTGCTGAGTGGTCCCAGTATTTTGACCTCGCGGCTTTATTGCATATGGATGAAGAATACTATGTAAAATATGTCCAGCCCCATATGTTCTACATCCCCCCAGAGGAGATCTGGCGTTTTCAGATGAATGCCGCCCGAGCCATGGGCAATAGTCTGAACTTTGAATATTATGCCGATTTAAAGCAATGTCTGGCAGAAAATCAGGATGAAAGAGTGCGGGAAATGGCCGCCTGGGCTTTGAAAAAATTGGACTATCAGATGCAGACTCATAATCGGAAATAAATGACCTATCAGGTGGAGGAAGATAAATGGAATTAAAATATGGATTAGATGACCGCCCTGGTTCCGGGGAGATGCTTTTATACGGGCTGCAGTGGCTGGCCATCGGTATCCCTTCGATGCTCATCGCCGGTAAAGTCATTGCCGGCTTTCACTATGCCGATGCCGCCAGTCAGATACTTTATCTGCAAAAAATATTTTTCATCACCGGCCTTTTGTATATGGCCCAGGTATGGTTCGGGCATCGCCTGCCCATAATCGCCGGTCCGGCCACCGTATTGCTGGTGGGGATCCTGGGCAGTCAGGGAGCGGAGATAAATGCCATCTACACCGCCGTTTTCCTGGGGGGGCTTCTGCTGACCATTTTGAGTCTGAGCGGCCTGTTCAGCTATTTAAACCGTTTGTTCACCCCCCGGGTGGTAGTGGTCGTCCTCTTATTGATCGCCTTCACCCTGACACCCACCATACTTAATATGCTCCTGGGACAGGGCAGTGCCGCCTCCCCTACTGCCAATCTCCTCTTTGGCCTGGCAGTAACCCTTTTAATGTTTATCGCCGCCCGGCTTTTGACCGGGATCTATAAATCACTTTTGATCGTCATAACCATGCTGGCCGGCAGTCTGGCCTATTTTCTGATCTTTCCCGCCCCCGCCGGGGCCACCCTGGGGGAATTGCCCCTTTTAGGATCTTTTTTCAACAATTTTATCACTGCCCCGACACTGGACATCGGACTTCTGGCCGCCTTTTTGATTTCCTATCTGGCTCTGGCCATAAATGACCTGGCCTCAGTCCAATCCGTAGGGGAGGTCCTGCAGCTGAAGGATCAGCCCCAGCGGGTCAAACGGGGGATAACCCTGACCGGTCTGGGCAATATCTTATCCGGATTCTTCGGCGTCATCGGTCCGGTGAGTTTTTCCATCGGCCCCGGTGTTATCATTTCCACCGGCAATGCCTCCCGTTTCACCCTTTTGCCCGCTGGCGCCGGACTCCTCCTGCTGGCTTTTTCGCCCCTGATCATCGGCTTTTTCGGCAGCATACCATCAGCAATGGTAGGTGCCATAATGCTGTATCTGATGAGTTCCCAGATCGGTGCCGGCCTGATGCTGGCCCAGCAGCATAATTCCCTTAATACCATTGACAATGCCCTGATCCTGGCCCTGCCGGTATTACTGGGTGTCATCATCGCCTTCCTGCCGGCAGAAGTTTTGGCCGCCATACCGCCGGTTTTAAAACCCCTGCTGGGCAATGGTTTTGTCATGGGTCTTTTAGCCGTCCTTTTTATGGAACATATCGTATATGCAAAGGAATCTGCGTAAATAGTAAGAATATATTACAGCAAGATCAGCGGAAATGAGGAAAAAAACAGCTATGGAACAGGAACGCAGCATGCAAAAAGCAACATTGATAGTGGTCATGACCACTTCTTTTGCCACCACTTTCCTGGGCAGTTCCATCAATCTGGCCATCCCGGCAATTGCCGCTGATTATTCCAGCGGTGCGGTCCTGATAAGCTGGATCGTCACCAGTTATCTGCTGGCCTCCGCCGCCCTCTTGCTGCCCTTCGGGCGCCTGGCCGATATCATGGGGCGCAAAAGATTATATGTGGGGGGCATATTTTTGCTGGGCGTCTCCACTTTATTGTGCATCTTTGCCCCCACAGCCAATATACTCATACTGCTGCGGGTATTTCAGGGTCTGTCCAGTTCCATGATCTTCGGCACCGGCATGGCCATCTTAACCTCCGTTCATCCCCCCCAGGAAAGGGGCCGGGTACTGGGCCTCAGTTCTGCCGCCACCTATCTGGGCCTTTCCATAGGACCCTTTGCCGGCGGATGGATGAGCACCGTTTTTGGCTGGCGCAGCATCTTTTTGACCGTCTTTTTTATTTGCATCCTGGCCTTCACACTGGCTTATACCAAACTCAAAGATGATCATCAGGGCTTTGACCGGGATAAATTTGATATGACCGGCAGTCTTTTATATACTCTGGGCCTTACCGCCTTCATGTTCGGCCTGTCTTCTTTAAACAGCCATTTCCTGGCCCCCTTTTCCGCCCTGGCTGGTGCCGTATTTTTGGTCTTTTTCGTCTTATATGAATTAAAACAGGACAACCCCATCTTAAATATGCGTATATTCCGGGATAATTCCCGCTTTGCCTTCGCCAATCTGGCGGCCATGATAAATTACAGCGCCATCTTTGCCTCCACCTTCATACTGTCACTGTACCTGCAGCTCATCTGCGGACTGACCGCCCAGGCGGCGGGACTGATCCTGCTGGCCCAGCCGGTTTGCATGGCCCTTTTCTCCCCCCTGGCCGGAAGGATCTCCGACCGCAAGGACCCGGGAATACTCTCCGCTTTTGGCATGGGACTGGGAGGGATAAGCCTGGGGATTTTCATCTTTTTGACTCCCCGTTTCTCCGCCGCAGCGATTGTGGGAGTACTGATGCTGCTGGGAATCGGCGTGGCCTTCTTCTCCTCCCCCAACAGCAATGCCATAATGGGTTCCGTCACCAGAGCCTTTTACGGTGTGGCCTCCTCTTCACTGGGGACCGCCCGTTTGGTGGGTCAGGCTTTCAGCATGGCTATCGTGACCCTTTTGACCGGCTTTTTTGTCGGCAACATCCCCCTGGCCGCCGCCCCGCCTCATCAATTGATGCATATTTTCAGGACCGCCTTTATAATTTTCACTGTCCTCAGCCTCTTCGGAGTCTGGTCCGCCATTGTCAGCACCCGTCCCGGGGACCGGCCAGCCGCGGAACTTCAGGAATAAAACCAGTAAAACCATTATCCTCGACAGGATCCCTGGAAATTTTCAAGCCCTTCAGGTCAATGGCCCGGTATTATGATCAGGATAAGATATCATTCCCGTTTATAATTGTAATAATTGGCTGACAAATTTCAGCAGGATTTTTGCAGCTTTAGCAGAATTGTTTAAATATTCGTTTATTACATTGCAAACCTTCCGCCCTTTCACATACAATTAAACGAAAGGAGGGAAAATAATAACCCCGCTGATCAGGTGATTTTAGTAATTAATTGGAGGTGTATTCATGGCCAAAGACAGAAGTATGATTAATCAAGTGACTTTAGCCGAAATGTTCAATGATTCAGTGGTTCGTTACGGCGACCTGCGCTGTCAGTGGTGGAAACCCACCCCGGACACCCTGGCCTCCTTAACTTATGCCCAGTCCGGCCGCATCGTCAAGGAACTGGCCTGTGGACTGATGTCAATGGGATTGAAGAAACAGGACCGCGCCGCCATCATGAGTGCCACCTGCCCCCAGTGGATGTGGGCCGATTTTTCCATTCTTATGTCAGCTGGCATAACCGTAACTATTTACCCCACCCTGTCAATTAAAGAAATGGTCTTCATCGTCAATGATTCCGGCAGCAAATTCCTCTATGTAAGAGACGAAGTCAACCTGGAAAAAGCTCTGGAAGCATGGGACGAGATGCCCACCCTGGAAAAAGTTATCGTCATGCGGGACGGGTTCGTATCCAGCACGGAAAATGTACTCAGTATTGAAGATGTAAAAGCATTGGGAGTAAAATACATGATGCAGCATCCCGATGCCTATTATGACCGCTGGAGTTCGGTCAGACTGCCAGACCGGGCCAGTATCGTCTATACATCCGGGACCACCGGCCAGCAAAAAGGGGCGGTGCACACTCATTTGAGCATGATTTCCGCCAATGCCCTGGATTTACGCCTGATCCCCCCCGCCTCCACTGATGATATCTGGCTGTCCTTCCTGCCCATTGCCCATACTTACGAACGGCAATGCGGGCATTTCATGGCCCTGCAATGCGGAGCCACCATCGCCTATGCCCAGAGCACCTCGACAATTGTCGCTGATATCATGACATTTAACCCCACAGTTTTCATGGCCGTTCCCCGTATTTATGAGCGAATATTCATGACCTTACGGGAAATGACCTCTGCCGATCCCCAGCGAGCAGCTATCTTCGAGGAAGCATTAAAAGTCGGTCTGGAAGTCACTGAAGCCCGGGCCGATGAAAATGGTTTTGTCGATATGTCGGAAGGCGTCGATTTCACCGCAGGCCTGGATCCGGAACTGAAGGAAAAATACCTGAAATATGATGAGCTGGTTTTCAGCAAAGTCCGCTCATTTCTGGGTCAGAATTACCGCTTCGCCTTTTCCGCCGCCGGCGGCCTCCCCGCTGATCTGTGTAAAATCTTCATGGCCATGGGGATCAGGATCATCGAAGGCTACGGCCTGACCGAAACCTGTAACACCATCAACTTAAACCACCTGCACAAAATCCTCCCCGGTTCCGTGGGCCCCGTCACCGTCGGAGTCGAAGGACGCATTGCCGAAGACGGCGAATGGCTGGTAAGAGGCGACAATATCGTGCGGGAGTACTGGAACAACCCGGAAGCAACCGCCGAAGCCTTCACCGAAGACGGCTTCTTCAAAACCGGTGATATCGTAGAAATGCTGGCCGACGGCTATATCAAGATCGTTGACCGCAAAAAAGGCATCATCGTTCTGGATACCGGCAAAAACGTGCCCGCCGCCAAAGTAGAAAACCTCTTCTCCCTGTCCAAATGGGTGGATCAGGTCCTGGCCGTCGGCGATGATAAAAAATATATCGGCGCCCTGGTGGTACCCGGTTTTGATGCCTTTGTCGCCTATTTCAAACAAAAAGAGATCCCCTTTGACGAAAGCGCCCTGGAATATGTCGGCGAAGGCGCCGAAAGGGTATGCATCAAAGTAGGGGACGACTTTATACAAATACCTGAGCTGCAGGAATTGGTCAAAAAAGACATCGATGAAGCCAACAGCCAGCTGGAAGAACACGAACAAATCAAAGAATATGTCCTCATCAGCCGCAAATTTACCGAAACCGCTGATGAAGTAACACCCACATTGAAACTGAAACGCCGGGTCATTTTGTCCAATTTCAAAGACGAAGCAGCAAAATTGTTCAAATAAAGCTAACAAAAAAGCAGGGGCACCGCCGCCCCTGCTTTTGCTGTCATAAATCAGGTCCCGCCCCCTGGCCCCCGACCCCGAGACAGGGGGACGTTTCACTTGTCTCCCCGGCGGCTCCGCTTCACTGCGGACAATGGTTCAGTCCCCAAGGGAGACAGGGGGACGTTTCACTTGTCTCCCCTGCGGCTCCGCTTCACTGCAGACAATGGTTCAGTCCCCAAGGTTCCCGTTTCCCCTAACCCCCGCGGGTCGACAGAGGCGCCGACCCCTACGACCGCGCGTCAGCGCGGGTTTCGCCTCACGCCTCACTCCTCACTCCTCCCGCCTCACTTTTTTTCCGACTTTCAACTTTCTCCTTTCCCCTAACCAACTATCCAACTACCCAACTGTCCAACTAACCACAACATAACAGCAGGAGCAGATCCTTGTGTGGAGGAAAAGAGGTAAAGGCGAGGGTCCACCCACCATAAAACCCAATAGTAAAAGCCTTTTGTCAGAGTTAGGCCCTTCTCCATACCACCAGCAGAAGACCGGGCTTTTCCGGAATACAATGATTGCTCCTGCAGCACATGGGGGACAAAAGGACCGTCCCCGTGCTAGGCACTGTATTCCTCGGAGAGGGGCCGTCCTCCCGCGGTGACAAAAGGACCGTCCCCGTGTCAGGGTTGCCCCTGGCCCCTCCCGCCTCACTTTTTCTCCCTTTCTACTTTCCACTTTCTGCTTTTGCCCCCCGAAAGGATTTATCCTTTGAATGTCGAATCTTAAAATATTATCCTGAGTGTACGGTTTGAAACTTTTTAATGATCGACGGCGGGAGGAATCTATAATGAAAGTTGATTATGATATTTTAAAAACTATTCCGATCAAAGGAAAGAAGTTAGAGGGCTCCAAGGATTATGTGACCCGCATCAAAGCGGTGTTAGACGATAAAATCATTTTTGATGAAATTGTTATGGTGCGCAAAAATAAGGCCGGAGTCTTTCCTGAAACCGACTCCTTTAAAAAAATAAAAAAAGAATCCGTCCGCCGGGAATTGATCAACGATATTAAGACTCATTTTAAGAAGGTGAAGTAGGAAGACAAGCGAAACGTCCCCCTGTCTCCCCAAGTAGGAAGACAAGCGAAACGTCCCCCTGTCTCCCCTACGGCTCTGCTTGCGTTGCGGACAAATGGTCCGTCTCCAAGTCTCCTGTTTTCCTGGCCCCCGGCCCCTGGTCCCCGGTCCCTAAATCTCCGCGGGGGAAGAATTCCTCGAAGAGTTTTTCGATTTCTTCGCCGGGCATAGGCTTGTAGTAATAATAGCCCTGCACCTCATCACACATTCTTTGATTGAGAAAATTTAGCTGTGATTCAGTTTCCACACCCTCGGCCAGGACTTTAAGTCCCAGGCTCTGAGCCAGATTGATGACTACCTTGGTTATGGCCCGATCTTTTTCGCTGTTTTCAATCCCTTGCACAAACTGCATATCTATCTTGATCCTGTCGATAGGCAGCACTTTCAGTCGGTTAAGGGAAGAATACTCGGTGCCAAAATCATCGATGGAAATCGTCACACCCAGTTTTTTAAGGCGGTTTAAAGTGTCAATGATATGATCCGCTTCCCGGGTGGCAATGCTTTCGGTGATCTCCAACTCCAGGTAGCGGGGATCTAAACCTGTTTCCTTCAGCATTTGATCCAGCCTCTCGACAAAAAATGGATTGTTAAGTTGAATAACAGATAGATTCACGGCAACGCGCAGGAACGGATAGCCTTTATCCTGCCACTTTTTGTTCTGACTGATAGTCGTTTTCAGCACCCATTCGCCAATGCCATTGATGGTCCCATTCATTTCTGCTAAGGGAATGAATACATTGGGAGGTATCATGCCCATTTCCGGGTGTTTCCAGCGCAGCAAGGCTTCCAGTCCCACGATCTGATTGGTTGACAGCGAAATCTGCGGCTGGTAATGGACCGCCAGTTCATTGCGCTCCTGGACCCGGTACAGGTTGTTGGACAGCAGGATGTTTTTCCTTACGCCTTCCTTCATTTCAAAAGTGCATAATTGATATTGATTTTTCCCTTTGGATTTGGCTGTATACATAGCTATATCCGCGTTTTTGATAAGGGTCCCCGCATCCTCGCCGTCAAAGGGATAAACCGCCACCCCGGCACTGCAGGTGATATTGAATTCCTGCCCCTTTACAACAAAGGGACGTTCAAATATCTTCATAATATTGTCGGCTACCGTGACAATATCAATATCCTTGCGCAAATTATTGACCAATACCAGAAATTCATCCCCGCCGAACCGAGCCACCGTATCAGTCTTGCGCAAACGATTTTCCAGAGCAAGCGCCACCGTCTTCAGCATGATATCCCCGGCGCTGTGGCCCATGGTGTCATTGACCATTTTAAAGCTGTCCAGATCAATAAATATAATACCGACAAAATTGCCGTTTCTTTCCGCCAGATGAATCGCCTGCCCCAGCCGGTCAGAAAACAAAACCCGATTAGGAAGACCGGTCAAATGGTCGTAATAAGCCATAAATTCGATCTCCTCCTGGGCCCTGCTTTTGATTAAACCATCCGCCAGTAGATTGGCTATTATCCTGAGCAGTTCAATATGGTAAGATGACCAGTTTTTTGAGGATAAAATTGATTCCAGACCGAGAAACCCCAGCATAATATCACTTCCTTCAACAGGGATGGCCACAGAAGATTGGCCCCCCCGCCCCAGCAGCAGGTCTTTTTCCGTTGAAGCTTCCCGGGGCAGATCATTGATATCATCGATACTGACCAGTTTGCGGCTTTTCATCTGTTCCATCCACCAGGGCAGCACCTCCAGCGGGGCAATTTGCTGCAGAACAGTGGTCTTTTTAATCCCTTCAGCATGCCATTCATAAGCATATGTCAGGATCTTTTTCTGGTGGTCGATTATGGCAACATAAGTGTGATCTGCACCAAAAAAATGACCGACTCTGCCCAGCATATCATCGATTTTCTCTTTTATATTGGACTGGTTGACACTTACAAAGGCAAAAGAAATTTCCGACACCATTTTTTGAAATTCGCTCTGGAAGATATTTTCCTTATATCTTTCAACATAAGTCTTGTTGATAAAAGAACCGATCCAAAAAGCAATCAAAAATATACCAATTCTGATAAAGAAATCGAATTCATCAATTTTTAAGGCCCCTTCCGGGATCCTTTGCCATAGCACTAATTGAGTTATGATGGCGACTCCCGTGATCATAAGCAAAGGGATACGGGAACTGTAAGTCAAAGAAACCATCATCAGCAAAATAGGGATGACCCAGACCGTTATGGCCGAGAACCAGATGTATTGGAAGGTTATCAGGGGGATGCTTAACAGCATCACCGCCAGCATCAACGGTGTTTTGATCCTTTCATCCTTGACCAACTGAAAGAATAAGACAAGAACACCCAGAAAAACCATTAAAACACTGGCAAATATCCTGGCACTTAAACCCTCCTGACTGGGAACCAGATAATCAAAAAAATTAGTCATAAAATTTAAAAGACCACCGGCCATGAAACCCGTTGCCAGATAATAATACATCCGGGTCCGGTTGACGCTGGTAAATATATGCTCCCCTTTTTCTTCCCGGTTCTCCGGCATCAAGCTGTAATTTTTCATACAGTAGTATGCGGCTGCAATTGGTATAAGAGTAAATATAGGAGCCAGAGGCGGCAGCTGATTGCCCAGGTATGTGCTTAATACCGTGTCGGTCGCAGTTCCCAGCAGCAAAGCCGCGGCCAGAGCAGACAGTATAATCAAGGCCTGCTGCCTGATGGCCGGATCCTTCGACCTTTTTCTCCAACGCCACAAAACCGCCAGGGAAGCAAGCCCGTAACTTATGTAATAAATGTTGAAAAAAATAGTCCAGATATTTTGTACCCCGGCATCGATCCATCCCAGATCGGTCCGCACCAGATTATATTGGGCAGCAGTGATATCCCCGGAAAAAGCAAAAATAGTGACGGTAATGGCCGCGGGCAGATACAGCAGCCAGTGGATCATATGAGGTCGGCCGGAGCTGTTTTCTGCGCTGAACATAAGGAGAAAATGCAGCAGAATAGCATAGATACTCCCCCAGCCTACCGCCGCCACCCTTCTCCATAAAAGACAGGTTTCCAGGTCCGGCGCAGAATTGGCCATGGAAAATCCCAGGGTCCAAAAACACAGAAAAATACACAAAGCCAGAAACACCCTGTTCAGCCTGGCCCGCGGGTTCCTGTAGAATGCATAGGAGCCAATAAACATATTAACCGCAAAAGCGGCAAAAAACGCCAGGGAAAACAGCCGAGCACCATATTCCATTACCTTCATCCCCTCCATAGACTGCATGAACAATATCCATTTCATGCACTAGCGGTCCCAATAAATCATCATTCCCGGCAGATAGTCCCTCCCTTTTCAGAAAAGCAAAAACTGCCCCCGAGCAGTTACCCTGGCGTGATTGTTGAAAATGCAATGTTTCGCAATAAATAGGTCTTTTACCATATATTCTTTCTATTTCGCGGATATCCTTTGAATTATAGAAATATTTTGTAAAATGGTAGGGGGGGTAAAAAAAGGGAAAGCAGAAAGTAGAAAGTTGGAAAAAAGTGAGGCGGGAGGTGTGAGGAGTGAGGCGAACCGCGCTGATGCGCGGTTTTAGGGGCCAGGGGCTAGGGGTCGGGGGTCGGGAAGGCAGAAAGTGGAAAGTTGGAACTATCAGTAATATGCCATAGGTTGCGTAAGGGCCGACGCCTCTGTCGGCCCGCGGGGATTAGGCGTTAAGGTTTAGTAAAAAACTTTTATCCGATACCAAAGGAGCATATCTATGTGTGGAGAAAAAGAGGTAAAGGCGAGGGTTTACCCACCGGATTGCTCCCCGTTATAGACCTCCTGTCAGAGACAGCACTTTCTTAATACTACCAACAGCAGACCGGGCTTTTGTCGGAATACATGGATATGCTCCGAAGCCGACGATGTTTCGGCAAGTGTCGATGGATCGAAGGCGTCGACCCCTAACATATGGAAGCTCGGGGAGCGGTATAATCTGTAACCATTGGGGTCTGCCTGTGACCCGAAAGGGTATCCCCAGGGCTGTACGAATCACCGCAACAGTTCCCGCATCTCCTTCTTATAGGCTTCCACCCCGGGCTGGTCGAAGGGGTTGACTCCCAATAAATAGCCGCTGAGGGCACAGGCCTTTTGGAAGAAATAAGTCATGTAACCAAAATAATAAGGTGTAAGCTCCGGAACATTTATGATCAGATTGGGGGCGCCGCCCTTTACATGGGCAGTAATGGTCCCTTCCATCGCTTTTTCATTGACAAAACTTAAAGGTTTTCCGGCCAGATAATTAAATCCCATATCGATCTCGCCGGCTTGCAGCCGGATTTCTTCCGACGATTTTTCTACATTCAACACCGTTTCAAAAATATGTCGCCGGCCCTCCTGGATATACTGCCCCAGTGAATGCAGATCAGTGGAGAAATTCACCGCCGCCGGGAAGATCCCCTTCCCCTCTTTTCCCTCGCTTTCGCCAAAAAGCTGTTTGAACCACTCCCCGAAAGAAGCCAGCTGCGGTTCATAGCTGACCAGGATCTCGGTGATAAAACCCTTTTCATAAAGGATATTTCTTATAGCAGCATATCGATAAGCATGGTTATCCCGCCAATCATCAGCCATCAGGTCTTTAGCAGCTGCCTGCGCTCCAAGCAGCACCTCCTCGATGTCGATGCCGGCAGCTGCCATGGGTAAAAGCCCCACCGGCGTCAGAACCGAATATCGGCCCCCAATATCATCAGGTATCACAAAGGACTCATAGCCCTCTGCTTCAGCCAGTTCCCGGAGTTTGCCCCGCTGCCGGTCAGTGGTCACATAAATACGCCGGGATGCCTCCATTTTTCCGTATTTATTCTCCATAAAATCTTTTAACAGGCCAAAGGCCAGAGCCGGTTCCGTGGTAGTGCCGGATTTGGAAATGATATTGAGGAAAATTTCCTTATCCCCGACAATATCCAGCAAATGCCGCATGTAGGCAGAACTTAAATTATGCCCGGCAAAATATATCCTGGGCCCCCCGCGCTGATCTGCCGGCAGTTCATTATAAAAACTGTGCCGCAGCATTTCCAATGCCGCCCGGGCCCCCAGATAAGATCCCCCAATCCCCACCACCAGAAAAACCTCAGCTTGACCGCGGATATCCTCAGCCGCCGCCTTGATCCGCCTTATTTCCTCCCGGTCATAATTTGCCGGCAGATCCAGCCAGCCCCGGTAATCACTTCCCGGTCCCGTCCCCTGGTGAAGCATCTCATGACATTGTTTGATCGCCGCAGCATAGGCCGCCAGGTCCCCCTCTTTTATGTAATTAGATGATTTTTCATAGTTAAGTGTAATCGGATGCATTATAAATCCCCCCGTCAGGCTGCGTATTTAAATCTTTAATCTGCTTTGCTTGTATCCTTGGCCCACACCCTGTTACCCCGATCCAAACAAAAAAACCCGTAATTCATGATAAATTTACAAATTTGATTATAATGAAATTGATAATCAGGATCCTTAATTTCGCTGCGGCGGCTTCCATCATCTTCGTTTGGGGTTGGTATTATGGTAATAACTCCAGCATCCCGGCCGAGAATATCAATTATCAAAGGAAATACCATCGTTCCAATGCCCATATCCCTATATTCCGGCTGCAAAAAGAATTCTTCGATATAAAGAACATTACATCCCATATAATCATCTATTACTTGTCCATTATTGTCGGTTACTGCAAATATGGCACTCAAGGCACTTCCGCTTAAAGAGTCTGCTATTTCCGCCAAATCTTTAAACTTATCGTTGGCCCAGTCAAAACCGCCAAAATATATACACACAGACCGCCCGATCACTTTCTTAGTTTCATAATTGTCATCTAAATATAGTTCAATATCTATTAAATATCTGTTGGCATAATCTCCCGGTTCAGCAACGCCCATCCAATCTGACAAAGTTAAACTGGTGCTAATAGAAATGTTTATCATAAAAGTGTCAAGATCATTTTGTACCAGCTTCTTAATTGAATTAGCAATATCCCTTCTCAAACTCAAACCAATCACCTGCCATTTAAATGTTGATCATCAGTCCCTCTGGCATGAAAAGAACTGCCGCCCGGGCAGTTCTCCTGATATATCATTAAAGTAGAAATGATTGATGTGAATGGACAATTTACAATAATATCAAATATTCTCTATTCTTTCCCATAATCCTTTGATTTCTAAATATTCTTCATCCGGCGACAGTGAATGTCATTCGCCGCTATTAGAAATGTTATAGTGACAGAATCCCCCAGACCGAAGACTACAATGTGCTGTAAACAGCACTATTAATGTAGCTTCCTCTTCCCTTCGGATCCGCTGCGCTGCGGACCAGCGGTCCGTCCCCAAGGCTTGCTGACTGCTCATCCTCCGTTCCCTGGCCCCTGGCGCCCGTCCCCATGGCAATAACTACACAAAGAGAAATCTCCTGTTGACTTCAGCCAGGTCAAATTTGTCTAAGCTTAAGCCCCCGATCCACTCCCGACAGTTTTCATGTTCCGGATGATTCTTATCGGCCATCGCTTCGACAAAAAGCGCGTAGCCCATTTCTCCCCCTACGTCCTCCGGCGGGGCATCGCCGCTGCCATCCAGGCAGACAGGATGATTTACAACATGATCATCGATTACTTTTTCTACCACTATATAATGCTGCCAGTCATCACCGAAATCATAATTGTACTTGGCAATTTTAAAAGGCACCTCCGCAAGCCGGACCGCCCTGTCCAGCCTCTGCTCCGTGGCACTGGATGTTTTCAGATCCTCCTCAGCGCAGACCAGGTTCAGCACCGGTTTATAACCCTCCTTGTGAAAAGCGGGGTGATTGATGTAATACCAATCCACCGGACCTTTCTCCCCATAAATAAAGAATTCATGCAAATGATAATCCCGCCATCCAAAAGCGATTTGCAAAACATCGTGGAGCCGGCCAAAGGTAAAATTAAGCGGGATCACCAGCTGGCGCCAGACATCGAAATTATCCAGATCAAGCCTCACCTTCATGACCGCCGCCCGTCATTTCACCACCGGCCCGCCCCGGAGTTCCTCCAGATCCTCCATCAAATCCAGATGGGGAAAGGTATAATCTGTGCCGCCCTGCCCGGTTCCGATCAGTAACCGGCTTATCCTGCGGCTCAATTCCCCTTGAATGATATCGCCCCCGGCAAGACCCCGCGAATAAAATGATACATTTTCCCCAGCCTTGACCACCCGGGAAATCGAAGATTTGTCCGTCGTCCTGGTAAAGACCACTTCCCCCGCCCGGCGCAGGTATTCGTCAATAATCGCTTCGTCGATGCATTCATCCTGAAATACGCTTTTTATCGCCGCCGGGATTAACTCGTCCAGATGCTCAAAATCGCGCTTTTTCAGCCCATGCAAAACAATCACATAACGGTTGCTGTCATTGACCATCACCATAGTCTTGCGCCGGTTATAGTAAAACAGATTGGCATGCCAGGAAAACAGCCCCTCCCCCTTCTGCAGCGGAGGTGCTTTGATCCCCAGTTCATCGAGTAATTTCTTCGTGCATTGTATCAGCATAGCATTTCACCCCTATTTCATTTTCCTCTTCGTTATACCTGTCGTTGCCTTTGCACAAATGGAGGGATAAACCCTCATCATGGAATCCCTACTCCCCCCTTCAGTCCCTGCCATACAAATCCCTGGTATAAACCTTGTCCCGAACATCCAGGATCTCATCCGACAGTCTATTGGAAACGATAATGTCGGAAATCCGCTTGAATTCCTCTAAATCTCTTATTACCCGGGAATTGAAAAAATGTTCTTCCACCAGGGCGGGTTCGTAGACGACTACTTCTATGCCTTTGGCTTTGACTCTTTTCATTATTCCCTGGATGGAGGAGGCGCGGAAATTGTCAGAATCTGTTTTCATGGTCAGGCGGTAGATCCCCACTACAGCAGGATTCATAGCAATGATACGATCGGAGATATGATCTTTGCGGGTGGCATTGGAATCTACTATGGCACCGATCAAGGTGCTGGGGACATTGGCATAATTGGCCCTTAACTGTTTGGCATCCTTGGGCAGACAGTACCCGCCGTATCCAAAGGAAGGATTATTATAATGGCTGCCGATCCGAGGGTCCAGCCCCACCCCTTCAATAATATCCCTGGTATTCAGTCCCCGCACTTCGGCAAAAGTATCCAGTTCATTAAAATACGCCACCCTTAAAGCCAGATAGGTATTGGCAAATAATTTTACTGCTTCCGCTTCCGTTGCTTCGGTAAACAATACCGGGATATCTTCCTTTATGGCCCCCTGTACCAACAAATCGGCAAAAACTTTGGCCCGCTCCGATTTTTCCCCCACAATTATCCGGGAAGGATAGAGGCAGTCCCACAGAGCCTTGCCCTCCCGCAAGAATTCCGGGGAAAAGATGATATTGTCGGTTTCAAACATGGCCTTGACCTTATTGGTATAGCCCACCGGCACCGTCGATTTGATGACAATGACTGCATCGGGGTTGATTGCCAGGACATTGGCGATAACCCCCTCAACTGTCCGGGTGTTGAAATAATTCATGTCCGGGTCGTAATCCGTCGGTGTGGCGACAATAACCAACTCAGCATCCTTATAAGCCTCATAATTGTCGGTGGTGGCTGTCAGATTAAGCTCCTTTGCAGAGAAAAACTCCTCTATCTCCTGATCGACAATAGGCGACACCCGGTTATTTATCATCTCCACCTTTTCCTTGACGATATCAAGAGCGATGACCTCATTATGCTGGGCCAGCAAAACCGCATTGGCAAGCCCCACATAGCCCGTCCCCACAACAGTTATTTTCATTTAAAAACTCGCTCCTTGTTACTAATAATACCTCACCAATGGCCCCCAGCCCCTGAGTCATGGATACTGACCATTTATGCCCAGGCTGTAGGGGTCGACGCCCCTGTCGACCCGGGAGCCCGAGCCAGCCCAGCATCATAGAGACTGACCATCTGTCCGCAGCAAAGCGGAACCCAAGGGAAATCTTCCGGCCCCCCGGGCAGACAGAGGCGTCTGCCCCTACAGGCCACCAACTCCCGCATCGCTGGTTACCCCAGCCCCCGGCTCCTGTCCCCTTGCCCCCGGCTCCTGTCCCCCAGCCCCCAGCCCCTGGCCCCTGGCCCCCAGCCCCTGGCCCCTATAACAGCGCCTCAGCACGGTTCCGCCTCACTCCGACCCCTCCCGCCTCACTTTTTTCCACTTTCCACTTTCTTTTTTCCACTTTCTTCTTTCCGCTTTCCCCTAACCAACTACCCAACTAACCAACTATCCAACTATCCAACTATCCAACTATCCAACTATCCAACTTTCACACTTCATAATACTCCCGATACCACTCGACAAACTTCTTCAATCCCACACTTATCGGTGTATCAGGTTTAAAATCAAAATCCCTCATCAAATCCGTCACATCAGCATAGGTCTGATAAACATCCCCCGGCTGCATGGGATGGTATTCCTTGACCGCTTCTTTCCCCAGGCAATCCTCCAGTGTCTGAATAAAATCCAGCAGCTTTTCCGGTTTATTGTTTCCTATATTATATAGTTTGTGACAGGCCCCATTTTTATCTGCCGCCGGCGGCCTCCGCATCACATTTACAATACCAGTCACGATATCATCTATATAGGTAAAATCCCGGTACATATCCCCCTGGTTAAATATTTTGATGGGCTGACCCGCCAGTATCGCTTTAGTAAAAGAAAAGTAAGCCATATCCGGCCGCCCATAGGGACCATAAACGGTAAAAAAGCGCAGACCGGTGGCCGGTATCCCGTATAAATGACTGTAGGTATAAGCCATCAGCTCATTGCTCTTTTTGGTGGCAGCATACAAACTCACCGGCTTGTCCACCTTATCATCAGTGGAAAAAGGGGTTTTCTCATTGGCCCCATAAACCGAGCTGGAAGAAGCATAGACCAGATGCTCCACCTCATTATGGCGGCAGGCCTCCAGGATATTAAAAAAACCTACAATATTTGACTGAATATAGGCTGCCGGATTTTCGATACTGTATCTGACCCCCGCCTGGGCCCCCAGGTTCACAACGAGCCCCGGATGATAGGCATTAAATACCGCATCAACATCTTCTTTTTTGCCCAAATCCCCTTTAATGAAGGTAAATCCGGCATAATTCCTTAAGATCTGCAGGCGGCTCTCCTTCAAACTCACCTCATAATAATCATTGAGATTATCAAAACCGATAACTGTACAGCCTTCCGCCAGGAGCCTCTCCGCCAGATGGAAGCCGATGAAACCGGCGGCGCCGGTAATCAATATTTTCTGCTTATTTATGCTGTCTAAATCCATGTTGTTCTCCTATCTTCGGGGCCAGAGTTTTTAACATAATATGAAGCTGACTCTTCGATCCTGGCAGCCATTTTCCCGGCCTCCCCCCGCAAACATTATCTATTATATGTAAAATCATACTATGTGATAATGTTTATAACAACATTGGGAGTCTTCCGTTTGTATATTACGGTCGGAACGGTGGCCTTATTCTATCGCAGCCAGGGCTTTTTCCGATCTTAATACACAGGGCGGGAACCGAAATCTTGCCGCCAAAGAATTAGGAATGTCACGGGCCACAATTTTTCGGAAAATCGAAAAATACTCCATTAACGATAAAGAGTAAGAAAATCATGCGCCAATAGTTATCTGCTTTAAGCGAAGACGGGGCGTGCCACAAGTTTTGCGGCACGCCCTTCAAATTTTTATCGGTCCGGGCAGTTTTAGTCTGCGTTTGGATTTACCCGACCAGCCAGATGGGTCATATTCCGAAATGGCGGTTCTCTTTTTGCGGAACACTGGCTCTCACTCGCCGGAAATGCGGCTTGTTTTGATCTGAAATGCTCACCTGGCAATATCCAGATACTCCGATTGAATTATTTTTAATTCACCCTTTATGCTTTTAAGCCTTTTCTTTTCATGTTCGATCATATTGTTTTCCGCTTTTAAAGCCCTGCTTAAATCAGAAACAATATTCTTTTTTTCCGAGATACTTGTCTGCAAATTTCTTAAAACAATTGTCTCGCTGTTAAAAGTGCTATTATTCATGGCCTCCAGGACCAATGTGTTTTCCAGTTCTGCTATTTTCTTCGTAAGGGGGATTTCTTGTATTTTGTCCTTTGCCATTGAAAAATATTTTTTTATACCTGTACCGCTGCCATAGTTTTGCTGTATCACTCTTAAACTATCGACTTGTGCTTGGTAGTTTTGATAGCTATTCAAAATCCTTTTTTTATCTGTAGGCAACAGTATATATTGGAAAAACTGTTTTTGTTCACTATCAAATTGTTGATTCAATATTTTTAGATCATTATTTCCCGTAGAAATCTTATCTTCCAATAAGCCTGCGTTGTTCATTAACATAGTCAATTGATTGGATATTTGGCCTTCCAAAATTTTTTTACTTTCGAAAACCTGCTTTTTCCCCTCCCATAAACTGACCATGTTAGCATAATTACTTCTATAATCATCTGTGATGTTTAATGACGTTTCACTGATGCATATCTGCATAACTACCAATGGTACAA
>ENA-UOUL01001535-UOUL01001535.1-bioreactor-metagenome-genome-assembly--contig:-NODE-1535-length-31558-cov-6.187701_pt1 | contig 31558 bp, 27 predicted proteins | sample MGYA00249838_ERZ747220 | MGnify/ENA primary metagenome ERZ747220 (study PRJEB28778, sample SAMN05720191) | bioreactor metagenome | isolation source: Anaerobic biogas reactor | place: USA:Washington... | reverse complement strand
CCCGCCGGGGCCGACATGACCCGCATCCGCACGGCCCTCGGCTACATGCGTGCGGTCAAGCCGTCCAAGCCCATCGTCGTGCTGCTCGGCGGATCCGCCGCGCGCGAGTCTACGATCAGCGATGCGAGCTGGCGCGCGCAGATCAAGGCCGAGGGAGGGTCCGCCGCGCTGGCCTGGAACATGGGTTCCCGCAACCGCAGCATGGCCGAGAACGTGGCCCTCGTGAAGCACCTGCCCGAGGGCGCCCAGGTCGTCGTCTTCATCGGCATCAACCTCGGGTCCTTCACGTCGGCCGCCAAGTCGGCCTCGATCCCGCTGCCGTCACCGCTGCCGACCGCGCCTCCCTCCCTGCAGCAGCCCCATCAGTACAGCGTGAAGACGGGGGTGCTCTCGAAGGCCAAGAAGAAGACCCTGCCGGGCAAGTGGCTGAAGGACCGGTACCCTGTCTACAAGCGCAACTACCAGGGCAGCGCCCAGGTCCTCGAGAAGCTCATCCGGCTCTGCCAGACGCGCGGCTACAAGCCCGTGTTGTTCGAGCTGCCGAGGAACGTCCCGGTCGTCGGCAGCTCCCTCAAGGCGCCGACGGAGAAGTACCGCAGGACCTGCAAGACGCTGGCCGCGAAGTACGACGTCCCGTGGGTGAGTCTCGTCGCCAGAGCCAAGCTGCCCAATTCCAGCTTCTACGACCTCTGGCATCTCGTCGAGCCCGGCCGCAAGGTCTGGCAGAAGCTGCTGAGCACGAAGGCCGCGGCGCTGCTCAGGCAGTACGAGACCGATGGCGGTCCCTGATCCGGTCGGCCGTCCGACCTTGCGTCACGGGGTCAAGCTCCTCCTCATCGCTCTCGCCGCCGCTGCTCTCGCGGCGCTCACCACGGTGGCCGCTCCCGCACACGCCGACGACGAGGCGACCACCGCGCTCCTCGGAGCCGCTCCCGTGCCCACTGCGGACGACGACCCCGCTCTCCCCGCTCCCCGTGGCGAGGAGCTGCGCGGTGGCGACTACGGCAAAGACTGGCAGCACGCCGTGCAGGTCGTGGCCAACCTGCGCGCAGACCGCCCGAAGGTCCCCCTGGTGGTCCTCCTCGGCGGCTCCTCGGCGCGGGAGTGCACGGTGCGGGACGACCACTGGAGGCGCCAGATCATGAACCGCAGCGGATACGTCGTGGATGCCTACAACCTCGGCTCCAAACACCGCACCTACGCGCAGGACCTGGCGTTCGTGCAGCTGCTCCCGGAGAACGTGCCCACGATCGTCTACATCGGCATCAATCTCGGCCGGTTCTGCCGCCCGGTCACACCGGCGTCGATCAAGCTGCCCGCGCCACGACCCATCGGGATCTTCCACCAGCACGTCTACAGCACGCAGCGCATCCAGAGCCGTGCGCAGAAGCGCTACTACGTCAGATACTGGATGCTCCGCCGATACCCGGAGTTCCGCGCGAACTACCGGGCCGAGCTGGCGATGCTCCGCCGGATCATCCGTACCTGCAAGCAACGCCGTCTGCGCGTCGTGCTGCTCGACCTGCCCCGTGACCTGCCCGTGATCGGGAACTCGTTCCGCGTCCCGGTCTCCAGATACCAGCGGGACTGCGCCCGCCTGAGCCGGGAATGGGGGGTCCCGTGGCTGCACTTCAACCAGGCCGCCGGCTTCGTCGACCGTGACTTCTTCGACATCTTCCACCTCGTCGAGCCCGGGCGGCTCAAGTACCAGAGCATCCTCACGGACAGGACGATCCGGTTGCTCAAGAAGTACAGGATGCCCAAGCCGCAGCCGACACCCACACCGTCCCCATCGTCGAGCGTCTCTCCGTCCCCCTCGCCGGGCGAGACCCCCGATCCCGACCCGAGCGGAGCCGCCGTCACGATCGCGGCGCCTTCCCGCGGCGACGCCTGAACCACCCCGGCAGGCGCATCCGCCGTCGAGCGCCGCGTCAGCCGGTCAGCGCCGCGCGGATCGACGCCGAGACCGCGGCCAGACCGCCCTCCAGCTCAGCCGGCAGCGGCCATGCGTAGCCGATACGCATGTGACGGTCGTCCTGCTCGAACCAGTGTCCTGGCCCGACGTAAGCGCCGTGCTCCTCGCCGAGCACGCGGTAGAACTCGCCCACGTCCACCGGCGCCTCGGGCCTGATACGCGGGAAACACACCACCCCTCCGCTGGGCTCGACCCACTCCACGTGCTCCTCCCTCGCGATCCAGTCCCGCACGACCCCGAGCTGCCGGGCGATGAAAGGTTTGAGCTCCGCCAGCCACTCCTCCCGCTGAGAGAACGCCCGGGCGGCGATCTCCTCGTCGACGACGCTGCCGCAGATGCCGATCTGCTCCTTGGCGGCCAGGAACGTCGTCAGGAGGCCACGGTCGCGGCAGACCAGCCAGCCGGTACGGATGCCGGGGATACCGTACGTCTTGCTCAGCGAACTGACGCTGATGACCCGCTCGCTCAGCGTCGCCGCGACCGGAAGAGGCTCGCCGAAGGTCATCTCACGGTACGTCTCGTCGACGAGCAGGCGGCAGCCGGCGCGCTCGACCGCCGCGATGACCCGCCGCAGGTCGGCCTCCGTCATCATCACGCCCGTCGGATTGTGGGGAAGCGTGATACTCACGTACTTCGTGCGCGGCGTGACCAGGGCCATGAGCCGCTCCGGGTCGATATGGAAACCGTCGTCGAAGCGCAGGTCGAGGAAGCTGACATCGGCCTCGATCGCCCGCGGTGTCTCGATGTTGGTAGCGTAGTTGGGCCGGACGACGACGAGATGGTCGCCCCTCTCCAGGAGCGACGTGGCGATGACGAACAGGGCCTGAGCGGCGCCCGCCGTGACGAGCACGTCGTCGGCGGACACCCCGGCGCCGGCGCCGCCGCTCTGCGACGCGACGAGGTCCCGGAGCATCCCGTTGCCGGCGTGATCGCCGTAGAAGAGCAGCAGGTCTCCGAGCTCGATGCCGAGGTCCTCGAGCGAGCGGTCGCGCACCGAACTCTCGCTGAGGTTGTAGCGGATGCGGTCGTACCCGAACTGCTCGGGCGATTCCTCTTCGATGGGCATGCGACGGTACTTCACGGCGGCCTCCTGTCTGCGCTTCAGCTGCCCCGAAGCCTACACTCGCAGCCGGCGCGACGCAGCGGCGCCGGCGGGAGTCCTTTCTGCTAGAGTCAGCCACCGTGTCGACGCTCACCCTCCTCGGCATCGCCCTCGGGCTGGCCATGGACGCCTTCGCCGTCGCCATCGGCGCCGGCCTCCAGCTCTGTCAGGTCACCAGGCGGCAGACCTTCCGGCTCGCCTGGCATTTCGGCCTGTTCCAGGCGTTCATGCCGGTCCTCGGCTGGCTGGCCGGCCTCACCCTGGTCGCGTACATCGCGCCGGTCGACCACTGGATCGCGTTCGGCCTGCTCGCCTTCATCGGGGGCAAGATGATCCACGAGGCGTTCGGGCGTCCAGAGGAGCAGGCGGACGCCTGCGACCCCACCAAGGGCTGGCGGCTCGTCATGCTGTCGATCGCGACCAGCATCGACGCCCTCGCCGTCGGCCTCTCGCTCGCCATCCTGGGCATCGACATCTGGTACCCTGCGCTGGTGATCGGCGTCGTGGCCGGCGCGCTCACCGTGGTCGGCCTCGAGCTCGGGGCGCGGTTCGGCGCTCTGCTGGGGCGCCGCATGGAGGTGGTGGGCGGCCTGATCCTCATCGCGATCGGCGTCAAGATCCTCATCGAACACCTGACCGGGTAGTCGCCCCGGCAGACCCGTGCCACTCGCGATGACGCGCGGGAACGCACGAACGTGAGCGGGATGCTCATGACCGCGGCTCAGGCGACCGGCGCCTACGAGCGCCCTCACACGTCGGCCTCAGCCGTGTCTCCGAGAGCGCCATGATACCGCCACGACACCAGCCGCGCCGCGACGCGGCCGGGAACGGTCCCTGCGCCTCGTGACGCCACCTCGCGCAACACGAGACCCCGCGCGACGCACAAGACCGCCACCAGAAGGACTGCCGCGCCGGTGGCTGCTTGGACGACCAGGACGAGGCCAGACCCCAGTCCAAGCCAGCGGCCGGCCCACGATTCCCCCCAGAGCGCCGCACAGGCGCAGACACCGCCGACCAGACCCGGACGATACGCGCTGATGATCGCGCTCCTGCCCATGCAGAAGTCCTTCGTCATGCGCCAGGAGAGCGCGATGTGCACCGCGATCTCGGACAACACGAATGCAAGAGCGTAGCCGAGCAACCCGAATCGACCCAGGAGCAGGAGAAGGCCGGCGAACAGCCCCAGTTGGGCGCCGCGCACGGCCAGCTTCTCCCTCAGGCGCCCGGTCGCTTCGAGCGCGACCCCAGCGAAGTGGGAGAGCACAGCGGCCGCCGAGGCGAGCGCCGCGAGCCTGACTACCGACACAGACGCACCCCATTGAGGACCGAGGAGAACGGCGACGAGTTCGCGGGCGGCTCCGGACATGCCGAGACTGACCGGCAATCCGACCCCGGCCGCCACGGCGAGCGTGGCTATGTACGCCTTTCGGAACCGATCCTGATCCCCCTGGATCCGGCTGAACGACGGAAAGAGGACCTTGGACAGACTAGTGCTTAGATACTCCATGGGGACACCCGTCAGGCTCAGGGCGCGTGAGTAGAGGCCCAGCGAAGCGGATCCGGCGAATCGACCCACTACCATCGTGTCGAGGTTGGTGCTCATGAACTCGAGGAACGAGATCACCGAGACCGTGGAGCCGAAGCCGAGCAGCTCGTGATACGCCCGGCGGCTCATGACCGGTGTCAGACTCGGTCGCGCAAGGGCGTTGTAGATGATGCAGACCGTAGCCGCCTGCGTCAGCGACGCGGCCACCAGACTCCACACACCTCCACCTGTCAGCGCCACGCTGACGCCCACGAGCCCATAGCCGATCGCGTAGGCGGCGATGTCGGCCAGAGCGATCCCCTTGAAGCGCATGTCGCGCCGCAGGAGGGCAAAGGCCACCGCCGAAGCACCCGTCAGCGTGAACGACAGACCCATCATCCGAAGCACCGGTTGGAGCTGTGACGAACGAAACAGCTCCGCAATCAGCGGGGCAGCCGCCCAAACGACCGCGCTGAAGGCTGCGCCGAGAACCACGCTCGTCCACATGCCGGCTCGGACGTGGGCCGTCGACAGATCGCGCCTCTGAACGATGGCCTGACCGACTCCCATCTGGGCGAAGTACTGACCAAAGCGCAGCACGAGCGTCGCCATGGCCACGAGGCCGAACGCGCCGGGGACGAGTAGTCGGGCGAGGATCGCGGTGACCGCCACCTGCAGGACCACATTGACGAAGGTGGCCAGATAGGTCCACTTGGTGGCGCTGATGATCTGCGTCGTCAGGCTCTGTGCCATCTACCGGATCCACCATCCGCGTGCCGGATCACGGGACTGCCCCGCCGACCCCTGCCGGCGCGGCCGGGAAGGACGCCCCCGTTCCCACCTCTCGCCCAAGGACCAAGCCGGAAGTCCGCGGGGAGGTGGGTCCGGACAACCTTGAGGATCCGGTGTGGCGCCGACATCAGCGCATGAGGTCCAATCGAGAACCAACGGGGCCCGGCGAACAGACGCGAGACGTCCTGACCGTCGAAGAGGCCGACGGCGCGCTTCTCTCGTGATCCGGGTCGCCTACCTCGTGACCTTGACGAAGTGCGCTTTGCCAGTCACGACTCCGGGCCAAACCAAGCGGTAGTACTTGGACTCGCCGGCTCGCAACTGCACGGTGTAAGAACCGTCCGGCTTGACGGTCGCCGCCTTCACGGTCTTCCTCTCGATCCACTTGCCGTCGCGCACGCGGTCCTGGAGGACCAGCGACACCTTGACGCCCTGGGCCCTCCAGGTCACCTTGCCCTCGAGTGTGAACGGCTTGCCCTTACGTATCCTGTTGGGACCCGTCACGGTGAGACGGCTGCCTTGGGCGAAGGTGAACCACGCCGGCTTCTTCGCACCGTTCGCCTCTCGGAGACCGGTGTAGACACCCGCCCTGCCGGCAGCCTGATCGGTCAGCAGATACCACATCAGCATCTTCACTTGGGGGAACCGCTTGGCGTACACGTAGGCGCGGCGTAGATACTCGGCCTGTGTCGCTTGGCTGAAGGACTGGCCGAAGAGGTTGCACGACACCGTCGTGTAGCCGTATTCGGTCAGGTAGAAGGGCTTCTTGGGGAAGACGTTGAGCAGGCGCTTCAGATTCTGCAAGTTGACGGTTCGTGAAGGGTCCCGCGGAGGAGCCTCGGGCCAAGGCTTCGCCGAGGCGCTCGGCGAGTACGGGTGGTGAGAATAGGCGTCGAACCACGAAGTGGCGCCCTTCGCGCCCTTGATCGCCTGCGCGAAGCGAATCGGGAAGGAGCTGGTCACGCCGGTGTTGCCGTTCGGCCCTGTGGCGCCCGCGATTCGCAGGGCATGAGCTCGCTTGGGATCCGTGGGGTGCGGGTCCCCTGCCGTGATCCCCTTGGAGAAGCGCTCCAGCATCTTGATGTAGCGCTTGACCGCGAAAGACGGGTCGCCCGGCCTCGACTGCGGACGGATGAACAGGGCCTGGTTGGGTTCGTTCCAGCACTCGTAGCCGAACACCCGGCCTCTGAACTGGGCGGAGAAGTACTCGCAGAAGCTCTCGAACGCCGGCAGGGACGCGAGGCTCATGGCGAAGTTGCCGCGGTAGCCGTCCGGCGTCGGCCACAGATTCTTCTGGGAGGCCCACTTGGGCACATCGTGGAACGTGATGATGATCTTCAGATCGTAACTCTCGGCCAGATCGACCGCTGAGGCTACACCCGCCATGTACGTGGAGTCGAACTCGCCCTCCTTAGGTTCGGCCTGCCGCCAAGAGACCATGAAGCGGACGTAGGAGGCGCGCAGATCCTCCTTCAACTCGCGCAGGAGGGCCTCTTGGTCAACCTCCTCCATTCTTGGGAGGTAGGGCTCGCAGAGCCCGCGCGCCACCGTGGCGGCCGAGGCTGAGGGCGTCACGGCGGCGCCCGCCGCCACAGCCACGAGGATGAGGAGAGTGAGGATGCTGAGGAAGACACGGGCCGGCCAACGCCGACAGGTTACCCTGTACACCATGGTCCGCACCCTATCGACCGGCCCGCACAACGTCAAGCCGGTCCGAGCCCATGCCCGCAGGAGACGCAGTGAAGGCCGCGGCGCCGGGATTCGCGCGATATAGACTGGACATCTATGCGGGACAGGCACGACATCCCCCGCCCGCGTCCGGCGAACTCGTCATCCGACGGCACTTTCGCCCTGCTCGCCGCCGTGGTCTCGCGTGCAGCCGTGTTGGTCGTCGCAATCGTCGCCGCGTATCTCGCATACCGTTACGCCGACGCTTGGCAGAGCCCCCTGAGGGACCTCCTGATCACGCCTTGGACGCGCAAGGACGCGGGCTGGTTCGTGAACATCGCTCGAGAGGGCTACCACGCGAAGAACGCCCGCACGGCGTTCTTCCCCCTCTATCCGTTGCTCATCCGCGCGACGCACGTGCTGTTCGGGGGCAGCTACTGGACGGCCGGCCTCGTTCTCTCTTCTGCCTGCTATGGAGGAGCCATGCTCCTCCTCTTCCGACTCGCCGCCGAGGAGACGACGTCGAGAGCGGCGGCCGTCACCGTGTTGCTCATCTCCGTCTTCCCGACGGCGTTCGTCTTCAGCGCCGTCTACAGCGAGTCGCTGTTCCTGCTTCTCACCGTCGCGGCATTCTTGCTGGCGCGGAACCGACGGTGGGCCCTCGCCTGTCTCATGGGCTGTCTCGCCATGCTCACGCGCAGCAGCGGCCTGCTCCTGCTCGCACCGCTCCTCCTCATCTACGCGGAGCAGAGAGAGTGGACATGGCGTCGACCGGTCCTCGAATGGCCTCGCGATGCCAGGCTCGCTTGGCTGCTGCTCATCCCTACCGGTCTTCTCGTCTATATGGGCTACCTCTGGGCACGCTTCGGCGATGCCCTCCTGTTCGCCAAGGTGCAGAGGGTCAAATGGAACCGGACGCCTTCGTGGCCCTGGGAGGATGTATGGCGGGGCGCGCAAGCCGCGTCCAAGGGCCTGCGCGCCGTCGCCGGGGATCTGTCGCTGCTGCCCTCGGGCCTTCTGCCGGGGCACGAGCTTCAACTGGCGATCGCCAGGTTGCTGCTGCCTTTCGCGGCGCTGTTGTTCGCGTCGTTCTGCCTGGTCGTCGTATTCCGGCGGCTGCCGTTGCCGTACGGCGTGTACGCTCTGCTCGCGCTGCTCCTCCCGCTCTCCCAGCCGTCAAGCAACCTGCCGCTGTATTCGTTCCATCGGTTCGTGGTGGTCGTCTTTCCACTGTTCATCGCCCTTGCGCTCACGCTTGAGAGGAGAAGGGCCGTGCTGTGGACCTTCGCCGTGACGTCGTTCGTGCTCATGCTGTATTTCACCGTCTGTTTCACGAGCGCGGGCAGCGGGGCGCGCGGCGTCGTCTAGCTCGAGCCGCGACCGCAAGGGAAGAAGATGAGGGCAAGGACGGGGTAGGCGATCACGAACGGCAGCAGGAGCCTGACCGGATCGTCTACATGCTGACCCTCGTGCAGCCGGTAGAGGATGGCTCCTGCCGCGAACGACGCGAAGAGCGCGGCCACCGCGATCATGAGGCGGTGACGATACGGGTCGAGAGCTGCAACAAAGGCTCCGATACCCATTGCCACCAACGCCCCGGCGAGGACCTTGTTGGACGTCATGTGTATGGCCGCCCTGGGGACGATGCCGAGCAGCAGGACCGCCGCACTCATGAAGCTCGCAAGGCCGAAAAGCACAAGCAGGAGCCCGCTGACCACGGCCCGCACCGATCTCACGGCTGATCCAGGCTGCGCCTCGTGGGTCCGTCCAGCGGGTTCAAGGCCAGGGCGCGCCTGAACCAGATCTCCCCAGCGACCTCGTCCCCGAAGTCCCTCGATTCGAGTACGCCCATGCGGTAGTAGGGCTGGTAGTTGCGCGGCTGCAGCCGCACGGCCTCGGCCAGCGTCTGGCGAGCGGCGGCCGGCCGGCCCTGCGCCGCCTGGGCATCGGCGAGCAGGATGAGAGAGTCGACGGCGAGCGGATCGAGGCGGCTCGCCCTCTGCCCTGCCGCCGCGGCGGCCGCGAAGTCCCCCTCGCCCATGTGCTCCAATCCCGCCAGAGTGGCCCGCTCGGAGAGGTACGGCAACGTCCAGGAGACGACGCCGAAGGCGATCAACCCGGTCGCCAAGAGGCGCACGTCGAGCGACCGGGCGCGCGTGGGCATAGCGGCCTCTGGAGCACGCAGGCCGACCGGATCGGCCGCAGCGCGACGCTGGGTGCGGGCGTATGCGGTCGCCGTGCCGGCAAGCAACAGGAACGAGACGGTGATCGCCGCCATGTCCCAGTCCCAGTCGAGAGACATGTGGACGATGAAGAAGACGGTCGCCGCTTGGCAAGCGGCCATCAAGGAGCGCTGGGAATCGCCACGACCTCCGGGAAGACGGGCGAAGGTGGCGGTCACGAGGCCGCCGACGGCCACGGCGAAGAGCACGAAGCCGACCAAGCCCAGCTCGCTGAGCACGTTGAGCCACTGGCTGTGACTGTGCATCACCACGGTGGCGCGCTCTCGATACAGGTAGTGCGTGAAACTGAAAGTGGCCGCCCCCGTGCCGACCACTCTGTGGGCGGCCCAACCACGCAGCGCCTCGCCATACCAGGGGAGGCGGCCGCTGCTGTTGAGCGCGACCAGACGACTCGCGTCGTTGCCGACGCCGGAGGTCGAAAGCGCCGAATCGTAACGGGTCTTCGCCCATCCGGTGAGCCCGCCGTGCCGCGGGAAGTAGTAAACGCCGAAGACGATCGACGCCGAAACCAGGATGACCAGCACGGCGGCGCCGGTGAGGCGTGCGGCGCGGGCCGGCAGCGGCCAGCGTCCTTGAACGAGGGCCGCCAGCGCCTGGCCGGCAAACGCCAGAGCGAGCGCTCCGACGACCCAGCCTCCGAAGGCATGCCCCTGGGAGGCGCGCAGGGCGTCGTCCGCCGTCTCGGCGAACAGCGTGCCGAGGTGGCGTACCTGGCTGATCGCCACGGCGACGAGCGAGACGGGGATCACCAGCGAGATGAACCCCGAGAGGCGCGGCCCGCAGACCAAGAAGTACACGAGCAGCGCGACGATCAGGGCTGCGATGGCGCCGCGCGAGAACGTGAAGAAGAGCGTGAAGAAGAGGAGCGCGAGACCGGACGAGACGAGGCCCCGCGCCCATGGCGGCAGATCGCGACGCGACGCCGCTTCGAGGCCGATGGGGATCGCCATGGCGATCATCGCGGCCAGTGCGTTCCAGTACCCGATGGGCGCCCGCAGACGAGCGAAGACGTGGGCGTGCGTGACGACATCCGGCACGATCTTGCCGAGCAGCGCGTAGACCGCGACCACGACGACCACCGACGCGAAACCGTAGGCGGCGAGACGGAGCTGCACCTTGCCGCCGGGAAGTATGCCGCACACGAGCATCACCAACAGGTAGAGGGCGGCGACGTTGAAGGCCCGCCAAGAGAGGTCGGGGGCCGTCGACCAGAGAATGGAGAGGCCGATCCACAGCACGAAGGCGCCCATTGCGGCCAAGCTCACGAGATAGGCGCGAGGCACACGGACAGGACCCCGCGCCAGCCAGACACCGGCCACCGCCAGCCCTGCCAAAGTGAGCGCCACGGGCGTGGTCCGTGAGTAGACGTAGCCACCCGAGAGGAAGCCGAGCGCCGCGATCGCCGCCAGCACGGCAAGGATCGGCAGAAGGGAGGGCAGCGACGCACGGGTCGCGTCCGCTTGTGACCGTGCATGCGCTGGCTGCAAGAACCAAGCCCCTTTCTTCGATACCCGGCGCCGCGCCGGACGGACCGTGCGAAGTATAGCCGACTCCCGCTCAGCCGAACGGCTGTGATTCCGATGAGGCGAATGATATAAGGCGCATGGAACCTCATCGGCCCATACGCGGAGCTCAGCGAAGGGGGTGCGGAGATGGACATCGTTCGGCGCGGCCTCGTCATCACGCTTGCGGCTGTGTTCGCCGCGTGCGCTTGGGTGCCTGTCACGCAGGCGAGTTCGGCGCGGAGCATCCTCGACGACGCCATGGACGGGAGGGTGGACGGCACATACTCGGCCTCCCAAGTGCGCGCCGCGATCAAGCTCGCGCGGAGCGACCCGTTCTTCTCGCAGTACAGTGACGTCGACGGCGTGCTGGCCGACTATCTGGCCGGTCTTAATCCGCCCAGGACCGACGCCGGTGGCACTTCCCCTGTGTCGGCAGGGCAGACCGTAGTGACACCCACACCCAAGGCCGTTGTCCCCGTCGCCGGTGACTCCCCACGCGGTGACAGCAAGCCGCATCCAAGTGCACGCCCTGGAGGCGGGAGACGCGACGTTGCCGTCCCCCTACCCAGCCCGCTGTTGGTCGATGCTGGCTGGGACCAGGCCGGAGTGAGACTCGCGGCCATCCCCTGGTTCTTCGTTGTCATTGGCGGCGCATCGGTCGGCAGCATGGTTCTCCTGCGGCGGCGCCGTTGACCGCAGGCGAGTCGGGCCTCCACTCCCCGACTGCGCGCTGCGCCGACGGGCACGACGTCGCAGCCTCACGGCCGACACCCGGAACCCGATTGTCGACAGAGGCCGCCCGCATGGAGACACGGGAGCATCACGTGCACGTGAGGAGAGAGTGAAGAGCCGCGTCCTGATCGTCCAGAAGACGATCCCGCAGTACCGTCGTCGACTCTACGAACTGCTGCGCGAGGCTCTGGCGGAGGCGGGGACTGAGCTCGTCCTCGTATACGGTGACCCGGAGCCGGACGACGCCAGCAAGCGCGACCTGGTGGATCTGGACTGGGCGGTGAAGCGGCCGACCCGCTTCGTTCCGGTCGGGCGCCGGCGCCTGTACTGGCAACGCTGTCTGGACCTCGTTCCCGGCGTCGACCTGGTCGTCGTCGAGCAGGCCAGCAGGCTCTTGGTGAACTATCCGCTGCTGGCGCTGCAGATGGCGGGCGCCAAGCGTGTGGCCCTCTGGGGGCACGGCAGGACTCTCAAGGCGACGCCGTCCAGCCGCCCAGGAGAGCTGGCCAAGGCCTTCATGTCGCGCCGGGCGCACTGGTGGTTCGCCTACAACGAGCTCAGCGCGGGCTACGTGCGGGAGTTCGGCTTTCCTCCGGAGCGGATCACCGTGGTCGAGAACGCGATCGACACAAGCGCGCTGGCGGCCGCCGGTGCACGGGTGACGGACGGCGACATAGAGTCGTTGCGTTCCAGACTCGGCCTGGAGGGGACGCACGTATGCCTCTTCGTCGGGGCGCTGTACCGCGAGAAGCGCCTGCCCTTCTTGATCGCCGCCTGTGAGCTGATCAAGCGCCGGGTGCCGGACTTCGAGATGGTCTTCATCGGTGCGGGGCCCGACAGGCACGTCGTAAAGGAGGCAGCGGCCCGCAACGCCTGGATGCGGGATGTGGGTCCCGTGTTCGACGCCGACAAGGCGCCGTACTTCCGGCTTGCCCAATTGATGCTCATGCCGGGCGGGGTAGGGCTCGCCGTCCTCGACGCCTTCGCTCTTGAGGTTCCCATGATCGCCACGTCGGTGCCCTACAACGGTCCGGAGTGCGCCTACCTTATGGACGGGGTGAACGGCATCGTTCTGCCGGAGCGGGCGACTCCGGCTGCATACGCCGCCGTCGTCGCCGACCTGTTGACGGATTCGGCGCGCCTCGACGCACTCAAGGCCGGATGCCGGGAGCACGCCGGGCTCTACACGGTCGAGAACATGGCGCGGCGATTCGCCGACGGCATCGCCGCCGCCCTCGCGTCGTGAGACTCAGCTGCCGGAGTCACGGATACGCGGGCGGCATGCAGACCGTTGCGTGCACGCGATGGAGCGCTCACTGAGTCGTACCCGGTCAGCGCCCTTGGCAGAGAGCCTTGCGGCACCTCGCCGCGGTCTGCCGCCGCACTCCACCCCCGACGACCCTGAGCACGTCGACGGCGAAGAACAACGGGACGAAGGCGGGCTCGGCGCAGAGCTGGGCGAACCACCATCGCGTGCGCAGGTTGCTGGGCGACCTCATGTCGAAGTAGGCGCGCAGGAGCTGGCGTGCATCGAGCGTCTGCTTGCTGGGATGCAGACCGGTGGCGTCTTCGTGGCTGTACACGGGGGCGCCGTAGCTCATAAGCAGTTCGAAGCCGGCCCGTTGCGCCCGCCGAGCGAACTCCCAGTCGGCGCCGTAGTGCGGCAGCCGCTGTCGATCGTAAAGGCCGACCCGCCGAAAGGCCTCGACCGGGATGAGCGTGCCGCGGCCCGAGAGCACGCTGACCGGCGCCGTGTCGCCGAGCCGCTCGAAGGCCTGCGACCGTGTGAGCCCAGCGGCCGGGCTCATCGAACGCGTCGTCCGCCAGTCAATGCAAACGCCGCCGTCCACGATGCGCTCGTGGTCGTCCCAGCTCACGGCGACCGAGCCGAGAAGTGCGCGCGGGTGGCTCCTCGCGAGGTCCAGCATCGTCTGCAGGTAGTCGGGCGGCAGAGCCGTGTCGTTGTTCAGGACGAGGAGATGGTCGTCTGCGCCGGCTCGGGGCAGCACCCACGCCAGCCCCTTGTTCATGGCTCCGGTCCACCACAGGTCGCCGTCGCCCCATAGCACGACGACATCGGGGTGCTCGGCCGCCAAAGCAGCGTGCGTGCCGTCGGTCGAGCCGTCGTCGATCACGACGATCTGGAAATCGCCGCAGGTCTGTTCGCCCAGCGACGCCAGACAAGCGCGCGTGAACTCGAGGCGGTTGTGCACGGGGATGACGATGAAGACGCTCACGCTCGCAGTCTATCGGGTCCGGCCGTCGTCGTCATGATCGGCGACCGAACAGCTTTCCCGTTGCCACCGAACACTGCCTCCAGCAGGTGCGCCGCACTCAGACAGTCCGTATGATTGCTGGAGGGGCCGCCGCCTCTGACGGCGGGCGGCAAAAGACAATCTGCGGTTCGAGACGAGACCTCGACCACCGGCGAGTGTCGCGAAGGAGCGAGTCGATGCACATCGCCATGGCGGGACCAGTACTGACCAAGCCGCTGATGCAGTCCCTTGAGAACGCCACCGGCCTGCCGGAGGGCATGGGGGGAACACCCGTGTGCTCGCTCGTGCGCGACTTGGTGGACCGCGGCCAACGGGTGTCGATAGTGACGCTCGACCGCGGCGTAACGAGACCTTTTGTGACGAATGGCCGCCTTCTCGATCTCAACTGCGGGCCGTACCGTCCAAGGCATCGCATGCGCGATCTCATGCGCGCCGAGAGGTTCGCCGTGCGTGACGGCGTCCTGCGTACGCGGGCCGATCTGGTCCATGCGCACTGGTGCGGCGAGTACGCACTCGGTGCATTGGCCAGCGGCATGCCGACGTTGGTCACAGTTCACGACTGGATGCCGACAGTCCTCCGAATGACGCTGATTCGCCACTCGCCGCACTGGTTCGGGCGCACACTGCTCTACTTCACGACGCTGGCCAGAGCCCGCTGTTTGACCGCCAATTCGCCCTACACCGCCGAGAAAGTGCGCCGCTTCACCAAGGCCGCGTTGGAGGTCGTGCCCAACGGCGTGCCGGACGCCGACTTCCTGGCGCCCGTCGGACTTGCTGGCGCGCAGAGCATGAGGATCTCCGGCCGCCAGGTCGCCGTCTCCGTGAACCGAGGGTTCGGTCGGCTCAAGAACGTCGTGTCACTACTCAAGGCTAACCGCGAACTCCGGCGGCGCGGCGTCCGCCATGAACTCCACTTGATCGGAGACGGGTACGAGCCGGGAGGCCCCTGCGAATCGTGGGCCGGGACTGCGGGACTCTCCGACGGAGTTCGGTTCGTCGGCCCCCTCGACCACACTGAGGTCATGCGACGGATCGCGTCCGCGACCATGCTGGTCCACCCCTCGCGTGAGGAGTCGTTCGGGATGACCCTCATCGAGGCCATGTCCCAAGGCACTCCGGTGATCGGCGGCGCCCGGTCGGGTGCCGTGCCATGGGTACTGGCCGGGGGCAGAGCTGGCCTGCTGGTCGACGTGAGGGAGCCGCGCGCCATTGCCGAGGCGATGGAGGCCGTGCTCACGCACGAGGCACTGGGCCGGCGTCTGGGGCATGCGGGTCACGCTCACGCGTGGTCCCACTTCCGTCAATCGCGCGTGACGGACCTGTACCTCGACGCGTATCGTCGTCTGCTCGCTGAGGTGGGACGCCGGTGAGGGTGCTTCACGTACTGAATTCCATCGAACGCTCGGGTGCCGAAATGATGCTGGCTCAGGCGGCTCCTCTGCTCCGTGAGCGCGGCGTCGACCTGCATGCGCTCGCAACAGGCGCCTCGTCGGGTCCCTTCGCCGCGCAGCTCGCCCGCACGGGGTTCAGCGTTCACCATCTCCCGTTCAGGCCTTGCCCGGCGTTTGTGGCCGACTTCCGGCGCCTCGTGCGACGTGGCCGCTTCGATGTCGTCCACATACACACCGAGAGAGCCTTCTTCTGGTACGAGCTGGCAGCCCGTCTCGCCGGGGTTCGACGAATCGTTCGCACCGTGCACGGGACCTTCGATTTCAGAGGGCATCTGCAGGCCGAGCGTTGGGTCCAGCGCCGCGTCGCCCGGCGGTTCCTCGGCGTGCGAGCCGTCGCGGTGGGCCGTTCCGTCCAGATCGCGGAACAAGACACTTACGGGCTTCGTCCCTTGCTCATCCCCAACTGGACCGACTCGAGTGTGTTCTCGCCCGCCGAACCCGCCGCGGCCGCCCGCGCTCGCCGTCGCCTCGCCATTTCGGCCGACGCGATCCTCTTCGTCTCAGTCGGGTCTTGCCAGCGCCTGAAGAACCACGCGGGGATCATCCGAGCTCTGCCCGTCGTGCTGACAGACTGCCCTGGGGCGCGCTACCTCCATGTGGGCGAAGGCGAGTCAGAGGAGAGTGAGAGACGGCTGGCAAGAGAGCTCGGCGTAGCGGATCGCGTGCGCTTCGTAGGGCAACGCGACGACGTCTGTGCAATCCTGCAGGCGAGCGATGTCTTCCTGATGCCGTCGGTACGCGAGGGGCTGCCGGTCTCCTGTCTGGAGGCGATGAGCTGCGGCCTGCCCGTCATCGCCGGAGACATCCCCGCGTTTCGTGATCTGGTAGTGGACGGTGTGACGGGCATTCTCGTCCGGAACGACCAGGCGCTGGCACAAGCGATGAAGCGCGTCTGCGGCGACGCGCGGCTCAGAGCCGCGATGGGCGCCGCCGGTCGACGCCGCGTGCTCGCCGAGTTCAGCCTCAAAGCATCAGTCGAACGCTATCTGGATCTGTATCGCGGCGAGCGACCAGACGAGGACGCCGCACGGACCCCGGTTGAGGCATCTTGATTCCCAACGGAGCCTCTTCATTGGAAGAGATGCCGGGACGGCAAGCTCTCCTCTTGGGCCGCGATCTTGTCATCGTAGTCGGATCGTCGGGCGGGGTCTCGCTCCTCTCGGGATAGTGCGCAGCTCCTCGGGCGTGAGAGCCAGCAACCAGTCTGTGCGCTTCAGAGCTTCGTCTTCGTCTCCGAAGAACACGTCCCGAAGCTCGCTCTCGAAGACCTGCGGCAAGGAGGGATGACCCCCTATGCGATAGGGATCCCCATCGCGAAAGCTATCGGCAGCCGATTGGAGAACACCGGGGGCCCCCAGGGATTGCTCGCACCGACAGGCGACCGTCGATTTGAGATACACGTCCAGCTGCTCATCGAAGGCGCATGGACCCTGAGGGGAAGGCTCCCTCCAGCCCAGCCCTTACCGAAGACGGCGAACCGCGAGCCGTAGCGCTTCGTCAGCCGGCGGACGAGACGAGCACGCAGCCGTGCCCCGGGCATGGTCTTGAAGGACGTGCGACTGTTCACCCGATTGCCGATCAGGACCACGTCGAAATCGTTCTTCGTCGGCGGATACCAGCTCTGCAGAAAACGAGCTTACGAAGTGCAGCTCGGCGCGTACCTGATGTCTCGGCACCCGGCCCTCTTCAGCACCCGCACGATGGGGCCCCCGCAGGGCAAGTAGACCGTCTCGCAGCGGCGCATGACTGTCAGCATCGACGAGGGCAAGGGCTTGAACCAAGAATGATACGAGTCGCCCTCCCAGTACACCATGGTCGGGCTGTCGGGGAGAGCCCTCAAGCTCTCCAGGCACTCATCCGAGACCATGAGAGAGCCGGTGTGCATCCATATGATCAAGTCGGCGCAGCGCTGTCGGGCGGTCTCAAGAATCCCCTCACTTATGGCGGAGTGCGACACACCCTCATGAAGGCGTTGCAGATACGGATAGACCACGTATTCGTCCATAACCCCGTCGGCGGCCAACCGGTCCAGCGCTTCGTAGACATCCGAGTGCGAGCCGAGCGGCCGTTCGTTCCGGATTGCGAGCACGCTCGTTTTCGACTCAGGCATCGGGCCTCCAACGTCGGCGCCGCCAATACCGTCGGAGCGCCATACGCGGCATCCCGGTCGGCGATCATTCGCCATCATCGTGCCTGCTGATGCAAGGTGGCGGAGGGAGGGCTGAGACACGGCTGCTGGGCGGCGAGAGCGCCGCGCTGGACAGCCAAGAGCCCGAATGCCAGCACACCCGTATACCCGAAGAGTGCGGTGTCCACCAGCCCGGCGACCAAGATGGCAAGAAGAGCTCCGCCCACGGCTGCCTGTTCGCGGGTGGCGCCCCGCCTGAACGGGGCCGCGACCGGTGAGGCGACGGCCAGCACGAGCAGGGTCAACGCGAGGACGCCTCCCTCCGCCAGGATCTGCAAGGGCACGCTGTGCACCGATCCCAGAATCCCCGGATGCTCATCGCGGTGTTGAGGCAGCAGGTCGCCGTGGAAGCGCGAGAAGCCCGCCCCGAAGGCGACTCGCGCAGGCGAGCTGACCGTTTGGTCCCACACGAACCGATAGGTGGTGACCCTGGAGGAGACGTTGTTCGTCTCCAGGTAGTACGCCCGCCCCGGCTCGTACAGCGAGCCTGCCGTCGCGATCAACGCTATCCCGACTGTGATCCCGACCGTAATCCAGAGCCACGGACGTTTTCGGCGCCGATGCCGGCGCGGCTGCCGGTTGTCCAGACCTCGTCGCACCAGCCACCAGAGGGCCGCTCCCACCCCGAGAGCGGCCCCGATCCAGGCGCCTCGCGAATACGTGAACCACAGCCCCAGGGCAATCAGCGCAAGCGCCGCCGGCCTGCAGACCCTGAATAGCCTCCGGGGGATTCGGTACATGAGGAGAGGCAGCGCCAAGGCCAGCAATGCGCCCAGCGCATTGAAGTGACTGAACGTCCCCGATGCAGACGCACCGTCGTTGGACAGGCCGGCGAAGAAGAAGGCCAAGGGATTGCGTTCTTCAATCGCCAGCTCGGGAATGACCGTCCGGAACGTCGGGAAGCCGAACACGGACTGACAAATGCCGATGCTCGCTTGAGCGACGGCGAACGCCAGCACCAGACTGATGAACAGGGAGCGCTCGTGCTCCGATGAGCGGCGCAGCAGCCAATACAGCCAGAGCCCGTTCGCCAGCATCACGCAGTCGCCTATCGCAACAGGCACCCCAACGATGAAGAGGACCGCGAACGAACAGAGAAGATAGACGATCAGCAGAACAACGGGGTCGCGCGCTGCGCGCCGCAACTCGACGCCGTCTCTGACGACCAACAGTCCGCCGGCCAGCGCAAGATACGCATACCAGTTCAGGTCATGAGGCCGAGCCGCAGGCGCGATGGCCCAGAACGGCGTGATGACCACGAGAGATAGCATCAGCGGGCGGGCGGCGGAGAGCGAGAGCACACTCAGCCCGACCGGCAGCGTACACAACAGAACCGCGACCGCGTTGCCGGTCCGACCGAAGATGAGCAGCCATCCGGCCGCTGCCACGGGGGCGACGATCAGAGCTGCGGTCAGGACCGGGCCGGCTCCACGGATGCCCGGAGCGGCCACACGTCTCCCCATGCTCTCCGCCCCGGCCTCTGTCGCCAACGTCCGCTCCAATGTGCGTCAGCCCCCCTGTCTTCGCCCGGCAACAATCCTATCGCGAGCACGACCGGAGTGCCCGGCTCAGCGAAGCCCCCAGGCCCGGTTCATCGGGGACGGGGCCGCACTGGGCACCGGCGACCGGTGAGATAATGACGATACATGCCATGCGCTGCAACACAATCCGATAGGCCGGAACGCCAGGCTCCCCGACCGGCAGTCGTCGGGATGTCGGCATGATTGCCCGCAGAGTCTTGGGCATGCGCGTCGATTGCCTCGAGGCGCCCGCTGCCCGGGACATGATCGTCGCGTGGGCGGCCGAGACGCACGACGCCGGGTACCGCCCGCGTTACATCTGCGCCGGCAACGTCCACATGACGATGGAGACCTATGACGATCCCGCTTTTCGGGCAGCGGTGAACCGCTCCGACTTGGTTGTCGCGGACGGACAACCCTTGGTGTGGGCCCTGCGGGCCCTCCGTGCGCCTCAGCGCCGGCGGGTGCGGGTGACGCCGGATCTGCTGCTTGAGCTCTTCGCCGCCTGTGAGGTCCGCGGCGTGCGACTCGGATTGTACGGAGGCACGCCTCAGACTCTCTCCGTCTTTCTCGACTTCCTGCAACACTCGTTCCCGAGACTGCAGGTGCCCTACGCTTGGAGCCCTCCCTTCAAACCGCCGACGGACGAGGAGGATGAAGCAGCTGTGGCGGCGATTCGCGCTGCGGGAGTGCAGCTGCTGCTGGTGGGGACAGGCTGCCCCAAGCAGGAGAAATGGATGGCCGCCCATGCTGGTGAGAAGGACATCGAGGACGACCGTGCCCTGTCTTGCGTGATGTTCGGAGTTGGAGCGGCCTTCGACCTACTGGGCGGCAAGACGTCCAGTGCCCCACGCTGGATGCAGGACCTCGGTCTAGAGTGGGCCTACCGGCTCGCTCACGAGCCGCGACGGCTCTGGCGAAGACAGCTCAAACACAATCCCCGGTTCGTCGTCCTCTTCCTTGCCCAGTTGCTCCGGGGGCAGCGTGCATAAGCGCTCTTTACGCCGTCCGACGAGCGCCGTATAGTCTCGCCAGGAAACGAGGGGCACAAAGGGGGGAGGGCGTAGGTGGGACCACCGTTCGCTGTTCGCGAGGTACTCCTGGGCCGTGATTGCCGATCCCCGGAGATTCTGTCGCCATCCACGGCGTCACGGGGTTATCTGCTGCGTCGATGCGCGAGTGTTGCGAGCCTGATCCTCATCGACGCCGTCTCACTGTGCGTGGCGGGCATCGCTGCGGCAGTGTCGCCGGTCACCGTGTCGCACACCTTCTCACCGCCACACATCTTGCTGGCCGTCGTCATGCTCGTCGCCCTCTTCGCGATCCACGGATTGTACGGTCTGCGCGAATGCCGGCGAGACCGCCGGCGCCGAGCACTCGCGGCGGCGTGGTTCCTCGGCACGGCCCTGCTGCTGAGCGGAGCCGGCGGAGCTTGGGCACCGGCGGGTGTGATCTTGATGTGGGTTGTGGCCGTCGCCCTTCTCACCGTCGGCCGGGAACTCCTCGACTATTGCCTCAAGGCGGTGTTTCCCCTCGACCTCGAGAGCAGGCGCACCGTCGTGGTTGGCTCGGAGCGCGCACTCGCAACCTTCGCCGCTCGCGTAGCCTCACTCCCGCATGAGGCGCACGCGAGGATCGTCGGGATCGTCAGCGAAGAGCCGCCCGGCTTTAAGTGGCCGAGACCTCACGGCCTACCGCTGCTGGGGCAGATGCGGGACATCGAGGCGATCATCTGTCGCTGGAAACCGGACGAGCTCGTAGTCGTCGATCACGACACCGAACGCCTTCATCTGGTCGAGCTTGCCGAGCTGTGTCGGCGCCGCCGGATGACCCTCAAGCTGAGTGACCTTGACATGCGGTTCCAAGAGCGAGGCGTCAGTCTCATCCCGGGACTCGGCGAGGCGTTGTTCGTCGCCGCCTCCTCACCGCCGAACGGTCTCGCATGGGCGTTCAAACGCTGGATGGATGTCGGTCTGGCGATGGTGCTTCTCATCCTGACCGCGCCTCTCTGGGCTGCCGTCGCTGCAGCTATCAAGCTCACGTCTGCAGGCCCCGTGTTCCATTCGGCCGAGCGCGTGGGACTCGGCCAGCAGGCGTTCCGTTGCCTCAAGTTCAGGACAATGCGAGCGGATGCGGAGGCCCTACAAGCCGATCTCGAGTCGCTCAACGAGGCCGACGGAGCCATCTTCAAGATCAGAGATGACCCACGCGTCACAGCGCTCGGTCGCTGGCTTCGCAAACTGAGCATCGATGAGCTTCCTCAGCTCGTCAACGTGCTCCGCGGCGAGATGAGCCTGATCGGCCCGCGGCCGCTGCCGCTGCGGGACAACCAGTTGCTTGAGGCATGGCATCGGCAGCGTCACGTGATCCTGCCGGGATTGACGGGGCTGTGGCAGGTAAATGGCCGCAGCGACACCTCTTTCGATGAGATGATCCGCCTCGACCTGAAGTACATAGACACATGGTCCTTACGACTCGATCTGTCCATCGCTTGGCGCACGGCAGTGGCCGTTATCCGCTCCCGAGGCGCCTGCTAACAAACGGATGCGCCCATCGCGGCGCGACCGTAATCCGCAAAGACCAGGGAACCCTCATTCCCGATCGAACCAAGGAGAGTCAGCGTGACGACGTCGGTAGTGACGGGAGGGGCCGGCTTTCTCGGGTCGCACCTTTGCGAGCATCTGCTCGGTCAAGGACAGCGGGTCATATGCCTTGACAATCTCGATACGGGATCGCTGCAGAACATCGAGCATCTGCGCGACGACGCCTTCGAGTTCCGCAACGTGGATTGCGTCCAGTTTCTCGACGTCCCCGAAGCGGTCGACTTCGTCTTCCATCTCGCCAGCCCGGCGAGCCCCGTTGACTACATGCGCCTTCCTCTCAAGACGCTCAAAGTAGGGTCATACGGCACCCACAACGCGCTGGGTTTGGCCAAGTTCAAGCGAGCCCGCTTCGTTCTGGCATCGACCTCCGAGGTCTACGGCGACCCTCTTGTCCATCCGCAGTCTGAGGAGTACTGGGGAAACGTCAACCCTGTCGGACCGCGCGGCGTCTACGACGAGTCGAAGCGCTACTCGGAGACCCTGACCATGGCCTATCATCGTCAGCAGGGCGTGGACACCAGTATCGCACGGATCTTCAACACCTACGGTCCGCGGATGCGTCCCAACGACGGCCGAGCCGTGCCGACGTTCGTGCGACAGGCCTTGGCCGACGAACCGCTCACCGTGTTCGGCGACGGATTGCAGACCCGCAGCTTCTGCTACGTGACTGACCTCGTCGAGGGCCTTCACCGTCTGGCGACCAGCGGCGAGCACACGCCGGTGAATCTGGGCAACCCCGAGGAGACGACGCTCCTGGAGTTGGCCGCCGCAATCATCGAGGCGACCGGGAGCAGCAGTGAACTCGTGCACCAGGCACTGCCCATTGACGACCCCAAGGTGCGGCGGCCCGACATCACCAAGGCCAAGAGGCTGCTGGGATGGGAGCCGGTCGTACCCCTGCCCCAGGGGCTCGCCGAGGTCGTCGCCTTCGAGCGCACCAACCATTCCCACGCGCTCACGGCGCTGATGTAGCGGGTCGCCGCACGGACGAACCTCCGGCGCGCTTCTCGAGATACCGCTGGTGATACTCCTCGGCGCGCCACCACTCGGCCGCCGGGACGACCTGGGTGACGACGGGACGGGTGAACACGCGTGACGCCGTGAGCTCGGCGATGGCGGCGAGGGCTGCCTCCCGCTGCGCCTGGTCGTGGAAGAACACGGCGGAGCGGTACTGGTCGCCGACGTCGGGTCCCTGCCGGTCCAGCTGCGTCGGATCGTGCAGTCTGAAGAAGTGCGCGAGGAGTTCCTCGTAACTGATCACGCCCGGGTCGTACTCGAGACGCACCGCCTCCGCGTGTCCGGTCGTGTGGGAGCACACGTCCGCGTAGGTGGGGTGCTCGGTCGCGCCGCCTGTGTATCCCACCTCTGTCGAGAGGACGCCGGGCAGCGCGGCGAAGCGCTGCTCCACGCCCCAGAAGCAGCCGGCGGCGAAGGTGGCGACGGCCATCGTCCGGTCCTCATGGTCGCGGGTGGCGCGCGCCGCGTCCGCCGGCGCGCCGTACATCACCACTCTTCCCCGGCCGGGAGGCGGGTACGCCCGGGCTCGGGGACCGGCGACAGACGTCAGCGTCGGGCGGCCGCGCCGGCCTGCCGGGCCGAGCCCGCCTGCGCGGCCGAGGGGTCCGGTCCCTGCCGGCTCAGCGCCCGCAGCCGGCGGCGCTGTGCGCGGTTCTTCGCGTCGGTCCACCACGTGCGCGAGTAGTACCAGAGCCAGCCGTACTCGAGCATGCGGTCCCAGGCGGCCCGCTTGCGCACGACCTGGTCGGCGGCGGTCCACAACCAGCGGTGGAACGCGACCACCGGCCGCCATGTCGCGTAGAACCGCCGGTTGGCCTTGAGCGTCTCCTGGAGCAGGTGGAGGGGCGTCATCTGCCGGGGCCGGAACACGACGTGCTGGGCATCATAGAACGCCCAGTCGCGCTCGATGATCCGGCCCTCGTCCTCGAGCTCCCGATACTGCTGCGTCCCCGGGAGCGGCGTGAGGATGTTGAGCATCACCGTGTCGATCTTGTTCTCGAGCGCGAACCTGACTGTCTCACGCACGGAGTCGGGAGTGTCGTGATCCGCCCCCAGCACGAACATGCCGTGACTGCGGATACCGTAGTCGTGCAGCACCTTGATCGCATGCTCGATGTCGGCGACCGTCTGCGACTTCTCGAAGTGGTCGAGCGTGGCCTGGTTGACGGACTCGAGCCCGAGGGCGACGAAATCGGCGCCCGAGGCCTGCATGAGCTCCAGCAGCTCAGGGTCGCGGACGACGTCGGTACGCACCTGCGCCCCCCAGCGCACCTGCATGCCCTCGTCGATCATCATCCGGAGCAGCCGCTTGAGACGCTTGCGGTTGGCGGCGAAGTTGTCGTCGTAGAAGAAGATCCTCTCGGGCCGCTTCTGCCTGATCTCCTCCATCACGCTCTCGGCGCTGCGGAAGCGGTACTTCTTGCCGAACATGGCGGTCACCGAGCAGAAGGTGCAGTCGAACGGGCAGCCCCAGCTCGTCATGATGGGCGTGTTGACGATGCGCTCCCAGCCGTCGATCAGCGTGAGGTCGGGGAACGGCAGCAGGTCGAGGTCCGGGCAGCGCTCGTGCAGGGGAGCATGCACCGGCGTGCCGTCTTCGGCGACATAGGAGATGCCGGCGACCGAACTGAGCTCGCGGGTCCCGCCGAGCGCCTCCGCGAGCTCCACCATGATCGTCTCGCCCGCCTCCCCACGCGCCACGTAGTCGGCGTGCTGCAGAGCCTCGTCGACCATGAACGTGACGTGCGAGCCGCCGATGATGACGGGGATGCCCCGACGGCGCAGGTCGTCGGCGATCCGATACGCCTCCGGAGCCGTGGACGTGGTGGTGGAGAGGCCGACGAGGTCGGAGGAGTACACGTCGGCCCAGTCGACGGGTGCCAGCTGCGGGTTGAAGATGCGCACGTCGTGCCCCGCCTCCACCAGCGCCGCACCGATCATCGGCAGGCCGAGGCGCACGAAGTAGGACTTGGACCAGAGATGGCGACTGGGCGAGATGGGCTCGATCAAACGGATCTTCATACGGAACCCGTCCTCAGGAGGACAACAGGAGTCCAGTGAGTCTGGACCTTCTCACGGAATGGAGCAACCGCGCCGGCAGGATGAGGGCAGGCCTGGGGTGCGTCGCGCGCGTCCCGGGAGAACGTGGCGAGCCGACGCCGCCGGCGCGCGTCTGGTAGCCTGCCCTGGTGGACAACGATTTCGACGCCCCCATCGAGCGCCGGGGCACCGCCAGTTTCAAGTGGGACCTCCACGGTGGCGACGTACTGCCCCTGTGGGTGGCCGACATGGATTTCGCCGCCCCGCCGCCGGTGGTCCGGGCGCTGGAAGCGCGCGCCGCGCACGGCGTGTACGGGTACTCGCTGGTGCCCGAGTCGCTGGTCGAGGCGATCGTCGAGCATCTCGAGCGAAGGTACGGCTGGCGCATCGAGCACGACTGGATCGTCTGGCTCCCCAGCGTCGTCCCCGGGCTCAACCTCGCCTGCGACGCCTTCGCCGCCCCGGGAGAGGCGGTCCTCACGGTCACGCCTGTGTACCCGCCCTTCCTCGAAGCGCCATCGCAGCGCGACCGGCGGTTGACGACGGTCGCGGCCGAGCTCTGCGACGGACGTTGGGAGTTGCCGCTCGCGGCGCTGGAGGAGGCGGCCCCGGACACCCGCGTGATGCTCCTGTGCCACCCTCACAATCCGCTGGGACGGGTGTGGCGGCGAGACGAGGTCGTGGCGCTGGTCGACCTCTGCCGTCGCCACGACCTCGTCCTGATCAGCGACGAGATCCACTGTGACCTGGTCCTCGACGACCTCCCGCACGTGCCGGCGGCCCTGGCCTGCCCGGACGACGCCGACCGCATCGTCACGCTCATGTCGCCGAGCAAGACGTTCAACCTGCCGGGCCTCAACTTCGCCTTCGCGATCGTCGCCGACCCGGACCTGCGTCGCCGGTTCCTGCGACCCGGCGACGGGCTTCTTCCGTTCCCCGGGTGTTTCGCCGTCACCGCCGCCGAGGCCGCCTACCGCTCGGGCGGCGCCTGGCTCGGGGAGCTGCTCACCTATCTGCGCGACAACCGTGACATGCTCGAGACGTTCGTGGCCGACGAGCTGCCGCGTGTGGACATGACGCACGTCGAGGCCACCTACCTCGCCTGGCTTCGCGTGGACCGATCGGGGCTGGACGACCCGGCGGCGGCGTGCCGCGCCGCAGGGGTCGAGCTCTCGGCCGGGGCCGCCTTCGGCGACCCAGCCTATCTGCGGCTCAACTTCGGCTGCCCGCGCACGACGCTGGCCGAGGCGCTGCGGCGACTCGCCACCGTTCTACGCTAGGCCCGGCTGTCCGGCGGCCGTCACGGCGTCGTTTGCTACACTCCGCACCCATGAGCGGCCACGGCAGCAGTCCCCGTCCGCCCCACCGCCGGAGGCGGCGCGCCGACCGGGCGCGCATCTACCGGCGGCGGCGACTGGCGGCGCTCGCCGTCGCGCTGCTCGTCGTCGGGGGCGCCGTCGCAGTCTGGGCCGGGGTCCGCGCCTGCGCGACGGGCCCGCCACCCGGCGACACGCCGAAGGACGGGTCTCCCGCCTCCGCCCGCACGGGAGGAGCGGCGGCGCAACGCACCCCGTCGTCCGGTCCGGGCACATGGACCGGGCCACCCTCCTCGTCGCTCAAGCTCAAGCTGCGCAGGACCATCGTCGACCCCGACATCGCGCCCAAATCGGTCGTGAGCTCCGGCACCGGCTACGTCTTCGCGCAGAACATGATGTACAAGCACACGATCACCGTGTACGACTCCCGGACCCTCAAGCTCGTGGAGACCATCCCGGATTCCATCGAGGCGGCGGCATACCGTATCCGCGGCCACGGCGAGACCGTCCGGGGGGCGCCCGTCGAGTGCGCCTTCCTCCCCGACGGACGCTTCGCCTACGTCTCCCAGTACTCGATGTACGGCGCAGGCTTCGTGGAGGGCCACGACGTCTGCTCGCCGGGTCAGGCCTCCCGCAGCTACGTGTACCGGGTGAGCCTCGCCGACCTCGCCGTGGACAAGGTGATCAAGGTCGGCGAGGTGCCCAAGTTCGTCGCCGTCACGCCCGACCAGAAGTACGTGCTGGTGAGCAACTGGTGCTCGTACACGCTGAGCGTCATCGACGTCCACACGAGCAGGGTGGTCAAGGACATCTACCTCGGCCCCTACCCGCGCGGCATCGCCGTCGCGCCCGACTCGCGGACCGCCTACGTGGCCGTCATGGGGAGCTTCGACATCGCCGCGGTCGACCTCACCGACTTCTCCGTCTCCTGGATCCGCGGCGTCGGCAGCGGGCCGCGGCACCTGTGCATGCCCGCCGACGGCGCGTACCTGTACGCGACGCTCAACAACGAGGGCAACGTCGCCAAGATAGACCCTCGCACCGGCAAGGTCGTCGACAAGGTCCACACGGGGTCGGAGCCCCGCAGCATGGCCATCGCCCCGGACGGCGCCTCCCTCTTCGTGGTCAACTACAGCTCGAACACCATGACCCAGGTCCGCACCCGCGACATGAAGGTCGTCCGTAGCGTGGCCACCAACGCCCTCCCCATCGGCATCACGTACGACGCGCCCACGCGGAGTGTGTGGCTCTGCTGCTACTCCGGCAGCATCATGGTCTTCAAGCAGATGTGAGGAATCGCCGTCAATGCAGCCGCACCCCGGACCGGAGCCGGACCCAGAACCTCTCGAGATCCCCGGCGCTGATCCGGACGCGGTCGTACCCGTTGATCACGGCGCGGCGATTGACGGTGAAGCGCAGGCCGTCTGCCGACGAGACACGCCGACTCGCACGCACGCGGCCGTTCTCATCGAACGCGAGAGCCTGAAGGGACACCCCCGCGGCGACGGACAGCCGGCGCGGCGGAGCATAGCTGCGGGCCGCCGCCGTGCCGATCAGGAAGGCCCTGCCCGGACGCTCCTGCAGCCACCACCCCGCCAGCGTCCCGCCCGAGCGTACACGCAGATAGACGGGCGAGCCGCGCCACAGCCGGCGGCGGCAGTCGGTCCGCCACGTGACTCCGCGTCGGAGCGTGACGGTGCGGCGCGCGACGGGCGTCCCGGCGGCGTCGATGCGGACCGCCCTGCAGACGCCAGGCTCGACCCGCAGTCTGCCGTTGACGGCGGGGCGCGGATAATCGCGGCTGAACGAATCGGCCGCCCGCGCGAAGACGAGGTCGCCGGTCAGTTTGTAGAGCTGGAGCAGTTGGCCCACGTGCATGGCGTGGTAATGCGCGTTCGGATGGCGATGCGCCAGGCAGTAACAACTGATCCAACCCGGGTTCCGGAACCGCGGAAGATAATGGCGGATGGTCGTGGCCGCGCCCTTGAACAGCTCCGCGGCCCGTTCGTCTCCGGTCACCATGTGGTACTCGTACAGTCCGAAAGCCGACGAGTTGTGACCGTTGAGCGTAGCGTCCGGCTTCATGCCGGCCCAGGGCCACTCCTCCAGCCAGTAGTAGCCTCTGGCGTCGACGCGCACCACGTAGGGCCCGCTGCAGGGGCCGGGCCGCAGGAAGGCGAGGAAGGTGTGATCGGCCGCCTCGCGCCATCGCGGCGACCCCGTCATCTCGGCGAGACGGGAGAGGAACATGAGGATCCGGCCCTGCGGGAGCGCCGAGTAGTACGGAGCCCTGACGTACTCGCCGGGCCGGCCATGACGCTGCCGCGACGGGTAGTTCGGGTAGTACCACGCCCCGGCGGCCTCCGTGTGGTAGGAGACCAGCCGTCTGGCCTGCGCCAGGGCCCTCTCGAGGAAGAACGCGTCGCCGGTGATGCGGTACGCGTTGAGGTTCTCGAGGCCGTAGCTCGCCTGGCCGCGAGGGAACTCGTAGAGCCTGCCCTTGACCCGGCGCATGCGCACGCCCTCGGCGTCGTGCAGCCCGGTGTCCACCCTGGGCACGACGCGGCTGTTGGAGAACGCCCGCGAGGGCAGCTCGAGACGGCGCAGCTCGAACGGGTAGACGGCGAAACGGAACGGGATGCCGGCGACCGCGGCGGGCGGCGCCTCCGCCGCGCCGGCCTCCCAGACGGCGTCGGTCACATCCGCCGCCGACTCCTGAGCACCGGCAGCGGGACTCGCCACGGCCGACAGGGCCAGCACGGCCGTCGCCACACAGACAAGCACCGCAGCAGAGCCCCGGCCACGAGATCCCCCCACGCGTACCCCTCCTTCACGGCGGTCGACACACCCTCGCGGCAGGATAACGCGTCGCGCCGCCGGACGGCCAGCCCCTCGCCGTCCACCGGATGCACCAGCGCGCCCGATCGGGCGCCTGCGGCCTGCCGCCGGTCGCCCGAGGCCGCACAGGAGTCGCGCGGAGCGTAAGATGCACAGGGGCAACGAGATGAGTAGACTCCTGACATCCACGGTCGCCGTGCTGGTCGTCGCCGTGCTGGGCGCCGTCGCGCTCGATGTCCCGGCGGCGGCGTCAGGCGCCCCTGCCCCGGACACCGTGGACGCCGCCGGGCGCAGCACCTACCCCGGGGACTTCGTCCGCGTGCTGCAGCTCATCGCCGACCTGCGTGCCGACCCTCCGACAGACCCGTTGGTCTGCCTGCTCGGCGGCTCCTCGGCGCGCGAGTGCACGGTCAGCGACCGCTCCTGGTCCCGCGCGGTCTCCCGCCTCCGCGGTCATGAAGTACGGTGCGTGAACCTCGGCTCCAAGCACCGCCTGTTCACACAGGACCGCCGCCTGGTCCGCTATCTCCCGGCGGGCACGGGCGTGGTCTTCATCGGCGTCAACCCCGGCAGGTTCTGCAACGGTCGCAGCGACCCGCCCGTCGTCCTGCCTCCTCCCCGGGCCGCCTCATCGCGAGGCCTCGACCGACGCGGCCTCAGGTCGTCCACCGTGACCTGGACCGACCAGCGCAAACGCCGGGCGGCACGCTTGTGGATGGTCCAGCGTTGGCCGAAGTTCCGCCGGCGCTGGAAGAACAACATGCGCGTGTTGGAACTCGTCTGCAAGGAGAGCCTGAGGCGCGGACAACACCCCGTGATCATCGATCTCCCGCGCAACATGGCGATCATCGGCCGCCAGCTGGACCAGCCTCTCCGCCTGTATCATCGGGCCTGCCGCAGGCTCGCTGCGCGTCTCGGGATCCCCTATGTGCAGTTCCAGGCCGGCCTTGGGCTCACCAACCGTGACTTCTCCGACCTCTGGCACACGGTCAGGTCCGGTCAGGTCAAGTGGGAGCAGGCGCTCGTCAAGACCACCGCACGTCTGCTGAAGAAGTATGCAATCGAGCCTCCGCCCACGCCGTCGCCCGATCCTGACGCCGGGCCTTCCGGTCCCGACCCGCCCGCCACACCGGAAGGATGAGCCGGCGGGGCGTCGGCCCCGCTCCACGATGCGGATCAGGCCGGCACCGTCACGGTCCGGAGGCCGGCCTCGGAGCCGACCAGGTTGACCCCCACCTGGCCGGAGGTCAGATAGACCAGCCGGATCGCCACCCCGCGCGCGGCATAGTGCGCCAGCAGCGGTCCGATCGTGACGTCGTCATCGGGGTGTGCCAGGATGCCGAGGATTTCTGCCATGGTTTGCCTCCAAGCTTACGGTCCACCAACCGGTGGTCGGTTACTATGCCAGCCCCTCGATGCCCTCTTTGACAAAGCGGTGCAGCTCGGGGATGCTCAGACCTTGGATGCCCAGGCGGTCGAGCGTTCGTCCCCGCCGGGTATAGTCGGTTTGATGGACGGTGCAGGCGATCTGGATGATGGAGCGGATCTGGTGTACGGCCACACCATAGGCCTCGCCCAGCTCGGCGATGGGCACCAGGCTCATGGGCACATCCTCGTGGATGTAGCGATGGTTGAGGGTGGCGGGCGCCCGGATGCCGCGATATCCCGGTTGGTTCTGGATCGCCTCAAAGAGGCTGTCGCCCTCGGCATTGTACGCCATCTTGAGCCACTCGCGGGCGCTGCGGGCCCGAATGCCCAGAGCCGCCGCCACCGTGATGCGCTCGCGGTCCAGCGCGTCCAGCACACGGGCCACCGAGGGGGTGACCCCATCGATGTAGAACTGAAACTCGCCGTGGGTGCTCTCGATGCGTCCAGCATTCAGCAGGGTCAGCGCCGGGTGAAAGATCGCCCCCATGTTGTTGAGGCTGGTGTGCAGCACCGTCTCGCCGTCGACGAACTGGGGCATGGTGGGCGCCAGCGCCCCGAGCACGGTGCTCGTCTCGGTGGCGGGAAGGGCCGCCAGCGGCACGGCCTCTTTGATGCGAAAGATCCGCGCCTGGGCCGGCCCGTCGGAGCGGCAGGCATAGAGGAGCGTCTCGGCCTCAGCCAGGATGACCCGAGCCGTGCAGCCGTTGCGTCGCAACTCATAGTGGAACTCGAGGCAGCCACCGGTGCGGCCCGGATGCAAGATGACGATCTGCCCGTCGGCCAGGTGCGGCGCCATGGCCCGCGCGATGCCGGCATGGGCCGTCGATGGTAGCACTATGTGGATCGTGCTGGCGTCACGCACTGCCTCTCTTATATCCGAGGTGACGAGGCGCAGCATCCCCAGCCCCTCAGGGCAGCCGATGCCCTCCAACTCGATGCCGCCGCGGCGGCGGATCATGGCCACGTTCTCGGGCGTGCGGTTGTACAACGTGACGGGGCATCCTAGCAGGGCTAGGTGGGCGGCCATCGACTTGCCGCCGTTGCCGGCCCCGACGACGGTGATGTTGGTGTTGTGAACGTCCATGGGCAGTTCTCCTCTTGCTGCGGTTGGGGTTCGACGTCGCCTACCAGCCGTTGGTGGCGACGCAGGCGCCGCGCTCGTCGATCTCGGTGGTCACCTCGCCGCGAGCGTAGCGGTTGTTGCGCAGGTGCGGCGCATCCAGTAGGCCGGTGGTGACGGCGCGAGCCAGCGTGTTGGGATCGGTGAGCGGATCCCCACTGCCCGGATCGCCCAGCTCGCGGATGGCATCCAACAGGCGATGGGCATGTTCCACCAGTT
>ENA-UOUL01001530-UOUL01001530.1-bioreactor-metagenome-genome-assembly--contig:-NODE-1530-length-31627-cov-6.772298_pt1 | contig 31627 bp, 32 predicted proteins | sample MGYA00249838_ERZ747220 | MGnify/ENA primary metagenome ERZ747220 (study PRJEB28778, sample SAMN05720191) | bioreactor metagenome | isolation source: Anaerobic biogas reactor | place: USA:Washington... | reverse complement strand
CTCCTATAAGTTCTTTGGGCTATCCGTTGCAAAAGATGAGGGGGGACCGGCAATTATTGTTAATGTTTGGGACCGGATTTCGGTTGAAAGATGGATCTTTAGTGCTGCTCACGAATTAGGACATCTACTTCTGCATTTGGATTCTTATAACATTGATGAGAGTGTCGAGAATAAAGCTGAAGAGAAAGAAGCGGATATCTTTGCTTCGTATTTCCTAATGCCCGAAGAAGCCTTTTGGCGTGAATGGGAAGATACTTATGGGTTACCTTTGGTTAACAGGGTATTTAAGGTTAAGGGGATATTCCAGGTTAGTTACAAGACTGTGTTATATCGGCTTTCTGAAAAATATGGGAATGGTATTTGGGGAAGGTTTTATGCAGCCTATAAAGCTAAAACCGGGAAAAGCCTCGGGATTAAAGATGAACCAGAGGCCTTAACCCAAGATAAATTTCAACACTCGCCAGAAGCTCTGCGGTCAAGGGAACCTAATTCGCTCTTGTCGTCCCACTTTATTGAAGATCGCTTATCTAGGCTGGTACGGCAAGCAATCGAGAAAGACAAAATTACAATGAGTCGGGGAGCAGAGATTCTTAAAATCGATCTTGGTTCGATGAGAGAATTAGTTTCTTCATGGGTATAGGCAAATGCGGAAAAAGAAGAGATCTTTGTTAATACTTGATGCAAATGTTCTGATCGATTTTTGTGTAACTGACATATCGTTACTTAGTTTGATATGTAACTATGTAGGTCAGATTTATTTGCCTACGCCTATTTTTAATGAGGTTAGCGAGATTAACGAAGATTATTGTAATGAATCGGGTATAAAGCTTGTTGAACCAGAATTAGAGCAGGTCGCGTTGGCAGTGAAAGAAGAGCTGAGTTCTTTATCTTTTGAAGATAAACTATGTCTTATAATGGCCAAACAAAATGGTTGGACTTGTGTTACAAATGATAAACCTTTGAGACAGAAATGCGAGGCGGAAGGGGTACCATTAATTTGGGGGGTAGAGCTTATCTGCATCTTAGTAGAATCTGGAGGTCTACCTGCCCGGGAGGCAAGGGACGTAATAATTGAGATACAGAATTCTAATCCTAAATATATAACGGGTGCCATTGTTACAAGAGCTTTTAAAAGACTCGGTATAAAGTCATAAAGAATTACTTACAGGCGACAACAAGAACTACTGGTAGTTGGATCACGCCAAAAAGCATAGATATAAATCTCGAACAATTTCAGGCCAGACGCACAGGGGCAGGGATTAAATCCCTGCCCCTGTGCGTCATATCTTTCTGTAAACGTAAACATAAAAAATAGATCGCCTATTATTATGGCTTTTAGTATTATTTCCCGATCGGAATAGCCGCTCTATATGATGGATCAGTTTTTTGGTGCATTTAGTGTTGCCTTGTGGTATATAATAAGTTTCTTTCGTGTGGAATAAGTAGCCTTAAAATCATTGTTAGTCTCGTAGAACCTTTAGTGCAGGTTTTGTTATACTTGGTGCGGAAAATGTTATATTTAACAGGTAATAAATTTATAAAGCCCTATGTATAGCCATTGTTAAAGACGACTTAATATGTTCGGTTAAAGAATTAGATTAATATCCTAAAAATCAAACGTGCCTACAAAACCCTGTATACAGGGTTTTGTATCTTAATATAACATAACCTGCACGTTGTATAACAGTACCTTAATGCGGCTTTCGTTATACTTGGCAAAAACGCTATACATTAGGCTTTTAGAGAAATGGTTGAGTATAACAGAAGATGCACCTAATAGTTTATTAACAAAAGAAGTTATGCTCCAGCCTATAGCTGCAATATTAGGGGAGAACATGACTAAAGACTATTGATCGAGTTAGTGTTAGGTAAACAAACGTTAAGATTGTTCAAAGGGTATCATTTTGAATGAGACCCATTTGAAACGAGGATTTTCCGAGAAGAGGTTTGCAAACGAAGCTTTTAAGCTAAACACTGATTTTTTGGAGAAAAAAGTTGTTGTAATCCCAGCCAACAAGGCAAAGGAATATTCTGATTGGGAAAAACGGCAATCAGGCAATTCTAATAAGAAATAGGTCAGAAACAATATTGCCCATAGTTTTTGGTAGCAAAGGAAGAGACATTATTGGTAGTCTCATATTAAATAACCATTTAAGATACTAATTGAATTGAAGAAATAAATATTACAATAATGGCCAAACTGTGTAAGTTTTAATTATACAGACTACTGGAAAACATATAGAATTTAATGTTTTAATTAAGAGGGGTTGGGCATCGAAAAATAATTAAATTTGCCTTATTACTACCTGGACCCCCCAGGAAATATATATAGTTTTTTCGCCCCTTATGGTCATTGAAAACGTTGATATTCTATGACCTGTTAGGTACTTAGCTGAATAATAGCATAGTCGCCAGTAAGAGTTACTGTTGTTTCTTAATGAGTTGCGTATTAAAATGGCTATCTTTAGGAACAACGACATCTCATTCTCCGAAGCCGGTTCTCATGGTTTTCTCGCTATAGCTATTGTGGCAGTCATATTTGGAGTAATCTTACTTCTCGCCTAATTCAGCTTTTAAACCGTTTTCCAGAACTGTACTTACCATTTTCATAAATAGGTCTTGTGCGCCGCAAAAGTTATTGGTTCCAGCATCCTGCAACATTCCCAGTTGATCACACGTATCAAGCAATATAGGAATCCAAAGTAATATAGAGGGATGGTTTTTGTGCAGCAACGCGTGCAGCAACCGGGATGAAATCATCCGATACGTAATGATACCAAGTAAGAAAAACAAAGCCCCCAAACCGCATGGAACGGGGGCTTCTGATATTTAAGAATACTAAACAATACCACCAATTGGTAATTCGTAATCAGCAGGTCGCGGTTCGAATCCGCCCACTGGCGCCAGGTTAAAAATACCAACCCTCATTACACGAGGGTTTTTGCTTTTTTGCATACTACTTTATCATATTGGCATTGTCAAATTATTAATCTAGACACCCCAGCACTAGAATCTAACCAGGTCTTTATGCAATATTATATTCCCTTCCAGATTCTCATTGCCGGAGCGTCCGCCTACCCAGATCAGAATCCGGGGGCTATCCGTTAGAATTTGAACTTCAAATGCATTAAACATGGGGATAAATTCCGTTTGGATTTTGGAATTAGCGGCAATCGTAAAGGTTTCATCAAATACCTCTTTTTTAGGTTTTGGATCAAGATTAAAGATTCTAACTCTCGCTTTGTGCTTCTTTGCTCCGTTATTTAATACCAGAATTCGAATGTTATTTATAAACTCGCTGATACTGATTGGGCCAGTGGTATACCTGTATTTGGCTAAATTCGCCATTTTATCATCCCCCTGTATATTTACAATATTAGGGTATTCAAAAAGAAACATTTTTGTGTTGCCGTTGTGACCGCTTATATGCCTCCGAGTGCTTGTTAACCAAAGGCCATAATTTCTGACAACAGGGATTATTAGTGTTATCATCGAAATATACTCGCCAAGGGCATTACATGGCTGGAGGGAGTAAATAAAACAGTGGCGGATTTCTCCTGCCGACGGGTGGGTAAATCGGGAGGAATTATGTGTATAATATTGTTTGCCTATGATTGTCATCCCCGTTACAAGTTGGTGGTAGCAGCCAACCGGGATGAGTTTTACCAGCGTCCCACGGCAGCGGCCGCTTTTTGGCCGGATCATCCCGATATTCTGGCGGGAAGAGACCTGAAGGAAGGTGGCACCTGGATGGGGATAACCACCAATGGATGTTTTGCTGCTTTGACCAATTACCGGGATCCTTCCAGTTTTAGACCGGAGGCCAGGTCAAGGGGGCACCTGGTTAAAGATTATTTGAACAGTAATCTGGCGCCAAAGACTTATACAGCCGACCTGCCTAACGGAGGCAGTGCTTATAACGGCTTCAATCTATTAATGGGAACCAATGATTCAATGTATTACTACTCCAACCGGGAAAAAATTATTCGCCAAATTCCAGCTGGTATTCATGGCTTAAGCAATGCTTTGCTCAATACACCCTGGCCTAAAGTAAGCAAGGGAATAAAGGCAATGGCCCAACTTATACAGCATGATGATATTGAAGCCGAGCAGCTGTTTGCCATGATGAGCAATCAGGAATTGCCGGATGAGCAGGACTTACCCCAAACCGGTGTTAGCCTGGAAATGGAAAGAATGCTGGCCCCCATATTTGTCACGAGTCCTGATTATGGTACTTGTTTAACTACGGTAATATTAGTAGAGCGCAATCATAATTTCCAATTCTGGGAGCGTAGTTATATAAATGGACAGCCCGATAGCTGGGACGAAGTTTACTACCGCTATCCCTTTTAAAGTGGCGATATATAACCCCAGTTCGCTCACCTCTTCCCCCATTTTTGTTTATACTCGCTTTCTTCATACTTTTGCAGATATTCATAATATAAAGCTATTAATGATTATGCAATTGACAATGCTGCACCATCTGTATTAACATTATTAATACAGATGGTGCAGCACAGGGGGTGACTTGCTTGATATGGGTAAAAGTAGATTTTCACTCGGGTGAACCTGTTTATCAACAGATAGCTCAGAGTATGAAGGGGGATATTATTAGTGGCAAATTGAGCAGGGATGAGCTTATCCCTTCCATCAGGGAATTGGCCCGTGATTTAAAAATTAACCCCAATACAGTAGCCCGAGCTTACCGAGAGCTGGAAAACGAAGGATATATTTATTCCCGCCCGGGGGTAGGCTACTTTATTAAAGATTCTGATAAAAAAACCATGGAAGAAAAGGCATTAGAAATACTCGCTAAGGAAATGGCCGTAATTGTAAACATCGCCCGGAATTACCAAGTATCCCGCCAGAAATTTACCGAACTCGTAATGCAAAGCATTAATAGAGCATATGGAGGTGATGAATAGCATGTACACGATGAAAATAAAAGAACTTTGCAAAAGCTATAAAAACAGCAGCTTTACTCTGCAAATTACTGATTTATCCCTTGAAGCTGGGAGTATTTTCGGACTTTTAGGTCCTAATGGAGCAGGGAAAACCAGCCTTTTGAAACTGCTTATGGATATAGTCCGCCCGGATAGGGGTTATATTGAGATATTAGGCCACCGGCCTTCTGAAAGAGAAAAGTTGCAGGCTAAAATATCATATATGCCAGAAAACAAAAACCTTTACCATAATATGACGGTCAAGAAAATGTTGGACTATGCCAGTGGTATAATTCCGGGCTGGGATAATGATAAGGCATTGGAGTTAAAGAATATTTTCCCCCTGGAAGGCAAAAAAAGAATATCCACGCTTTCCTATGGAGAGAAGACCCAGCTTTATGCTATTTTAACCTTTGCCCGTTCAGCCGATTTATTTATCCTGGACGAACCTACCCGGGGCTTGGACCCAATCATGCAGGAACAAATGCTGCAGCTGATAAAAGAAAAGAGCGGGCAGGGCAAGACTATTATTTTCTCATCTCACCAGTTGGGAGAAATAGAAGAAAGCGTTGATTCTCTTGCTATGTTGCGTAAGGGACATATGGTGCTTAATGGCAACCTGGATGACCTGAAAAGCGAACTTTTTCTTTTAAAACTGGAAAAAAGCAAAATTTCTGCTATACCTCCATCGACCCTTGATATTATTGCCACTCACCATCAGCATAAGCAATCTCTTATTCTCTGTCAGGGCGGGATGGAGGCCAGGCAAAAATTGCAGGCTGATTTTGCTTTCCTAAATCCTGAAAATGTAAATATTAAAGATATTTTCTTGATACTGATGGAAAATGGAGGTGAAGAGGAATGAGTCTCTTGATTAAAGAATTGTGGGATTTACGCTGGCGGGGAACAATATTATTATTTCTTACCTTATTGACAGGTTATTTTGTACTGTCCAATTATGAGTGGTTTAAGACCGTAGCCGATATAGCGCAAATCGAGCAGGGCTTGAAACAGGCCCCGTTTCTGAATCAACTTTTCGATATGGAAACACTGAATCAACAGCTTTTAGAACTCTTTAATAATATTGACTTTTATATATGGTCACAATGGTTCGGGAAAAACCTTTATCAGTTGATTCTTCTGGCCATTATAATCTTGACATTTCCTCTTTTTGCCCGGGAAACAGAACAGAATACCAACTATTTTCTCCTGTCCAATCGGACCCGTAAACAGATATTTCTGAGTAAAATCCTGGCCAGCTTTTTCAGTATATTTCTGATAATCGCTGCCGGCAGTATTTTACCGGTTATTATAGCCTTATTTAATGAATTTAATTTTAGTCTGGAACAAGCTCTGATGTACGGCCTGCAATTAAGCATTAGCTCTTTATTTCTGTATTCTGTGGTAGTTTTTTTCTCTATTATATTCAATGATGTTATTAAGCCGGTTATAGCATCGGTAATTGTATTTGTGGCATTAGGCTTAATGGGAAAGATATCTGGAATGCTTTATTTAAACATCTACCGCTATATGACCGGTGTAGATATAATTTTTACTTCTTCAATACAAACAACTGCCATGATAGTTATTTTCATTTTGGCTCTATTTATTCTGATGGGCTCCTGGTATATATTTAAAAATAAAGATTTTTGATTATCAATTAAAGGAGATGAATATTATGCTTATGGCTACTACCGACCATCTTTCGGAATATAAAATAAGCAAAACTCTGGGCCTGGTTCGCGGAAGTTCCATCCGGGCAAAACATCTGGGAAGGGATATTGGAGCCGGTCTAAAATCCCTGGTAGGTGGAGAGTTAAGGGGCTACAGTGAATTACTGGTGGAATCCCGGGAAGAGGCTCTAAATCGTATGATAGAGGCAGCTGAAAAACTAAATGCCGATGCTATTGTAGGAATTCGTTTTAGTAGTTCCCAGATAATGAGTGGGGCCGCAGAAATGCTGGTCTACGGCACCGCCGTAAAAATCGAAAAGTAAAGCTGATTAGCGAAACTCTCATACTCTACAGCCGGTAATGCTGATAACGGGTCAGCAAAACCCAGAATCGGTGGAGCGCAATCATAATTTCCAATTCTGGGAGCGTAGTTATATAAATGGACAACCCGATAGCTGGGATGAAGTTAACTATATGGGGACCAGCCACAAGAACCGTCCCCGTGGCTGCCTGCCCGTGGCTGACCCCTGTTTCCCTGGCGGGTTAATGAGCAGAGGCTTCCTGGCGGTACAGCAAAATGCAGCATACTGCTCCCAGTGCGGCCATGGTTACCAAAAATAGCAGTCCACCAGTATAACTGCCGCTCACCTGGATTAACCAACCCAGAATAAAAGGTGAAATAGCTGATAATAGATTTCCTACCCCGCTAACTATGCCGGAACCAGTTACCAGCAGATGAGAGGGTAATGATGTTTGCATAATAGCCCATACGGTAGGATAAACAAATTCGTTAATACCTATTGCCAGGGTCATAAACACCACTGCTCCAAGGGGTGAAGGCACCAGGGCAATGCCCAGGGTAGTCAAGGCTACACCACATAAGGCTGCTATCCCGATAACACTTCGGGGCTGCACCCGGTCTGCCAGTCGACCTCCGATAAGTATGCCGGCTGCTGCCACTCCATAGGCCAGAGATATATAACCAGCCATACCGCTGATATCAAAATTCCGAGCCTGCACCAGATATTGTGGCATCCAGGTCATCAGTCCCCACCAGCTGCACAAAAAGGCGGTATAAATCACGGCCATCAACCAAAAAGAGGTATTTTTCAACAGCTCCCGTATCCCCTGGGTATCTACTGCCGATTCATCCCCTGGGGTATCTCTTGGGGTATCGCTATCCTGGTTATGGGAAACTATATACTGAGCTTCCTGGGTTGATATATAAGGATTATCGCCTGGTTGGTCAGATATCCAGCTAAACCCCAGCGGTATAAGCGCCAGCAAACCTAACAGCCCGGGAATAAAAAAACTGTATTCCCAACCAACCCCCCAATTTATCCAGGAATAGAGCGGCAGGGCCACAATAAGCGCCAGGCAGCCGCCTACCCCAACAACAGCATTGGCCGTACCTCGTTCCTGTGGGGGAGTCCAGTTTTTAACCAGCAGACTTATATTAGGGTGATAGATGCCATGGGCCAGTCCCAGTATAACCCGTACCAGGATAAGGGCAGCAAAAGAAGCCACCCAGCCTCCGGCCAGCATAGACAGAGCACCGACAATAACCCCCAGAAGCAAGGATCGTCGTGGTCCCAAGCGGTTGCTGACGGGGACCGATAACATATTGGATAAGGAATAAACCAGCAGAAAAACCGTCATCAGCATTCCCTGCCGCGCTGCTTGTCCAACCAGGCCCATTTCCTCCAGGAAACGTTGGTCTACCAGCAAGACTCCGATGTTAGTACGCTGTAGATAAACCAAAACCCACATTACGGCCAAAATAATTATCACTGTATGGCGATATCTGCCTTGACTATTGCTATAATTCAACAAAATACCAACTTTCCGTAACGAATGCAGATGATTATTTCATATCGTTTAATCTATTGGGGGAATTTCCTTAAAGACGCAGTTGCCACTGGCCGGACAATCCTTGCAGGATTGCCTGGGCACGGACAGGGGTTTTTCTTTTAGCAGGGTGCGGGCCAGGGCCAGAGCATCTTTTACTGCTTCATCAGGGCCATCAATTGCAAGCATCACTGATCCCTCTGAACCGCTTACTCCACCGGCAGCAACAATCGTAGCTTCCACAGCGAATAAAGTCTTCAGGGCATCTATTTCGGTATATATCTGGGCAAAGCCTGCGGGCAGGAGCGCCAAACCGCAGCGCTGCCCCAGGCTGTAATCCAGCCGGTTAATGCCCATCAACCGGGCAGCTGCTGTACAGGAAGGGATCAACTTCTCATGGCCAACCGGTACCAGGAGCTTACAGCCACGGGCTGCCAGGACCCCGAAGGAGCCCCCTACCGTACCTCCCCTGGGGTTAGCCAACAGCACCCCGGCATTACCATCGGCATCAAAGGCATTGGCTCCCTTGACGAAGACATCATCCCGGTTAAAGTCCATTATGAACTCTTCCCAGGAGATATCCTTTATGATGCGCCCGTTTTCCAGGCAGATGCTGGTAAAACGGGTATCAGCAGCAGTAACGCAGGGTACTCCGCCGCTTACGATACCAGCCGCAAACCGGGGTTTCTCATCAGCAGATAGCAAACCCAGTTCCTCAGCGATATATGAGTTGGTAGTGCCCACGCCGATAATTATCCGGCCATGGGTCATGGCCTGCTGAAATACTGCTTCATTTATGAGTCCACGGGCAATCAGACGCTTGGCCCCTGCCGGGGATAAGGAGAAAGTCGCAATCATCATAACACCGTCCTGTTTGTGAATATTTCCTTGACTATAAGCAAAAAGTTGAGCAAGTCTGTATTATTTTAACATGAATAAAACAGGGATGCTCAAATATTAAGAGTTTAGTCCGCTGCAAAAAGTCACTTTCTCATTTAAGCTCGAAGTGAAATATGCCCCCGCTTCTTTAAACGGCCAGGTTCCCGTTAACAAAACGGGCGGCGGATTCTAATCCCCCCGCCTCATTGCAGTGATGTGTTAAAACTGCTTGCAGTTTCTTTCCGATGCTAAAAAGAAATGTTGACAGAAAAACCGCAGCTCAGTATAATAAATGCAATATTCTAAAAATGACGATGACAGGGAATAGTAAGCTGATCCTCGGGTTATAGAGAACCGCTGTTTGGTGTGAGGCGGTCGAAGAGGCAAGTAGAACTCACCCTGGAGTTGCTGACCGAAATCATTTTAGAAAGTAGGCTCGGACGGAACTTCAACCGTTAAAATGAAGGGGATATCGGATCTTAAGATCCCGCATCCTGATGGAGTGAACGGCATTAGCCGTTAATTTGAGTGGTACCGCGGAGTTTAACCCTTCGTCTCAGAGTTCTGAGCGAAGGGTTTTATTTTTTTATCGAGGAGGTGGTTTCGATAGAAGACGAGCTTGGCGATCTGCAACTATCTTTAGTTTTAAATAAGAATACAGCCAGGTGTGGCTGTATGCCCCTCGACTATCTACCTGCTTCCCGATGGCTTATGAAGCAGCGAGGAATAATTGCTAAAGGCATAAGTACTATTTAGAGAAGAGCTTTGTAATGGGTGCCTCTGCCAGCACCATGGAAGAATGGAGGAGCGATATGAACAATATGTTAGAATTACGAATCAACGGCTTTGGCGGGCAGGGTTCCGTTACCCTGGCTCACTTGTTAGCGCAGGCTGCGCTGGAAAACGGTGAGCAAGGGCAGGCCTTGCCTTTCTTTGGGGTGGAACGCCGCGGAGCGCCGGTGCGGGCAGCAGTGCGCATGTCCCCCAGCAGTATCCACGCACACAGTCAATGCGAACTACCGGATTTTGTGGTAGTGATGAGCGAAAAGCTTACCAAAGCGGCGGTCAGTGAAGGCATAACTGAGATCGGTACCGTGATTATCAATGCTCCCCACGCTGAAGCCGTGGAGAAACACCCTACCTGGCAGATAGACGCCGAGGCCATCGCCCGTGAAGCCGAGTTATTTTCGGCCGACGGACCCATTATCAATATTCCGCTGTTTGGCGCGGTGTGCCGGGTACTAAATATTCCACAAAATATTATGGAAAAGACCATCCTGAACAAATGGCCGGGCAATAACAGCGAACGTAATCTGGGCGCCGCTGACAAGGCTTATAACGAAGTGAAACTGTGTCCCATGCTTTTTTAAGTGGTCGGGTCCCCCCTCACCTCGTTGCAATGCTGGGTTGAAACTGCTTCCGCAGTTTTTCCGATGCTTAAACAGCGTAACGCAGATTAGCATATAGCACATATATTTGGATTAGCGAAAGGAATGGAAATAAATGAAATCAGTAACGAAAGCCTACCGGCCCATTTCCTGGCCGATGAAAGGAGCCGGCGGTAACACCGGTTCCTGGCGAACGCACCGTCCGGTAGTTGACACTCAAATATGTAATAAATGCCAGATTTGCTGGGTATATTGTCCGGAAGCGGTCATTGACCGCCAAGAAATTACTATTGATTACCGCTACTGCAAGGGCTGCGGCGTATGCGCTGTAGAATGCCCCACCGGCGCAATCAGCATGGAAATGGAGGAGTAGCCGTATGAAAACAGCACAAGTTATTATGGATACCGGTGCTCATGCCGCCGCGCTGGCTGTTAAAAGCGCTCGGGTGGATGTAGTACCCGGCTACCCTATCACCCCCCAGACCAGCATTATGGAAGCGTTGGCCGCCATGGTTGAAAATGGCGAACTTCACGCTCGTTTCATCCCGGTGGAAGGCGAACACAGCTCCATGGCTGCTGCCGTAGCCGCATCCGCTGCCGGGGCCCGCGTTTTTACAGCCACTTCAGCCAACGGCCTGCTGTATATGCACGAAGTTTTACATATGGCTTCCGGTGGACGTTTGCCGGTGGTAATGTGTAATGTTAACCGCGGTATTTTTGCCCCCTGGACCCTGTGGGCTGATCATCAGGACTCAATGGCTCAGCGTGATACCGGCTGGATTCAATATCACTGCTCCTCTAATCAGGAGGTGTTCAACACTATTTTGCAGGCCTTCCGCGTGGCCGAACAGATCAATATCCCGGTGATGGTCAACTTTGATGGCTTTGCTATCTCCCATTGTCTGATGCCCCTCACCCTGCCGTCACAGGAGGATATCGACCGTTTCCTGCCCCCGTATGAACCGGAATGGCGACTGGACCCGGCTCATCCTTCTTCCTTCAGCAATGTGACCAATGCGCCCGAATACGCACCCTTCCGCCAGATGCTATCCGATGATATCATGGCGTCCATCCCGCTGGTAAAGCAAGCGGCGCAGGAATACAAGGATATCACCGGCATGTGGGATGGTGACACCATCGATACCTATCGGCTGGAAGACGCCGAAGTAGTAGCCTTTGCCATCAACAGTATGGGAGCAGAATTAAGACTTTCCGTCGATATCCTTCGCCAGCAGGGTATCAAAGCCGGCCTGCTCAGACCGCGCCTGTATCTGCCCTTCCCGGCCGAGGATATCATAAGTGCGCTGCCGCAAAATGCGCAGGTGATGGTACTGGATCGTAATTATAATTTCGGCCACCCCGGTGGTATTTTGGCTGCAGAGCTGAAAAGCGTACTCTTTGGCCGCCGCAACGATATCACGGTTAAGAACCGGGTAATGGGCATTGGCGGTATCGACCTGACCCGCCAATTCATGGCCGCCGAGATTCGTGCCATGATGGATGAATAGAAAGCATAAAAAAGCATAGACCAGGAAAGGAATGGATGAGATATGGCTACCAGTATTAAAAAATTACCGGATATTGAACAGGTTTTAAGCGGCAACGGGGCCTGTGGCGGCTGCCCCGCCACCATGGCCTTGCGCATCGTAGGGAAGGCTCTGGGTTCAAACGCCATCATGCTATTGACCCCCTCCTGCTCGGTAGCCAGCATGGGCATGACCCCCAGGCTGGGTTACAATTGGCCCTGCATTAATATTACATTTGCGTCTGCTGGCTCTTCAGCCTCGGGTATTACCCACGCGCTGGAAATAATGCAGGAAAAGGGCCGCCTGCAAGGCGAGCTGCCCACCGTATTCGCCTGGGTGGGCGATGGCGGCACCTATGACATCGGTTTCCAGGCCTTATCAGGCGCAGCCGAGCGCAATGAAAATATAATTTTCTTTTGCTATAACAACGAAGCCTACAGCAACACCGGTGTGCAACGCAGCGGAGCCACCCCGCGCGGCAGCTTCACCACCACCACCCCTACCGGCAAGCGCCAACCCAAGAAAAACATGGCCCTGCTGATGTTGGAGCACAATATTCCCTATGTGGCTACTGCCACCGTGGCTTACCCCGGCGACCTGTACGACAAGGTGGTAAAAGCCAAAAACATCCCGGGCATGAAATACATCGAAATTCAGGCCCCCTGCTATTTAGGTTGGCAGTTCGATATGCCGGAAACCGTGCAGATGAGCCGTATGGCTGTGCGCAGCGGTGCCTGGCTGTTATGGGAAGCAGAAAATGGCAAGATCAGCTTTAATAACCCCAGCTCGCTTATCATCAGCGGTAAAAAAGACGCTGCTCCGGTGGATGAATACTTAATGAAGCAGGGTCGCTTCAACCGCCTGCTTAAAGGTCCTGATGCCGAGAGCCGCATTGCCGAAATTCAAGGCGACATCGATCGCGAGATTGCTTTTATACGGGAACGAGCGAAGATTACGATTTAGTTTAAATATACAAAGAATTTCCCTGCAGCGGGACGCAGAAAGCAGGGGGACGTTCTTTTTGCTTCCAAAATATGATTCCCCTGCACCGAGACGCAGGGGTGAAAAGCGGTATTAAACTGCTGGCCAGGAAATTATAGTACTGGGACAGGAAAACGAGGAAATCCGGCAGGATATACCCTTGGATATACTGCTTGCACTATTTGAGTTTGCTTTTATTGAAGTGGCTCAGGAGTTTTACATGAAGCCGGAATCTTTTGATGCCCAGGTAGCTATTGAGTACATTGTTGATCTTTTCATGAATTGGAGCAAGAGGAGGGATATGATATGGAAAATAAAAAAATAATTTCCCGGGAGAATTTTATAAAACGTTTGCTTAACATATTTTTGCGAAGCGGCTTATCCGAATTTCCCAGTGATTATACTAATTTGCATGTTTTGCTCAAAAGCGCAATTCTAACTTTAGATAAAACAGCCATCTTCAGCGAGAAAGAGATTAACCGGAATCTTGATTATTGGATAAGCAATATAAGTAACCTTACCCCAATGAAAGATATTGATCATGTTACATTGCGACGTATGTTAGTAGATGCTGGGTATTTAACCCGGAATAGGGATGGTTCTTGCTATCAGGTATCTTTATCGGGAGATGGACAGCCGGTATTTGATGATGCGATTGAGCAAGTTGATGTTATTGCTGTAATTAAATCCGAGCGTGAAGAAATCGCCAGAAGAAAAAGAGAATATATGGAGAAATTAAATTCGCCATAGAAAACGCTTTGAATAATGCTTGAATAAGGACGGAGTAAATATAAAATGCTTAGTTTACGGGCGCGTATGATAAAATTATTGATGCAAAAATAGCAGGAAGCAAAAAGAACGTCCCCTTGCTTCCACCTTAGGAAGCAAAAAGAACGTCCCTTTGCTTCTGCGGCACCCGGATAAGCAGCAGAAGAAACTGCCAAGTATTTGCGGCACACCGCTGCCTATTCCCATTTACCACTGTACGTCCGCAGAAAATTCATTATGTCCTGGGTTGTTCTGAGTATGTTCGTGACGTGCTTGCTCCCCTCCACCCGCTGTAGAACAACGATAACTCCAGTTGCACCCTGGATATAAACATCTAAATATGATCGTCATTTTTGCATTAACATCCTCTGTATCGTACCCGCCTTGCACAGCTTTAAGCTGCTCTTCCAATAATAATTGATGGTTTAAATCTTTCTTCATATTGAATTACCCTCCTTCCTCTTAATTATTTTTTAAACCAAAGAAAGCTTTTGTTACCAAAAGTATATTTATATATACGATGAACTTGAAAAAGTAGCTCAGGATGTAAATAGACGGGACAGACCGGTATTTTATTCCCAGCTTCCCCGTCGCAATTATTATGCATTCACATACGGGGTTGTATATGAAAGCAATTTATGCAGGCCGGATAATGACCACTGCCTATATACCGAGGGCATTCATTATTCTGGCCACGTTTATAATGGAATACAAAGGCCTGCTTATCTAGCTGAGTGCAAAAATAATTCTCGTATTCATCACGACCCCCGGAAACCTTATTGAGTTCCTGGTCTGAAATTTTAGACTTTTCCATTATTCATTCCTCCATTCTTAATCATATCTAAACTCGCTGCATTTCTCAGTTTGGCCTTTTGGGCAAAGCTCGAATTATGCAGCAGAAGAAACTGCCAGGTATTTGCGGCACACCGCTGCCTATTCCATTTACACAGTGCACTGTACGTCCGCAGAAAATTCATTATGTCCTGGGTTGTTCTGAGTATGCTCCTGACGTGCTTGCTGCTCATTTGCTGGGGAACAACAATGACTCCAGTTGCACCCTGGATATAAACATCTAAGTATGACCGTCACTTTTGCATTACCATCCTCTGTACCGTACCCGCCTTGCACAGCTTTAAGCTGCTCTTCCAATAGTAATTGATGGTTTAAATCTTTTTTCATTATTGAATTACCCCCTACCTCTTAAATATTTTTTAACCAAAGAAAGCCTTTGATTACCAAAAGTATATTTATATATACGATGAACTTGAAAAAGTAGCTCAGGATGTAAAATAAATTTGGTTGACAGCCCTAAAACAGCGTGGTCTTGCCTACAAACGAGTCATCATCCAGCTTTTGCCTCTCCACCAGTTCGGCGAAATAGCCGTCCTTCTGGAGCAGTTCTTCATAGCTGCCGTCTTCCTTGATTTTGCCGCTATCAAGGACTACGATGCGATCACAATGACGAATGGTAGAAAGCCGGTGGGCGATCACGATCCGGGTGCTTTTCATAGAATCCAGGGCTTCCGATACCTGTTTCTGGGTAATATTATCCAGGGCCGAGGTGGCTTCATCAAACATCAGAATCCGTGGGTTGGGAACGATCGCCCGGGCGATCATCAAGCGCTGGCGCTGACCGCCGGAAATGCCGCCGCTGCCTTCGGAAATCACGGTGTGCATGCCCATGGGCATGGCCCGAATATCGTCGGCTATACCGGCCAGTTCTGCGGCCTGCCAGGCATCGTCACGTGACAGCCAGGGAGCGGAGATGACGATATTGGAGAAAATGTCCCCGGAAAATAATCGTCCATCCTGGGTTACCGCCCCGATATTCTGCCTTAAGGAGCGCATATCAAGGCGGGCGATATCCCGGCCGTCATAATAAATGGCCCCCCTCTGCGGCGTTTCAAATCCAAGCAACAGTCGCATCAGAGTTGATTTGCCGCATCCGGTTTTTCCGACTATGGCTACATATTGACCGGCCTTTATTTTCAGGCTGATGTCGTCCAAAACCAGGGGCATTTCCTCATGGTAGCGAAAGGAAACATTGTTTAGTTCAATATTGCCGGACAACCTGGTTATTATCTGCTTGTTCTCCCCCACTTCCGGCACTGCTTGCATAATGGGTTCGACCATTTCCATCAGCGGCTTTATATTGGCAAAGGAGGTGGTTACACCGGCCAGAGACATAATGGCACCGCTTACCAGGCCGAATGAGGCGTTGAAAGCCATGTAGTCGGCAACGGAAACACTGGCCGCCGCGGCGCTGTAATATATGATAATGATCCCGCCCAGGGAGATAAGGCTGGCAACAACCGGCTGTACCTTAATAAGCAGGGGCGGATTGTAGGATATGTCCGCCTGCTGTTTAAAAATATCCGCCCACTTGGCAAATACACGGCGTTCGGCGCCGGCCAGTTTTATCTTTTGCACACCGGAAAAACTGGCAAAGGTTATACCGTTAAGCCTGGCATTAAGAGCTATGCGGCGGCGGTTAAGGTTTAGCTCGATTAAACCGGTTATGATGGTAACCACCAATTGCGCCAGGATGACCATAAGGGCCGGAAACACCAGGGCTGGCGCAAAACTTATAATCTGAAATACATAAATAAACGAAAAAAGTGCGGTGAGTCCGGTTGAAAGGAAGGTATTGGCCAGCATATTACAGAGCTGCATGATGGCCGAAATGCGTGAACTCAATTCACCGGCGTTGTATTTTTTAAAAAAGGCCGCTGGCAGTAAAAGTAGCCGGCTCATGGCGGCCGCTTCAACGGGGATATTCATTTTGGTCTGCACCCGGGCGATTAAAAGCGTTTTGGTAATTTCAATCAGTATTGAAGATAAGGCAACACCCACCAGCACCAAAGCCACCGGCAGCAGCAGCCCGGGTTCCCCGGACGGAACGACCCGTTCAAAGATGAGTTTCGTTAAGTAGGGAGTGAACAGGCCCAGGAGGCTTACCCCCAAACTGGCCAGGGCCACCATAAGAATATCCGCAGAAGAAAGGGTATTTAAGATATACTGCAGCAGATCAGTAAGCCCCAGTTGTTTAAGGGGCAGGGGACGGTAGAAGCAAAAGGCTTCTTCTTGCAGCTTATCCCTGGTTTTCCGCGACAGCCTGAGCTTTTCTCCGGTTTCGTAATCAAAGAACTCGTATCCGGCCAACCCCACCGGGAGGAGGGCCACCACATCGCCGCTTTTGGTTTGTCCCAGCATAGGCCCCACCGCATCCCGCCACCAGTTGCCTTGCAGTTTTACCACCCTTCGCATAATCCCGGTTGGACGCAGCAGGTACTCCAGCTGGTCGTTCATGTCCTCTACTTCTTCGGGTAGTTCTACTGGTTCGCTATTGTAAAACTTAAGGATTTCCTCGATGGCATTTTTAGTTTTCAAGCGGTCGCTGTTTAAGGCAGACGATATCAGCGATTTGCCCAGAACAACCGAGGAGAGCTGGGCGAAGGCGTTTTGAAAGCCTTCCTCGTCATACCGGATTCTGTCTTTTATCTGTTCATCAAACCAGCCTTTGCTCATGGCAGCCTCTCCTATTCAGTGGCAATAAGCTCGGTATAAAGGCCCCCGGCCTGGTATAGTTCTTCATGTCGTCCCCGCTCGGCGACTTTACCCTTATTCATCACGATAATTTCATCACAGTCGCGAATGGTGGACAGCCGATGGGCTATAATAATGCAGGTTACGCCCCGGTCCTTGATAGCTTGTATAACTTCATACTCGGTTTTGGCATCCAGGGCTGAGGTGGCCTCGTCCAGAATGACAATCCTGGGGTCCTGGGCCAGCACCCGGGCTATCTCCATCCTCTGCCGCTGCCCGCCCGAGAAATTTCGGCCTCCCTCCAGGACCATGCCATTGTAGCCGCCCTCCCGCTGCATTATTTCCGTATGCAGCCCGGCGTCGCGGGCGGCTAAAATCATTTCAAAGTCTTCAATAGATTTATCCCACATCTTTATGTTATTGCAAATGGTATCCTCAAACAGGATAATGTCCTGATCGACTACCGCCACCGATCCGGTAAAAACCTCCGGGAAGATGTCTTCCCGGGCCTGGCCGTCAAACTCGATCACACCGCTCCAGGGCCGGTACAGACCGGAAATCAATTTGGAGAGGGTGGATTTTCCGCACCCTGAGGTGCCTACCAGGGCAATTCTCTGGCCCGGTTGGACAGTAAGGTTGAAGTTTTTAATCAAGGGTTTTGCCAGCCGGGAATAGCCAAAGGTAACGTTTTTCATGGTAAGAGCCCCGCTCAATTTGTGGTACCCCCGGTCATCGTCCTTAGCCTGGGGCAGGTACTCCACATCGGGCTGGTAATTCATCACATCTTCGATCCTCTCCATGGAAGAACGCATTTCCTGCATATTCTGTCCCAGCCCGATAAAGGCATTCACAGGCGCTAAAAATGAGGCCATGAAACCCTGAAAGGCCAGGAGCATACCTACCGTAAACTTGCCGTTCATGATCAGCATCACCCCCAGCACCAGCACGGCCAGATTAGCAATCTGCTGCAGGGCACCGGGAACCGCTCCCAGGTACTGATTGAGCAGGGCAAACCTGACCGATGAACTGTTGACCGAAGCCTGGAAACCGGCCCAGCGTTCAAAATAACCATTTTCCGCCCCGGATGCTTTGATGGTTTCAATCATTTCAATCCCGCTCATGGTGGTGGCCGCCAGTTTACCGCTGTCGCGCATCTGAGCCCGGGTTATATTCACCCGTTTCTTTGAAATAATACGGGCTACCCACATATTGATGAAGGTAGACGCAAGTCCTACAGCAGTCAGCAAAAGGCTGTATTTTATCATAACCACCAGATAAAAAACCAGCATGGCCAGGTTTAACAGGACCGGGGCCAGTTGGCTTATCAAGGTTTCGGCGATAAGCTCGTTGGAACTCTGCCGGGCGGCAATATCCCCGGCCATGCGCTGCGAAAAAAACTCCATCGGCAGGCGCAGTACATGCCAGAAGAAGGTGGTGTTGGCCACAATGGCCAGTTTGCCTCTAATTTTTAGCATGTACAGGGTGTTGATGACAGAAACTATGAGCTGAAAAGCGAGCAAGCCACTCATGGCCAATATAAAGGGATAAAGCCAATCAGGATTGGCCCCGGTTAAAATTCGGTCCATAAACACCCGGGCAAAAACCGGGGTCATAACCCCCGTCACGGCGGTCAGAATACCGGTGAGAATTACGAATAATATCGGCACCAGAGTGCCTTTTAAACGGCCTTTGGCAAAATCGAGTACGCTGCGCGGCTGGCCGTCGGCCACAAAATCAGCTGTTTTAGAAAAAGTAAGCACAATGCCAGTAAAGGATTTATTAAACTCTTCCATGGGGACCTCAACCGTTCCCCGTCCGGGATCATTTAACACCGCATAGTTTTTCTTAAATCCGTTTAACACTACGAAATGATTAAAGTTCCAGTGTATTATCACCGGATATTCTATCTGTTTGACATCGTCAAGTTCCAGACGATACCCTGCGGCTCCCATGCCGTAGGCACGTGCCGCCCGCAGGATGTTTACGGCATTGCTGCCATCGCGGGATACTCCGCAGTCGCTCCGCACTCGTTCCAACGGAACCCATTTGCCATGAAAAGCCAGTATCATGGCCAGACTGGCGGCACCGCACTCTAAAGCTTCCATTTGCATAACTACAGGGACTTTGGCAATTTCAGGCATGAACTCTCCCCTATTTTAGAAGAAAATCTATCGGTCTGACCGTATCAGTTACAATGTTGATATTTACCAGGGTTTTATCGGGTAGATCAGAGCTGTCCAAAGAAACATCGACTGTTACCGCAAAGCCCTTGGGGGCAAGGGCCTGGGCCAGATAATCGCTCTTTAGCTCAGCGGTGATCTCAGAAGCCGACAGGGGAACAACTCCAAGCGAGTCTATATGCCCGTTTATGGCGGTATTCTGGTTAACGGCCTGGACTTTCACCTTCTGCCCGGCTTTTATAGTGCCCGCTTCAGTAATATCAACATAACCCACAGCTTTTCCACTATTAACAACGCCTTTTGTATGTATACTGGTTGGCAGGCTGCCGGTAAAGCTCCATATCAATACCACCGCCAGCAATATAAACATAGCCATCAAAACTATCCAAATGCTCGGGTTGGATACTTTTATATAATCGTTCAACTGCTCCGGTGAGGATAAACTGTCCAGACTGGCTTTACGAAAAAGGCTGTTGCTCATCTTTATATCTCTCCCGTACTAATACTCTTCGGGCAGGGCTTCTCCGCTCAGTAGTGCCTGGTGCATAGTTTTAAAACTCCTTTTCATAGGCCCAGTAAAAATAGATATAGATAATAATAGATAGGAATTTGCTTTTTTATCCTTCTCAGTATATCACTGGCTAATATTATAAAGCTATAATTATTAGCACAATTATCCATAAAATAATAATTTTCAGCAAAAAACGAAATAATCAGAGAATTCATCATAACTTAGCTAAGAAAGTTCCTCTCATACACCTCTTGAGCTTTCGGCATGCAGGGAGTCGGATTGGCACATAGTACCGATTCTAGTTCACCACATCAACAAACAAAGCACTCAGTAAAATCTTGGTTAAAGATTAAAGATAATCATTTGGTACTGAGTGCCGAGCCACTATTAATGTCGCGGTGTCTATTCCCCGGTCATCGTTCTTCGCGATCATAAGGAACCCCGAGAGCCCGTGGTGCTCCTGCCTCCTGCCGGAGACGAATCGTAACCAGTACCAAGACAAGAATGGTCAACAAATACGGTAACATGGCCAGGAAAAAGGATGACACATGGATACCGATGGTCTGGATACGAAAGGTTAATGCTTCAACCCCACCGAAGAGGTAAGAACCCAAAAGTCCCCGTAATGGATTCCAGAGAGCAAAGATTACCAGTGCCACCGCAATCCATCCCCGTCCTGCGGTCATGTTTTCCTGCCAGGAAGGGGCATAGGCTAAAGACAAATAAGCCCCGCCCAGACCAGCCAGCATACCACCCAATATGGTACAAATATACCTTACCCGGCTGACACTGATTCCTACCGCATCTGCTACCGCAGGGTTTTCACCCACGGAACGTATACGCAGACCCCAGCGGGTTCGAAAGAGGATATACCAGAGGCCAATCGCCAGTATAAGGCTGATATACACCAGAGCATCCTGCTTAAATAATATGGGTCCCAGGACTGGTATATCACCCAGAACCGGAACTGATATCGGTCGAAACGGATCAGCCGCAGGCATGCCCTGATAGCTCTTACCCATGAAACCACTGATACCAGTACCGAAAATAGTTAAGGCCAGCCCGCTGACCACCTGGTTGCCCCGCAGGGTAACAGAAAGTCATCTCTTTCTTCTTAGCTTCATTATATCAGCCGACACTTTATCACTTATTGGAGCAAGGTCTACAATGCCATCTTCCAGTCCGCCCCAGTAAGCTTCACTCTTCCATGTTCCGTCCATAACTGCTTTCACTGTTTTTACATAATAGGAACCCAGTTCCAGACCGGTGAAGTCAGGTTGGCATTGGGATGCAGCTTTATCAAGGAAGATATATCGCCAGAGCTGTTCCCATGATATGTGCGGGCGGAATTCGCAATTATGTTGAGTGAGCATCTCGATCCGGAACCAGATCATCCGGTTCTGTGCTTTGGAATACCTGTCTTTCCAGGGAAAACTGGTGGGAAACCGGATTATATTGAACCATATCTACTGCCAGTAAACCGGAACCTGGCAAAAGGTAAGCAATAGCTGCTGAATAGGAAATGCCCTTTTCCGAATATAGGCCTCGTAAGCCGGAAGCCCCAGTAGTTCCAGGGTCAACAAAAACCCCGTCCGGCCCCTCTTCTATTCTTATACGATGGTCGTGCCCGGCCACCACCAGGCCGGCCAGCGGGGCAATTTCTTTCCCCAGCCGGTAATTATGCACTACCAGTATGTCAGGACGCCCCTGGGCCGCAACCGCCTCCTCTATCCTGCTTACCTGTTCTTTTAAGCTTTCCCGTTCTGCTTCCTGACTCTCATACTCTACAGCCTTTGATGCTGATAATGGGTCAGCAAAACCCAGGACCTTAACTCCTTTAAGGCTAATCATCTCCCCATTTAAAACCTGACTGTCGGGCAGAGTAGTAATAAAATTGAGGGTTTCCGGACTATCATGGTTTCCGCCCACAAACAACTGGGGTACACCCACTGTGGCTAGTTCCTGGGTAGCACCAGTTTCTAATTGTGAGCCCATATCAGTTAAATCACCCGCATTTATCAGGAAATCTACCTTAAAACGGGCCGCCAAACTTTTACACAATACGATTCCCACCGGGTTGGAATGTATATCACTGACCAGCAGTATTTTAACTACCTGGCCTTGTTCCTCTGGATTGGCCATAACCGTAAGGCTATTAGAACTGGAAAAAAGCAGGCCCAGATTGGATACAATTTGCCGGGTGTTGTCACGGATTTTCTGTAAATCACTAAGGGAATCACTGGCGAATTTTATCGCTACTGGAGCCATGCTAAGAACACCCTTATATTCCGGCTCGCGAAAGGCTGCCGTATCATAGGAACGGAATACTCCAGCCAGGATTAATATTAATATTAGCGTAGATGCAGTAGTATAAAGTAAGGACTTGAGCAGGCCAGGACGCCAGATTAAAAAGACCAGCAAAAAGGCACCCAGAAATGCTACTGCCACCTGGCGCAGGGCAAAGACGGTTATTTTATTCCGGGCACTGCTCTGTAGCTGTTCTACCAGTTGTTTCTGATCCGGCAGATTATCTATATGCGACTTGAGGGTGTCACTTCTTATCTGTTCCAGGCTGATAACCAGTTTCACCGGTCCCTGATGGGTTTTAGCTTCGACAACCCCAAAGGGGGGAAAGTGCAGTTCCGTTATACCGCTTCGGCCCGGAGTTAAGCCCGCTCGAAATTCAATACCTTCGAGGTCAAAGGCAGTGCTACCCAACAGCCAAACAGCAAGTATAGCCCCAAGCAGAGCAGTCAAAAGAATGACAAGCATTTTAAGCAAGAATAATTTACTTGAATTAAACTCTGCCCTCTGAGCCAGCCTCACCGAAATTCCTCCTCCAACAATCTCCTCCGACATTCTTATTTTACTGCTTTACCAGGCCTGTTGATACTTTTTTTTCTTTCAGTATAACACGAAGATAAGCCTCGTTTTTATGAAGACCTTTTTCTAAACACAGTTAAGGCATAAGAAAAAAAGCCATCCCATTAACCCGGTTATGAGATGAAAGTTTAAAATTTTTACAATAATGGACTACTTAGTCTAATGGTAGTACAATAAGCCTACAATAAGGGTTATAGATACATGTCAAGATAGGCCCCTGCAGGAGGTTGTTTTGCGCTGTTTTATTGAGGGGATAAACCATCAAGGTGAAGGGGTAGCCCGCGTTGGCGGAAAGGCCGTTTTTGTACCACAGGCCCTACCCGGTGAAGTGGCGGAAATTGTCATTACGGATAATAGGGTTCGTTTTGCCCGGGCGCAGTTAGTGCAACTGCTGGAAGCCTCACCCTACCGCCATACTCCGCTCTGCCCTCATTATTATGAATGTGGCGGTTGTGCCTACCAGCATGCGAAGTATGAAGAGGAACTGGTTCTGAAGCGCCAGGTAGTAAACGATGCGATTCAGCGTATCGCCAAGATCGCTACCTTGGTTGAACCGGTCCTGGCAATGCCGGAGCCCTGGCATTATCGCAACAAGGTCACCTGGCATATAGCCGCAACGGGGAAGCAGGAGCCTGTTCTCGGCTTCTTTCGTGAGGCCAGCCGTCAGCTGGTTCCCATTTCCCACTGCCGGCTTATCACGGAAAAAATGAACTGCCTAACAGCTAGGGTAAAGGCTCTTTTACCCTTACTCCAGCCAGCTCCTGGTAGTGAAATAACCTTACGAGAATCATCCCTGGATCACTCAACCATGCTCATATGGAAGGGGTTGCAACGCTGGCCTGCACCCGAGATCTGGACAGAGCTTAGTGCTATCAGTGATTCGGTGGTGGTCATAGAAAAAAACACCTGCCACTATATTTCCGGCCCTCAGCGCCTGCCGGACAAACTGGGGCAAGTGAAATTTGCTTTATCCCCTGGCGCCTTTTTCCAGGTGAATCATTGCCAGGCCGAAGAGATGATCAGGCTTATCCTTTCATTAGTCGATTTTTCCGGTAAAACAGTTCTGGACGCCTTTTGTGGAGTAGGCAGTATAGCCCTCAACCTGGCCCGGCAGGCGGGGCGGGTGATTGGGGTGGAGAGCTATGAATCGGCTATTCATGATGCTCGTTGTAATGCTATAGAAGCTGGCATATACAATGTAGAGTTCATACATGGTCTCTGTGAAAGAGTAGTGGCACGGATAGATGAGCCTATTGATGTGATAGTGCTTGATCCCCCGCGCAGTGGTTGTAAAAAAGAACTGATTCAGGCTTGCAGCAGGATATCGCCTCGGGAAATTGTCTATGTCTCCTGCAACCCTTCCACCCTGGCCCGTGACCTGGCCCTCTTTGCCCAGTTAGGATACCGCACCCTTTTCATTCAACCTATTGACATGTTCCCCCGGACTTATCACGTTGAGACGGTGGTGTTGATGTCAAGGGTGGAGAAGCAGGTGTGAAAAAAGCTTGTAAATAAGGGGCTTTGGAGATTTACAGGGTTGAATGCTGTAACTTCAAAATCTCTTTTTTATCGGTTCGTGGGAACAAGTCCAAAGGCATGATTTTGAACGCGACAGAGCGATTTAGATGTAGGTGCTTGACGAGTGGTCAGGTTGGATGTCAGTGGTTCGCGAGTGGTCAATTTAGATGTTTTTCGTATTTGGCGAGGTTGTGTGGTCAGGTTGGATGAAAACAAAAGTGATAAGGACTCCAACAGGCAAGAGGAGGTTTTGTATATGAAAACCACTATTTTACCGAAAACACCTGTAGGCAAAAGGTCAGTTTATTTGTTTATTATCTTTATTGCACTATCTATTACAGGAAGCATAATTTCGAACGTACAAGGTAATACCATCGAATACCCAAATCCTATAAACAGTCCGCTATTAGGAACAACCATTTACTTGACCTTTATCATAGCTGCAATCGCTTTTATAACTGGGTTAATGGCTTTTTTCAAAAGCAAGGAGCGAGCGATATTGGTATATATAATTATTTTTATTGGTGGTTATTTTTCTATCGCTGGATTGATGCTATTTACCGTTGGTATTTTTCAGAATATTAGATTTGGACAGTAAATGATGCCAGTTTTGTATTGCCGTGAAAGTTGGGAAACTAAAGAATAAAAAGGGAGAAAGGAAATATGAAGATTCAGATCTGGTCAAAGACGAAGACCGGGAAATGGGCATCTATATTAACATTGCTCTTTATCGTGTTGATGGCTTTAAAGTTATCGGCTTTAGCGATTACAATCCGACTCCCGTTTCCGTCACCCTTTATTGCAGTGTTGGGAGTGATCGGCTTTGTTTTGGGAATAATTTCAGTTTTCAAAAATAAAGACAGATCATTATTCGTATTATTGTCTATACCCGTTGGACTGCTGATTATTTTTTGGGTGGCAGCAGAAATAGCGTTTCCTCATTAATAGCCACTATTTCATCATAGCTTCTGGAGGTAAAGACTATGGCGATTGGTATTTCAATTGCAATAGCCTCAATTATTAGCATAATCTATGGAATAATCAAGAAGAACAAACCGTTAGCCATACTTTCTATAGTAGTGCTGATAAATAGAGAAAGAGCAATAAGAAGTTTCATTGAGTATATAAACAAAACGAACGATGATAAATGTCTGGATATCCCGGGAAAACGGCAGTTAACGGGTGAAGATGCTAAAAAAATAATCAAGGATCATTGTCATATTTATAATGCGCTAGATTTGTATAAGTTTGATGTTAATAAGAGAAATCAATACTTAAAAGAGTTGAAGGAAGGTTATGGCTTATCAATTAGACAGATTGAGAGGTTGACGGGAATTGGCAGGGGGATTATCCAAAGAGCCTAGTGTGACAAAACCCCCGTCCCCATGACACGCTGGAAACATATTCCTATAAACTAGAGGAGTTGATAAAATGAAATACATGACCAAAGAATGGTACGAAACCATGCAGAATACAAGCTTTCATTTGCCTTTAAGAGTATCAAAAAAGGCGGGCATGTTTTCTGAAGATTATTTTAAGAAACTTTATAAAAGTGAGGAAAAAGCCTGGTTGCGACTTCGGGAAGATATTTCTAAAGTACAATTTGAAGACATTTACCCAGACGAATTTCAAGCTGAATATGCTGATGGTCGTCCATTAGAACCGTCTGAATTTGAAGAAGATAAGAAAGAATATTTTGAAATGCGGGAGAAGGCGCGTTTGAATTTTGTAAATACTCCTGCCTTTGATCCGGAGCAAGAAAAGAAAAATTTTAAGCAAGCATTACAGCATAATGTTAAACATCTTGAAAGAAACCTACCAGGTGAAATTTTACAAGAAATTGCGGACATTCGGGTTTTAGCATTGAACCACGCTTCCGCTGATATAAAAAAAGAAATAACTGCATACTGCAAAGAGAATGAAAAAGCTGTGGAGTCGGCTACAAATGCGTATGGGAATGAATATAAGAACAGCTTTAAGAATGGTAAGCTTGCCTTTGCGGAAAATTTCAATTTTCACGATTGCAAAGTTATTTCATGTCGCAATAAAGGCAAGGATACAGTTTTAATACTCGACAATTCCGGTGGATTTACAACCATCAGCCAAATCATTTTCAAGAACTGCTCAATACTTAAGCAGGACATACACCTGCATGGAGCATGGTGGTTATATGATGAAATTTATAAAACCGACGATGGATACGAGATACATGTTTTATTAAAAAAAAATGAATTGATTGATTTTATTGTTACTGTAACGGATGTGGAGTACAAATAAATTTCATCCTGTTCTCTCAAACCATGTTGAGTGCGTAGGGGGAGGTGACGCGGGGAAGGTTCTTTATTTCTCGCCATGTCCCGTTACCACGATAAAAGAACGGATATTTTTAAGAAAAGCTCAAAAGATTTTCTCTTATGCCTTATTGGCGGTGGTGTTGTTTCGGCTTATTGGGGTCCTTTACAGCATTCTTTTTAGTGTTCGGAACTTTGATAACATAAACCGAAAACAGGCACCCCTGTGTAGCTTCCGGACTATGTGGTATTTGCGCTGGACTAACTATTATATCCCCGGATGAAACTACTGCACTTTCTTCGCCTACAGTAATAGTGCCTTCGCCTTCTATAACTTGAAAAAGCACATCAACCGGTGTTTTATGTGAAGGAACCTGTTCTCCTGGTTCGAGAAGCAAATTGATAATACCGATTTCGGGCATGTCTACGATCGACCTACCTTTTGTGCCCCAGCCAGTCTGCATATAGGGTAACTCATTCACTTTGATAATTTCCATTTAGACCGCCTCCTATATATTTTAAACTAATAAGGTTACTTTTTCTTCCTTCAAATCGATTAGCCAACTTAGCATTTAGCTGAATCTGCTCTGAACGAATAGTGTCTATTGCTCTTGAAAGGGATTATCCTGAAATGCGCTATTTTAAGACAGTTCCTGCTACATAGATTATCCGAGGATTGAGTACACCATGAACAACCTCTATTATAAGGCCCAACAGGGCAATCAATTTTCAATGATTTTTTAAACCGATGGCCCGTGATAGAAAAAAGAATAACCATACACGAACAATAAGGTATAGAATATGGATAAGAAGGTATATACTGGAGTGATACAGGTCACCGATGCGTGTTGAAGGTGTATGGAAAAACGAACGGGGAGAGTAAGAAAGGAAGGTAGAAGTGATTGAAAGCGAAAGGTTTTCTGAGTCTGTTGTTATGTGTGAGCATGTTCACGTGGCTGCTCACGCCAGTTCCTGCGGAAGGCAACGTCAATAGCATTGATATTGACAATGTCCCGGAGAGTGTTGCCGACTATGTCTATGACAGTATGGTTCATGCAGTGACAATTGATATTGGCAATGTCTCGGAGAACGTTGCCGGCTATGACTATGACAGTGCTGCTCACGCAGTCACCATTAATACTGTTGGCAGCTACATCATAACCGGCAGTACCTCAGCCAACACATTCTCGGTAAGCGGCAGTGTATATGGCAACCCGGAGTACAATATCACTTTGGATAGTGTAAACATTGACATGTCGGCTACATATGATGCCTGTGCCTTTTCAATTGGTGCTGGCTCGAAGGTCAACCTGACACTGATCGGCAACAACACATTAAAAAGCGGTTATAGATGTGCGGGTCTAGCAGTACCAAACAACGCGACCCTTAAGATAACGGCGGCTAGCAGCGGCTCCTTGACGGTAACTGGCGGATTTTTTGGAGCCGGAATCGGCGGTGGGTGCTACAGCAGTGCTGGTACAATTAACATTGCCGGCGGTGAGGTAACGGCCACCGGTGGCGGCATAGGTTCGGGCATCGGTGGAGGTGGTGGAAGCGATGAGGGAGCTAGCGGTGATGGAGGAGAGATTACCATCTGTGGCGGCAGGGTTTCAGCTACCGGCGGTGCCAATGCTTCAGGCATAGGTGGAGGCGGCAACCAATCTGCCAGTTTCATCGGCGGAAGCGGCGGTATAATATCCGTTTCCGGAGGCATGGTCACAGCTGCCGGCGGCAAATATGGTGCAGGTATTGGCGGCGGCCGCAGTGCCAGCGGCGGGGAGATTAGCATCAGCGGCGGTATGGTAACCGCCACCGGCGGAACGGTTGGAAAATTATATTATGATAATACCCATTACACAATTCCCGGCGGCGGCGGCGCAGGCATCGGCGGGGGCGGGACCATCAGATCCACAGTTAGCGGCGGAAGCGGCGGCATAATTTCGATTTCCGGAGGCATCGTCACTGCCACCGGAGGTTATTACGGCGCAGGCATAGGTAGTGGTCGCAGTGCCAGTGGCGGAGATATTACGATAACTGGCGGCACGGTCACAGCTACCGGTGGCACGGTCTCTATCTTGGATGACGGTACCAGGAACACAGGTGGCGGCGGTGCAGGCATCGGCGGCGGCGGTGCCTATACTTCTGAACATATCGGTGGCAGCGGTGCGACCGTCACCGTTGCGAACAACCCGGCAATTATGGCCACCGGCAATGACGGTGGTGAACACATAGGCCGGGGTTACAATAGTGAGAATTCCGGCACCCTACAAGACATTAGTGCCAACGGCCTGAGCTACCTGCGCTTTCGGGTAACTGACGCCGGTAATTCAGCTATTCCCGGCGCAACGGTCACCGTGAACAATAATACTTACCTGACCAACATCGATGGCGTCACCGGGTGCGTTGTGCCAAGGGCCAGTGAAGCCGAATACAGTGTAACGGCCAGCGGATACAACGCAGAAGGGGGCAGTATCACACCTGCTTTGATAAACAACGAGGTGCCGGCTGTTTTGTACAGGAGCGGTGGTGGCGGCGGCGGGTCACCTTCACCGACCACCATCGTGGGTGGTGTATCCGTGCCCTACAACAGATACGGCAATAATGTGGAACTTAACATTAATGAGTACCTGCTTGAAAAGATATCTGATAATGTCGACAATCGGGCAAGCTTTAATCTAAGCAGTGTCTCCGGTATTACCGGTATCACTGTTCCAGCCTCGGTCTTTGAAATCCTGGCGGCGAACGGAAACGGTGCAGAATTTATTATGCCGGGTGGGACTTTGAATATCAGTCCTGATGCTCTAGCCTCCATCTCTGGGCAGGCAACTGGAGACCGTGTCACCGTCTCTCTTGCCACCGTGCAGCATTCAGTACTCTCCCCGGTACAGCAGGCGGCGGTGGGAGAAGGCACGGTTTATAACATATCAGTCTTAAGCGGAGGCCAAAACATCTCCAGCTTTGAAGGCGATGTTGTTACTCTCACCCTGCCCTACACCTTAAAGGAGGGCGAAGTGGCGAAAGGTGTCTCTATATGGTATCTGGACGATGCTGGAAACCTGAACCGCATCCCCTGCACTTACGACCCGACAACCGGAAGTGTGAGCTGTACTCTTACTCACCTGTCCTATTACGTGGTGGGCTATGAGGCGCCACCGGTTCAGCCTGTTTGGACCAACCCCTTTGCGGATGTGGGGGCAAACGACTGGTTTTATGAAAGCGTGGCCTTTGCCGCGCAAAAAGGGTATTTTCCCGGTACCAGCAGCAGCACCTTCAGCCCCGATAGCAATATGACCCGGGCCATGCTGGTTACCGTCCTTTATCACGTGGCCGGCGAGCCGGGCGGAGGACAGAACAGCTTTGTCGATATACCTGGCCAGATGTGGTACACAGATGCAGTAGCTTGGGCTTCAAAGCAGGGCATTGTCAGCGGCTATGGTTCAGGGTTATTTGGCCCGGAAAATCCCGCTACCCGAGAACAACTGGCAGTTATCCTGTATAACTACGCCAAGAGTTGCGGCTGTGATGTATCGGCTAGCGGCGACAAAGCTCAATTTGCGGACGGCGCAATGGTTTCGGCTTGGGCTGCCGATGCTATGGAATGGGCGGTGGGCGCAGGGCTGATAACCGGCAAAGGTAAAGGCAACCTCGATCCCCGGGGAAATGTTACCAGAGCCCAGGTTGCCTCAGTTTTACAACGGGGATGGGGACAGTTCTTTGGCTTGCCGTCTGCTGGTTCAGTCAACAGTAAGTAGGTGAATATAACCCGGACTGGGACAAGGGGACAGGTCCAAAATCTATGAAATAGTAAACGATGATGATTTGTTAACACGGCGTCCGCCGGGCAGCACTGCTCGCTTCGCTTCGCCCGCGCCCCGACTTCATTGTTTTCTTATGGAGATTATCACCATTTACACGTACTAACATTCAGCCTGGCCTAATTAGCAGATTTGTGGGCAAGGGGACCAGTTGAATACTGGTCCCCTTTACTAACCTTAGAATGTAAATTACTGAATTGCTTCGTTCAAGTTTCCTCCAATCATCCCTAAAATATATCTTACCTCCGCAATCGTTGCCTCTTCTGGACTCGCATAGCTTCGGTAACTGCTCCATTCGTATTGATCAGGTTTTTCAACGATTTTGGCTTTCACAGGATTGTTGTGAACATACCATATTACCGACATTAACTACCGTTTATCCTCGATAGGCTTGCTTTTAAAACGATCCTATACATGTCCTACCCGATAGTATTTGACATTAAAAAACATGGCATAGCTAGTAGCTATGCCTTTCATAATTGTTCATATCTCATTTTAGCCGTCACGTATGAATAAATGTATGTGGTTATCCATCAAGTAATAAGCATAAATTAATAGTTGCGTTTCAGTCTTTTTCTTTAATATAATATCAAGAAATCGCTGATGGTCACCATCATCCGGAAAAATCTTTTTCCGTTCATTCCACGAAGCATCCGTTTTAGGCATTGGGGTCCTTTACAGCATTCTTTTTAGTGTTCGGAACTTTGATAACATAAACCGAAAACAGGCACCCCTGTGAGGCTTCCAGACTATGTGGTATTTGTGCTGGACTAACTATTATATCCCCAGATGAAATTACCGCACTTTCTTCGCCTACAGTAATAGTGCCTTCGCCTTCTATAACTTGAAAAAGCACATCAACCGGTGTTTTATGTGA
>ENA-UOUL01001529-UOUL01001529.1-bioreactor-metagenome-genome-assembly--contig:-NODE-1529-length-31639-cov-7.677587_pt1 | contig 31639 bp, 37 predicted proteins | sample MGYA00249838_ERZ747220 | MGnify/ENA primary metagenome ERZ747220 (study PRJEB28778, sample SAMN05720191) | bioreactor metagenome | isolation source: Anaerobic biogas reactor | place: USA:Washington... | reverse complement strand
GGCGAGTTGCCGGCCGAGGAGAAGGTCGCCCGGCTGCGCGCGTTTCGCGAGGACCAGTACGAACAACTGATGGACGCGGTCTACCAGCGGCGCGGCTGGGATGCGAACGGGGTCCCGACGCTGGAGAAGATCCGCGAGCTGATCGAAATGTTGGAACAAGAGCATGCCCAGGCCGCTTGAGGGGGTTTCGTGATGAGTGATGCTTTGTTGACGTCTGGCAGCGAGGAATCGTTTGCGTCCGGTGCTGTGCGAGACCTTTCCAGCGACAAAATGCGACCCGATCTTTTCAGCCCATTTGCCGAAGAACGGATCGGAAAGTGGCTCATGCTCGGAGCCAAACGGTACCGAGAACGCAACTGGGAAAAGGGAATGCCATTTTCCCGATGCTGGGCGTCGTTATGTCGTCACAAGACGAAATGGCAGCAGGGTCTTCGGGATGAGGACCATTTGGCTGCGATCGTGTTCAACGCGATGGCCATCTTGCATTACGAAGAAATGATCCGTCGCGGCGTGCTGCCGGCCGAGCTTGACGACATGCCGAAGTACAGTGTCGAACCGGAGAATGCCGCTTGATGCAGGAGGCAGCGAAGCGATACCTCGGTGCGGGGCTCTGCGTTCTGCCAGCAATACGTGGGCAGAAGCGGCCGGCGCTGCGCTCATGGAAGGAATACCAGACTCGGCTTCCGACAGAGGCCGAAGTTGACGCATGGTTCGCGGGCGGCCATGACGGGCTATGCGTTCTCACGGGTACGCCGTCGGGAAACCTCGAGCTGATCGACTTCGACCATGGGGGCGAGTTCTTCGAGCCGTGGTCGCAGAAGGTCCAAACGGCCGCGTCGGGGCTCTTGGATCGCCTCGTTGTCGAAACGTCCCAATCGGGTGGTTGGCACGTCATTTACCGGTGTGAGGCCGAGGTCGGCGGTAGCATGAAGTTGGCCCAGAGAATGGGCGACGACAACAAGGTGCACACCCTCATCGAAACCCGTGGCGACGGCGGGCTCTTCCTGTGCGCCCCAACACCGGGCTACGAGCTGATTCAAGGCGATCTGGCCAATCCGCCCGTGCTGACCGAAGCCGAGCGTGAAACGCTTCTAGAGGCCGCCTGGGAACTGAACGAATACTGGTCGGAACCTCGCCCGTGCTGGCCCACGTTGGCCCACGTTGGCCACGGTTCCGTCGTTGGGGGCCAAGTCCGACCCGGTGACGACTACAACGCACGGGGCGACGTGGACGCCCTGCTCGCCAAACACGGGTGGCGATTCCGTGGCGAGCGCGGGGATGGAAACCAGCATTGGACCCGGCCAGGGAAGAACTCCGGCACGTCGGCGACGATGAAGGACCGCACGTTCTACGTGTTCTCCTCGAATGCCGTGCCCTTTGAACCGAACCAGGCTTACTCGCCCTTTGCGGTCTATACCCTGCTGGAGCACAACGGGGATTTTGTCGAGGCGACACGGGCACTTGCAGCCGAGGGGTTTGGTGGGGCGCCATTGACCGTTGGCGATGTCGACATCTCGCGGATCGCAGGGACCGCGGCTTCCACCATCACCGAGAAGGACATCAGCACGCCACCCGACCCGGGCCCCATTTCCGAAGAACTGCTTCGCGTGCCCGGTTTCATCTCGGAGGTGATGGACCTTTGCCTGCAGACGGCCCCCTATCCGAATCCAGCCATGGCGTTCTGCGGTGCCCTGGCCCTGCAGGCCTTCCTGGCCGGACGCAAGGTCCGCGATTCGGGTGACAATCGAACCAACATCTACCTCTTGGGGCTGGCCCATTCCGCGGCCGGCAAGGATTGGCCGCGAAAGCTCAACGCACGCATTGCCCATGCTGTGGGCCTATCGGACTGCCTTGGCGACCGTTTTGCGTCCGGCGAAGGCCTTCAGGACGTGTTGTACATCAAGCCCTGCATGTTGTTTCAGACCGACGAAATCGACGGGATGCTGCAATCGATCAACAAGGCCAAGGACGCCCGCCACGAGAGCATCATGAACACGCTTCTGTCGTTGTACTCGTCGTCCAATAGCGTGTTCTCAATGCGACCGAAGGCCGGCAACGCCGCACCCGGAGTCATTGACCAGCCGAATCTCGTCCTGTTCGGAACGGCGATCCCCAATCACTACTACGAAGCCCTGTCCGAGCGAATGCTGACCAACGGCTTCTTCGCTCGAATGCTGATCATCGAAAGCGGTAAGCGAAGCGAGGGCCAAGAGCCTCGGATTCAGAAGCTGCCGGAACGGATCATCGAGACGGCCAAATGGTGGGCTAACTTCCTGCCTGGTAGCGGCAATCTGGGCAACTGGCATCCGGATCCGGCAGTGATTGAGCCTACCGACACCGCTCGCGAGCGGCTGATTGAGCTGCGCCAAACGGCGGATGAAGAGTACACCCGCGCGGAATCGCAATCGGACGCGGTGGGCACCACGGTGTGGGGCCGTGTGAGTGAGCATACCCGCAAACTGGCCTTGCTCTATGCCGTCAGTGAGGACCATCTCTCACCGCGGATCACGGACAAGGCCATCCAGTGGGCGTCGAAGTTGGTAATGCATCAGACGCGCCGCATGCTCTTCATGGCCAGCGGACACGTAGCCCGCAACGATTTCGATGCCATGTGCAAAGAGATGCTGCGTGTGCTTCGCGAATGGAAGAACAAGCATGGCGACAAGCCCATGCCAGAGTGGCAGCTGAATCGCCGCCTGCCCTGGAAGCCGCGGGACCATGAGGATGTACGGACGGCCCTGGTCAAACAAGAGCGCATCATGTTTGACGAGGTGCCGACCAAGACCCGGCCACGCAAGATCTACCAGTTGCTCGAAGCGTGAGATATTCGGCGCAATATGGAATGTTGCGTCTGCAATGAAGATCGTTGGGTCAAATGTTGGCGCGCGATATTTGAAAACTCGCAGGAATATCGCAGAGCCACGAAAAGACGTAACCCCAAGGGAGGAATGAATATGGAGAAAGAGAGAGAGAATATTGATATATTGCGCACCCCCTCTCGTATCCCTCTGTATGTGTGCGTGTGTGTGACCCCGGGCGCAATATTGCAATATTCGCCTGACGTTGAGCTTTTACCCCCTGCATGCTGGTATTGCCAATTCTTCGAACCTGACGGTTCGGCGGATCTCTCGAAGCCCTGGACGGACGACTTGTTGCCTGGGGAATGTCGGCGCCATCCACCACAGATTGGCGACCTCATCAACCGTGACACACACGAGGAAGAGCGATTGTTCGGCGACTTCCCCCGCGTCATGGCTGGCGACTGGTGCGGCGAATTCCAGCCTCGCGACGCGTCTGCCAAAGTGGCAGGTTGATCTGCCAATGTGGCTAGGTACTTCGCCCTATGTGTGCGGCGACCCCCCCGCGGGAACCGTCGCCTTATTGGGAAGAGTTTGTTTGAAGCACGACGATCTTGGAAACCATCAACAGGCCTGGAGCCGCAGACATGGATTTCGCGTTACTGGCAGGTTCAGATTTGCGAAACGGGAATCGCCCAGACCGTTTCGGTAATCGGCATGGGCGACTCGGTCAGGCACAGGACGGCCCCCGGACCTCGCGGCACATCGAGCTGAGCGAGGACCGAGAAGTTACGAATGTCCTTCTTGGTGGGTGCTGTCGTCTTCTTGATCTCGATCGGGTAGAGCGTACCGTCACGGAAGATCACCAGATCGATTTCCCTGAGTTCCTTGTCGCGATAGAAGTAGATCGGGGCCTGGCGGCCGGCGTGCCAGTAGCTGCGAATCACTTCAGCGACAGCCCACGACTCCAGGATTGCACCGGACATGGCGCCGGCTTCCAGGGTCTCGGGACTGGACCACTCGGTCAGGTAGGCAGCCAGTCCGGTGTCGAGGAAGTACATCTTAGGAGTCTTGACCAGCCGCTTGGTGACGTTCGAGTAGTACGGTTCGAGAAGATAGATGATGCCCGACGATTTCAGAATCGACAACCAGTTCTTGGCTGTGTTTGGGGAGACGTCAACGTCGCGCGCCATGTCGGCCAGGTTGAGCAATTGTCCGGTCCGGGCTGCAGTGGCTCGCAGGAACTTCGTGAATGCCATCTCGTCGCCCACGTTCGCCAGGGCGCGTACGTCCCGTTGGAGGTACGTCTGCACGTAGGAACCGTAGAACAGATCGCGATCCACTTCCGCATCCAAGGCGATTCTCGGGAGACTTCCGCGCCAGATGGCCCCGTACAAGTCCATCAGCCCAAGCGGCTGGTCGCCGGCGCCCGTTTCAAAGTCACCCGGAAGAAACGGCTCTATCCACTCGCTGTGGCCAGCGAGCTCGCGTCGGGAGAATCCCAGCAGATTGACGATGCCAACCCGTCCGGCCAGCGATTCCGAGACGCCCTGCATGAGGTGGAACTGCTGCGAACCGGTCAGCCAGAAATCACCGGGCTGCTGGCGACTATCAACGATCATCTTGATGTGTGGGAGCAGCTCCGGCGCGTACTGGATCTCGTCGATCAGCACCGGCGGGGCAAACCGCTGGAGGAACAATCCCGGGTCGTCGTTGGCCAGCGTCCTGGCTTGCGGATCGTCGAGTGTCACGTAGCGACGTTCCGCGCCGGCGGCATGCCGCAACAGAGTCGTCTTCCCCACTTGGCGGGGGCCGGGGATGAGAATCACGGGGAATTGCCGGCTGGCCGCCGCGAGTGGCCACTTTAATGTTCGTTCAACGTACATCGCAAACCCCGTCTAATGTGCACTGGCATTGCATTATAGACGGCGTTTTTGGCCCTTCAAGTTCAGTATTCGCGGCAATTTGCCACATATTACGGCAATAAGACCCCTGCTCTAGAGGGGATCTGATTCATGAAAGGAAACCTCGCCCATGCAGGCATCCAAGTTTGACATTCAGCTTCGTTCGATCGACACCATCCGCCCCTACGAAAACAACCCTCGGCAGAACGACGCCGCCGTGGATGCCGTGGTCGAATCAATCCGCCAGTTCAGTTTCCGCCAGCCGATCGTGATCGACGCCGAAGGCGTGATCATCGCCGGCCATACCCGGTACAAGGCCGCCCAGAAGCTTGGGTTCGAAAAGGTCCCGGTCCACGTGGCCACCGACCTGACCCCCGAGCAGGTCCGAGCCTACCGGATCGCCGACAACAAGACGGGCGACCTGGCCGTCTGGGACTTCGAGCTTCTGCCGATCGAACTGTCGCAACTTGGTAACGCCGGATTCGACATGCAGCTCTTCGGCTTCGACCAGGACGAACTGGCCAAGCTGCTTGACCCGGGCGTGAAGGAAGGCCTGACCGATCCGGACGACGTACCCGAGCCGCCTGACGAACCGATCACCCGACGTGGTGACCTGTGGATCCTGGGCGAGCACCGGCTGCTCTGTGGCGACTCATCCAGATCTGAGGATCTCGATCGCCTGCTTGGTGGCGAAAGCATCCACCTCTGCAATACGGACCCGCCGTACAACGTGAAGGTCGAACCCCGCAGCAACAACGCGATCGCGGCGGGCAACAGCAGTTTCACGAACACCAACAAGCACCATCAGAAGTTCGATCTCGAACGCCACCCGGAGAAGGCCAAGCCGACGCACAACAAGATGCGGGCCAAGGACCGGCCGCTGGAGAACGATTTCGTTACGGACGAGGAGTTCGATCGGCTCTTGGACGCCTGGTTCGGCAACATCGCCCGCGTGTTGGAGCCCGGTCGAGGGTTCTACATCTGGGGTGGCTACGCGAACCTTGGAAACTACCCGCCCTTTCTGAAGAAGCACGGGCTCTACTTCTCGCAGGGGATCGTGTGGGATAAAGAGCATCCCGTTTTGACACGCAAGGATATGATGGGCTGCTTTGAGCTTGCGTTCTATGGTTGGCGTGAAGGCGCCGCGCACACATTCCTGGGGCCCAACAACGCCCAAGATCTGTGGCACGTCAAGAAGGTAAACCCCAACAAGATGATTCACTTGACCGAGAAGCCGGTCGAGTTGGCGGTCCGGGCCATCCAGTATTCGTCACGGCCCGGCGAGCACGTCCTGGACCTCTTCGGCGGGAGCGGCTCGACCCTGATTGGGGCCGAGCAGACAGGCCGCAAAGCGTTCTTGATGGAACTCGACCCCCCCTATTGTGATGTCATAGTCGATCGGTTCCAGAAATTCACGGGTCAGAAAGCCGAACGCATTCCAGCGCGTGCTGAGGAGGTGGCAGCTTGATCTATTTGGCATCCCCTTACACGCATCCAGATCCGAAAGTGCGTGAACATCGCTACCAAGAAGCCTGCCGCTGTGCGGCCCAACTCATCCGAACCGGCCACCATGTATTGTCCCCCATCTCCCACTCGCACGGGATCGCCCAATACGGCCTGCCCGGCGACTGGGCCTACTGGGAATCGCTTGACCGCCGGTTCCTGGAGATGTGCGACGAGGTTGGCGTCCTGATGCTGGACGGCTGGAAAGAGAGCAACGGAGTGCAGGCGGAGATCCGGATTGCGAGGGAAATGGACAAGCTGGTGTCATTTCTTCCGGCAGCCGGCGGAGAGGAATGCCACAATGACCAGGATTGGCGAGGTAGCCGATGACAGCCACACTCCCGTCACCGGTCGATCGCATAGGCATCGTGGCGAAGTCCGTGGCCGTCGAATGTCAGCACGCCCGCGCATTCGTCGTTGATTGCCGCGACCTTACCCGGCAGGCCCTCGGGAAGGCTGCCGAAGTAAATCCCACCGGCGGTGTGACCGAACCAAAGGGGCTTGCCGCCGCGGACGACCAACAGTCTCGCCGGCCGGCGCCAGACGCCCAACATCGCCAACGGCGCCGTGACGCACCTTGCGGTCTGGACGGCCCGCCAGCCGATCGAGCCGGCGAAGCGGCTGATGAGCAGGCCCAGGACTTCGCTGTCGCATTCGGTCTGCGGCGCCAGGTGGAACCGCCGCACCAATCTGGCGTGGTTGACGACGACCCCGTTGTGTACAAGCCAGCCTCGGCCCGCCGCATGGGGATGGTTGTTGCAGTTGTCGGCCGGGTCGCCGTGGGTGGCCCATCGGCAATGTCCGATCACGACCGACGCCCCGCGGCATGGCGACAGGTCGCCCAGGTTGGCCGTCGCGGGGCCCGGTCGCTTGAAGGTATGGATAGCCCCGTCCCGGCCGAGCCACGCCAGTCCGAACGCGTGGTGGCCACGACGTTGCGTTTCCGCGGCAATCCGCCGCAGGCGGGCCACGTCGGGCCCCTTTCCATGGGTTGTGATGAATCCAAAGATGCCGCACATCGCTTTGTGCTCCTTTCGGGGTCAGACCTGAGAGTCGTATTTCTTGGCCAGGCGACGGAACTCGGCCTTCACCTGATCCTGCGAGACGGTTTCCGAAATCCAGCCGTACTGCTTGCCGCCGTGGATGCGGGCATAGCCGGCGCCCCAGGCCAGGTAGCCCATGAGGCGCTCAGCCTCACTGGCCCCGACGCCTTTCTTCTTCCAGCCGCCCTTCAGCGGTTGGGGATTCCATTTGGGCATCCGTTTGCCCTGCAGGGCCCGCTCGACCAGTCCCAGGCAGACCTGGACCCAGCCGACGACCTTCACCGGGTCGAGCGACCCGGAGAAAACGCGGAACTCGACCGTGTCCTTCGTCCCGCGGGCGAGATTGGTGAGATTCAGGGCGTGGTAGCGATTACGGTCGAGGTTGGGCTTGGCGTCCTTGTCGCTGCCGTACTTCCGCACTCCGCCGCAGTACCGGCCGCGCTCGCGGTTCTTCGTGCCCGTGATGGCGTAGAGCCCCTTCTCGGTGTAGGCAACGATGGTGACCAAGCGTGCCAGGGCCTCGCTTGCCCAGGTTCGTTTCCAGCCAACGTGAACGTGGATTCCGCAACTGGCGTTGACCCGGTGCCCTTTGGCTTCGAGCGCGGCAAGCACCTCGGCAACCTGCGTCAGGCCTTGGGCCCCGTTGAGGACCGGGCTGACGATTTCGCATTTATGTCCGCCGTTTCCGTTGTCGATCGAACCGTCCGCTTCTGCCTTCCAGCCTTCGGGCAGGTAGGGCACCTGGATTCCATGACGGTAGCGGCCGATTTTGAGGCCTTCGTGGCGTATGTTGCGGTCGGGGGCGATAGTCTCGATCTCAACCCCGAAAGTCATGTCGTTGGCGTTCATGGCGAGTCCCGTGATGGTTGGTGTGGCTACCCCTGTGTTCATCACACAGTTCGCAGCTCTGCCGGGAAGCATCAAGCGGATTCAGGCCATCTTGGCGAAGAATTGCCGGAATACTTTTTGGTCACTTTGTATCACCGGGCGATAAGGATGAACACATCAGAAGTAACAAGACGCCTTCCTCTTTGGCTGCTGGCCGCTGGCAGCCTGGACCCTATACCTGGGGCGCACAAAGAAAGCCCCGGGACCGGGGCTGTGGATGGCGATAACTGGCAGGGCGCCTCAGGCGTGGACGAACTTGCCCCGCTCCACCTTCTTGAAGCGGGAATCTTTCCCTTTTGTGGCGATCTCGCGGATGATCGCGCTGTAGATCGTCGCATGGGGGGTCACCCCGTCGCTCTTCCAGTAGCCCCTTTCAAAGGCCGTGGAGACGATTTCCTTGACGGCCAGCGGCTTGTCGGCTTCCGCCAGGACCCGGGCAGCCGCGTCCAAGCCGCTCGGCTTCCTGGCCTTCACATCGCCCTGTTTGGCCCGTGTGGCCCCCTTCGCCGGCTCGGGCCCGGTGGTCGCCTGGGACGGAGTCTTCGCCCCTGTGGCCGTCGTGGGCGATTTGGTGGCCTTCGGGCCCCCGCCTGTCGACACTGCGGCCACGTTCTTCGGCGATGGCGAAGCCTGCCTACCCTTCGCCTCGCCCCGCAATCGCTGGGGGCTCTTGATGCGGATCTTCTTGCCGGTCGCCAGGTTGGTAGCGTCCCAGCCGCCATAGCGGTTCTCCGCGTCAATTCGTACCGGCACCAGTTTGTCGGTGACCTTGGCCATGTAGACCTTGCCGATCTTCACATCGTCTTTCTTCATCTTGGTTCTCCTGGAAAGGGAGGAAAGGGAAACTCACATCGAATCGTTACGGCCTGCCTCGTAGGCCGCCCGCAGAGCCCGCTTGAGGGCCCAAACGCTGATCTCATGGAAGTCGAGGGAATCGGACTTCCGCTCGCGGAGGGTTTCTATCTGCAGTTCGGCCTGGGCAATCTGCTCGAGGATCTGGTCGATCCGTTCCCGGCCGTCGCACTCAGCGGCGGCCATCTGGTACTTGGCATGCAGGTCGAACGTCGCTTGATCGTGGCGGGCGCCGGCACGCAGAGAGTCTGCGGCAAGGCGCCAGAGGGCGGCTGCCTGGGGCCAAGCCTCGGCCCGCCCGGCGGCTTCCGCCTCTTCGGCGTAGTCTTCGTGCGAGATGGTTCTTGTGGTTCGTGGCGTCCGCTTGGGTTGTCTTGGCATTTCAGTGCTCCCGATCGTTGGGGTTCATCGGTCCAGTTCGCAGGCAATCGCGTCAAGCCAGCGGGCATCTTCCGAGGCCTTCTTGCTCTCGCCGGCAAGCTCGGCGAGCTCACCGTCTGTCGCTCGCGACATGGCCATGTCGGCGAAAAGCTCTGCCAGCCTGTCGATCTCGGCCTCCTGGTTCTCGGGGGCGAAGTTGGCCCGGATACCCCGCTCGATCAGGCGGGCGATTCCGGTGGCGGTCAGGGTTCGGCGTCGTGTGGCGAGTCCGAAGATACGGTTCTCGAAGGGCCAGTTTTGCTGTGTCATCAAGCGCACTTCGGAGTCCCCGCCCAGTTGGTCACGGTACTCCTCGAGACGCGAGATCAGTTCGTCAACGGTCATCGTGGTTCTTCTCCTCTCTCGGGGTTAGTTGCCAAAGACGTGTTCTGCCAAACCGGCGGCCAGGAAGTCGGCGATCGCGGCGGCCTCGTTGGTGGTCGGCCGGATGTCCCAACCGCGGTCGAAGTTCAGGACCACCCGCTGGTCCGCCTCGCGGCGGATCCAAAGCTTCGAGATCCGGCTGTCGCCCAATTCGTACTCTTCGGACTCGGCGTGTTCCGGAAAGACCAATGCGTCAAACCGGTGGCCGGCGATCAGGCCGATGACCCAGGTTCCCAACCCGCTGGCCTGGCGGCTGATCTTGGTGATCTCCAGGTCGTCACCCAGGTGTTCGTTGTTCGTGTTCATCGCGTTCTCCCGTGGTGGGTGGTTGGCGTTGTTGGTTCCGTTAACACACATGAGCCATGAAAGTGCGAAGACATCAAGCGACATTCGGGGCTGTAATCGTTCTTTTTCGGGAATGCTTCTGTCATGCATCGTGATACCCATCAGAACCGGCCGCCGGACGCCCTAGGCGGCCCGGTCGTATTTGCGGGCCAGGTCTGCCAGCCGCTTCTTGATCCCCTTCACCTCGGGGCAGGCGTCGCCGCTGGCCAGGAGCCCGAAAACCTTGTCGCGGAGGGCCCCCTTGTACCAGCCCTTGGTCCATCCCAGGCGGTAGAAGAGCCGGTTCAGTTCGGTTTCGCCCTCGCCGGCGCCCGGCCGGTCCCAGCAGCTTTTGGTTCCGGCCCGCTTGGTGTAGTCCCAGTCCGAGCAGCGCTTCGTGCTCAAGGCCAACTCGACCAGCCCCAGGCACATCATCAGGTACCCGGCCACCTTTTCTTTGTTGAGCGTGCCGGCGAAGGCCCGGAACTCGATCCGGTTTCGTCCCCGGGCCAGGTGCGTGAGGTTCAGGAGGTGGTAGCGGTCGGCCTCACAGCGTCGTTTGGCGTCGCCGTGGCTGCCGTATTCCTTGATCTTCTTGCTGTAGCGGTTCCGTTCCCGCGTCTTGGTCCCCGTGCTGGCGTAGATGGCCCGCTCGTGGTTGCCGACCAGGGAAATCAGCCGGGCCAGGGCGGCCGCGTCCCCGTCCCAGGTCACCGTGATGTGCAGCCCGCAACTCGGGTTGACTTTTGCGCCGTGGGCGTTGATCGCGTCGATCGCCTCTTCGACCTGGCGAAGGCCTTCGTATCCCCGCAGCTTGGGGCTGACGAACTCGCAGCCCTTGCGGCCGGGGACCAGGGTCTCGATGCTGCTGTCCCGTTCGGCCCGCCAGCCGTTGGGGAGCCAGGGTACCTGGTATCCGCCGTGGTAGGGTCCGATGGGCGTCGTGTCGCTGGCCGGAAGGGTCGTTTCAAATTCGATTCCAAAGGCGATCTGGTTGGCGTCCATCGTTTGGCTCCGTGTTTTGGTTGTGGGGTGGTGTGTTTGCTCCTGTTAACACACATGAAGCCATAACTTCGGGGGCACCTCAAGCGAGACCTTGGTCATTTCACATCGATTTGCCGGAATACTTTTTTGGGGAGGCGTAGCACCAAATGGAGTCCCAAGACGCCGGCTCACAGCCCGGCGGTTCCCTTAACCCTCAAGCGTTATCCGCCGCGGATCTGGCCCGGGTGCTGAGCGCCTCGGGCCGCAAGGCGGTGTCGGAGGAGATGGTCGAGAGGTGCCTCGCGGAGGGGGCCCCCACCAATCCGGACGGCACGATCAGCCTGGTTCGATTTGCCGCGTTTCTGGCCAAGGAGGTGACCCGTGGTCGCACCGATTGACCCGCGAAGGCTCCGGCCCACCGACGCGCTGCGGCTGTTGAACTCGGCCGGCTACGGAACCGTGCTGACCGAGACGCAATTGCGCCGGCACCGGAACCGGGCCGGGTTCCAGATCGGCGATGGACGCACCGTCGACCTGTTTCGCTATACGGCCTGGCTCACGCACGAGTACCTTGCGCCGAAGGCCTCGGCCCTGAGCTACGAGGAGCAGAAGCGGCGGCAAGCGGAGCGTAACGCAGAAGCAGTCCGCTCGGGGCAGGACATCGGCCAGATCCCCGCCGTGGTGGATCCGGAGCGAAAGGAACGTGCCGAGGCGTCGTTCCAGTTCTTTTGTGAGGCGTATTTTCCCGAGGTCTTCTATCTGCCCTGGTCGGCCGACCACCGGCGGGTGATCGAGAAGATCGAGCGGGCCGTGTTAAGCGGCGGCTTGTTCGCGATGGCGATGCCGCGGGGATCGGGGAAGGCACTGGCGCTGGACACTCCGTTGGTCACGCCGTTTGGGTGGACCACGATGGGCGAGGTCCAGGTGGGCGATTGGCTATTCGACGAAAGTGGGCATGTATGCCGTGTGACCTACGCCACGCCGGTCATGTTTGGGCGCCCGTGCTATTGCGTATCATTCAGCGACGGCGAGGAGATCGTCTGCGACGGGGATCACCTGTGGACTGTCTATGACCGGTACAGCCGCCGGAACCCGCTGACGCTCACGACCGCGGAAATGGCGTTTCGCGTTGACCTATCGAACAAGAGGGGCCGGTCGGAAAAACGCTATCGCATCCCACTGGCAGCCCCTCTACAGATTCCAGCTGTCAATCTCCCGATCGCTCCCTATTCACTGGGGGTCTGGTTGGGGGACGGCACTTCCCGCTCGGCAACCGTCACGTTGGCTGAATGGGATTATCCGGAGATCAGCGACCAGATCCGCTGGTCGGGAGAGTTGTTTTCCCTTCGAAGTGTGGAGCCCGACGCCCATACTTGCACGGGGATTCTGACCCGCACTCACAGTATTAAGACGTCGTTTCAGGGGCGATTGCGGAAGCTCGGTCTCCTACAGAACAAGCACGTTCCTGCTCAGTATCTGCGGGCCGATTATTCCCAGCGTCTAGAGCTTCTACAGGGGCTACTCGATACAGACGGCCATGTCAGCAACGGGGGCAAGTGCGAGATCATCATCAAGTACCCAAAGCTGGCCGACGACTTTGGCGAACTGCTCAGTTCGCTGGGAATCAAGTACGGCCGTGGCGTGAAGTATGTTGACCTGAACGGAATTGCGCACGGTCCCTACCATCGTTTTCACTTCACCGTTCATAGCCACATGGCGGCGTTTCTCTTGCGGCGGAAGCAGGCGCGACTTCGGCCACTTCCGAGCACTCGTCCCCTGTCCGGCTCCCGGCAGATTGTCGCCATCAAACCGATCGATTCGGTTGCGGTTCGGTGTATCCAGGTGGATTCACCGTCACACTTGTATCTGGCGGGCCGAAAGATGGTGCCCACCCATAACACTGTCCTATGCCAGACAGCCGTGCTGTGGTCCGCCCTGACAGGCGCGACACCCTTCGTGACGCTCATTGCCGCCAGCGCCGAGCGAGCCCACGATCTTCTGGAGAATATCAAGACCTGGCTGGAGACGAACGAGCTGCTTTACGAGGACTGGCCCGAGGTGGTCCACCCGATCCGGCAACTTGAGCGGATTACCAATCGCCAAAAGGGCCAGAAGCACGAGGGCGAGCCGACGCGGATCGAATGGGCGTCCGACAAGATCGTCCTGCCCACGATCCGGGGTAGCAAGGCTTCGGGGGTGGTCGTCTCGTCCAGCGGCATGAAGGGGTCCGACATCCGCGGCCAGAACCATGCCCGCCCCGACGGCCAGGTTGTCCGGCCCCAGCTCGTCATGGTTGACGACCCGCAAACAACGGAGTCGGCCTGGTCGCCTTCGCAGAGCCAGCGCCGTGAGGCGATCCTTGCCGGCGACGTCTTGGGCATGGCCGGTCCGGGCAAGAAGATCGCCGGTTTGATGGCATGCACCGTCATTCGCCCTGGAGACATGGCCGACAACATCCTCGATCGCCAAAAGCATCCTGAATGGCAAGGCGAGCGGACCAAGCTCGTCTACTCGTTCCCGACGAACGAGAAGCTCTGGGCCAGGTATGCGGAGATTCGGGCCGACAGCCTCAGAAACGATGGCGACGGTTCCGAGGCAACCGAGTTCTATCGGCGGAATCGCACGGCCATGGACGCCGGCGCCGTGATCGCCTGGCCAGAGCGTCACAACGTGGACGAGCTGTCAGCGATCCAGCACGCAATGAATCTGCGGCTTCGCGACGAGACCGCCTTTTTCGCTGAGTATCAGAACGAACCGGTCGTTGCGGCCGAGGGCGAAGAGATGCTCACGGCCGAGGAGATCGCCGCCAAGCTGGACGGCTATCGCAGGGGCGAGATCCCGCTGGGATGCAATCACCTGACCATGTTCGTCGACGTCCAGGGGAAGGCCCTGTTTTGGCTGATCGCTGCCTGGGAGGACAGCTTTTCGGGGCACGTTGTCGACTACGGAACCTGGCCCGACCAGAAGAGGGACTACTTCACACTTCGCGACATGCGGGCAACGCTCGGCCGGGCCACGCCGGGGGCCGGCATGGAGGGAGCGATCTATGCAGGACTGGAACGGCTGTGCGACGAGCGGGCCTCGCGAGTTTATCGCCGCGAGGACGGCGCTGAGATGAAGGTCGACCGGGTGCTGGTCGACGCCAACTGGGGCCAGTCGACCGACGTGGTCTACCAGTTCTGCCGGCAGAGTTCGCTGGCGGGAATCCTGCTGCCCAGCCATGGCAAGTACGTGGGCGCTTCGTCAGTGCCGTTCAGCGAGTACAAGCGGCGCCGTGGGGACCGGATTGGCCATCACTGGCGGATCCCCAATACGACCGGACGGCGGCAGGTACGGCACGTGCTGATCGATACGAACTACTGGAAGACGTTCGTCCACGCCCGGCTCGCCGTCGCCATGGGCGACCCGGGCAGCCTGTCGCTTTTCGGACGCGACGAGAACACCCATCGTCTGCTCGCCGAGCATCTGACGGCCGAGTACCGGGTGCGTACCACCGCCCGGGACCGAGTCGTCGACGAATGGAAGTCGCGTGCCCATCGGCCGGACAACCACTGGCTGGACTGCCTGGTTGGGTGCGCCGTGGCCGCCAGCATCCAGGGCGCCGTGTTGTTCGGTACCGAGGCGACCAGCACGCCCAAGCGGGAACGGGTCAGTTTTGCAGAACTTCAACGGAGGAAGCGAGGATGACCGTCAAAGCCAGCCCGCCCAAACCGAAGTTGCGAGGCATCCAATGCATTCGCTGCGGTTGCTGTCACTTCCTGGTCGTCTACACGCGGCCGCGGAACGGGCATATCGTGCGCTGCAGGGCTTGCCGTAGTTGCGGGAAGAGAGTCTTTACTCGCGAGGCGCCGTGCTGAAATCTGAGTACCGTGAACGATTGCCTTGAACTGACAGCTGAAGGTTGCAGTTTAGATGCGTTTCCCGCTGAGAACGGTTAGACCTGGGGCACGATAGGAGAACCGTGACAGCCCTTGGAACTGACCGTCGTCTGAGCGGCTGAATGGCGATCGAAATAAATATCATGTAGTATTGTATGCTGTGTGATCCACGGGTGTGTGACTTGGCAATCATGTTCGCGCGGAGCGTCCCAATGTGTAAGATGCCGGACTGGATGCAGAATGAGGGCTATGTAGTTGGGCAGGATTGGTCGTATGCGACGAAAGTCGTCGCACACCTATTTGGCAGGAAGATCCGTGATGAGCGCAAAGGGCAAGGCTACACCCAGAAGAAACTCGTGGCAAGCGCGGCGGAGAAAAGCGTCGAGTTTATGGGAGCGGGGCCGGACGCGATCTCGAGGATTGAAGCGGGGCAGATCGTGTGCACACCGGAGAAGCTAGCTATCATATCAGAAGTGTTAGGCGAGGGCAAGGATCCAAACAAACTCCTGCGCGAATGCACGGGTATGGTTGATCAACTTACCGGTAACTTGTCAGCCGCCGGCCGTGAAGCCGAAGTCCTTTTCGTTGCCGTTGACGCCGTCAAGAAAGCCGGGGATGAGCTCAACAATCTTGCAGAGAACCGCAAGGCTGAACTGCCAAGTGACCCCACGGAGGATGAGAAGAAGATTGTCGCGGAGATCCAGCGAGTACTCAAGAAGGGAATTTCCGATTACCAGTTATTCTTCTTGCCAGTTGATGAAGGAGGCGAGCAGCAGACCACCGTTGGATGCTCAGGCCACGAGCTAGTGTGCGTCATCGATGGCATCGACGGAGTAAGAAACTACTCACGCAACATCCCGCTATACTGTGTAGCTCTGGGCATAGCCCGATCGGACGGCAACGTGCTAACCCCGATATGTGGAGTGGTCCTCAACGTACCTGGCGGTGAGTGGTTCGTTGCACTGTCCGGCGGCGGAGCGGTGTCGTACACTGATCGAACCAAGCGTCTGATTTCACTCACGCCTACCACCGACTATCAACTTGAGGGACGGGTGATCGGCGCACATCTGTCGACGTCCGATTTTGTGGCGACGGAAGGGTTCGTCAAGGAGCTCTTGAAGCAGTTGCCCTTGATCAGCCAACGATTGACCATGCTTAATAGCGGGAATCTTGCTCTGTCCTATGTGGCAGCGGGTCGGCTTGACGCGTTTCTCAACCCTAATACTCGCCGCTACGAGAGTGTTTTTCCGGGGAGCGTGATTCTCCAGGCTGCCGCTAAGAAGCAGGCGAGGCAACTGGGGCGTGAGCTGCTCGTTACCGACTTCAATGGGAGCGACTGGGCACTTGGATCTGAGAATGTTCTTGCCTCTGGAAATCCCTACCTGCACGAGCTTTTGCTTGCGATCATCCGTATGCTGATGCGCATGACCACTAGCCAGAGCTGAACCAAGTTCATCGTTCATAGTCGGCCCTTCTTGTCCAGCAACACAGGAAAGCACCCGCTGTCTGCTGTTCCCCGGCCGCAGGCTACTAGAACGCCTTTGGCACGCCTTGCTGTTTGAGCCACTCGACGAAGCGTCTACCTGCAAATCTGCGTGATCCGCGAGTAAACGACCCTCCTTCGGACGAAATAGGGCCCAAATTTGCGTTCTGCAGACGCGATACGAGATCGCCGAGTACGATCTTGACAAGTGGCGGGCACACGTCCGCACGTGTTCACACAGAGCTAACGCAAGGAGAGAAGAAATGTCTGAGCTATTCATGGGAATTGATCTGGGAGGAAGACTTACCAAAGTGGTCATCTGCCAATTGTTTGGGGGCAAGTTCCTGATGCGTGCCTCAGAGGAGGGCTCGAAGGACGGCAGTCTTCAGGGACTTCGAAGTACACCGCTGATATCATGGAAGGAACAAATCGACGTATGGATACAACAGCATGGGTTTCAGCCGAACGAGGTGAAGGGAATTGGTATTTCCTTGGCGGTGCCGTTCCTGAAAAACAAGCTCGACGACAAAACGGAGAAGTTCAAGGAGCCACAAGGCAAGCCCATCTTGCGTAATGTACCCATCGGCGATGCTGAGAATGCCATTCGAGGTAATAGCGACCGTAAAGTGGCCATCTTGCACGACGGTGCGGCCGCGCTATTTGGCGAGATCGCGGGCAATCCTGATGCGAAGAATGGTAGTGTCGGCATGTTGACCTTTGGCAGATCAATCGGGTTCGGCTGGGCACGTGACGGCTCGCTGTTGACGAACCCGTACACAAGCTGGGTCAGCCACCTCCAACTCCGTCCTACCTTTCCGGCGCTGGCTACTAACTCTGTGACCTGCCCTGGATGTAAACAGCAAGGCTGTTGGCGTTTGCTGTATCAGAGCCTGAAAGGCGATGGAATTGATCCGAGAATCGAGTGCCTTCCAGCGCTGCTGGAAGTCACGTCGCAAGGGATTTCATCCGTATTGAATGTTCTCCCGATGGATCGGCTGTTTCTCGGCGGGGGTTGGGCGCAGTACATCCTCAACGACGAATCCGACTCCTTCGACGCAAGACTGAAGGCAAAGGCACTCACCCCCTTCAGGGAACTCAAGAAATCACTGAAGCCCCGAATTTGCATTGACCCCGAAGAAGTCCTGCGATTCGCACAAGGCGGCGATAACAGCGGAGCAATTGGAGCAGCGTACTACGCGCTCAACTCACTGGATCAGGTGGTGCCGGATACGTCGTCGAAATGACAACAGCCACTCCATGACCTGTCAGCACGGAAGTGCACGGGTGGGCGTGTCATGAGCGCACACTACCTTGAGCTAAGTTCCATATCTGGAATGATTCTCACGAAAGTCGCCCTTCTTTCTCCAAGTCTTCGCCACGTCGCACACTTTTCCGGTAGTAAAGGGGTAGAGGGCGATTGATTCTCTTCTGCGTGTGCCGGATGTAGACGTGAGCGACGATCTGGAAGCTGCCATCATCGAAAACGCCCAGGGGCCGGCGAAGGCCTCGGGCGACGCGGGCAGTATGGAACAACACAAGCTGTCCGAGTTGATCGCGGCAGATCGCCATCTGTCGGCCAAAAAGGCTACCCAGTCCAAGCGGCGCGGGCTCCGATTCAACAAACTTGTTCCCCCGGGGGCGGCATAGGTTGTTTAGCTGGTTGGCCAATCTGGTAGGCAAGTCGCGGCACCGTGACCGTCATCCGCATCGACTGCCGGGGCGACTGCTGGCCCGCTACGATGCGGCCGCCTTCAATGACGACAACCGTCGGCACTGGGCGGGTGCCGATGGGCTGAGTGCCAAGGCAGCCAACAGTCCCGAGGTACGCCGAGTCCTGCGGAACCGGGCCCGATACGAGGTGGCCAACAACAGCTACGCGCGGGGCATCATCCTGACGCTGGCCAACGACGTGATCGGCACGGGCCCCAAGCTACAAATGCTCTCGGACGATCCGGAGGCGGATCGGCGGATCGAGCAGGAGTTTTCGACGTGGGCACGGGCTGTCGGGCTGGCCGAGAAGTTGCGGACGATGCGCATGGCCCGGGCAGAGGATGGCGAGGCGTTTGCCGTTTTCACGAATAATCCGGCCCTGCCGACGACGATCAAGCTCGATCTGAAATTGGTCGAGGCCGACCAGGTGACGACGCCCGACATGACGGGCTTCGAGACCAACCAGGTCGACGGAATCCGCTTCGACTCCCACGGTAATCCGGTCGAGTACCACGTCTTGCGGCAGCATCCGGGCGATCTGGGCGGTGGGACGAATCTTGACTACGAGCGTGTTCCGGCCGAATCGATGATCCACCTGTTCCGGGCCGATCGTCCCGGCCAAGTACGGGGCGTACCCGACATCATGCCGGCCCTGCCGTTGTTTGCGCAATTGCGACGCTTTACGCTTGCCGTACTTGCGGCGGCAGAAACGGCGGCCGACTTTGCGGGGATCTTATACACCGACGCACCGGCCGGTGGCGAAGCCGACTCGGCCGAGCCGTTCGAGCCGATTGAACTGGAACAGCGGGCCCTTTTGACCATGCCCGGCGGCTGGAAGATGGGGCAGTTACATGCCGAGCAGCCGGCGACGACGTATGCCGAGTTCAAGCGTGAGATCCTCAACGAGATCGCCCGTTGTTTGAACATGCCGTACAACATCGCCGCGGCAAATAGCTCGGGGTACAACTATGCCTCGGGTCGCTTGGATCATCAGACCTACTACAAGTCAATTTGCGTCGAACAGTCGCATCTCGAGGCCGTTGTTCTCGATCGCATCCTCGGGGCCTGGCTCAACGAAGCCGTGCTGGTTTCCAATCTCTTGCCACAGTGGATGCGTAGCGTCGTACTTCCCGGACATCAATGGTTCTGGAATTCGCACGAGCATGTGGATCCCGCCAAAGAAGCAAATGCCCAAGCGACCCGGCTGACCAGCCACACGACTACCCTTGCCTACGAGTACGCCCGGCAGGGCAAGGACTGGGAGGCCGAACTTCGCCAGAGGGCGAAGGAGCAGAAGCTTATGAAGGAGTTGGGGTTGGTGGAGGGGGAAGTCGTACCACAGGAACCTGAAGAGAAAGAAGAGGAAGCGACACATCGTAGTGCTGCGTGACGAAGCGGTGCGAAAGAACATCGCCCCAACTTCCGTACACCGCAAGCCCCGTCATTGCGCCGGTCTATACTGTTGGTCCGTGATCAATGCGATAAACAATCAGTCCAGCAAGACCCACGATTGCAGCGAGAAGAGCCAAGCAGCCTGCTAGTATGAGAATGCCAACGGCCCATTGGCAAATCGTAGCCGTGATGTTCCACGGAGTCATCGGCGACTTATCCAGCAGACGGCCCTTCTTGCACTTCAAGGAGACCCGGCCTTGCTGCACCAACACATCATGGTTGGAAATCCAAACCCTACCTGGTCCATCCTCTTCCTCGATGAACGCACACCTGTTGTCCGGTGCGATGTGGAATCGCCAGATCTGCTTTTCCCAAATACTTCCCCAATAGACATGACCGTAGACAGCCCCCGGGTCGAGGGCATCTGGATCTAGTTCTCGCAAGCCATCGTGATCACGACACCAAGCTCCGATCGCGTCTCCTTCACAACGTGTGTTTGTGACATCCGTATCGTCAAACTCGACCAGCAAGATTGCCTTCAACGCCCGACTGCCATACCAATTGCCAAGAACTCCCCGACCGTGGATTTGGCTCCATCGTTTCGCCGCTCGCTCAAATACCTGCTGACGGATTAGGTCCCTCAGCTCGTCTGCCTCGGTCTTTGCCGAATCGGTGGCCATGTCTGTTCTCAAGTTGTTCATCACCTGCCTGCGTGCCGAGTCACTGACGAAACACTGGGCGAAGCCGTTCTTCGTCAGCCGCATATTAGCAGTCAGCGTCCCATTTGTCACGCCTTTTGGGATACGGTGGGCCAGCGTTGACAAGGGCCAATCTCGGGCGATTCAAACCAACACCATTGCTGGCAGGTGGAAGATACCAACCTGCTAAGGCGACGTGCTCGACTGTCCGCCAGTCGACGCTACAGGACTTCAGAAAGGACAAGCTGTATGCCCAACACCACACCCCAGCCCGAATTCGTCGCCTTCTTCGCCACACCCATCATCGAGGCGGCGGCAAGCGAAAAGGACCTCCCCCGTTTCTCGATGGTCGCCTACTCGGGCGGCGTGATGCGGGTCGACGGGTTTCCGCACCCTGTTGTTGTTGACCTGATGGGGCTCGACGTGCCGAGTCAGTCCGTGCCGATCCGACTGGATCACAAGCCGGGCCAGGGTGTGGGACACACGACGCGGATCGAGGCCCACGAGGGGCAGCTTGTGGCCGAGGGGCTCATCAGCCGTGACACGAGCTCGGCTCGCGATGTCGCCCGATCGGGATCGAATGGGTTCCCGTGGCAGGCAAGCATTGGCGGGCCGGTGATCGAGGCCCAGTTCGTGCCGGCCGGTGAGCGAGTCGAAGTCAACGGCCGAACGTTCGAAGGACCACTGCACGTGGTCCGCAAGATGGTGCTCAAAGAGATCAGTTTTGTCGACAGCGGTGCGGACGGTGAAACCAAGGCCGTGATCGCCGCCCAAGCGAAAGAGGAGAATTCTTCCATGCCGAAGAGCGAAGTGACCGAGCATTCCGAAACCCAGGAAACCACGGCGGTCGAAAGCAACACGAAGCCGACCAAGGAAGGGTGGGCTGACGAAGAAACCGTGATTCTGGAGCCCAGTACGACCGGAACCAGTCAAGCGGCCTCCGCCACGACCGAGAACCTCCAGGCGTCTGCTTCAGCGCATACGTTGGAGGCCCAAGCCGCCGCGACCGACATCCGCAGCCAGCTTCGCAAGGCGGCGGCCGAAGAGACGCGGCGGATTGTGAATATCCGCAAGATCTGCAAGGGGCAATTTCCAGTCATCGAAGCCCGGGCGATCGACGAGGGCTGGGACCTGACTCGGTGCGAACTCGAAGTGCTGCGTGCCTCGCGCCCCGCGGCGCCGGCGGTCCACTCGGCGCCCGATGCGCCCACCCCGCAGGTCTTGGAGGCGGTCGCCCTGTCGGCTTCCGGGGGATCGGGCGCGTTTCTCGAAGCGTCGTACGGTGCCCAGATCCTGGAAGCAGCCGATCGGCTTCGCGGGATCGGTATCCAGGAGTTCTGCGAACTGGCCAGTGGCTGCCGACTGCCCCGGTTTCGGTGGGATAGCACGGGTTGGCTTCAGGCCGCCTTCAGTACGACGAGCCTGCCGGGCATTCTCTCCAACGTAGCCAACAAGTCGCTGCTGGAGGGCTACAACTACATCGAGGACGCCTGGCGACGGATCTGCAAGGTCGCCACCGTCAACGACTTCAAGGAGCACAGCCGCTACCGCATGACCGGCTCGTTCAAGTTCGAACGGGTCGGCGCCGACGGCGAGCTCAAGCACGGGAAGGTCGACGAACAGAAGTTCGGACAGCGGGCCGATACCCACGGGATCATGTTCGGACTCACCCGGCAGATGATCATCGACGACGACCTGAGCGCACTGAGCGAGATCCCCCGCCAGATCGGCATGGGTGCGGCCGAGGCGATTTCCGACGCCGTCTGGGAACTGCTGCTCGCTAACCCCGTGCAGTCCGACGGCAAAGCCTTCTTCGATGCCGATCACAAAAACTACCTGGCCGGCGCCGAAACGGCCCTGTCGGTCGACGGATTGACCCAGGCCGAGGTCGCCTTTGCCGAGCAGACCAAGCCCAACGGCCGTCCGCTGGGTGTGCCGGCCCGGCTGCTGCTGGTGCCGACGGCGCTCAAGGTGGCCGCCCAGCTCTTGATGACCTCGATCAACCTGAACGAGACCACGACCACCGGCAAGCCGAAGCCCCAGGCCAACCCGCACGCGGGCAAGTACGAGGTGGTCTCCTCGGTCTACCTGTCCAGTCCCGCCTTTGCCGGCGGCAGCAACAAGGCCTGGTACCTGTGGGCCGATCCGAATCGGCTGCCGACGATCGAGGTGGCGTTCCTGGGCGGCGTCGACCGGCCCACGATCGAGCGGGCCGACGCCGACTTCAACACCCTGGGGATCCAGTTCCGCGGTTACATCGATTTCGGTGTGCGGGAACAGGATCACCGCGGGGCGCTGAAGATGAAAGGCGAGTAGTCTTCGTTTCAATCCCCTTGGAGACACGTTTCATGAATGATCTGCTTCCCCTCCTGGCCGGCGAGCTTTCGGCCTTCCTCGGTGCGACGGACAAACGCGAGCACCTGATCACTCGCAGTGAAAAGCTGTTCGACGAGTTGATCCAGCCGATCGACCTGCCTGGCCCCGACCAGATCATCGATCCGGTGTTGCGTACCGTGATCCGTCCGCTGGTCGGTCGGCTTTACGACGAGATCGTCCGCAAACTGGAGGCACAAACTCATGCTGCCTGACTCGCTCATGCCCTATGCACCGGCGGCAGCCATCGTCGCCGGTGTTCTGATGCTGCTCTGGGGGCAGCGTGACCGGATCACGGCCATGTTCGGTCGGCTCTGGCCGGCCTGTCCAACCGACGGCGATGCGCCGGCCAGCGACGACGAAGCGGAAATGATGGCGCACGAGGCCTATGCCTGCCTACGGCGGCTGCTCGCCGAGGTGAAGGATTGCCCCAAAGCCACCGATGCCCTCGAGTTCGTCGTGCTGCCGGCGCTGGTTTCCGGCACGGACGCCCCACACTACCAGGTTACGTGGGAGGCCAAGCCATGAAACCGACCACGCTCTTGGCGGCCGGATTGATCGTCGTTGGCCTGGTGGCCGCGTGGCGGCCGACGACGCCGAGCCCCGCTCCCATTCCCGAACCGCCGGATGCCGCAACACGGGCGATTCTTGCGCCCGTGACGCAAATCCTTGCCGGCCATCCACAGGAAGCCCGCCAGCTGGCCGATTTCTATCACGCCGCCGCCGATGTGGTCCGCCGTGACGGCAACGGCGCGAAGGTTGTCAAGACGACGGCCGATCTGCGCGCTTTCGGTGAGCGGGCCGTGACGCTGCGATTCCAGGGCGTGTTCGCCAAGGTGCCCGGGCTTTCTGACGCGATCCACGGACCGGAAGGTGCACTGGCCCGGCTGTTGGGACTGGATGTATTGGAGCTTGACCACAGCAAGACGGCCGACGCATTGGAGGCGGTCGCCTGGGCCTGTCAGGAGGCTGTGCGATGACCCCCGTGTTTCAGACTCCCCAGCAAATCCGCTCGGCCTACGAAAACGGCCTGCCCGGCTGGCAGTTCGATCCGGACACGATGGACGACCTGATGTTTGACCGGAAGGCGCTGCTGTTTGGCGAGGCGGCGCCACATCTGGCCGGCGTGGGTAAGGGAAAGATGGCCCTGTTATGGCGGTCGCGGGAGAAGTTCGATCCGGGCGCATTCGGCCGGGAATCGCAGACGACCGGCGACTGCGTTTCCCACGGCAGCCGCAATGCCCGCGACACGACACGTGCCGTGGAGATCCACATCAAAGGCGAACCGGAAGAGTACTCCAGACGGGGCGCGACCGAGCCGACCTATGGTGCGAGGGGCCATGGCGGCCAGGGGATGGATCCGGCCCGCGCGGCCCGGTTCGAGGTCGACTTTGGATTCCTGTTCCGCCAGAAGTATCCGTTTGCCGATCTGTCGCGGTACGACTCGCGGATCGGCGCCGGGTGGGGATCGTCAGGTGTGCCCGAAGAAGTGCAGGCAGCGTGTCGCGAGCACAACATCGGGCAGTGGATTGCACCAACCAACGTAAACGAAGTCAAGGATCTGCTCTTCTCGGGCTACGCCTTGCACAGCGGGCAGAGCTTCGGAGTGAAGTCGTCCTCCGACAGACGGGGCATCGCAATCCCAGGCAGCTCCTGGGCCCACGACATGGCCACGGTCGGCTACGACGATACGCGGGAAGTCTATCCGGTTTGCGTCTTTCTGGTGGCCAACTCATGGGGCCGATGGAATCAGCCACCGAAGGTCTGGCCCGAAGACCGTTATGGCCCGTGGCCGGAAGGATCGTTCTGGGTGGCCGAGGACGTCTACGCCCGTCACTTCGTGGGCAGCCGATCGATCTTCGCGTATCTGGATGTGGCTGGTTATCCGCAAAAGAAGCTGCCGGACTATGGGAACCTGACGAACATCTTGGGGTGAGACGATGAAACGATACCTGTTGATTGCACTGATTGTTGTCGGCTGCTACGCGGGCCGGTTGTCTGCCAACGATCATGACGCGGCCTCGGTCGACCTGGCCGTGGCCACGATCGCCGCCGAACGCGTGCCGGCGCCCCGGCCGCCGCAACCGTATTCCTGCCCTCGATGTCAGGACACCGGCTGGATTACCCATGGCGACGGTCATCGAACACCGTGTCCCGACTGCAGTGACGGAAGCAGCGGCCCTTACGGCGGCCCGCTCGATACGCTTCGCGACGCCAAGGACCTGATCCGCAAGGGAAACGATTTGGCCGACCGCAGCAAGGCCCTGCTCGATGCGGCCCAGCGGGACGGCAAGATCACCGTGGATGTGCATCTGCCCGACCCGAACGCGCCCGCTGCCGGCTCATGCCCTGGCGGAGTCTGCCCCGCACCGCTGGCAGGCGTACGGAAGCCCGTAGTTGTGGAGCAACCTACCGTGGGGCAGCAGTGTCCCGGCGGCGTTTGCCAACCGCGTCTCTTATGGAGGTCTCGACGATGAGCCATCGGCCGATCGAGGCCACCGAGTACGTCCTGGGCCATTCGTTGACCTGCCGCCAGTGGCGAGGTTACGCCATCGCAATGGTTCGCGACGCGGTCCTCATGCTCCCCGAAAACCCTGTGGCGGCCGATCAGGCGGATGATTGGCGCCGTCGCCTGGCCGAGCGTCTGAAGGACCGTGTCCGCCAGCAGCGTGTCGGCAACCCAGTGGTCGTTTTCATCCTGCTGAATGTGGTTGTGCCGATCGTGGTTCGCCTGGTGATCGAGTGGTGGCTTAACCGAGAGGGGGCCCAAAGCGGGGCAAGCCCGCAGGCCCGACCTTCCTAAGAGCATGCGCGCACGATGCGCATGAACTCCGAATTGAGACTCAAAAATGGTCGATGTTATCCAGCTCTGGTCTCCGCTGATCCAAGGCGGATTCGCGGTCTTTGCCCTGCTCTTGTTGGGCGTGAATGTCTGGCTGGTCAAGCAGCTCCTGAAAGTACTCAGGGACAACAGCCAAGTGATCGCCGGCAACACGCGGGCCATCGAATCGGTGGCTACGATCTCCAGCGACACCCGGGAGCTGATGCAGGAGATCCGTGACGAACTGTTCAAACGGCCGTGCCTGATGACCGAGCACGGCAACGACAAACCGTAACCACAGGCTCGCTGCCTGTCTGTCTCACACAAGGAGTAGTGCACCATGGCGGTAAGTTTCATTCATGACGGCCGCTCGATCGACTACACGCCCAGCGCCATCGTGGTGGCCGGGGATGTGGTCGTTCAGGGCGACCTGGTCGGCGTGGCCAAGCTCGACATCCCTGCCGGCAGGCAGGGCGCCCTGGCCGTGACCGGCGTGTTCGACTTTCCCAAGGCGACGGGTGCCGGTACGGCAGTTGCCGCCGGCGCCAGCGTCTACTGGGACGCAGTCGAAAAGGTGGCCAAGACCGACAGCGAAACGGGCGCCAACAAGCTGATCGGCAAGACGGTGGCTGCCGCAGGCGACGACGATGCAACGGTTCGTGTCCGTCTATCCCAATGATCGGATTACCATGACGAACCTTCTGCAGGAAGCGGCCGAGTGGCTCGGCCGGCAACAACAAAAACACCTGGCCCGGCTGGTCCAGTACCGGCGTGGCGACACGCGACTGGATCTGCTGGCCACGGTGGGCCGGACGGTGTTCGAGGTCGACTCCGGTACGGGCGTGCTGGAACGGATCGAGTCCCGGGACTATCTGATCGCCGCGGTTGACCTGGTCTTTGGCGGCCAGGTGAGCGTGCCGCAGCCGGGCGATCAGATCCTCGAAACCAGCGGGCCGGCGACGCTGGTCTACGAGGTGATGGCGCCGGGCCGGGAGCCGGCCTGGCGTTACTCGGAACCCTATCGTGTGACATTGCGGGTGCATACGAAGCAGGTTTCTTGATACCTGAATTGCTGACGCACGGTAGTACCAGGTGATACCAGGGGAATCCGGGCTTCCGTTGTCAGCCCTCGTCCATTGATGCGCGGGCCCAAGGGGTAACTGATGGCAGTCATTGCGGATATCGCCGATGCGGTTGTCGCCGAGCTCAACGCGGGCGATTTCAGCCAGCCGTTCCCTGCGGCGCGCTGTTACCTGCCCAAGTTCGACTTGGCCGAGATGAAGGACCTGCACGTCACCGTGGTGCCAAGGGGTGTGGCGGTCACGTCAGGCAGCCGCAACCACAACCAGCACGATTACCAGATCGATGTTGCGGTTCAGAAGAAATTGACCACGGGCGACAACGGCGAGATCGACGCCCTGGTGAGTCTCGTCGACGAGATTGCGGATCGTTTCCGCTTGAAACGGCTCGATAACCTTCGGGCGGCCGTGTGGGTAAAAACGCAACATGAGCCCATCTATGCCCAGGAACACCTTGACCAGATGCGGCAGTTCACCAGCGTTATGACATTGACGTTCCGGATGATGCGATGATCGGACTGGGTGTTGATCAGGCGAAGGGGCTGTTCTTCGATTCGAAGAAGGTCCAGTCGGCGACCACGAAGGCCGAGCGACGAGTTTTGTCGCGGTTCGGGGCCTATGTACGCCGATCGGCCCGGTCGAGCATCCGCAAGCGGAAACGCACCTCGGCGCCTGGCCAACCGCCGAGCAGCCACACGGGGCTCTTGAAGCGATTTATCTTCTTCGCTTACGAGCCCCGCCGGCGTTCCGTTGTGATCGGCCCGGTCCGGCTCAACCACAAGTCGGGCGAGGCACTACCGGCCCTGGAACATGGCGGCCCGGTGCGAATTGTCGCGGGACGACGGGGCCGCAGACGGTCTCGCGCTGTAATGATTCGAAAGCGCCCCTTCATGGGCCCCGCCTTCGAACAAGAAAAGCCCAAGCTGCCGGCCATGTGGCGGGACAGCATTCGATAGAACCAAGGAACTGGAGCAATGGCAGCAGGCGACTATCGCATCGGTCTGGATGGCGTGTTCTTTCACGGTGCGGCCGGCACGACGGCGGCAACCGAGTCGGACAATGTCCGCAATGTGAACCTCAACCTGTCCAAGCGCCTGAAGGACACCAAGAAAGGGAAGTGCCGCCCGCTGGTCTGCTGTTTGACGCCCCCCAGCTCGACAGCCTTTGGACGGTTGATGCGATTGGATACAACTTCCGCCACATGCTCGATGTGTCCGCCAATGCAGCGTTCCCCTTGGCCGGCCGGACGTACCTGGTCGTCTTCAAGCTGACCCCGACGGTTGGACCGGTGATCCTGGTTCGCTTTCGCCTGACCGCGATCTGACGGAGACAGAATCTATTGGTTCCGTGGCTGATTGCGGAACACTTCAAACCCTTGTGCCCCGGAAAACCCGGGCTCCCGCTGGTCGCCCTCGTTTCACAACCTATCCAGGACTCGATATGGACGGCGAGCTGTTTCTCCTGAAGCCAGGCCAGCGTCTTGAGGGGATCCCCCACAAGGCCTGGAATGCCTTCGTCGAGGCGGCCCGCTATGCCAAGGGGCAGCAGCGAAGCCTGGGTCGAAGCGCAGTGCGCGACGTGCCCCAGACGGGGATAGTTCGGGTCAAGAATTGCTCGGGCGAGGATCGAGACCGTTTTGACGTATTGGGGATCGACGAGGTCTTTCCCCAGCCAGCGGACAACCCGAGCCGTTTCAAGGTGGGGCCCGTTCTGCACGGCGTCACACCCGACAAGGAGAAACACTGCGGCCGGTTTGTCGTCCTCTTGGAACCGGCCAAAAGCAACAAGATCGTCTCGGCCTGCATCACGGGGATCACGGTTGCCCGGCTTCACGTCGGAGAGGACGAAGACTGGCTCCAGTCGGCCGATATTGAAGACGGTAAGGCGGAACACCTGAAGGCCCGTGTCCAGGGATCTGCCAAGATCCTCTGGCGCGAGGAGGGAACGGGCACGGTTTGGGCCGTCGTCCGGCTCTCGAACCACCAGCCCAACCATTACCTGGCCAAGATTCCCTCCGGCGGCATCCCGGCACGGCGGGGACTGCAGACCGGCACGGCCCAGTGCGACCTCTTTTCTATTGACGAGACCGGGCTCCTGGAACCCGTCCGCCGGCCGGGCGGCGATCCGGTGCGTGTCGACGTCCGCCATCACGGTACCCAACCGATCCGTGGACCGGTCAATGTCAACGAGCCGCAGTATCTGGGCGTCACCTTCGACGGTCAGGAATCGTGGCTCTTGGATCCGCCGAAGCAGACGCTCCTTTGTGTGCCGACACGGCGTATCAAGCCCAAGTCGTGGGGATCGGCCCGTGAGCTGCGATTTGTAGAGGGGCGGTGGGCTCCGATCGGAGCGGTGGTCTCGGTCTACAACGTGTGCGACTATGCTCTGCTGGCAAGCCAGCAGATCGTCGGGCATTTTCATGAAGACACCTCGGCCTACCTGTCGCTGGGCTGCCGCTGTTGCGACGGGAGCAGTTCCAGCAGTTCCAGTTCCAGCTCCAACAGCGATTCCAGCACTTCGGGCTCTTCACACAGCGCGTCATCCTCTTCGACCAGTGGCCTATCCAGCAGCGTCAGTTCGTCGATCAGCTCTGAGAGCGGCTCGAGTTCAGCCTCGGTGACCGTTTCGAGCAGCTCTTCATCTCCCAGCAGCTCGTCCACTTCAGGTTCCTCTTCGCAAAGTTCCTCCGGCAGTGGATCAAGCAGCCGTTCTCGCAGCGGCTCTGCCAGCGGTTCGCCGAGCGGTTCCTCCGGGAGCGTCTCTGTTTCGGTCGGCGGTTTGAGTAGTTCGTCGAGCCTTTCTTCCCAGTCTGATTCAAGCGGATCGAGCGGCGATTCTAGCCAGAGTGACGGAGGTGGTTCGAGCAGTTCCGAAAGCCAGTCGGCCAGCCCGAGCGGGCCGAGCAGCGATGGGCCTTCCGGCAGCGTGATCGTCCCGCCCAGCGAAAGTGGGTCTGAAAGCGAGCCACCCATTCCGTCCGATTCCGGCAGCCCATCGACTTCAGAGAGCGACAGCCGCCCGAGCACTTCGGATTCCAATCCGCCGAGCTTGCCGCCCCCCGGAAGTTCCAGTAGCGGATGCACGAGCAGTTGGATCTGGTCCTGCGGTTGGGAACTTTTGGAATCGAATTGCGACGATCCCGAGCCGCCCGAAGGAACCGGCGATTATGACGGAGCCCTGATGGAGACCGCCGCATGATCTACTGCCCCCATCTCGGCTCGAGCAACCAGTGTCGCGTCGCCTCCCAGATAGCCGAGTGTACGGTTCGCGCCTCGGCCAAGGCCTGCGCTGCCTGCCAGGAGGACGGCAATCCCCAGGCCGTCAACGTGGTGACGATCGGAATGGCGCTCGTTCAGCGGAAGCGGCTCGGCAAGTCGACCGACGAGCTGAAACGGTTGATCCGGCAGTACAAGGCCGACGCCGAGCCGCCCATCAGTTTCCGGATCGGCGACTACCGGCCCGGCCCGGGGAGTGAACTCAAGAAGATGCTCGCCTGGTTCGCCCGGCCGAGCGACTCGTGCAACTGCGAGACCCGGGCCGACACGATGAACGACTGGGGCGCCCAGGGTTGCCGAGAGAACCTCGACACGATCGTCGAGTGGTTGATGGAGGAAGCTCAGCTCAGAGGACTACCAAATGGCCGATTTACCCGCATCATCGCCCGCAGCCTCGTTGTCACCGCCATCCGCCGGTTCGAACGAAAGTTCCCCGACGGCGCACCCGAGCCAGGCGACGACGACGCTGAAATCGACTGACGTTGTCCAGCGCTGTTTCCTGGTCAACTTGGATCGCCGGGACGACCGGCTGCGCCAGTGGCTGGGCCAGTTACCCAGGCCCTGGCCCTTCCCTGAACCCGAACGGTTCCCGGCAATCGACGGCCGCCGTTTGGCAACGCCGCCCCAGTGGCGAGCCGGTAACGGCGCCTGGGGCTGTTTTCGTTCCCACCTCCTGATCCTCGAAAAGTGCCTGCTCGAAGGGATCGATTCCTACGTCGTGTTCGAGGACGACGCCGGTTTTGCGGATGACTTTCCGACCAGGCTGAGGCGGTTTGTCGGTGAACTTCCCGACGACTGGGGGATGGTCTACCTGGGCGGCCAGCACCTCTACGCTGGGAAACATCCACCCCAGAAGATTACTGATCACGTCTATCGTCCCTACAACGTCAACCGCACCCACGCCTTCATGGTCCGCGGCCGGCCGGCGATGAAGACGCTCTACCGGCACTTGAACTGGAACGAGTGGCAGACCAAGCACCACATCGACCACCATCTTGGGCGGTTGATCCAGCGCCGCTACGAGCTGGTTGTCGAAGGCAAGCACGTCGAACAGGAATCGCTGGCGGTTTATGCGCCCGACCGGTGGCTGGTGGGCCAGTTGCCCACGAAGTCCAACATCTGCGGCCGCAAGTGGAACGAGACCCGGTTCTTCAACGACGCCCGCAACGCGGACCACAGCGACGTGCCGTTCTTCGCCGTGATGGGGTCCCACCGCTCGGGCACCTCCTGCGTTGCCATGGTGATGCATCATCTGGGTGTCCATATGGGGAACGAGTTGGGCGGCTAAACCAGCACTTGCAGGCGATCGAATCCGAGTACGGCAAGGCGGCCGCCACAAAGGCCTTGCGGATGTGCGAGCGATACAGCGAGCTGCTGGTAGGCTCCATGGTCCACGACCTTCGCAGTATCCTCACCCATTTGAAGATAAACTGCTACTCCCTGATCGACGACGCGGCCGGCGAGTCGAAGGCCAAGGTGCGGCGCACGGGAACGCGCGTCCGTGGCGACCTCGAATTCCTGGAAATGGCCATCCAGGACATGAGTACCTTTACACAGCCGGTGCCAGCCGACAGGCATCGCGAGCGGCTGGCGGTCGTGGTGGCCGATGCCTTGGACATGGCCCGCGACAACGTGCGCAAGACGAAACTCGATCCGGCCCCAGTGACCGTCCAGGTCGACGTTCCCGGGTCGATCGTGGTCGAAATCGCCAGGCACCAGATCGTAATGGCCCTGGTAAATGTCCTGAAAAATGGGCCTGGTTCAAACTCGGGTAACAGAATTTTGGGCTGAGTGGCGGAGAATTGGGTTTGGAGAAAACGCCTGCTTTCC
>ENA-UOUL01001527-UOUL01001527.1-bioreactor-metagenome-genome-assembly--contig:-NODE-1527-length-31647-cov-4.922046_pt1 | contig 31647 bp, 34 predicted proteins | sample MGYA00249838_ERZ747220 | MGnify/ENA primary metagenome ERZ747220 (study PRJEB28778, sample SAMN05720191) | bioreactor metagenome | isolation source: Anaerobic biogas reactor | place: USA:Washington... | reverse complement strand
TGAATGTACAGCTACAAACAGCGGCTCAAAACCGCATTGCCAGCCGACTAATCGCGATCGAGCGTAGATTTTGGCAAACCGATCAGCGCCCAATTCACGCCCATTACCAGCGGTATCTACCACGAACGATACATACCGGATTGCGTCGTCGCGTTTCATGATTTGACCTCGTTTCGTTTCCGCTCCGGTTTGAGTAAGCGGCGCGCCGGGATGCCGGAGCAGAGCCCGACGCGCGGGTTTAGGACTATTCCTCAGATTCGTCGCAAACGAGGGACGTAACCGCTTCATCATTGATGTCGGCAAGCGATGCGTCCATCCACTGGCCCGCCGCTGCGACATACAGGCGGACGCCGCCAGCCTTGGTGCGCGACAGCATCTTGGGCCTGCTGGCAATGTAGCCGGGCTGGGCGCGGATGATTCGCGCGGCCTTACCGGTCACGCGCTGGACGGTGCCGTTGATCTGGACTTGCATAACATGCTCCTTGTGATTTGCTCCTAAACCGTTTTCGCTCCGGTTTGATTTAGCGGCAAACCGGATGACCGCGTCCCCTGTCAGTGTTCAGGTTAGTGTCGATTGAACTCAACAGGCGAACATATGTAGTATAGCATACTTTCGGCGAAATGCAAACGAAATCTTGAACAGATCACAGAATCTGTGCAATATTTTCAGGGCATCTTAGCACGGGTAGGCGATTGGGAAGTGAAGTGTGTCGAAGCCGCAGCGAAACCGCAGCGAAACCATAGCGAAACCGGGCTGGATTTGGCCTGGCTGGACCGGCCCAGGGGGGAGGCATGTGCTGGGCTCCCGCACCCGGCCCCGCACGCGTATATAAACCCCTCACCCCCCCCTCTCCCTTCGCACCTGCCGTTCAGCGTCTGTGCTGACCACCCTTGAACTGCTTCCAGTGGCTATGGGGTAGGGAAGAGTTACGGCTTTAGGGAGTAGTTTGTGTTGCGCGAATTTCGCCTATAACGCTGGACAGCGGTTTTGTCAACTCGGATTTATAACCGTGATAGAACAAGGCTTTTTTTGATGAAATTGTGGCGGATCGAAACAAGACGGCGTTTGTGCAGGAAACCTTTTTGTCCGGAATATGAACGTGCTGGTTGTTCAGAGCTTTCGGAAGTTATTGTTTTTTCTGAAAGTTGTGCTATATGGGTAGGTAGCGGTCTGAGGTTTGCGCAGGAGAAAGACATGCCGAACACGTTGAGTCTTGAACAGGCGCGGCAGTTTGTGCTGACCGTGCAGCGGTGGATTGAGGCTGGGCTTTTGCCGCCGACGAAGGTGGGGGCGGGGCCGGTGCCGGGGAGGGTGGATTATGGGACCGCCGAAATAGGGTCGGTTGCGCCGGCGGGTGGCTGGCTGTCGGATGCTGAGGTCAAGTCGGTCGCGCAGGGCATGACTGAGGCGATCGCGGCTGAGAAGTGGTTTGACGGGGTGAAGTTCGCGGTGCAACTCGTGATTCTGGCGGGAGGGCGGTGATGGACTTCAATGTCCAGATCGAAACATTTCACGACGAGGACCAGAAGATATACCAGATACGGTGTACGTCCAGGCAATTGAAGCGAGCTATGGACGGTTATGTATGCCTCACAAACGACAACGAAGCCTTAAGCGACGAACTGCTCTGTTTAGAGGGATCATGGGATGGCCTAAAACGGTATCTCATGATCCCTCTCAGGCAAATTGTGGGTTTCACGGCCAATGAAGTGAAGACAGGGCAGCCAGAAGGTGGTGTCCGATGATGGACTCTAAAATGATTGGTCTGATCGTGGCGTTGCTGCCGTTTCTGCCGGCCGGCTGTATGAGCATGGGCTGTACGGCCGAGTCTACGCGGCAGGCGTTGGCGGCTCAGGAGCGGGCGGATGAAGTCTCGCAGGCGGTGGTGGATAACCAGTCGCAGGCGATGAAGATTCTTCTGTTCCAGAGCACTCTGGCGCAGCTCGAACAGGCGCAAGACCCTAAGCACGCAGAGGTGATCCTGAACGAGGCGTGGAATCAGCGCGACCTGTTCGAGTTCTGGATGGTGCAGTGGGAGCGGGCTAAGGCTTTGCGGCTGGTGGGGGCGACGACGAAGCTGTGGTCTGACCAGAGCACGTTCGACCTGCTGTGCAAGTCGGTGCAGGCGAAGGTGAAGCGGGCGCCGGTGGAGTACCCGAGCACGCAGCCGGCGGGGGTGGAATGATCCCCATGCTTCTGACCGGCCGTGACTGCCCGTCGTGCGATGGCGCGGGTCGCAAGGACCGCGGCCGTGGCAAGGTTTGGTACGACACCTGCGCCAAGTGTGCGGGTGACGGGCTGGAGCGGGAGCCGTTGAAGACCGAGAAGATGCGGGCGCACGAGAGTTATGCCGAAACAGAGGCGGGGTAGAGCAGTGGTAGCTCGTCGGGCTCATAACCCGGAGGTCGTAGGTTCGAGTCCTACCCCCGCCTGTTGGGAACCGGCGAGTCCAAAGGGCTGTGACACGGCCAGCCACGTTGGTTCCCCTAGCTTGAAAACTGAATAAGGGGCAACGTGCCAGGGTAGGCGCATACCCGAAGCGCGGAGCCACAAGCAAACGGCCATGCGAGGTCGCATACTCGTGTGGCCGTTTTTGTTTGGGCTCGCCCCGTTTTTGGAGATGGCAGTGTGGCGAGTGGATGTCAACCGGCTGTTGTTTGGCGCGGCAGTGCTGACGCTTTCGGGTGGTTGCACGTTCCATGCCCACTTTTTCGAGATGCGCGAGGTGAAGCATGACGAACCTGATCCAGTGGTTAAGCGGCAAGAAGACGCTGATCGGGGGAGCACTACTCAGCCTTATTGGACTGGTTGGCAGTTTGGATGCCCTGATGAATGATGGGCATTTGGCCTGGTTTACGACTGAGCAATACACGGCGGCTGGGACGCTGATCGCGGGCCTGACGGGCGCGGCGATGCGCCTGGCGGTCAAGAAGACCGAGACAAGCAAAGGAGACTGACAAATGCGACGGTTTGTGACTTGCCTGGCGGCCGAGCTGTTCTTGGCCGCGTGTGTGCTGGCGGCTCCGAATGAGGCGTACATCAAGGACGCGCATATCCGCGACGATGCGGGTATTCAGCCCCACAAGATCAGGGGGCTGGTTGATCTGACCAGCATGTTCGGCGGCCGGACGTGGTTCGTGAACAGCGCCAACACCGGCGCGGGCGACGGGGGTGGATACGGCGCGACGTACAAGCAGCCGTTCGCGACGCTGGGCTATGCCGTTTCGGTGGCTAGTGCGGGCGACCTGATTCTGATTGCGGCTGGGCATACGGAAGCGGTGACTTCGGCTGGCGCCATTACGCTCGACAAGGCGATTACGATCGTCGGTTGTGGCTACGGTGAGAAGCGCCCGAAGTTCCTGTTCAGTACCTCGACGGCGGCCGATATTCAAATCAGGGAGGCCGGGGTGAGCATCTACAACTGCATCTTCGAGTGCGACAAAACCGGGGCCAACCATGTGCGCATGATTGCCGTGCTGGCGCCCGGGGCGCTGATCGAGAACTGCCTGTTCCGCGCGGGCACGACGACCGAGAAATCCTTGGCGTTTATTGTGCTGGACGGCTACACCGCGTCGCCCGACTACTGCACGATCCGGAACAACGCCTTCATTTCGGCCACGGCCGGTGCGGAGCATGCGATTGCGATTGATTACGCCTCGACCGGGCTGGTCCTGGAGGGCAACTACATCTTCGGCAATTACTCGGCGGCCTGCGTGCACTCCGGTGTGGCACATACTGCGTGCTTCATCCACCACAACAGCCTGACCAACACTGCCAATGGTAAACCTGCGATTGGGTTTGCCGTGGCAGCGACCGGAGCGATTGAATTCAACACGGTCAACTCCCCGTTGGCGGCCGCGGCCACCAAGACTGGTATTGATCCGGGGGCCTGCTACTGCAACGAGAACTATGGCTCGGATGGCAACGGCGACGTAAGCGGCGTCCTCAATCCGGCCTCTGACACCTGATCCGCCTGAGCAAAGGAGGCTTTCGCAATGAAGTGGTATACCTGGCTAATCGCATTCCTCGCGGCGTGGTTCGCGTTCTTCAATCCAGCCACGGCGCAAACCGTTCAATATGTGACCAGCACCGAGATCGGTGGCATTCCGACCGTGGGCATGACCACCACGTTCACGACTGGTCGCACGATCTTTGTGGACTCGAACAAGGGCACGTCGGGCGGCGATGGTTCTACGCCGGCAGCGGCCGTGGACACGCTCGCGCACGCTCTGCTGCTGGCGACCGCCAACAAGGGCGATGTGATTCTGCTGATGCCGGACCACGCCGAGACGATCGTGGCGGCGACCACGATTAGTACTGAGGGCATCACGATCAAAAGCCTGGGCGTAGGTGACAACCGGGCGCAGTTCACCTTCGGCACATCGACCGCCGCAGGCTTTGCGATTTCGGCGGACAACGTGCGGCTGGAGGGGCTGATCTTCAAGAACGACATCGACTCGCAAGCGGCGGTCGTTACCACGAGCAACGCCTACACGCAGATCGTGGATTGCGACTTCTTCGAGGGTTCGGGCAAGCAGTACCTGATCGGCGTGTCGCTGGCGAACGCGGCGGCCAACTATTGCACGATCGACAACTGCCGCTTTGTCAGCATCACGGCTGGGGCCGCGAGCGCGATCAAGATCGCGGCGGCTGTAGACCGCTGCACGATCAAGAACTGCTACATCAAGGGCGACTGGTCGGACGCTGGTATCTACAATCCGACCGGTAACATCGCGACGCACCTGGACATCAACAACAACTACGTCGAGAACCTACAGGCGGGCAGCCACGCGATCAAGCTGGTCAGCGCCTGTACGGGCACGATCCGCAACAACACGCTCATGACGGACGGCGGCGCGAACGTTGATCCGGGCGCGTGCAACATGAACGGCGTGTTCGTGCCGGGGCTCGGCTACAAGTGCGTGAAGACCGAGGACGTTAGTACGGCCACGGCTGATGATCTGTTCACCGTCACTGGCAAGGTGCTGATTACCTGCTGGACGGGCGAGGTAACGAACGCGCTGGGCGCGGCCGTGACTGACTACAAACTGCGCGTGAAGACCAGCAACAGGGACCTGTGTGCCACCAGCAACATTGCGAGCGCCGCAATCGGCTTCATGTTCCAGATGAACGGTGACGCGGGCGACGATCTACTGAACACAGCCACGGCCACCGAGACTTGCGACACTAACGGCAAAGGCATGGCGAATCGCTTTGTCGGCAAGTCGGGTTCCAGCTTGACGCTGCAATCTTCGCGCACGGCTGGCGACAGCGGCGACGCGATTGTGCATTCGCTGTGGTATATCCCGCTCGAAGCTGGGGCGGAAGTCGTAGCAGCGCCCTGACAAGAGGAGCAAGACATGTCGCAACATACCGGACCTCCGGAGCAAGCCTGGCCGCACGACCGCATCGACGGTTGCCGCAAGTCGTGCGTGATTACTCCGGGCGATACCTTTGTTCCGCCCCTACGCGGCATCAAGGCGGCCGGGGCGGGAAATCTGGTATACGTGCTGGACTTGGATACCGACGAGGACGCGCGCACAGACGCGATAGGGGCGGGCGAGTTCATTGGCTACCTCCGGATCAAAAAGGTTGTCGCGGACGGCACGACCGCCACGGGTCTGATCGGGTACTGGTAAGATGCTGTATACCGACTGGCGCTACAAGCGGGTCCTCACTGACGGCAACAGCACGGCTGTTACCGCATTCCAGGTGCGCGTAGCGCTGACGGCGGACAATTTTACCTTCTCGCACGCCAATTCCGATGGCAGCGACATTCGCTTTTGGGACGCGACCAGTGGTGCGGCGCTGCCCTACTGGATCGAATCTTGGGACGCTGTGGCGCAGACGGCCGTGATCTGGGTCAAAGTCGCGGACATGACGCACACGCTGGAGATGTACTACGGGCGCACGACAGCGACCAGCGAAAGCAGCCTCGCGAACACCTTCGAAGACTCGTACGACTTCGAGACAGCATTCGGTATCACCGATCTTCTCGTGCCCAACGCGACCGCGCCGCAAACCACGCCAACCTACGACGGCTCGGGCCAACTGATGCACGCGAGCGTCTGGAAGTTCGACAGCGCCTGGAATGGCTATCTCTACTGGATGGTGGGCACGCCGTATCCCGCCAGTGCTGAGGCATATGAAAACCCGTCTATCATCGCGAGCAATGATGGTGAGACATGGGTAGTACCGGACGGACTGACAAATCCTTTAGACACGCCCCCGGTTGACGGACATCTTGCCGACACGAACATTGTCTACGATCCGGACGCGGATGAGCTGCGGGTTTACTACCTGAGAATGGACGACGGCGCAAACCTTCAGACCTTGATGCTCGTGCGATCTAGCGACGGTGTTACATGGAGCGAGCCCGAAGCTCTGAACGTCACCTGTCCGCTGGACGGCGACGTGGAACTGAGCCCGGCGGTGGTGCGTCGCTCGGCGACCGAGTGGCACTACTGGGCCTACAACTACCGACACGCGAGGGCCACGTGGCACGTGGTGCATCGCACCAGCACGGACGGGCTGACGTGGGGCGAATCGGCCGATTGCACACTGTCGTCCGGGCCGTCACCGTTGCAGCTGGAAGTGCGCTGGATCGAGAGCCTGAATTGCTATCTGATGATGGTGTCCCCGAATCTCTGGCTCCAGACTTCGACCGATGGCGTAACGTGGTCGTGGCCCAGCACCAGCGCCGTCATGTACGGCCGGGCGGGTGAGTGGGATGCGATGATTTACAAGGCCACTGTGGTTGCCGAGGGCGATCTGCTGCGCTTCTGGTACACCGGCTATAACGGGTATGCGTGGCACACGGGCTACACGTCCAAGCTCTACAGCGACCTGTTCGAGTCGCACACGGACGACACGGGTGGCTGGACGCGCACTGGCTCTACGACTTCGACGTGGCTACGCAGCACTGAGCAGTACAAGCGCGGGGGACATTCGGGCAAACTGATCGGCGGGGCCAGCCCGGAGTTGAAACTGTCCCGCATACCCGCCGTGAAGGCGGACGCCTATTACGAGATTGACTTCTACGATCCCGGCCCGGCTTTTGTTATGTGGAAGTGCCGGCCGATCGTCGGTGCCCTAATGATCGGAGCGAATGACAGCACCTCCGCAGCCTACTATGTCACCAGCGGCAAGGGCTGGTCCCATGAAGCCACTACCGCCCCGCGCTCGGTGGGTTGGCACAAGTTCGGAATACTGGTTACGTCGGGCAGCGTGGCAAAGATGTATGTCGATGACGTGCTGGTGAAAGAGGCGACTGGGCAATACGCGTCTATTGTGGCCAACGAAATCAGCTCGCAGAGCGTGGACTCGACAACGTACTGGGACGACTTTCGGGTGCGGAAGTATGCGGCGACGGAGCCGAGCATTGTGGTGGGGGCAGAGCAAGGAATGAGGGGGATGCGTGATTCAATCGGCTTACGGCAGTTGGGGGTCGGGATTTGAACATGAACGCTAAAACGGTTGTGTACTACGACTCGGAACTGGACGGATATCTGGCGGCCTATGCGGTCAAGCTCAGCTACGGCGAGCACGCGAAGTACGTGCCGCTGAGGCCGGGCGAGAAGCCGCCGGTGTCGCCAAATCTGGACCTGATCGTGCTCGACGTACCGCTGACGCCCGAGGACGTGAAGGCGCTGCTGGACGGGGCGGCGAGCGGCAGCGTGCTCGTCATTGACCACAGCCCGGCCGCACAGGCCGCCGCCGCGGCTTACCCAGGAGCGTACTGCTACGACCGGCAGCATGCGACTTGTGTGCTGGCGTGGCAGCGGTTCCGCTCCGCGCAGCGCATGCCGGAACTGTTCAAGGCCGTGGAGGGGTACGACCTGGGCACCAACACGCCGGACCACTGCCTGCTGATCAACGCAGCGGCGCGGTCGTACAGCTACCCGGACGAGAACTTCCTGATCGCTGAAATGCTGTGCAACAGCTACGGCAAACTGCTGGCCGACGGCGAGCCCATCATGCGGCACATGGCCAAGCACAACGGCATATCCCCGCTCACGGGCAAGCCGGAACTGTACCCCCTGCCGCCCAAGCCTGAGCCCAAGCCTGAGCCCAAGCCTGAGCCCAAGCGCAGGAAGGAGTAGGCCGTGACATTCGGGTTGAACAGCGACATACCAACCGGTCTCGCGGCGGCCGAGGCGCGCGCGCGCCAGAACGGCTACAAGGGCATATTCCCGCCACCGAGAACCCCGAAGCCGAAAAATGCTCGCGAGATGCGGGCGCTGTTGCGAAAGATCAACAAGGGCGATGCGACCGCCAACAACCTGAGCGTGGCCGAGAATCACATCGCCTCTTGGGCCATGTCGCTGTCGGTCAACTCGTTTCGTGGGTACGCACAGACGTTGATTGATATTGCTCTGGGGCGGAATCGCAACGATAGCCAGCGCGTGCGCTTGCGGGCGATCGAGTCGCATTTGCGCATTGCTCTGGACCTGTTGGCGATGGTGCCACAGATCGCAGAACGCGGCGATCGCACTACGCCGTCCGAAGACCATTTGCGGCGGTGCCTGGACACGTTCCTGGAGCAGTTCACGCCGGACGTATTCACGCAACTCCAGGCGGTTCTGAACCGTATCACGGAAAGCCCGCAGGCTGACACCGCCATTCGCGCGATCCAGATTGCCACAGCACAGGCGCGTTACGCACTGAAGGTGCTATTGCATACGCACGGCCGCGCGGCCACCGGTCGCACTGCGCCCAAGCGGGTGAGCCCAAAGCTGCGTAAGGGCCTGCAAGAGATAGAGGAGCGCGTTCTGGCCGTCATTCGACCAAAAGGACAGGACAGTGACCGAGAAAGCACAGAGGCTGACGAAGGAAACACTAGTGCCACTGAGCCTGTTTATGGCGGGCCTGTCGCTAATAGCGACCGTGGCGTGGCATGCGGGCAGTGCGTGGACGGCCAACCGGAGCCAGGTGGCGGACCACGAGAAGCGGATTGCGGTAGTGGAACAACGGGTGATGCCAGCATTGGACAGAATCGAAGCGCTGCTTAGGGATAAATGATGTCTCCGACCACGGGCAAACGTTCGCAGTCTGTTCCGCCGATGGTGGAGATTCTGCGCGCGTTCTATGCCTGGGTCGAGGACGGTAACTGCATCATCGCCAGCGACCGCAACGCTGACGGAATTCCCAAGCTGATCCCGATGAAGTTCAACCGGCTTCAGCTTCACCTGTTTGAGACGATGTTGTCGCAGGCGTACCAAAACCAGCCGATCCGCATCATTGGACTCAAGGGTCGCAAGGGTGGGTTCTCGACGTTTGTGCAGGCGCTGGGCTACTTCATCGTGAAGACGCGCCCGCACATGCACGCTCGCGTACTGGCCCACACCGACCAGAGCACGCAGGACATCTTCGACATCGCCCGCTGCATCTACGTCAACGATCCCAGCTACATCGATCAGAAGCCGCCGGACCCGACCAACCGGGCGATCGAGTTCAAGCACCCGCACAACTCTTCGTTGAAGATGCGAACGTTCAGTGGCCGGTACGCACTGAGTTCCGCAACAGTGCAGGTGCTGCACATTTCCGAGCTGGCTAAAGCCGAGGGCGACCCCGACACGGTTCGCAACATCATGCTGTCGCTCTTGAACGCGGTCGGGCTGTCGCCCATGACCATCGTGATTATCGAGAGCACGGCCAACAGGGCGGACCAGAGCGGTGAGTTTAAGAAGCGCTTCCGTGACGCAGAGAAGGGCATCGGCAGTTTCGTACCGGTCTTTATTCCGTGGTACTGGGAATCGACCTATCGCATTGTCGGCGCCAAGCCCAAGCCGTGGCCGGACCCGAAGGACCAGGAAGAGGAAGACCGGGTACGCGCCGAGCATAGACTAGATGACGAACAACTGGCGTGGCGGCAGAAGCAGATCATTAACCACGGCGGGCTGCTGAGCTTCCAGCAGGAGTACCCGTGTACGGTCCGCGAGGCGTTCCAGAGTGCATCCGGGTTGATCTTCCCGTCACTGAACGAGAAGACGCACAACCTGTCGATCGAGCCGGAAAGGCTGCTGAAGGATGGCTACCGGCTTTACCGCGGTTTCGACTGGGGTGGCGTCGATCCGTTCGTGTGTACGTGGGTCGCGTACAAACCGGGCAAGCCGAAGTTTAGCATCGACATGGCGCGTTGCCCGAATCTGTGGCGCGAGATGAGCGAGTGGATGTACGACCCGAAGACCGGGCGGCCGGTGACGCACGACGACCACGGCATCGACTGCGTGAGGTATGTGGCAACCCAATGGAACATGACTGGGCACGTCCACGTCTTCAAAGAGTTGTACGACTTCAATTTCGCGGCCGAGGGGCGCTGGATTGCGGACAACGCGCATGCAGTGTTGAAGGGTACGGGCAACTGGCCGATCTCGGCGTCGGTTGGCGACAAGAGCCGTGTTGACTGTCTGGCTGCATTCCGGGCGCAGGGCGTACCGGTTATGGGCTACGACCTCGACAAGCGGGTGCGGGGCGACAAGGGGGAAGTCGAGTACGGCATCGACCGACTGAACCAGTTGATCGTTGCCAGCTATCCGATCGTGTACGACCCCGACCCCCTGCCGCAGATGGAGCTGGAGGATCGCACGAACCGGCGGCGCGGCATGTTCGGATTCGGGTTCTGTTCGATGGAACACATGCGAGCGGTTTACGAACGACGGGAGCAGCAGCGCTTCCGTAGGAGAGCGGGATGATCTGGATTGCAGTCGGCATTCTGGTGCTGCAACTGGCGGCCGTGGGCGTTGCGGCGTGGCTGCTGAGGCGTGCCCACAAGCGCCTGCGTGGGGCAGTCGGCCAGATCAAGATGCTGGAGGGGGCATCCAAGATCAACCGCACCGACTTGGTAAAACTGGCGAACGATTTTGCCTCGCTCACCAAGCGCGTTGAAGCGTTTGATGGACGGCTGACAGTGCTGGAAAAGTCAGGTTTCGCTGAGAAGCGTGAGCGGCACACAATCATGCTCGACAACATGCGGAAACTCAATCCGGCGGGCGTCGTACCGAGGGCTGGCTGATGTACGCGAGCGAACAGCGCAAGGCAATCCCGTTCCACAAGCTGTCCTGGTCGGATGACGCACAGCTTGCCCAGTTCTGCGAAGACGCATGGGAACATCGCTCTGCCGAACAGCAGCGCGCCGAGCAGTGGGGCGAACTGGTGGCGGCGTGGTATGAGGGGAATCAGTACCTGGCGTTGACCAACGTGGGCACGACCAATGCCAGTCACGTGCGACTGGCTACCATCGATGACTTTGGCCGCAACCGTTATGTCTTCAACCTGTTCGCACCGCATTTGGACCAATTCGTCGCGAAGGTGGCGATGGACCCGCTGGAGCCGGAAGCGGTGCCGCGGTCGGGGAGCCTGCCGGATTTGGATGCGGCCCGGCTCCAGACGGGCGTGTGCCAGTATTACCGCGACTTGCTCGACCTTCAGCACACCAAAGACGAGCTGATGAAGATCATTGCGATGGACGCGATGGGCTTCACCAAAGTCGTGTGGGACCCGCTGGCCGGAAACGAGTTTGAACTGACTCCCGAACAGGTCCGCGCCTACGGCGTACAGGACGAGATTCTGCGGGAAGTGCAGGACGAAGGGGTACTGCGACTGAACACCGGTGAGCTGCGCGTCAACAATGTGCAGTTGCGGAACCTTACGTGGGGGCCAGTCGGGGTGCCGTGGGAGGAAGCTGAGTGGGTACTGGAGGCCCGCGAACGCACAATCAGCTACGTCAAGGCTCGCTGGAACATCAAGGACGACGATCTGGAGCCGGCCTACAACAAGGCCCTGTTCCGGCGCTATCGGGGGCACTTCGGCGCGAACGGTTCGATCGAGGAACCGAACGACGACGAAATGGTGATCGTGTATGAGTTGTGGTGCCCGCGTTCGGCCCGCAATCCGAAGGGGCGGCATGCGATTGTGATCGGCCAGAAATGCGTCAATCGGCGGCGCAATCGCGGGCTGGTGAACCCGTACGCGCATGGCAAGGTGCCGTACATCAAGTGCGCCTGTCTGGACGTGCCGGGGCGAGCTATCGGCAAGACCGTGGCGTGGGATGCGTTCGATCCGCAGGCCGCGATCAACATGCTCGCGACACAGATCATGGAAATCACTGAGTTGTGCGCCAATCCGCGGCTGTGGATTCAGGAAGGCGAGGCGATCGACGAGTATGAATTGACCAGTCGTCCCGGCGGCATCCATCGGTATAAGAGTACGAAGCCGGAATGGGAGGATGGAGTTGCGCCCAGCAGCTCCATCTACGGCATCTTCGACCGTTGGATTCGCGTGCTGCAAGACGTGTTCGGCATTCATGACCCGAGCATGGGCAAGGCTCCCGCACAAGGCCGAAGTGGCAGATACGTGCTGGCGTTGCAGGATGCGGATAACTCGCGACTGGCGCCAGTGCTGAAGAACGTCAAACGCTGGGGCGAAGACCTGTTCCGCATGATCCTGTGCGTCGTGCGGCAGTACGTGGACGACTACCGGCTGATTGCCGTGCGTGGACAGGATAACCAGTGGGAGCGCCGCGCGTTCCGGGGCGAAACCCTGCTGCCGGACAACGGCGCCAACAGCAGTGGACCCGAAGCGTTCAACATCGTCCTGCGGTCGGCTGGCCAGGTGCGCAGCCGCGCGGCACAGATCGAATTGGTGACGATGCTGGTGCAGTACGGCTTCTACATGCCAGACAACCCTGAGCATCGGCGACAGGTGATGTTGGCGCTGGAACTGGGTGATGCCAGCCAGACGCTGGACATAGAGCAACAGCATCGCGACATGCAGCGCCGAGTACACGAGTCGCTGTTCAAGGGTGTGTGGGTCGCACCGGCCTACTACCACCGACACGCGACGCGGCTGGATGAACTGCGGAAGGTGATGAACACGCCGGAGTTTGAGCAGCAGCCGGACAACATCAAGGAACTGTTCCGCCGCTATGAAGTCGAGACGCTGAAACTCCAGGCCATCGAGGAACTGGAGCGCCAGAAGATCGCACAACAGGCGGTAATGGAGTGGCAGGCCCGGCAGCAGCAGGAAGCACGACAACGGGCGATGGCGATAATGGCACAGGTGCAGGCTTCCGCTCCGATAGGAGAACAGGCCCGCATTGGACAGATATTCAACAGTCCGCGCGGCGCGGCGCTGCGTGGTTTTCTTGAACAGATGCCAGCCCCCAAGCGACCAACAGGGCCGCAACGGCGGGTGGCGTAACGGAGACACGCCATGAGATTGTTTGACCCGACACCGAATCCTGAAACCCCCGCTGGTGGGGCAGCGCCTTCACCGGCTCCCTCTACTCCGGAGACGCCGGCCCCGGACGCTCCCTCTACTCCGGAGACGCCGGACCTGGACGCGAAAATGAAGGCCGCGTTTGACGCAGCGGGCTACAACGATGAGCAGCGCGCCACGGCTTATGAGTACCTGAAGCGATGGAACTCGCTCGACCCGGCGCAACAGGCCGAATACCTGGCCGCGTCGGTCGAGAATGATCGACGACTCAGGGCGCTCCAGCAGCCGCCGGCCGAACCCAAGCCCGCACCGAAGCAGCCCGATCCGGACGACGACGCGCCCAAGCCCGACCCCGAAATCGCGACCCTCAAGAAACAGATAGCCAGCATACAGGCCGCACTGAACAACCGCGAGAGAGCCGAGAACGAAGCGGCCATACGCAAGGCGTGGGAAAAGAGCGTGCGGCAGTTGATCGACGCCGATCCAGTGCTGTCTGACCGGTCGGACAAGGCTAAGAAGGCGATGGTAGCGGGTGCGCTGGGTTATGTTTATCAGCACGCCAAGTCCGACCACGGCGGCAGTCAGCAGGCGGCACTTCAGGCGTTCCTGGAGGCGCAGGCTGAACTGGTAGCGTCCGGCAAGGGCGTGGGCGTGAAGGAATTCATCGAAGGCAAGGCCAAGGCCCGCGAGGCGACCGGAGAAGTCGGCACTGGCCGACCGCCCGCAATGGCTGCATTCACGCCGAGCCCGGATGCACTGAAGAACGATGAAGTGCTGCTGCAAGCGGCGGCAGACCTGAATGTAAAACTGTAAGGAGAAATTCGCGACTGATGCAAAAAGCCGGGCAGCCGGGACCTAGCTAGTCCGCAGGCGGCTGCTGTAACCAGCCAGCTCGTTACAGGAGCGGCGGTTCGCGTGGAACGTCCGCGCGACGCCGCTCCTTGCTTTTGCACCAGTCGCTGGTCTACAAGAGGAGATTTAGTGTGGCAACTACATCGGCAACGCTCGCCTCCTACGCAACTGTGCTTCAGTTCCGTTACCTGCCCAACATGCGTTCGGCGGTGTATACGGGTGCTCCGTTGCTGGATTTCATCCAGAAGCAGGGCACGTTTGAAGACCCGCTGCGCAAGATCAAGCCCGGCTTGCGCACGAAGGACATCAAGAACCCCAGCGGCGGCTGGGGCAAGGCGATTACCTGGGACATTCACGTCGGGCAGAACTGGGGCATCGGGGCACGGAATCCGGTACAAAGCGCGGCCAACGGCTACCTGCCGGCGGCTGGGTCGCAGGATTACGTCGAGGCGTCGCTGCTGTCGAAGTCGTACTTCGGCATGGGCGAAATCGACGGCAACCTGATCGACAGCCAGGGTCCGAGCGCGGCTGGCATCCGGGCGCTGAACCAGGAAATGAAGGCCATTCCGCCGCAAATGCGCCGCCAGATCAACATGGACTTGTATCTGGCGGGCGACGGCATCATCGCGACGATTCAGACCTCTGGTGCGACCGTGACGGAAGCGGTCTGTGACAGCGTGCGGAACCTGGAAGTCGGCCAGCCGATCGTGATTGCGGCCAACGATGGAACGAGCGCCGTGGAGCGCACCATCACGGCCATCAATCGCACCACGAAGACCATCACCATTGCTTCAACTGACACCACGGGCGGCAAGACCTCGATCTTCCGTGCGGGCGTTCACAACACGAACTACGCGTCGGAGGCCAACAACACGCTGGCCGGACTGGGGATGATTATCTCCGATACCGTGGACTATGCGGGCCTGGACCGCAGCGAACCGGCCTACGAGAAGACCAGGAGCTACGTTCCGCCCGCGATTCCGCAGGCGAACTTCAGCATTGACCACCTGGAGGATGCGCTGTTCGAGCTGGCCAAGCGTGGCGCCGAGCCGAACCTGATCGTCTGCGACAACAGCTTTTACAAGCTGTACGGCAGCTTGTACTGGGGCCAGGGCCGTTGGGAAATGCAGCAGAAGAAGATCGACTACGGCTATCCCTCGCTCGAATACCAGGGCGTGCCGATGGTGCGTGACTATGCCTGTCCGGAGTGGACGGCATTTATTCTGGACACGTCACTGCTGACGCTCGGTATCGAGCGCGATCTGGACATCATGAATGCGGACGGCAACGAGTTGGTCCGCATGTGGGGCAGCGAGAGCGCCAAGCGCGACGCTTACGGCTGGGGCTTCTGCACGCGCCTCAACCTGATGTGCAGCCTGCCGGGCGCGCTGGGCAAGCTGACCATTACCCCTACGGGCTCGTAAGCCACCGCGGCGTGTCGGCTGGAGGCTGGTCTGTGGCTCCATGCCACGGACCAGCCCGGCCCACAAGGAGACGCTATGACGCTGGCCGAACTTAAAGCGCTGGTGCAAGACCTCATCTTCGACAAGGCGCCGACGCCGACACCGTTCGCGGCTGCGTCGTTGACCCGCTTTGTCAATTTAGGGATGCACCACACCTACAACCTGATCCAGCCGATACAGCGCAATCTGTTTGTGACGACCGGCACGATCAGCGCATCGGTGCCAGCCTACGCACGCTTGTCGGCGGCGTTGACGATCACCAATGCGCTCGGCTACACGCGCCCCAAGCGCATCCTGGACGCCTATCGCACGGACACGACGCCGGGCGCATGCGCGGTCGTTGATCTGACGCAGCGCACTCTTAAGTACACCGGAGCGGTGCGCACGTTGCCGCCGGTCGGTTTGTTGGGTGAGCAGGTCTTTGCGGTTGAGCCACCACTGACGGCATCCGCGGCGGCCATCACACTTACCTACGAACACGCCCTGCCGGACATGAACAACGACTCCAACACCCCTGGCCAGACCGGGGTAGGCAGCACTGGCACAGCCAACTTGATACCAGTCGAGTACCAACCCTTGATTGCTTTCTGGGCTGGCGTTCTGGCGCTGCGGTCGATGCGGCTGGCGGACCAGGCGGCTGGGCTCTACTCACAATACATCGAAGCACGTGATGTGGCCATCGGGGCAACCGCCAAACACGAGCAGGATGCAGGCAGGTGACGCATGGGATACTACGGCAGCCCTGATGTGGCGACCCTGATTGCTCGCGTGCAAGAGACCCTGACGCGCGAGAGCGTGGATGTGTCCGGCTATGACGCGGTTATGGTGACGAACGCCATGAACCGGGCGGCGCGGCGCATTTGCGACCAGATCGTGCGGCTGAACCGGCGCGAGCTGGTCTACGCCAAGACGTACACCGTTGCGGCGGCGGATGCGGCCATTGACTTGCCGGACGGCTCCGAGGCCAACTATCCGCGGGTGCGACGGATCATTGACATTGCTCGCACCGATCGGGGAAGACCTGAGCCGTTACAGATCGTCGGCGGTAACGAAGCAGAGGAGCACGCGGGTCGTTACGACCTGGTCTACGAAAACCTGACGTTGCGCTGGGCGAATTACGGCGGCGCACCCGAAGCCATGACGGTAGTGATGCGGTATATCGCCGCTCTGCCGGAAGCCACCGCCGACACTTTGACAGCCACGCCATTTAGCATGCTCAGCCCTGAATGGATCGACTGCATCGTGGAGTTGGCGGCGGCCGAACTGCTGCCGATTGCGGCGGCGGCGCTCAAGGGTGCGCTGGAAGCGCGGGTGGCTGGCCGGATCGGGGAACTGACGCCGATCGAAGTCAACAAGATTCGGACGGGACCGAAGCACATCAGGAGGGATCGCTGATGGCAGGGCCAAGGCATAGCGACATTTCCGCACTGGTAACAAGCATCACGGCCCACATTGCGGCCGTTGGCGATCTGGCGTCGGCGTTTGATGCGATGGCTACGCAAAAGGCGGCCGTCGAAGCTGCGGTGCGGGCGAACAACAACACACCGATAAGCGCCAACGTCAGCGGAACGGAATACATCGGCTACGTGGACGCAGACAACGTGTTCCAGTTTGTCGAGGCGCAGCGATTGGAGGCGGTCCCGTAATGCAACGCAGCCCGCAGAACACGATCCGCTTTCGCGGCCCATTCGGCGGACTGATCGAATGCGCCGCGCTGCAAGTGCCGCCGCTGCGGACGTTGGCGTGCAACAATGTCGAGACGCGACAGGGAGACATCCGCCGCCGGCCGGGGCTGACGCGGGCGGGCACGAGCGTTGGCATAGCCACTAAAACAGGCGACTCGGCGATTATCACGCGCCGCATGTGGCCCGTGCGCGGCACGTTGGAAGCGGGCCAGAGTGCCCTTTACGAAATCGCCGAAGTCATTGTCAAGAACGGCAGCAACTACGAGTTGCATCTGGAGCTGTGGCGCAAGGACGCCACCACGACCAACTTTGAGTACGTCACTGAACTGGATATTCCGAATTGGACGCCGGTACTAACCAGCATCAACTACGACTTCTCCTACAGCATCTCGGCGGTGATGCTGAACAACTTCCTGATTATCCGGCCCTACCCCTACGCAGGCGACGACATTTTTTACTACCGCCACGATGGCACACGCTGGGTACGGTCGAACTTCTGGATCGCCAAGCCGCCCGGACTGACGGCTTCACAACTGGTGGGCGGAACCTTGCCGGAGGGCACCTACGACTATCTCATCACGTTCGTGGACACGAACACCGGCGTTGAGAGCGCGGCCAGTCGCACGGACCACTCAGTAGCGGACGCATCGCATCACGGCATCCGGGTTACGCGGGGTGGCGCAACGATCGGGGCCACGCACTGGCGCATTTACCGCATGCAGGAAGCGGTCGATTCGCAGTATTGGAAGATGGTAGAGCTGCCCATCGGCGACACCTACTGGGACGACACCGGGGCGGTCATACCGAACAAGATTGCCACGAACGCGCACGATTCACTAAGCGGCTACCGTGTGCCCCCAGGCCGCGACATGGCTTACTGGAAGGGGCGGCTGTGGATTTGCAGCGGGAACAACCTGTACTACAGCGGCTACCTGAACTGGGGGAACTTCAAGGACACGCAGTCGCGGAGCATCAATCCCGCGCACGGTCCGGTTTACCGCATGTTGGCGACGCGTGACACGATGTACGTCTTCGGCCAGACGGGTGTGTTTGTCGTCACGGGCGACGACGACAGCAGCTTCATGGTAACGGACGTGTCGCTGGGGACGCGAATTGTTGCCCCCTATGCGGCGTCAGTCTTCGAGAACGTAGTGTACTTCCTGGACGAACAGGGCCTGAACAGCCTGGACGGAACGGCACTGGAGTATCTCGGGGCGGATGTGGAGCAGGCGTTTCGGGCGCACGCGAAGGTGGACGTGCGTTCCATCGGCTACGACCGGGAGCGCAACCTGGTCGTTGTGCATGGGTTCACAGCCAGCGATTTCAGCACCAGTGAACAACTGGTTTATCACCCACCCACTAAGCAATGGTGGAAGTGGAGCCTGCCGCACTGTGCGGGCGTAGGTGTGCGTGAAGTGGCTCCGGGCGATACGCGACTGCTGGCACGGCTGAATGGTTCAGCCCCGGCTGGTCATTTTAACCGCATGCACATGCTGCGAAAGGATAGCGAGGCCGATTCCCCGGACTATAACGCCGCGGCGGCCGTGCCTGTTGAGTGGTACTACGAGCTTGGGCCGTTTGATCTGGGCACGAGTTACGCCAAGCAACTGCTATTTATGGCGCTCAGTTGGGGTGCGGACCTGAACGCAACAGGCGACACGTTGACCGTCACGCTCTATGCGGACCAGGCGGCCACTGGTACGGCGTTCACGGCAGTAGACAACAAGAGCCCCTACATCGCGAAGTGGGCTATCGGCCAGGTGCTGCACTCATTCAAGATCAGGATCGCAGGTTCGTCGCGGCGGCGGGCTCGCATCACGGCGTTGGATATCGAGGCTGATTTGGTGGGGAACTTCTGATGGCGTTCCGTTTTCCCATTCAGGACATTCTGAACCGCGGACAGGAAGCGTCCCAGCGGCGGTTTCTGGCTGGGTTACAGGAGCGGGCGGCGGCCACACAGGAGGCGCAGATTGCCGAGTTGGTTGACCGCATCGACCGACTGCAAGAGTCCCAGGAGACGATTGCTGAAGACCAGCAAAAGGGCATAGACGCACTGGTCGAGGCCAACAAGCTCGCGCAGGAGTGGCGCGAGGAGATGGCGCAGCAGATGACGGACGCAGCCGCGCGGCTGGACAAGTTCATGGGCGCGGCCCAAACAACGGCTGGCGGCGTGATCGGACAGGTCAAGGAAGACGGCACGATTGTCAACGGCTACCCGTGGGCAACGGGCGATGTGATCTGGAGCACGAACACTACGGCGACGCGGCCGGGCTGGATCATGGCCGATGCGCGATGGCTGTTCGCGGACGAGTACCCGGAGTTGTTTGCGGTGCTGGGTACGAGGTTCGGTGTGCAGACGGCGGCTGACGGTCGGATGCAGTTTCGGCTTCCAGCGCGTACGGAGTGTCCGGGGTATTTCGCGGGTTTGAACGTGCGTTGGCAGGCGTTTATCCGGCTATAGGAGCACGGCGATGAGCTTCCTTCCGCAGCTATTGACCATTGTTCCGGCAGCGGTGTCGGCGTTCCAGAAGTGGCTGGGACAGCAAACCGTTCTGGAAAGCTTGAAGCCCGGAGCGCGGATCGGGACTTACGACCCGGGCGCAGGCGAGGCTCCGATCATCGACCCAAACAACATACCCGATCATCTCGCGGACGCGAATCCCTGGGTGGTGAACACTATCTACGAGCTTGGGCAGACCGACGCACGGGCGGGCGCCTACAACGCGCAACTGCAAGAGAACGCCCGGGCGCGGGACGCAGCCCGACCCTACGTCCAGAGCATTTATGACCGTGGCACGACCGGCCGGATGCAACAGCTTCCGGGGGAAGTGAACGCACTGAACGAAGAACTTCAGGAGGTATACCGCGAGGTCCGTGAGAATCCGGACATCTGGACCACACAGGAAATGTCCGCACTGGCATCCAGGTATGCGGACCAGATGGCTCCGGCGCTTCAAGGCGAGATGGCGGACATCGACGCTACGGCTGCGCGGTTGGGCCTATCGCCGGCGGCGGTTGAGTCGATGCGGACGATTGCCCGTACTGGAGCATCACAGAGCCAAGCCGCACACGAGCAGGCCCTGTTCATTGCGAACGCCTTGGAAAGCGATAAGCGCAAGCAGTGGGCAACCGACATGGCGGGCCAGATCGGCGGCTACTTGTACGACCTGGAGGGCACGTTGCAGGGTTCGGCGGACGCAGCGGCGAACGCGGCCGACCTGCTGATGGCGAGCTTCGAGGGTACGCCCGAGAACTATATGCTGCTGGGCGATTTGGCGTACGAGAGCGACATGGCGGACACACTGATGGAGGCCGGTGCTTACGACGACGCGGCGGCGTACTTGGCGTCGGTTGCGGACATGGGGGCTGGACTTTGGGACGGCAAGATACAGCAGCAGGCAGCGGCGGGGGCGCAACCCGATATGTTCGAGTCGCTGCTGGGCCCGGCGGTTGGTGCAGGCGGAACTCTGGCCGTTGCTAGCGCGCCGGCCCTGTTCGGAATGAAGTGGGCGATTCTCTGTATCGACGCCGACACGCTGGTTCCGACCACGCGCGGTTCGATGCCACTAAAGGATGTGCGGGTTGGGGATGCTGTGTTGACGCCGCGCGGCTATCGCAAGGTCATTGGTCGGGACGTGGGTACGCCGCATCCGGAGAATAACGAATGGGTTGCGATCACCACGGCGCGGGGCGTGCTCACGCTCACCACCACGCACCACATCGACGGCAAGCCAGCAGGCCAGTACAAGGAAGGCGAAGACCTGCTAACTCCGGATGGCTGGGTCAAAATACACAAGATCGAATCGGTCGCGCCGCCACTGCTGGCTGGCGACCTCGATATTGAGGGCTGCAACGAATACTGTGCCGGTGAGATTTACGTCAATAGCATGTGGAGGTTCGTCAAGTGAGCGTTTTTCAGAACCCCCTAATGAACTACCAGCCAAGCCCGATGGCACAGCAGTTGCTGTCGCTGGCTGCTCAGGCACGCATGCAATCGGCTGATCGGATCAGCAAGGCGCTGCACAATACCGGACAGTCCATCGGCGGCGGCATGGCCGAGGCTGGCCGGATCAAGTTGGCGGCAGCCATGCAGCGGCGCAAAGAACTGGCCGAAGCCTTCCAGTTTGGCGCGGGCATGGCGATGAATGCAATCATGCAGAACGCGGCGATGAAGCAGGAGCGGGAGTTGGCGGGCGAGGAACGCACTTCGCGCGAAACCATCGCACGCGAGGAGATGGGCACGCGGCGCGACATTGCCGGACAGGAAATAACGGCGCGCCAACAAGAGAGTGCGGCCGACCGAGCCATGCGGCAGTCAGAAAGTGCGCTTGACCGGGCTTTGCGGCAGTCAGAAGGTGCACTGAATCGACAATTAGACATGGAACAATTCAATGCACGAATCGCCGAGGAACGAATGCGCATGGCCGCTGAGCAGGCGTTTCGGCGAGAGCTAATGCAATTAGAGCAGAGCTGGGGCCGCGAACTTGACCAGCAGAGGCACCGCTACCGGATGGAGGAGCGCGGCAAGGACATGGAAATGTCGGACGCGCTGATGCTGAAAATTGCTGGTGCGGATTATGAAGCTAGCGAGAGCGCGGTTAATCCGGCGACCGGGCAGGCCGATCCACAGGCGAAAGCAACAGCCTCTGCGACGTGGCTCGCACGTCGATTTCCCGTGCTCTACAACATGGCGCAGTCCGAGGAAACACGGAAGACGCTCATGGCACAGGCGCAGGTTATGCTGAGCGACCTGCCTGGCACGAGTTGGGAATCGCTACCTGATGTCACGAAGCGACTACTGGGATTGCCAACCAGTGAGGATGCGTGGCCAGTTGAACCAACGCCCACCGCGCCGCCTCGCTCCGCTCCGTCGTCTAATTGGATGTTTCGTGGCATGGGAAACATGAAGTAAAATGCCCGATGCAATCGACATCTGGGAGTCCGGACGTAAAGCGTACCGCGAGCGTTTCATCGCCCCACCGACCAAAGCCGAATCCTCGCCAGGTCTGATCCGCCGCGCCCTGAGCCTGCCGATCGATGCGGCCTCGAAGGTGCTTGATGTGCTAGACTACAGCGGCTCAGCCACGCGCGCTGGGCTGGCGAACATCTTCGCCGACCTGCCCGATGAACAGCGGACCGGCCGGCAGACGAGATTCGGCAAAGCGCCGAGCGGGCGTGAACTGTTGGGGCTGGGCACGGGCACGAAGGGTACGTTTGAGGCGGCGGACCTGCCGGGGTTCGCGGCTGAGGTATTACTGGACCCGATCAATCTGCTGTCGTTTGGCACAGTCAGCACGGCGGGCAAAGCAGCGGCGCGGGCGGACAAGCTGAGGCGCATGGCGAAAGTCGCCGAGGCGATGGGCGAAACCGAGAAGGCGGCCGAAGCGGCGGCCAAGCTGGCGCAGATCGGCGACGTGGCGGCTCCGATCCGGCGGTCACTGGTGGCGTTCGACATCCCGGGCGGGCCGAAGATTCCGATCCACCTGACGGGCGGGCGCATCAGCGGCGCGGTATTCGACGGGCTCGGACGGCTGACGGCACCGGCCAAGCGGCTGACCGAGCCCTTGACGCGGCATCTGCGAGCCAGTGGTCGGATCGGATCAAGCAGCTTCCGGACGGGGATGGAGTCGCAGATTGCCGAGGCGATTGGCGACGCTCCGGTCGGGCTGTTCAACGAGGGCGTCAAGGGGGCGCGCGAGATTCGGGCGGGTGGGGTGTTTGACGCGCGGCAGTTCGGCTCGCAAACCGCACACACACTGGCTGGCTACACCAAGCGAGCGGGCGACGAACCAGTGGCCGCGCTGACTCGGATGCGCGAGGCGACCGAGGCGGCGCGGGCGGGCATCGCCGAGCGCTACGACCGGAAGATCGCCGAAGCGCTGAAGGCGGGCGACGAAGCCAAGGCCGGGGCGATTGCCAAGGCCAAGGACCGGGCGCTGAACCGCGTGCTGATTCCGACGCGCGAGAACCCGCTGGACGCGACAAAGGCGCTGACGCTACTCGGTGTGGAGAAAGTCGGACAGATCGAGGAGATTGAGAAGAAGATCGCGGAACTGACGGCCAAGCACGCGGCGGCGGCGACCAAGGGGCTCCAGGAGGCACAGGACGCGCTCAATGCGGCCCTGACCCCGGAATCCATCCGTACCGCACGCGACAGACTGGCCAAGGTGGAGTTGACCAACCGCTTGCGCGTGGGCCGACTGGCCAGCCAGATCGAAACACTGACGCAGCAGGCCGACGTGTACCGCGCGATTCGCGAGCACCTGCCTGCCCCGATCCGGCACGAAGTAGACCGGATCAAGGCGGCGATGGGCACGAACTTCGCGGCTGAGCAAGCGGCGGGCGTGAAGTATAAGTCCCTGAGCGACGCGCTGCTAGGGTACATGCCTCGCAAGATGGTGCGGGGCGCGCGCGAGGAAATCGAGAAGCTACCGGCTGACGATCCGTTCCGGGCATTCATCAATGAGTTTGAGACTTCTGGCCCGTTTACGAAAGAGCGGGCGAAGCAGTGGCTGGGCGTCAGTATTCCGCAGATCAACGACATCTGGCGGGCCCGCGGCGGCAAGGGCAACCTCTTCGATGAGAACGTCGCCGAGATCGTCACCCGCCGCCTGGTCGAGGGCGCCGAGGCCCGCGCTGGCGCGAGCATGGTGTCGGGGGCAATCCGGCTGTTCGCGCTGCCGAAAGAGAAAGCTGGTCCGGGCGCGATATCCGTGGCCGAAGCCATTAAGGACATGAACATCGGCCGGATGCTCGAAAAGAACATGCCGTTCCAGAAGGCCAAGGAAAGCAGCGGCAAGTACCTGGAGCGCATCGCCAAGGCGCTGGAGGGTACAGGGCTGGAGGACAAGTTTGTTCCGGCTGAGATCGTGAGCCAGATGAAGCTCGTGAACAAGACGATCTTTGACCCGGCCGAGATGCGCGGCGTGGTGCGGTTCATTGAAAAGGTAAATGCGATCTACCGACTGGGTGTGACACAGTTCTTCCCGGCGTTCCATACCCGCAACGCTTTCAGCAACTTCTTCATGATGGGCATGGCCGGGATGCGCGACCCGCGCTATCTGGTGCGGGCTGGCAAGCTGATGCTGAGCAGGGATGAGGCCGACCGGGCACTGATCCGCGAGGCGGCCGAATTCGCCTCGCTCGGGGCCGGGTTCAGTGCCGAGAACCGGGCGCTGTTGGGCGGCGGGCTGGCCGATCGCGTCATGGGGCCGGTGACAAAGATCGGGCAGACAGTTGAGGACCACGCCAAACTTGCGATGTACCTGTGGGCCAAAGACAAGGGCCGCACAAAGCAGGAGGCGGGGCGGCTGGTTCAGAAGTGGCTGTTCGACTACGGCGACCTGAGCCACATCGAGAAGCGACCGTTCGGGCTGAGGAGTCAAGCGTATTTCTACTGCGTGCCAACCGACTGCGAGATTCTGACGCGAGAGGGCTGGAAGCGGCACGATCAGTTGCGACTCGGCGAGCACGTTGTCGGGTACGACGTGGAGCGCCACGAGTGCCGATGGACGGCTATCGAAGACGTGGCCGTGTTCGACTACGACGGCGAACTGATGACGCTCGGACACAACGGCGAAGGCACGCGCGGCTGCTTCCCGTTTACGCCGAACCATCGCTGGCCAATTCTAACTCACAGCCCGGATGGTTCGCTGAAGCGAGAGATCGTTCGCGGTTACGAGTTGCGCACGTCACACAAGATTCCCAGGTCTGCGCCGTTCGTTGACTGGCCGAAAGACAGCCCGTTCAGTGAGCGAGAAGCGGCGATCATCGGCTGGCTTATCACTGACGGCACGTTTAGCAACGGCTGGGCGATTTACCAGCACCCGAAGAAGTTTGCTGCTGAGATTGAAGCCCTACTCGGCGAGGACGCCTGCAAGCGGCAGACGCACCCTGATACGGGCGTGTACCAGTGGACACTCCGCGCCACGTTGCGGAACACCCTCAAGGCCAAAGGTTTCACCGGCCGCGAGGACGCCGTGCGCGTGATCGGTCAACTGACAGAGGCGGGCGCACGGGCTATGTGGGACGCCATGTACAAGGCGGACGGCGTGACCACGGGCGACGGCACGGCGGTCCCATCGTTTGCCTGCACAAACCCGGTCGTACTTGACGCCGCGCAGATGCTCGTACAGCTGCTTGGGCTCCACATGAACCGCTCGACGAAGGGCGGCTACATTTCCCGCACTGACCGCACGCTAAAAGTGGCCGGGGCACTCGGAACGATGTGGTACAAGGGTCAGGTCTGGTGCCCGAAAACCGGGACTGGCACCTGGGTCATGCGCCGCAACGGCAAGATCATCATCACCGGGAACACGTACACGCGCAAGGCGATTCCCCTACTGATGACCGAACTGGTCGGGAACCCGCGGCTGTTCCGGCTCTACGGACTGGCAACGGGTGCGGTTGGAAGCCGGCGGGACGTGCGGAATCTGTTGCCGCCGTGGCTGACGGCCGGGACGGTCGGGACAGGCACAGACGAACAGGGGCGGCCGACGTTCGTGAACCCCGGCTTGCCACCCGAGAACCTGCTGGAACTGGGAACCGAGGGCAAAGGACCGTGGCGGACGGCGCAGAAGCTGGCCGCACAGCTCGCACCGTTCCCGTTCCGCGTGCCGTTCGAGGTCCTGACCAACTTCAACCTGCGCTCCGGCCGGGCTGGGCTACGCAAGAACACTCAGGTCTCGGCAGCGCTTGACCAGTTGCCGGCTGGTGTGGCGGCTGAACTGCGGCCACTGGAACGGCTGGAGCCGCTGTTGCCCACGAGCCGAGCAAGCGCGGCGCTGGCGAAACTGGCATCGGCCGCGGGTGGCAAGGCGTCCGGCGCCGATGTGGCGTCAAGCCTGCTGCTTGGACTGACGCCGCTACATATCGACGCGCACAAGGCGAGGATTCGCAAAGACCTGGATGCGATCGAGGCCGCGCTGGAGAAGCTGGACGCAGCCGGCCTGGGCGATAGCCAACGTGCCAGGGAACTGCGCACGCTCAAGGGTCGCAAACGGCGCGAACTTCAAGGCAAGTCGTAAATCTTACGAAACGCCACGTTGCGCCCGGTGTAGCGCCGCCTCCTACCCATAGCATCTATTCCGTTGCGTTTCACAGCGTTAGTGCGGTTACGCTTTACGCAACGCACAAACGCATCTGGCAGCTTATCTAGATGTGGTTTCTCTGCGCGGGTTCCATCGCTCAAGCTGCTTCATGATCCACTCTCGCGGATAGTGGTTCTCGTGGGTGTCGCGCGCCGGAACGACTTTCACCGGGTTCCCTTCTCGCGAAGCCCGATCAACCCAACGCTGGATAGTTGACGGCGCCGGATTCTTGCCGTTCTTCCGGAATTCGTCCCCGTGGCAGATGGTCTTTGTTCCGACGTACCCCGGCGGCGCCTTCCACTCCAACGCAGGTGTAGGTGATTTTCCAGGGTCCGGCCGATCGCCTACCCAGCGCCACGCCGGGTCCCAGTCGATGATGTCGTTGCAGCGCTTGTACTTCGCGCCCTCGCCGGTGACGTACTCAGCAAATCCGCCCTTCTCCAGCATTGGCCGGATGTACTCCCAGCCCGCGCCGTTGTCAGCCCATGGTTCGCGGAAGCCGCGCTGCCATAATCCCTCCACAACTAAACCGACGATCTTACTCTGTGGCACACCCCGAGCCGGCCATCTCTCGCGATCTTGTTCCTCCAGTAGGTCCAGGCACTCAGACGGGTACTTGTCTTTTTCCAGCAGGCTCGCTCGGCTGAACCGGTCAGGATCGGAGCACTCTGCCACAATCGAGCGCAGCACCTGTTCGACAATCGCTTCGGTCGCCTTTGGGCCTTCAGGTCTGGTAGGGCGGATTTCTGGTTCGGGTAGTGTATAAACGACTTCCCTTGGCTTGGAGCGTTTTGCTTTTGCGCGGGACCCCTTGAAGTCGGATTCTACAAGCTGAATGTATTTCTCTGGCTTCTTTGGATTCTCTGTTTCGGGCATGGTGCAATCCTCGCACCGGGAACCCGCCCCGGCCCGACAAGCGAGGATTGCGACGCCTGCCGCGGCCGGGACGGTTCGGCGGTTGCAACCGCCGCCCGGCGATTTAAGTCTACTCGTGACGGGCTTCCGTCGCGGGCTTCTCAGACAGAACGACTTTCACGCGGGACCTACGTCCGGGAATCCGTTCGATGCGGATACTATCGGCCGGACGCCACGGCGTGAAGGTTTTTCCCAGCGTCAACGTCCGGGCGTACGTGCGGGTCGGGTGCGGTTGCGTGCTCATTTCGCCGCCCCCTGTCCGAGTCGCCCCGGGAGTTCGTCCACGAATTGCGCCAGGGCCTCAGCCACAGCTTTGAGTGTGCCAGGCCCGCCGATTATGCCGTGCTCTGCGATGCTCCGACCGCCCCCGTTCAACTCACCATCGCACACGCACAACATGACCGAGCCTGCTTCCGCCGTGCCGAACCGCACTCCGCTCTCGCTCCGCTGGAAGTTGCTCACCAGTTTCCCATACCCCTTGGCGTCAAAGCCGAAGCCGATCCGTGCGCGAAGCCGCGCAGTTTTTCGATTGGAGCGGGACACTTAGCGCTTGGAGTATCGCTCACCAGCGCGGACAAGTCAAGGCAAATTTACAGCTTCCGACCGAACGAGCGTCCGGCCAGCTTTCAGGGGTTTCTGAAACGTGAATAACTTGAGTTCCGCCCCGCGCGCGAAGTACACTCGCACCGTCCCGAATCAACTTACGCGAGGCGAACGATGAAAAGAGCCACCGTCACTACTGCCGCCGTGCTCGTGCTCGTATCCAGTTTTGCCGGCTGTCCGAGCCAGAACCCAGACGCCGCCCGGAACGAGACCAGTTCCCCGGACGACAATACTCCCGCCGTCGATGCTCGCCTGATGGTGACCAACACCCTGCGCGCCGCCTGCCCGTACTTCGGTGATGATGATCTCGCGGTGTTCGTTGCAGCAACCGAGCAATGGCGCCTTGATGGGTACGGGCTTGCTCAGGTGGTCGCCGACTACTTCAGCGGATGCGATGCCGCCAACAGCGGACTCGGCTCGCCGACTTGCTACGCCTGCGGTTTGGCGGTCTTCGATCAGGTGTACGCCAACGATCCGGAGCTTGCGGCCGTCGAGGCCATGCCTCGCCCGAATTTCGACGGCAAGTGGACCCTGATACGTGAATCGGGTCCCGAAGCATGCGTCGAAATCGAAGGCGACGTTATCACAGTGTGGGACCCGTTCTGCTGCGTCGCGTTCGAGAACCGCAGTTACGAAGAATTCCTCGCTGAAATGGACGCATTATGCGAGCGTGAAGCCGCTGCCCAGGAGAGTTGCGAAGACGAGGTGCGCCACACGTCGCATGGCCTGAGTCCGGCAGTAATCGCTGAGCTCGTGAGAATCTGCGAGTATTACCGCGATCAAACTAGATGGGAGTGTGAGCGGGAAGTAAGCGAGACGATCGCGACCGCACAGGCAGACCATGAAGCCGACCTTGCCACCCTCCAGGTGACAGTCACCTCGCAGCCGTTCGTCTTCAGCCACGGAGTAGCAGCTTGGGGTTTCACGTCCGAATCGTCAGACGGAATTATCCGCGCTCACTCGCTCCTGATCGTTGTCGGCACCGACCCGCCGGCAGGTTACATCGACGGGTTCCCTGCCACCCTGACGCCGTAACAACGCCCCCACTTGTCACAAACCGACGCCCCGCACTCCGATTCCGATGTAGGCGCACTTCCTGTTCACGCGCAACGTCCGGAATTCAACATCCTGCCCATAGCCCGTACCCACCGCGTTCCTCGCGTAGGCGCGCACGTGGTATGTAGTGAACGGCTCCAGGCCCGACAGCCGACACTCGAAGTAAGCACCTTGCACCACGATTGGCTCGGCGCTCTGGTCCAGAACGGTCGGATTCGGCGTGACGCTCCAGCACACGCCGCGCTCCAGGATCGAAGCGCCGCCAGTGGCGGTGATCAAACCACTACACCAGGCGGTCGTCGTCTGAATGCTGGTCGCGCTGCCAGTCGTGACGGTCGGCGGTTGCGCCCCCATCGCCGCTATCAGGATCAATATCGGAGCGATCACTTCACGTACACGTCACCGAACAGCATGTTCGAGCACACTGCCGCGCGAAAGCTGGCGCGCCCGATGCTGCTGGCGGCCTCGCGCATCTGCGCGTCAACCCCCCAAGCCCGTGAATCGGTTTGTCCAAGCTCGTTTGCAGTAGCTCGCCAGTGCTCTTGTGCCGCCGGGTCCAAGCCCTGAACCGCAGTCGGCAGAGGCGTATCCGGACCGTAGACCGGAGCCTCGCCCGCGCCCGGGTCGTAGGTGCCGATCCGCGCGCCGGGGCGCAAGCTATCCCGGATCACCCGTTGCGCCTGCTGCTGGTTCCACCACGAGCGCACCGTTTCAAAGATCGTTCCGCCCAATGACAACGCGCCAATACCCATCTCAGTTCTCCTTTCGAGATTCAAGGTTTCGTTCAAGTCGAGGAAGGGGGAGCGGCGAGGTCTTACATAGCGCAACCCCGGCCCCGGGCGGGAGCCCAGGAAGCGGCCCGGCCGCGCCGGGCCGTGCCGGATGCGTGCGCCTTCCGCGGCCGGCTCCCGTGCAAAAGAAAAAGCCCGGCCGGAGCCGGGCTGTTTCAATAGTTTTGAAGAGACACCGAGTTACTGGTTGACCTGTGGCGCCTCGGCCGGCTGCTCGAGGATCGCTTCCTCCTGGGCCGGATACATCTCAAATCCCTCGCTGTGCACAAATGAAATGAACCGTTCCAAAATCACATCCGAGTCGAGGTATTGGTCCGGGGGTTTGAGAGGGAAACGCATCCCACACCGTCTAGGGCCATCGGGTCCCTTTGACAATCCGAAAGGCATATGCCTCCGATGGGCCCGGTCGTGAAATACAAAACGGTGCATCCGGTCTCATGCCGTATGCACCGCCTATAGAAGTGGATGGATCAGCCGATCCACAAACCTTCGAGCCGGATCTGGATTCCATCCGGAGTCCGGTTGATGTAATTGACCAAGCCGCTGTGGCGCCACTGGAGCATACACATCCTCGGCTGGAAATAGTAGCGCATTCCAACCTTCGGTTCGACTCTGGAGAGATTCACCATCCCTTCGTATCCTTCCGCGATGTAGTATCCAAGATCCTTGAATTTTCCCTCCCGCGTCTTGAGTGGTCCGGTCACACACCAGGACATAACCCCGGTTCTCTGATCAACATCCATCGCCACGCCACAATGAGTGATGGGGCATCCGCAGGACATTCCAAGCGGCCTTCCCAACATGATATCTCCCGGCTGGATATTTAGTTCTCTGGTAATCATGGGATTGTGAGGGAGAATAATCTCCCTCGGACCCGGATCCTCCGGAAAATGCTCGAGATAGAAGTCAAAATCACGTCCAAGAGAATCCCTCCAGGTCGGTAATGTCGACAGTCCTTGCCGAGTCGATGTCACCGCGGGTCCACAGCCACCAGCGCAGCCACAAGTAGCTGCAGCGGTCCGGGTGAGTTTCCCGGGCGCGGCAAGGGATGCAGCAGAGTTCCCGAGGTGCACACATCGCTCGATCAGAAAAGGTTGTTCCCTGATCCGCACGGCAAGCTCCGCGCAAGTTCTCATGCCACATTGCCCGCAGTTGAGCCCTGGCAGGTCGGATTCCACAAATTCTTTTTTGGTGTTCATTAATAAGGTAGTGTTCGTTGTTTAAGCGTGGTTGCCTGAATCGCCGGATTCCGGCTCTCATTCGCCTCTGTAGAAAGTCTGATTATCCAAGGCACGGACCACACCGAAGTGTTGTTCCCACCCGATCTCTTTTTTGCCCACACACACCGTGCACGTTCCCACAGGTGGATTACCCCGGAGCATGAGTGGCCCAGTAACGTCGCTTTGATCGCCAACCATCTCAACGAGAGGGTCAATCCCTATCCCATAGAGTGCATTGACCTCACGGATTCGAACGCCCGGTGCCACTTCCTGGATCCGAGCACGGAACACTTCCCGCTCAGCCTGCGATACCCGGTCAATTTTGGTAACTACCGCAACATCAGCAAGCGAAAGCATCGGACCAACCTTCAAAGGCAAGTTCATCCCACTTGTCGCTTCCAACACCACGATCCCGAGGCCGCCATCCACGTATGGGGAACAACGCAGACAAAGCCCCGCCGTTTCCACAAGAAGAACATCCGCCTCAGCCTGTCTGGCCCACTTGATCGCGTCTCCCAGAACCATAACGTTGCAGTGATCGGGACAAAGTTCGCCAGAGTAAACCTTACGGGTTGGAATTCCAAACTCGGCCTCAATCTGCTGATCTTCCTCCGCATATTGTACGTCGATTTTCAGGAAGGCGCAGGACAAGTCCCGGGATTTCATTCGCTTGATCATGTGGCGTAATACAGCCGTTTTTCCGGTTGTCGCCGGACCCGCGCATATCACGACTTTCATAACATTCCTCCCATCG
>ENA-UOUL01001526-UOUL01001526.1-bioreactor-metagenome-genome-assembly--contig:-NODE-1526-length-31665-cov-5.405439_pt1 | contig 31665 bp, 22 predicted proteins | sample MGYA00249838_ERZ747220 | MGnify/ENA primary metagenome ERZ747220 (study PRJEB28778, sample SAMN05720191) | bioreactor metagenome | isolation source: Anaerobic biogas reactor | place: USA:Washington... | reverse complement strand
CGCTGATCGCCCGCCGGATCCAGGCCTCATCGCGGAGCAGTCCGCCGCCCCAGATAAACGCCGCGTTGTGCCACGTCTGCCAGTTACTCTTCCCCGCCGCATGCCGGGCGATGTTCTCCAGCATGGGGACCAGCAGCCCCGTGCGGACCGTCTGGTGGTCTGCCTGCGAAAGCCCCGACCAGTCGTGGATCAAATCGTAGGCGGGCCCCACCGCGTTCGCGAAGGCAGCCGCTTCGTTCAACGTCTGCTCGAACAGGTGCCCGCCAGACCGGCTCCGCTGCGGATCGTCCGAAAGGTCGGCGGCGTGGTAGGGATAGGTCGTGTATCGCTCGGCGTAACCGAGCAATACGCGCCGAGCGAATTCAGCGTACGTCGGCTGCTCGGTAATCGCGTACGCCCAGGCCGCCGTCACCATGTTCTGCAGGTTGCCGTTGTGCGTCCTGGAAAAGATAACATCGTCGTATGGTGCGCCGGTATAGATGTGCTGGCAGCTCGGGCACTGATGATGCTCCGGATCGATTGTTTTGAGCGCCGTCTGGCACTTCTCGCACTGATACCACTGATTGTGCTGTCCGCCACGCGGCGGGAAGACCAGTGGCGACCGGAGGGCACGATCGGCCTGCGCGACGAGCGCCGCTACAGTGCGTTGTTCCGCTCCTTCGCCGCGGTACGCCGCGCGCAGCCGCGCGAGCGTGCCCGGCAGGGACTGCGCCTCGTTGTACGTCGGGACGACGACGAGCACCCGCCCCGTCACCGCACGGCCTCCGCGACCGGCCGCTCGGCACGCCGCACCCGGGCGGCGCCGGCGAACCCGCCACGCGACAGAGGGAGTGAGGCGATGCGCATTGGTGCCAGGATGCTCTCCGTCGTCCTTGTCGCTGCGGCCATATGGTCCTTTGCTCTCGTGCCTGCCGGGACCAGCCTGGCGGGTGCAGCTCTGGCCCAAGACGCCCCGGTTGCTCTGATGGCCGCGCCCGGCCTGGAGGCCCCGCCGGACGGCTCCGACTTCACCGGTAACCCGGACGACCCGGTACCGGGGCGGCTGCTACAGGCGCCGCTCGGCATACCCACCTTCGTGTGGGCCGACGTTGGCGCGAGCAAGTACGAGCTCGAGATCGCCAACACCCCTGCGTTTGGCGCCAGCGTGGTGCTGCGGCGCAGCGATCTTCAGTACCCGACCTACACCCCGACCGGATTCGACGAGCGCGGCTCCGGGCTGGGCCTGGCCGAGGACGCGCAGAGCAACTTCATTGACGAGGCCGCCTTCTACTGGCACGTGCGCGCCTGGGACGACGAGCAGCGGCAGTGGGGGGAGTTCTCCCCCACCAGTACCTTCACCCGCCACTGGGGCTACGTTCCGCAGCTGATCGCGCCGGTTCATATGGGGACGGAGAGCCTGACGCCGAGCTTCGTGTGGGAGCCGGTGCCGGGAGCCTCCTTCTACCAGATTGAGGTGGACACCTCCAGCTCGTTCGGTTCGCCTTACATCAGCACTACCACTGAGGTGCCGTACTACACGCCCGCGAACTCCATCCCGAACGACGATGACGTGTTCTGGCGTGTGAGGGCGTTCCATCGGCCCAACAGCGGCAGCGTGACCGGCGGACGGGGCGGCCCCTGGAGCGCAACCTGGCAGTTCAAGCTGGCCTGGAGCGCCAAGACGGCCACCGGCGACACGCGTCCCTTGCTGCTCACTCCGCCCAACAACGCCAATCACACCAACCGGCCGCTGTTCTGCTGGCAGCCGGTGGCGGGCGCCAAGAGCTACAAGATAGATGTCGCCACCAACCCGGGCTTCGTGGCCGACTCCTATGTGGTCAAGGGCGCCAAGACCGAGGGTACCTGCTATAGCTTCAACCGAGATAGCAGCTACAAGCTGGAGCGTGGCACGACCTACTACTGGCGCGTGGTCGCTGTTGATGCCAAGGGCTACAGCGGCCAGCCGACCGATGAGGGGACCGCCAGCGCGCCCTTCCAGTTCCAGGCCTCGCCGAGCGACCCACCGGTGGTGCCGAGCCTACTCTACCCGTTCCACTACTACGCTCCGGTGGCGGCCGAGGGCTTTGAGGACCGCACCGCGACCGTGCCCACTTTCGTGTGGGACCACGTGGAAGGGGCGAGCTACTACCAGTTGCTGGTGGACGACGACCCGGCCATGAACCCGCCGCACATCTTCGAGGCGACGACCGAGAACGCCAGTTACACCTTCACCGACTCGGCGACCTACCCCCTCGCCGACGGCCAGGTCTACTACTGGAAGGTGCGTTCCGACCTCTCGCCCGAGTGGAGCGCCCTCAACACGCGTTGGGCGGTGCGTGTGGATACGACCCAGCTGCCGGTGCGCGAGGCGGTGCAGCAGCTTCAGCCGACCTACCAGGCGGAGCCCTGGACGGGAGGCTACCTCTACGGCCAGGAGAGCGTCACCTACTACCCCTCCTTCTCCTGGACGGCGGTGGCGCCTCGCGGGCAGGCACGCTACCGCATCGAGATCGCGCTCGATCCTGGCTTCGGTCAGCTGGTGGATGACGGCGAGACTGACTTCACCGAGTTCACTCCCGCCGGCCGGCCGGAGCCGGGGACGTACTACTGGCGGGTGCGGCAGATCACGCCCGCGGCCGGTCCCTGGAGCAGCGTCGGCCGCTTCATTGTGGCCCGCAACTTCCGCTATGCCGAGGAGCCAGACGGAGCGACGGACGGCGGGTGGATCGTGGCTGCTGCCGACGCGTACACACCCATGGGCGAGGACAGCGATGCGGCCTCTGCCAATCTGACAGCGCTGTACCCGGTGAACTCCTCCGCTGCCTGGTACTTCGCGCTGCCGGTGGAGCCGCTGGGCGCCCGCGTGGGGCTCTATCTCGATACCGACCACTTCGACCAGAGCGGGGCGGTGATGCCCCCAGCCGGGCGCACCGGCCCCGCAGTTCCGGACGCTCATCGGCCGGAGTACGCCCTCTACTGGGATGGGGACACGGGTGTCACGGAGTTGTGGCACTGGACCGGAACGGCATGGGAGGGTGGAGGGCCCCTGTCCGGTATCCTGGGCTCTGCCTATCATGACGGTACCATGCTGGTTATGAAGGTCCCGGTGACGGCGATCAACCGGCCGGCGAGCCTCGGTCTCTTGGCCTTCACCTTCGACGCGGCGAACACCGTGCTTGACCTGCTGCCGAACCAGCCGGGCCAAGCCGGAGTGGCTGCTTTCCTAACGGAGAGCACCACACCCACGCCGCTGTTCCCAGCCAACGCTCCCGACGACCCGGCGCTGGCAACGGTGGAGCGCAACACGCCGACACTGATCTGGCGTCATCATGATGCGCTCGTGCCGCAAGGCGTGATGTCCGCGCTCGTCTTCGAGACCTTCCAAGACGATACCTTCTCGGTGTTGTACGAGTCCGAGAACGGCAAGGCCCCCACCTTCAACAAGACGAGTATGCAGTACTTCTTCGACTCCAACTACCACTGGGCGCCCCAGGTGCACTACAGCGATAACTCCAGCTACAACTGGCGCATCCAGCGCTCGGGATGGAGCGCTTCGGCGCCCAACAACTTCGCGAAGGCGGGCTACATCCCGACCGGGCTCCAGGTGCAGCCGACCGTGCCCGGGCCCGACCCGGGAGTGACCTACACCGACCGCACCCCCAGCTTCTCCTGGACGCCGGTGCAGTCGGCGGTGCGGTACCGCTGGGAGTTGTACGAGGGTAGCGTGCGGCGGGCCGACAAGGAGGTGATGGCGCCGTACTACACCCCCAGTGAGGCCCTCAAGGACGGCACCTTCACCTGGAAGGTGTGGGCCATTGACGCCAGGGGACGGCTTTCGCAGGAGGCGGCCCAAGGCAGCTTCAGCAAAGTCTCGCCCCTCGTGGGAGACCTGCAGCTGGACTTCGGCCCGGACGGCCTGCAGGTGTCCTGGCAGCCGGTGCTCCAGGCCGCCTACTACAAGGTGCTGATCGCCTCGGACGACCAGTTCTCGCGCAACTTGCAGACGTACACTACTCACAACAGCGTGTTCACCCCGGAAGCGGTGCCCAAGGCGGCCCGGAGCGGTTCCTTCTACGTGCGCGTGCTCACCTGCGACAACAACGGTCAAGAGGGGCCGTACGTGGAGGTGTTCTACGACCCTCCGCGGGTGCTGCTGCCGGCCATCTTCAGCGAGGACTAGCGCGCCGGCTCACCGATCCCGCCCAGAACGCAACGACCCCCGGACATGCGTCCGGGGGTCGTTAGCTGTAATGCCTCGGTCCTAGTCTAGAAGAAAACCTTGGCGGTCTCGAGCAGGCTCATGTCCACGGTGCGGTTGACGCGAAGGGCGTCTTCCAGGCGGACGTCCACGATCTGCGAGCACTTGAAGGCGGGCATGTAGCCGAACTTGCCCTCCTTCACCATGTCGGCCGCCCGCACGCCCAGGCGCAGACCGAGCACGCGGTCGAAGGCGGAGGGGGTGCCGCCGCGCTGCAGGTGGCCCAACTGGACGGCGCGGACTTCGTAGCCGGTGGCCGCTTCCAGTTGCTCGGCCAGGGTCTGCCCCACGGCCCGCTTGGCCAGGATGACGTGTCCGAAGGAATCGCGCTCCTCGACCTCCTTCATGCCCTCAATCTCAGCGCCTTCAGCCACCACGATGACGGAGAAGCACTTGCCGATCTCGTAGCGGTGCTTGAGGTTGTCGACGATCTCCTGCAGGTTGACCGGCTGCTCGGGGATGGCGATGTAGTCGGCGCCGCCGGCCATGCCACCGTAGACGGCCACCCAACCGGCGTGCCGGCCCATCACCTCGACCACGAGGACGCGGTGGTGCGAGCAGGCAGTGGTGTGCAGCCGGTCAATGGCGTCGGTCACGATGCCGATACTGGTGTCGAAGCCGATGCAGAACTCGGTCTCGCCGACGTCATTGTCCATGGTCTTGGGAACGCCCACGCAGGGAATGCCGTGCTCGGCGTGGAGCCGCATGGCCACGCTCATGGTGTCGTCGCCGCCGATAGCCACGATGGCGTCGAGCCCCAGCTTGGACACGTTCTCCAGTGCCTTCTTGAGGTCGGCTTCCTTCTTGAAGGGGTTGGTGCGCGAGGAGCCGAGGATGGTGCCTCCGACGTGGAGGATGCCAGAGACGCGCTCGTGGTCAAGTTCGACCACATCCGCGTCCACGAGGCCGCGCCAGCCGTCGAGAATTCCGGTGACGCTGAAGCCGTGCTGGAAGCTGCGACGAGCGACGCCGCGGATGGCGGGATTGAGGCCGGGGACATCGCCTCCACCGGTGAGAACGCCTACGTTCATCTATCCACCTCCTGGGTGTTTGTCAGTGCGGCCGATATCACTCTACGGCGGCGAAGTCGGGCCCGGCAAACTCACCGGCCGGTACAGCCTGCGCCTTGCCCGAGGAGCCAAAGAGCCGGATCTTCTCGCGCACCCGGGCGCGCACCTCGTCTCGGGCGGGGCCTAGGAGCTTGCGCATGTCGTGCTCCTGCGGTCGGGCGGCCGAGGCAGTGCGCAGCGCTTCGCAGAAGCCGGCGGTCAGGTAGGTGCCCACGTTCACCTTGGCTATGCCCCCGGCGATGGCCTGCCGGATGCTCTCCTCCGTCACGCCGGAGGAGCCGTGAAGAACGAGGGGCACGGAGACGGCGGCGGCGCAAGCGCGGATGCGCTCCTGGTCTAGTTCCGCTTCTTGGGATTGCATGGCGTGTACCGAGCCCACGGCGATGGCCAGGGTGTCGCAACCGGTGAGTTCCAGGAAGCGGCCGGCCATGTCCGGGTCGGTCATGTGGCTGGAGACCTGCTTAGCGGTGACCTGGTCGCGGCTCTGGAGGACCTGTCCCAGTTCCGCCTCCACGGGAATGCCGCAGGCGTGGGCGGCGCGGGCGATGAGAGTAGTGGTGGCGACGTTCTCCTCCCAGGGCTTGGCGCTACCATCGAACATGAGCGAGGTGAAGCCGGCCTGGAGGGCGCGCACGTTGGTCTCGAATCCGCTTCCGTGGTCGAGGTGCAGCACCACGGGGACGGAGGCTTCGCCGGCACCGGCTCGAACGACCTCGGCCAGGTAGGTGAGCCCACCGTAGCGGATAGCGCCCTCGGATATCTGGACGATGACCGGCGACTGCTCGTCCTCGGCTGCCTCGATGATCGCCTGAATCATCTCCAGGTTGTTGGCGTTGAAGGCACCCACGGCGTAGCCGTCCTGCCGGGCGCGCTGTAGCAGTGCTTTGCTGGTTACAAGAGCCATGCTTGACCCCCTCGCGGCGTGCAAAAGGGGCCCCCAACCCCGTCTTTGGGCCCCGCTGCTCCTAGATTAGCAGCGGGGCCCATGGCAGTCAACTGACGTCGGGCGGTCGCTCGCCCGCGGGCCCTAGTCGCCGCGCAACGCGCTGCGGAGACTGGCCACGCTCACCGGCTGGCCGGAGAGCAGAGTCTGCGTGCGGAAGAGACGGGCTGCCAAGCGGATGCTGCCGTACGCGGTGAGCAGGAGCAGGGCAACGGACAGCGCCACCTGCCAGGCGGGCGGCGCGACTCGAACCACGCGGGCGAGCATGGTGACGGGTGCGGTGAAGGGCACCAGGCTCATGATGACTGCGGGAAGGCCGTTGGGCTGGTTCACGATGCTGTTGATGAACCAAAGTGGGATGAACAGGGGCGCGTAGATGATGATGGTAGCCTGGCTGGCATCGCGCAGGCTGGGAGCGAGGGCGCCCAGCCCGGCCACAAGCGAGGCGTACAGCACGTAGCCCAGGGCGAAGAAGAGCAGCCCCAGGAGGAGCTTGTCGAGACCGAGGGAGTAGCCCTCCGGGATGTTCAGGCCGCGGCCTCCGACTGCCAGCGCGAGGCCGGCCGTGCCTAGCCAGGCGACCACCTGCAGGATACCGGCCGCCCCCAGCCCGATGGTCTTGCCGGCCAGTATCTCCGTCGGCGCCACGCTGGAGAGCATCACCTCCAACATGCGGCTGTCCTTCTCATCGCTCAGGCTCTGGAGCAGCCAGCCGGTGGCAAAGGTTAGTGACATGAAGAGCAGCATCAGGAGGGCGTAGGGCAGCCAGTACGAGACCGCTTCCGTGGAGGCCTCGGTCTGCTCACCCTGGACGGCGACCTCCTCCAGTCGGAACGGCTCCCACAACAGCGAGGCCAACTCCTCGCTGCCGGCCACGTTGGCCATAAGCACGTAGCGGAAGGCGGTGACTTGGTTCTGCGCGCCTATGGGGTTGAAGTCGCGCGAGTAGGAGATGACGGTCCCGCTGTCCAGGTAGTCGGAAGGCACCACGTAGAAGTCGGTGATCTCTCCGGCGGCAACGGCGCGGCGTGCGTCGTCCACGCTGGGATAGGACACGAACGCGGGCGCGAGTGCCTCGGGCACCCGGCTGACAACGCCGGCCTCATCGACGTAGCCCTGAGCCTGATCGGGGGCGGAGGGCAGAAGCAGGGCCATCATGTCCTCTTCCGTGGGCGCGCTCACGTTCAGAATGGCGACCATCACCATGGCGAGCAGAGGGAGCCCAAACACCATGAGGAGGAAGGACTTCCGCCGGACCAGGGTGACGAACTCGTGTCGCGCGATGGTCAGCATATTCCTCATCGCGACCCTCCCTGGACCGCCTGACGGATCTCCTGCCACGACAGTCGCTGGCCGAAACGCAGCATGCCCGCCTGGAATACCCGCGCCGCCAGGAGGATTGAGCCCACCGCCGAGGCCACCAGGATCACGAAGCTGGCGACCAGCTGCCAGATGGGAATCGATGTGAAGGCCCAGCGCATGCTGACGGTAAGCGGTGCTGTGAGCGGGAACAGCGTCATGATGGTGGAGGCGAGGCCGTTCGGGTTCGTGAGGATGACGAAGGACAGGATGGCGGGCAGCATCGAGGGCAGCGTGACGAAGGTGGCCAGCTGCTGCGCCTCGCGCAGCTCGGTGGTGGCGGCCCCGGCGGCCGCGAGCAAGCCGGCGGTGATCATGTAGGCGGGCAGGAACATGGCCAGGACGAGGATCAGGAAGGACCAGTTCATCTGGAAGTGGCTCAGCTCGGGTATGTTCATCTTGGCTACGATAAGGGCCACTGCCGCCGCGACGCCCCAAGCCGCCATCTGCGTCATGCCGACGGCGAAAAGGGCGAGGATCTTGCCTCCCATCAGCTCATTGGGGGAAATGGAGGTGACCAGTATCTCCATGGTGCGAGACTCTTTCTCGTCCACCACCGCTCGAACGGCGTCGGAGGCGCTGCCGATGACGGTGATGAAGAAGAGCATGGCCGCGACGAAGGGGATGACCACATTGGGCCAGGTGCTCTCGCTGAACTCCCGGGTGCCGTCGAGCGAGCGAGCGACGAGGTCCATCTCATCGGACGCGCGCGCTCGGAGGTCTTCTGGGAGACCGGCGGCGAGATTCCAGCGCATGTAGCGGCGAAAGCCATCTTGTGCCCCACGCTGGAGGTCTCCGGCGGAGTAGGCCGTCACTTTCCTCGTGGTGGCGTAGTCCGGCGCCAGCACGAAGGCGGCGTCGACGGTCCCGTCGTTCACAGCGGCAATGGCCGCCTCTTCGTCGGGGTAGGCGACGAACTGGACGTCGTTGGGGTTGGGTAGGTTCTCGGCGCTGGATAGGGCTCCGGCCTGGTCCACTACGGCGATGGGCTTGGTTACGGTCTCTGCCGAGGCGCCGAGGAAGCCGGCGATGGCGACGCCGACGATGATGATGAGCGGAACCAAGAGCGCCGACAGCAAGTAGCCGCGCCGCTTTACCCGCCGAAGGTACTCGGACTTGAGGACTACCCAGACCAAGCGCAGTCTCATGTGATAGCCTCCTGCGCGGCCGCGTGCAGGTCGGGTACTTCCCCGCTGGCGTCGGTGACCACGGAGATGAAGATGTCGTCGAGGGAAGGAGTGGCGACCTCGAAGCCCAGGACCTTAAGGTCCGGCCGGCCACAGAGGGACGCCAGGACGGCCTGAGGCGACGTGTGCTCATCGAGGGTCAGCCGCTGAGCGCCGTTCTCCGGGTGCATGGCCAGCACGCCGGGCACCGGGCCCAGTTCTCCCTCCACCTGCACCCGGATGGCGTTGCCGGCGAAGGATGACTGTATGTCGGCTAACCGGCCATAGAGCACGCCCTCGCCCCGGTTGACGAGGAGAATGCGGTCGCACAGGGCCTCCACCTGGTTCATCTGGTGGGTCGACATAATGATTGCTTTCCCGGACGCCCGCTGCTCCTCCATCAGGTCCTTCACGCGCCGGACGTTGACCGGGTCCAGCCCCTGGAACGGTTCGTCGTAGATGAGCAGCTCGGGCTCGTGGGCGACGGTGGCGATGATCTGGGCCTTCTGTTGCATGCCGCGGCTCAGGTCCTTGACCTTCTTGTTGGCGCTCTCCGCGAGGTCAAGCTGCTCGAGGTAGTGGCGCACGCTCTTCTCGGCGGCCGCCTTCTCCACGCCCTTGAGTTGGGCGAGGTAGACCAGGCACTCCAGTAGAGGCAGTTCGCGATAGAGCCCACGTTCCTCGGGCAGGTAGCCGATGCGCGCCTTCTTGTCCTCGTTCATGGGGCCGCCCATCATGATGATGGTGCCCGAGTCGGGGCGGAAGATGTTGAGCATCATGCGGATCGTGGTGGTCTTACCAGCGCCGTTCGGGCCGAGCAGGCCGAAGATCTCTCCCTGGTCTACCTCAAGGGAGACGTCTCTGACGGCCTGCATCTGCCCGAAGCGTTTACTGACGTGCTGAACCTCTACCAGAGCCATTGCGAGTTACCTCCGCGCGCGATGATGGCGGTGACCTCCGGCTGGGGGACCCACCCATTCTATCACTTCTGGGCGAGGCGGGGTACCGGCTACTCGAGGCCGTTCAGATCCTTGCGGTTCTGGATGGCCGCGCGGGAGTTCTGGCCGCGCCGACCACTGGTACAGGGGCTGGTAAGGTGGGGCGCCTGCGGACTACACCTAACCCCCCATCCCCCTTCCCTGCGAAGGAAGGGGGGCCGGGATGGCCTTCCACCTGCGATGGGGCACTTTCCGGTTCCCCCTGCCCGCGTGGTGAAGGGTGGCCAGCCAGGCGAGTGAAGCGCCTGGCGAGCAGGAGGTTTGGTCAGTCGCCCGAAGCCAGGTACGGCCAGCTTGCGCTGAAGCTGCCGGAGCGGATGGACCTTCTTCCTCCGGCTAAGGGCGACCACTGGTGCCGCCGCCTCAGGCCCGGGTCAGCTGGTCGGCTCGAACACGTACTCGGCGGCGCCGCCACCCAGGACCACGGTCGGTCGTCCATCTTCGGCCAGCAGTAGCTCCAGCTCGAGGGCAAGGCCGCTGCTGATGGACCAGTAGGCGTCCACCTCCCCGTCGTCGCCCACGTGCGGAACCAGCTCGACCACGAACTCGCCGGCGTCGGCCAACAGGCTCTCTCCCTCGAGCGCCAAGGTGAGGGAGCCAAGTGCCGGATTGGTGTAGGTGCCCAGGAAGGGCGTAACCACCGCCACGTCCACGCTATCCAGCAGGTTGGCGCGGAGCTCGACCAGAGCCTTCTCCGTCTGCTCGACGCTGAAGCGGACGAGTGCGTCATGCTCCTTGGGCTGATCAAAAAGCAACTCCAGGAGCCGCACGCGCAAAGCGTCGTTCAGGAGGGAACCGTACTGGTTGCTGAGAACGGTGATCCCGGTGTTGATATCCGGCAGGAAGGCGAGGGCGGAACTGAAGCCCAGGGTCGATCCGTCGTGGTGAATCACCGTGAGGCCCTTGTACTCGTCGATGATCCAGCCCAACCCGTAGCTGGCCTCGGCACTGATGGGCACCTGTGGTTCCCAGGTCACGGCGAGGTTCACCGCCGAGACTACGCGCGTGCCGTCGGGAGCCACACCCTGATCCAGTTCGGTGGTCAGGTAGCGTCCCATGTCGAGCACGGTGGACCAGGGACTGGCGGCGGAGCCCTTCCGGTGGAGCGCCATATCAGGCAGCAGCCAATGAAGGACAAGAGCGGAGATGGTGGAAAACTGCCAACTTGGTGCGACAGGAGGCCTGCGGACTAGCTGGAGCGCGGCCGCTCTTACCCCGGCGGCACGAAGGGCTTGATGTCCAGCACGGGGGTGCCGTCCAGGGCATCGAGGTCGGTCACGTGCAGGATATTGCCCTCCCGACGTAGGAGGAGGGGGAAGCTTACGCCGAGGTGGTTGGGGCGGCGGGGGGAGCAGATAGTGAAGACACCGCGGCGGGGACGGGTCTGGTCCCCACGCGGGTGCTGCTTGAGCTCGTAGCCTTCGGCGCGGTCGAAGTGGAAGACGACGGTCAGGCGCTGCCCGGGCTCGAGCCCATCCAGTCCCGGGGCGAACTCCTGGTCGACTACCAGGCGGGAGCGAGTGGCGCGGATGGCTTCGGGCGGAGCCGACTCCCGCCACTCGTTCTCCACGTGTCCTATGGGATGGCAGAGCACCGCTGTGTCGGTCACGGGACTAGGTGTTGAGGACCGGAGCAGGGCGCTGTTCCTTGGGCAAGCGGGCCAGGACGCTCTCGGCCACGGGCAGGAACCACTCGGCCCGGTACTCCTCTAGGCGTCCGGTGTCGGCAAGGGTGGCCAACTCCGGCTCAACGGGCAGCTGTCCCAGAAGCTCGGTATCCAGAGCGGCGGCCAGTTCAGGGGAGTGGCTGGGGCCGAAGAGCTCGATGCGCTCCTTGGAGCCGGGGCACTGCACGTAGGACAGGTTCTCCACCACGCCGACGATGGGCACCTGGAGTTGGCGGGCCATGGAAGCAGCCTTGCGCACCACCATGGCGGCCAGGGCTTGGGGAGAGGTGACGAGCAGGATGCCGTTGAGGGGCATCGTCTGCAGGACGGTGAGGGAGGCGTCGGAGGTGCCGGGAGGTAGGTCTACCAGGAGGTAGTCCAGCTCGCCCCAGGCGACGTCCTGCCAGAACTGGCGGATGGCCCCGGAGATGAGGGGGCCGCGCCAGACGACGGCGTCGTCCTCGTTGCGGAGTAGCAGGTTGATGCTCATGACGCGGATGCCGGTGGACGTCTGAGGCGGCAGCAGCCCCAAGCCACCCATCTGGGCGCGCGCCGGGCTGGGGAAGAGCAGCCGCGGAATGCTGGGCCCGGTGATGTCGGCGTCGAGGATGCCCACGGTGTGACCCATCCGCCGCAAGGCGACGGCGAGCAGAGCCGTCACGCTGGACTTGCCCACGCCCCCCTTGCCGCTCATGACGGCGAGGGTGTGGTGCACGGTGTTGGCCGGCCGGGGCCGTTCTTCGCTGTCACGATTGAGGAGGCGCTGTCTCTCGGCGGCGCTCATCTCGCCCACGGTGACTTCCACGTTGCTGACTCCGGCAAGGGCGAGGACGGCCTCGCTGGCCTGGCGGGACAGCTGGCCACGCAGTGGGCAGGCGGCGCTGGTGAGGGCGAGGGTGAAGCGGACGTTGCCGCCGCTGATGTGCAGGTCGCGGATCATACCCAGGGTGACGAGGTCTTCGCCTAGTTCAGGGTCCTGAACGGCGGAGAGGGCCTGGAGGATCTCTTTCTCGGTAGGCATTGCGGCTCCTTCGGTTTGAGGCGGGCGGCTCGTCAGCGGCGCGCCCGGAGGGATTCGATCTCGCGGCGGGCGACCCAACCCACGAGCCACTCCTCGCGGAGTTTCCAGTCGGATAGGCAGTCTTCCAGGAGGCGGCGGAACTGGGGGCCGTGGTTGAGGACACGGAGGTGGAGGAGCTCGTGGCAAATGAGGTATTCGCGCAGCAACTTGGGCATGTGCAGGATGCGGTCGCTGAAGGTGACGTTGCCCAAGGAGGTGCAGGAGCCCCAGCGGCTGGCCATGGTGCGGACCTGGATGCGCTTGGGGGCGACGCCGAGCCGATCGGCCCAGGCCAAGGCCTCGGCCTGCAACTCGGCCCGGGTGAGAGGGCGAGCGGGATCGAGTTCGGGCGGGACGAGTTTGGCGGCCTGGGTGAGGTGCTGCATGACGGCCTCACGAACGCGCGGGTCCCGGCTGCTGGCCCAGCGGGGAAGGCGCACCTCGACGCCGGCCGGCCCGAGGCGGACGGCCAGGCTCTTGCGGTCCATCTTCTTGTAGCGGATCACGTGAGGGGCGCCGGATGGGCGGTGGCGCTGTTGGGGGCCGGGAGCATGCGGTAGGAAGCCTTTCCTGGATCGGGTGACGAATAGGACAGAGTGTGTATAGCACCGATGGACGGCGCTGTCGAATTGGGGGGAGCGGCGGCGGGGCGAGTTGCGACGAGGGGGAGGGGGACCTATAATGGCGACAAGTTCGGGGCGTAGCGCAGCCAGGTAGCGCACTTGAATGGGGTTCAAGTGGTCGGAGGTTCGAATCCTCTCGCCCCGACCTTCTCTCTCCCAGGAGCAGTACCCTGGGGCGGGACACCTACTAGGGATAGTGCCCGGCGGTGACGCTAAGCTGATTAGGCTTGGCGTCGCTTCGTTTCACGGTTGTTGTACAGTTGTTGTCACCCGAAAAGCACTGAGCCCGCCGGGTCCGCTCCCGACGGGCTCAGATGTTACCATCCACTCGTCAGTCAGCTCGCCCTGGCTAGCCGTGCCTCGGGCTGTTACAGCAGCGCCGGGGCTATGTGTTTTGACTGCCATGACTGTAGCTCGTACAGTCTCGCGAGGCAACTGTGACAACAGGCGGGCAGAAGCAGAGCGTGGCAGGCCGCCCGCGGTTGCCGGAGGTTAAGGCTGTGAGTGTCGACGAACGTGTGCTAGGCAGGCTGGAGGAGTTGCGCCAGATGGCAGGCCATCTGGCGAGAACCACGCACCGGGAGAGTAGCTGGGGAGATTGTGTTGATGTTGAGCTATACCAAGAGTGGGGCACATCCTGCCTGAGCCTCCTGCAACGGGTGTTCGGTGATGACAGCCCCCACTACGACAGCTTCCGTCGCATCTACGGCAACAACCGTGCGGGCGTCGGCTGGGGCTTCAGCCAGCTGAGGGGAGTCCTCGCGGCAGCGATTGCGGACTACAGCGGCGGCTACCTAAGGAGCTTGACGTCCCTTGTCACTGCTGAGCTGTTTGCCGACTTCCTAGAGATGGCTGAGTACCTGCTCTCCGAAGGCTACAAGGACGCCGCCGCGGTATTGATTGGCGGTGTCCTGGAGGAGCACCTGCGGAAGCTAAGTACCGCAAACGGCATCCCTCTTACGGTCGCCGACCAGAACGGGAAGCAGCAACCGAAGAAGGCCGAGAGCCTGAACAGCGAGCTCGCCGGACAGGCAGTGTACTCGAAGCTTGACCAGAAGTCGGTGACCTCCTGGCTCGACCTCCGGAACAAGGCAGCACATGGTAAGTTCAGCGAATACGAGCTCAGGCAGGTACAACTTATGTCGCAAGGGGTTGCTGACTTCGCGAGTCGGAACCCCGCCTAGGCCCACCTCTACGAGGAAGGCACTCGGCTCGGTTGAGTCCCTACCCTCTGTGCATAGCAGTTGGCTCTCTTCTTCTCGGAAGGGCAGTGTTCACTAGTCACAGCGTGGCAGGCTGCCCGTCCGCGTACGGCCAGTCATCTCGCTCTTGCCTAGCGCTGCGCTGCCATCGGCACGGGGCCACCATCCAGGTGGTCGGCACGCTGCCAGCACGCCTTAGCCCTCTCGGTGAGACCCATGTCAGCGTAGACCCCAGACAGCCCTCTCCAGGCGTGCCCATCGTCGGGGTGCTCACCGGTGATTCGGAGCAGAATGCCCAGGGCCTCCTCCAGTCGGCCGCGAGCGCGGCAGATGGCGGCCATGCCTACCCAAGAGGCGGGGTTGTCACGAAGGCCTAGAGCGCGACGGTAGGTCGTCTCGGCCAGACTCAGCTGGCCCATGTCTCGATAGGTAGCCCCGAGAGCGTTGAGGGGATAGATGCTCGGGTCGAGTCCGAACGCCGTCTCAAACGCAGCTATGGCCGTCGCATAGTCGAGTCGGATTCTAGCGGATCGCCCAGCCTCGAAGGCTTCCTCGTACGTTCCTAACGCCCGGACGTCTCTCTGCCCTGTTCGAGCCTTGAGAAGACTCTTGAGCTCGTTCAGGCGCCTGGTGGCCACTTTCCGAGCCACCGTGCCCTCAGCACACAGGGCCAGCGCTTTGTTGGAGGCGTCCCTGGCCTCCTCGTACCTTCCAGCGTCCATGTAAGCCTGGCCTAGGCGGTTGTATGCGCCGCAGTTGCGCTCGTCAAGCCCCACAATCGCGGTGTTCACGCGTATGGCCTCTTCGCAGCACTCGCCACTCCGGGCAAGCGCCTTGGCGCGCGCCTCGAGCTCCCCCAACAATGGCATCGCTCTTCTCCTCCACCAGCTCCGGCGCTGATGCACTCTTTGTGCTAGTGCCGTGTCCCGCGCAACGGTGTCTGCAGTCCTGGCCTCTCGGATAGACGTCGTCTGTCCTCCTACAGCCTTTCCCACGCCTCCAGGACCAACCTCCTCGTCCGGTACTCCCCGAACTGGCGCAGTTCCTTGTCCTTGAGCACCCGGAAGGTCTCCCCGGGGAAGGCGTGGCCATACACGTCCTGGGGGTCGAGGAGACAGCGCAGGTCGGCCCCGTCCAAGCTGTAGAGCATGGCCTAGCATAGGCCATCTCCGGGCGCAGAACAGCCCGTCGGCCCTCGTCCCTCACGTAGCGAAGCAACGGGATTCCCTCGGACGCCATGTCCATGACCAGGCAACACAGTGCCCGGGGCAGCCACGCTCTGGCGTCACCAGCTCGTCCTAGGCTGCCTGTCACTACCTCTGCGGCTCCGCCGCCCGCCACCGCGGGTCGTTGATGGCCGCGGTCAATTCCTCCCCGAACTGCAGCCGTCCCCGGACCGCCGCCGCGGTGAGTTCCGCCACGTAGGCGTTGATGTCCTTGACTTCAGCCGGCCCCCACTGTGGGTAGTCACGAAGCAGAGAGAGCGCCTTGCCATACCTACCATCGGGCGCTTCCCGTGTCAGCTGGGCCTGCAGGATTCCCTTCAGGTCGCCGCTGCCATGACAGCGAAGGTTGCGGCCCAGCTCTCGCGTGAGCCGGAGGCGGGCGGCTGCCAACTGCCGCCGCGTGCCGGCAGATACTCGTGCCTGGGCCTCCCGCTCCATCGCTTCCACCCTGGCCCGGGAGGCGGCTCGCGCGGACTCCTCCGCCTTCCGTCGCGCCTCGGTGGTGACGGCCGCCCCTTCCCAGGAACCGACGAGGGTGAACAATCGGCCGGCGTCGGTCACGGGCGCACTGCTCCCATCTTCATTGACCCAGCGGACCTGGCTGGACCGGTACGGGCCGCTGCGCCACTCGGCGACCACCAGCGGCGTCGCACTGAGCCCGGGCAGCTTGTCAGCTATGTCCTGTACTAGGGGGCCGCCGAGGGCAAGTGGCGCGAGGTCGGTGTCATCCTCGAGGGCCTCGCGGCTGACGGCGGCTGTGGTCTTCTTGCCCAGGCCCAGAACGTGCCAGGCCGCGCCCTTCTTCTCCTGCCTGATTCGGACAGGCGAGCCGTCGAACCGTAACGCCTCGAGTGCGGCCATGAGCGTTTCTCGAGTCACGGGAGGTGCGCTCACCGGCAGCGGCATGGCGTCAGCTGCCTCGTATGTGGCCTCTGCCGTAACGTCTGCCTTGGCCTCGGAGGCAGCCGCATCGAGCACGCTCAGGACGGCCTCGACGCTCGCCAGCCTTAGGCCACCACGCAGGATGTCGGCTGCCTTGGAGAGCACGGGCTGCATGGGGCCAACGAAGTGCGTGAAGAGACCGCAGCGGTCGCGCAACGCCTTGTACACCTTCATATCGACGCTGTCGGCCAGGAAGAGATTGCGAATCGGGAGCAGCGCCTGGCTCTGGCCGATGCGGTCGATGCGACCGATGCGCTGTTCCACTTTGCTCGGGTTCCAGGGCAGGTCGTAGTTGATGAGAGCGCTGGCCGCCTGGAGGTTCAGGCCCTCACTGGCCGCGTCAGTGCAGACCAGCACCTTGAGTTGGCCGGCGTTGAGCAGCTCGGTGATGTCTGCCTTGGTGACCTTGTGCCACTCGCCGTCCTTCCACACCTCCCCGCCGTCGCCGCTGTAGCAGCCGAGGGTGGACCCGTAGCTCGGGCGCAACTGGTTCCGCAGGTACCGCATGGTGTCGGCGTATTCGGTGAAGACCAGCACGGCCCGGCCGTCGGCGGTGACTCGCCTCAGCACATCCCAGAAATGGGCGAACTTGCTGTCGGTCGCGCCCAGAGACGCCAGATTACTAAGAAGGCTGTGGATGTCCTGGCGCTCCTGCTGCGCGGCGCGGGCCTCGTGGGGCAGAGCGTAGTCCACATTGTCCTCGAAGCCGGCGTCACTCAGGTCGCGGGTGTCGACCTGCTCTTCTGGAACCGCGAACAAGGGCGCGACGGCTCGCTGGCTGATGACCGCTTCCACCGCCTCCAGCCGGCGCTCCAGGCTCCGCCGGAAGGCGTAGGGCGAGGAGGCGGCCCGGCGCCGGTAGATGGTCATCACGAATCCCTTGCCCTTCTTCTGCTGCTCGAGCTCAGCGAAGCGCCGCTCGATGTAGTCCTTGATGGCGTCGTAGCAGTCCCGTTCGAGCGGGTCCCGGTACTCGAACACCTCGTCCGCCACGTTGCGCTGGGGCGGCTGGTAGGGGGAGAGGCCCATGCTATGGTACAGCTCCAGGGTCCGGCGGGTGTTGCGGTGCATCCGCCGCCCGAGGGGAGCGCCGCGCCGCAGCCACTTCGCCACCTCGGCTCGATTGCCGCCTGGGCAGGCGGCCAGGCGCCCCGCGAGCGCGGCCGCGCTCGTGGCGGGCCAGGGAAGCGGCGGCGGGATGAACTCATTGTCAGCAGCTACCAGTGTGGCCAGGTGCTGGGCCTGGGCCATACCGGACGACGCCTTCTGCAGGGCGTGAGCGGCGTCGTAGTAGCGGCGAATGTCGTCGAACTCCACCATCCAGGCGCCGCCGATGCCGAGCACGCTGAGAAGGTCCCACGGCTCCCAGGGCTGCGTCTGCATGGGCGTGGCACTGAGCAGCAGGATACCGCGAGCCCGCCGGCGAAATTGGAGCTCTCGTAGCAGGTCCAGGAGCAGGTTGCCGGAGTTGAACTCCTTCTCCTCCGGCGACCGGCGCCGGGCAGCATGCGCCTCGTCCATCAGGACTAGGTCCCACACGGGAGCCCCGAGGACCAGCGCGCGGTTCATGGCAAGGCGGGCCCACTCGCGGCTCACCAGGAGCACGTCGTTCTTGGCCAGGGCGTCGGCCGCCGCCACCGGCTTACGGGTACCGTCAGGTTGCGACAGGTAACCGTCCTCCCAGCGGGGCACCTCCAGTCCGCCTTTCTCCCGCAGCTCATCCTGCCACTGCCGCAGCAGACCGGCCGGCACCAGCAGCAGGGCGCGCTTCACGCCTCGCCCCGCCAGCAGGCGCCTCAGCACGGCAATGGCTTCCACCGTCTTGCCCATGCCCACCTCGTCGCAGAGGAGGCGACCGGCGGGGAAGGCCTTGGCCACGTCCTCCACGACGCGGCGCTGGTGGGGCCAGAGGTCCACCAGCATGGTGGCGTCCAGGGCCAAGTCGCCATCGTCCAGGTAGGGCGCGGCGGCGAGGTAGCGCCAGAGCATGGCCGCTCGGAGCACTTCGACATCAGGGCGGGGCTCGGCCACCGGCGGCTGCTCGGGCGCGTACTGGATGAGCTTGGCGGCCACGGCGTCCGGCAGGGGCACCGTCTTGACGTAGGCGTCCTCGTCGTTCCACAGGCGCTCGAACCGGTCCCGGTAGTAGCGGACGAACTCGGCATCCTGCCAGCCCACCGCCACCTGCAGCTCTTCGTAGTTCTGGGTGAGCGCCTGCCCGGTCTCGTTGTCGCTCCCTGAGAAGGCGAGTGTATCGCCGGCCCGGTCATGGATGAGGCCGAACTTGGCGTGCAGGATGCCCTCGGTGTGGCGCATGACGCCCACGCGCACCTCGAGCAGGCCGGCCCGTGCCAGCCAGCCGAGCATCTGCAGCCGCCGCTTTTCCAGCGCCGTCTTCGGGTCGCGGAACTGGCGCAGGAGCCGCTTGATGAGGGCGCTCTCGTCGCCGGTGGCGAGCAGCGCCTCCACGTCCTCGCGGTCCAGTTGCTCGTTGACCAGGAGGCGCACCGCCGGCCTGGGGGCGTCGTCACCGAGGGCGTGCAGATTGGCGATGAGGGGCCCGAACCCGCGCGCCGCCACCGCCAGCACCTGGCTGGAGAAGTAGGCGCAGCAGCGGTCATAGCGGAGGGCGCAGGAGAGCGCCGGTATGTAGAGGTCGTCCAGTAGCCGGGCGTCCGGCCCGCTCAGGAAGCGCGGCCAGGGGCGCGTGCGCAGCGAGGCGTTGTTGTCGGCGTCTGTCACTCCTTTCCCTCCTCATCCTCCTCGAACTCGTCTTCCTCGACGACCTCCAGCTGCTTGAGCCGTGGCTGAAGCGGCTTGGGCGCCACCCACGCGGAGGCCTCCAGGCCGAACAGGGGCTTGAGCAGGGCGTGCCAGGCGCGGAACTCGGGGAAGTCGTCGGCGGCGGTGCGCTGGCGACCCTTCCCGGGGAAGCGAACGGCGGCGGGGGCGGCCTCTACCAGGGCGGCCATGAGCTTGGCCACCGGGCTCTCCCGCGTCCAGCGCTGCTGCAGAGCCAACTGCCGGGCGCTGCCGATGCCGGCATCGCCGCCGCCGGCGTCGGCGTGGCGCAGAGCCAGGGCGTGACAGGCGTCAATGGCGCTGGCGAAGGCGACGTCGCTGGGGTGCACCTTGCGCTTGGTCTGCACGCGGCGCTTCCTGCCGCCGCCAGTGGGCAGCTCCAGCTGCTGGCTGTGGTCCCGGATGGGTTGGTCGCGACGGCGCTCCTTGGCCGGCAGCATGGTGATGTTCTCGCCCGTCTTGCTCACCAGGCCGGCGGCCACCAGCGTGGTCACGTCCATGCCCACCGAGCGGCCGAGCAGCATGGCCTCGTTGAAGCGGAACTGGGCCGCGCCCAGTACGTCCCAGCAGAGGTGGATGAACTTGCTTTCATGGTCCACGCCGTCGAGACCACGGGGCGCCGACTGCTCCGCCCGCCACTCGGCCACGGCGTCGGCGGCGGCCTGGATGGCTTCCTCCACGCCCACTGGCTCACCGGTGTCGGTGCGGACCTGGGCGTACCGGCTGAACACCTCCATGGCGGGGCCGAAGGCGCCCACCAGCTGGTCCACCGGGTTGAGGCCCTGCTCCTTGAGCTGGGCCGCCTTGGCCCGGGCGGCGAGGCGGATGTCGGAGAGCATGACCTGGTCCAGGGTGCCGCGGCCGGCGCTGGGGTCGCGCTTGCGCGCCACCAGGAGCACGGTGCTCTGGGCGGCGTTCTTCTTCGCCTGGTGCAGGGAGTGCTGGCTCTCCGTCTGCACCGGCCAGGTGGCGGTGACGGTGAAGCCGGCGTCTATGAGCGACTGGAAAAGGGCGGCCCAGGCCTCCTGCTTCTTGTGGGTGAACATCACGGTGAGGACGCCGTCGTCTCGCAGGACCCGCCGCGCCTCGGTGAAGGTCTGGCGCATGAGGTCCTGGTAGAAGGCGTTGGCCAGGGCCTTGGCCTCGCCCTTGGCGGTGGCTTCAGCCTGGAAGCGGGAGGCGTTGACCACCGCCTCCTGGGTGTGGTCGCAGAGGTAGGTGGCGAACCACTCCGGGCGACGGTGGCCCTGGGTGCGTTTGAGCCAGACGTAGAAGAAGTCGGCCAGCTCGGAGTACTGGACGTTGTCGGCGTAGGGCGGGTCCACCACCACGGCGGTGACGCTGCCGTCCTCCAGGGATAGGGTAGTGGCGCTGCCCTGGGTGATGGCGGCCGGGCGGGCCTGAGGGGCGCGGGGAAGCTCCGCCAGCTTCTCATAGGCCTCGATGACGTTCTCTAGGGCCCAGGCGAGGCCGGAGCCGGCAACGCAGGTGGCGAGCTCGGCGTGTGTTGCCTTGAACGCGAAGTCGTGGCGGTCGAATACGCTGCGCATGACCTGACGCGGTGCGTGCCAGGAAGCCATCACGCTGTTGTAGTTGGCGAACTTGTCCAGCCCTAGCGCCAACAGGTGGACCACCGCCTCGCCCATCTCCTCGCCCTCGGCGGCGACTATCTCCGGCCGCAGGCGGCGCAGTTCCTCCACTAAGGTGCCCATGGCGAGCAGTTGCCGGGGGGAGAAGAGCGAGGCCCAGGTGGTGTGCCCGACGTTCAGGGGCTCACGCGTCTTCTCGCCGCGGGGAATGGCCTCGGTGGGAATAATGCCGTCGCGTTCCCAGGCCGGGCGCAGCCGGGCGAGCTCTTCCTCGGCGGCGGCCAGGGCGGCCAGGTCAGCGGCCTCGGCGGGGCGGAAGGTGAGCCGGTCCGTCTTCAGGGCGACGGCGTAGAGAGCGCTGCCCAGCTGGCCCTGCTGCGCCTTGGCTTTGATATAGTCGGAGGGGATGACCTTGCCGGTGAAGAGGGAGATGCCGTCGCCGCCCTTGTAGGTCGGCTGGGAGAGAGGGCGCTGCCCGGCGCCGCGACCGACCTCGATGACGCGCACCGTCCAGGTGCCGGGTTGACCTGACCCTCCGGTCGCCTGAGAACCTAACCCCCCGGCCCCCTTCCCTGAGAAGGAAGGGGGGGAGGGAGGGGAGACGATGGGCTCGGCGGCCAGGTGCGGGGAGCCGGCCTTGCGCAGCAGGCTCCAGTCCGGCACCAGGGGGGTGGGGAAGCCGGTGTCCGGGCAGGGCACGGTGCGGGCGAAGATGTAGGCGTGGACGGAAGCGAACCCCTGGCGCGGATAGTAGGGGGCCAGCCGGGCCGCGGCTTTCTCCTCCCAGACCTTGCCCCACCTGCGGGCCTTTCCGGCCAGGGCCGTGCCGAAGCGGAGAGGATAGTCAACCGTGGCCTCGAGCACGGAGCAGGCCACCGGGTTCAGCTCATTGGCGTGTGTCTCGAACCCGAGCCGCGCTGATTCCAGAGGGATGGAGCCGCCGCCCGACATCGGGTCAAGCACGACGGGGGAGCCATTCCAGAGCCGGTGGGCCGTCTCATCGGCGCGGCGACGGTCGTCCTCGGGAACGGGATTGCTGAAGGCGCGGCCGCAACCGAATCCGCCCGGCACCCGCTCTCCGGTGTCCATAAGAGCCCGAATGCTCACCAGTTCGTCGCCAGGTATGCCGAACCCCAGGAGGCGCTCGAAGCGGGCATGGTCGAAGTCGGCGGGGAGGAGGCTGCCCAGGACGGCGGCGCGGGAAATGGCCAGAGGCCGCCGGGCCCACCAGACGTGCAGCCGCTTGTCGGGCGGCTGCTGGCCGGTGCTGCGCTCGCGCATGCATTCGACGCCGATGGCGCGGGCCGGCAGCCACTCTTCTATGAGCAGGCGGGGACGTTTCACTCGACGGCCTCCGTGAGGATGCGTAGGGCGCGGAGGGCGCGGTTGCCCTCCTCGCGCGTAAGGAGCCCCAGCCACCAGGCGGCCTCGTTGCCGTCGGCGGCCCGCAGGTGCCCAGCCGCCCGCAGCAGGCGCTCCGGTTGGCGCAGGCCCTGGGAAAGGAGGGCGTAACAGGCGAGACGGGCGCCCCAGTCGGCGTCCAGGGGATAGGAGGGGCCGGGGGCGAAATCGGTCGCTGCCCGGCCAGCGGCGCCGACCGCATCCCGCAGGAGGCCGCCGGCGGCGGTGAAGGCCAGGGGCGAGAGGGCGGCGACCCGCTGCAGGCGGTCTCGGCCACCCTCGGTGGGGCGGCGGCGGTAGACAATGGCGGCCCGGCCGGTGTTACGCTGCACCACGCGCACGGCGAAGGGCGCTTCTCTCAGCTTGAGCATGCTAACCCTCCGCCGGCAGGGCGAACTCGGCCGACAGGGTGACGCCGTCCGGGGAGCCCTGGCGTGCCTGCTCGAGCCGGCCCACAGCTTCGGTCAGGCCGCCGGTGGCGAACTCCAGCCGCAGGCGGGCCTCGAAGGTGCTCCCTTCGTTCAGGTTGCGGAGCAGGTTGGCGGCCAGGTCCAGCGGCTTGACGCTGCTGTTCACCCGGATATTGCCGAGTTGGAGCGAAAGCGTGCCGCCCTCGCGGGCATCCCCGATAAGTTCTACCGACCAGTAGAGCGACTGGGCACCGAGCGGTGGAGCCAGGAGCAGCAGAGACTTGGCGGCCGGCAGGCTGCTCGCGGTCAGCTCGAGCCAGAGGAGCGGCTGCTCCCCCGCCAGGCGAATGGCGGTGTCCCAGTCGTGGGCGAACCGCTCCGCTCCCCGGTGGGGATGCCACTCCCGGAGAGTCTCGTCGTCAACCACCCGCGTCTCGCCATCGTAGGCGGCGTGCACCCGGTGCTGGGCGAGGGCGAGCAGGATGTCGTCGACCGTCGCGCCCTTCAGGGCGGCCGCCTCGGCGATGGAGAGCGTCTTGCCGGCGGGCGGCGCCTCGTCCACCTGGAGCCAGCCGGCTACGCAGGGAGCGCTCGGTGGAGCCAAGAGGACGTCGTCGGTCAGCGCCAACGTCGTCAGGTGCTGACCGTCGCGGGTGCGGCTGCCCAGGCCCCCAGAGACGCGCCCGGTGGCGTCGTAGGCGTCGCCGCTGGGCAGGCGGACGACCAAGAGGCCCTCAGCGACGGCCTTCAGGATGGAGCCGCGCACGGGCCCCTCGTCGCGCATCAGGCGGAGGCGCTCGCTCATGAGGGCGCGCTCGTGCACCGCCCTGGCGGAGAAGGCGCCGTCGTGGTCCAAGGAGGGGGTGGCGCCCGGCAGGAGGTGGTCCAGCAGCAGGCCGGTGTCCAGGCTGTCGGTGGGGGCGTAGATGAGCTTCTGGTCGCTGAGGAACTCGTTCAGCCGGGCCTGCCCGCTGATTGCCTGCAGGACCTCGTCCTCCCTCACCAGGTAGCGCTCGTCCAGGGGCATTGTCTGGCGCCCGGCGAGGACCACCCGGCTGAAGGCGCGGGCGGCGCGGAAGGCGGCTCGCCGGCGGAGGCCAGGCAGCAGGTCGTCGAGCTGGCGGCGCAAAGGCGTGTTCGGCTTGTGCTCGGTGACCAAGCTCTCGGCGGCCTGCTTGCGGCGGGCGTCCTGGAGAGCCTCGGCGAGCAGGTCGGGCGAGGGGGCGAGGGCGAGAATGGCGTTGCGGAAGGCGCGGGGCTTGGGCGTCGCCGGGTCGGAGTCGTCCTCGTATTCCACCACGGAGCGGGCGCGCTTCTCGCTCTCGGCCAGCACCAGCTTGAGCCGGGCGCTGTCGGGGACGGCGCGGGCGTTGGCCGGCCAGGGGGCGAGGCTGAAAGAGGGGCCGGCGAAGTAGCCTTGCAGGGTGGCCGTGACGGCGGAGAGGGCATCGCTCTCGGGGATGGAGGCGGCGCGCTCCTCGATTATCTTGTTGGCGTTGGGCTGGTAGCGGAACTGGAACTTGCGGCCGGTGTCGTCGTCGTAGAGGTGCCAACTGACCGACTTGAGCCGGTCAACAGCCTCGCTGGCCTCGATGCCCACGTCGCTGGGGCGGAAGGTGGCCAGGGTCAGGTCGGCGCGGTCCAGGGCGGCGCCCGGGGTCAGGGGCAGGCTCTCGAGAAGCAGGGCCGACGCGACGCGGCGGTGGAAGTCGGTGCCATACTGCTCGTCAAGCTGACCGGCGTGCCGGATGACGTCGGCGTCGGCCGCTGCCTGGAACTGGTCCCGTTTCAGCCGTGCCAGTAGGTCGGCGCGGATGCGGTCGCTGGCCCAGTTGATGTCGCCGGCCTGCACCAGCGCCGCCTTCGAGTCGGACTCCCAGATGTCGCGCAGCAGGCGGGCGAAGAGGCGGAGGGTGCCGCGGCTTCGCTGGAAGTCGCCCATGGCGCTGAGTTGATTCTGGGCCGTGTCGAGGAGCCGTGGGTGGAAGGGATAGCAGCTCGCAATGCGCTGAGCGTACTCCGCGGTGATGGTCTCTGAGGGCAGTAGGTCGGCTCGCTCCGCGCGGACGCGCTGGTAGGCCTGCCGGTACTCTGCCGAGGCCTGCTGGGCGGCCGTCTGGCTGACGAACTCGAACAGCCGGGTGACGATGACCTGTGGGGCCTGCGTACCGATGGGGTCGAAGTCGCTGGCGCGGCGGCTTAGGAACTCGCTCACTTCGGGGGCCAAGGCCTGTGCGAGTTCGGCCGACTCCCAGCCGAACGCATTCTGCGAGCCCGGGTCGCTGATGACCAGCACGGTGCCGGGCCGGGCCTCGGCGGCGGACATCAGGGCCCCGAGGAAGGCCAACAGGCCGCGGGCGGTCTCGCGCCCGAGCTTGGCCATATAGAGCACGACCTCGTCCAGGAGGATGAGCACGGGGACGCCGGCCGGCAGCATGGCGCGGATGCGGTCGGCGCTGGGCGCCGTCTGCGGATTGTCGTCCTCGCGCATGACCGGGTAGGTGCCCAGCTGGTAGGCCAATTCGCCCCACAGGCTGTGCGTGGTGACGTCGGGGTGCGCGATGGCCTCGCGGGCGCCAAGCTTGTCCCCGTCAATGGCCGCGACCGCCACCCGCGGTGGGCGCTGGGCGGCCGGCAGGAGGGCGGTGCCCAACCCGGGGTCGGCCACGTTCTTGGCCAGGTGCCAGAGGGCGATGAGGGTGTGGGTCTTGCCCCCGCCGAACCCGGTGCTTAGGCGAAGGCTGGCACCGCTCTCCTCGCTGCTGGCGAGCCGGCCGAACACCGTCTCGACGACCTTCTTGAGGCTGTCGGTGGGGTAGGTGTTGCGGAAGAAGACCTCCGCCTTGCCATAGACGTCCGGCGCCGAGCCGTCAACGACCCGGCCGAAGTCGGCGGCGAAGATGGCGTCCTGGAGGTCGCCTTTGAGGACCTCGGGGCGGAGTCGGCAAGTCTCGCGGATGGGCTGCAAGGGGGCACCTCCGGGTGCAGAGCGGTGTGAACGCCAGGTCGGGCGACGGACGCAACACGGGTGAGTCGAAGGCGACGCACGGCTGGCGAATGACTCAGACCATTCGCCAGCCTACTTATCGGCAGGGGGCAGTATAGCTGTAGTGATGGGGGGTCTCAAGCGGTGGGCCGGCCATGGGTAGCGCCTAGCGAGCACTCGTGCAGCTCGAGGGGCTGCCTCATCAGGCGGCCCCTTGCACCGCGGCGGAGTTGCGCCGGGGTCTTGCCAGCCTACCTTCGTCGAGGCCTGCGCGCCGGCAGAGGGCCCGGATGCTCTATGCTCGCAATCAGCATCTGGGTCTCGGTGGGCCTTCGATTCAGTATGGCCAGGGCCACCCGGTCTGGGTCCGTCTCCTCCGGGGCAGGCGGCGCCAGTTGCGCCAGCGCCCCTGCCTTCAGCACTCCTAGGGCTGCTCGTAGCTTCACCGAGTCGTCCGTGGCGTTCTCCAGGACGTCGGCCAGGCTGTCGATGGCTAGAGCTGTCAGGGAGCGGAGCCTGTCGGCTGCCGATTCCCACAGCTCTCTCCGCCTGAGGTTCAGAGTGGCGATGAACAGCGGGTCGCCGTTGCACCACCTGGAGACCGTCTCTTCTGCCACTCCGGCTGCTGCGGCAGCGTCCTTCTGGGTGCTGCCGCTCAGCAGGGCGATAATGACCTGCTCCCGTTGCGGGCTGAGTTCGCCGCGCTCGGTCGTTTCTAGTGTGTCAATTGTGTCAGTACTCAGCATCTGCTCTCCGTTCGTGAGTTGAGTCTAGTTGAGGTTTCTTGACGCCGTTCTCCGAGCCGTTCATACCCATCCATCAGGCACTGGCGGCCCCCGTGCCTGCCGGCTACCGAACATCAGTGCTTCCTGGCTCTTGTGTGTTGGGTCGTCAGGGACTGGCCGCTCACAGGGACCTCTCCTCGACCAGGACCGGGTAGTCCTCCTCGTCCTCAGTCTGAGACGCCTGACGAGAGCAGGTGGCGTTGGGTGGCGCATGTTCTGGTTCAACTAGTGAAGGGCAGCTCTTGTAGAGGGAACCGGAATCACTGCCACCTTGCGCCACCTGCCCGGCGTCGGGTTGACGAAGCCTGATGCCACGGTGCACACGGACCCCCTTGTCCGCTTTCCCACCCTGGATGCCTCTCTGGCGGAGCAGGTCGCTGAACCTCCTCTTGCCTAGCGGCTCCTCTCCCGCCTGTGCACACCATGCAACATAGGCCTCATGCAATTCGCCTACGGAGACCTTGAACCGTGTACCCCGTTCACACACCTCCCCTAGAAACTCGCCAAGTAGGTCCTGCTCCGACCGGTAGGCATCCGTAGCTGCCTGGACCGCCGGGGCCACCCAGTGAGAGTCCGCCTGCCAGTCGGCCAGACCCGCCATCAGCCAGTTGAGAATGCCGCTTCCGTCCTCAACCAGGTCAGCCAGTACCTCGTCCTGCGGGCGCCGTTCACCCTTGGGTATGCGGTGCTGCCAGGGGACCAGGCGAACCCGGCGCCATATACCCTCGTCTGTGCCGGAGATGACGGGCTTGTGGTTGACGATGAGGACGATGCTGAAGGTCTGCTCGAACTCGAAGAAGTCCTGGCGCATCAGACGGGCCTTCTTGCGGTCGCCCCCGGTAAGTTCCTTGACCAGGGCCTCTGCCAGGCGCTTGCCCTCGTCCACTTCGACCGAGAACACCAGCCTGGACCCGCACAGGTCCGCCACCTCCGTGGGGTGGCGCTCATTGCGGCTTGACACCAGCAGGTTGGGCGCCGCCCTCTTGGCGTAGTCAGCCAGCACCTCCTGCAGGGCTCTGGCAGTAGTAGTCTTGCCATTGGCTCCAGTGCCGTACCAGATACCAAGCGACTCCTCCAGAGTTGCACCTACCAGCGAGAGCCCAAGGTCCCGTTGGACTTGGCGCCGAACCTCCGGGTCAGGCAGGAAGCGGTCCAGATGCGCCTGCCACACTTCGCCCTCTGCTGCTGGGTTGTGCGCTATTGGGGCTAGCTTAGTGCAGAGGTCGTCAGGTGAATGCGGTCTCAGTTGCCCCGTGTGCAGGTCGAGAAGGCCGTTGTCCACGTTGAGCGTCCACGGCTCCCTGTCCCACTGCTCCGGGCGAGTGAGAATGCCGTCCCACCCCTTGAGGAAGTTCAGGGCGCCCATGATTCGCGTGTAGGTGCAGGCCTCCCGCAGAGCAGTGGCTAAGTCACCAATCTCGCTGCGCTCTGCAGTGGCTAGCCGGCCAGCGTACTCACTTCGGAGCAGGTCCGCGGCTACTTTGGCCACACGCTCCTCTGGTGTCGGACGCCACACCTGTCCCTGCCACTCCATCCAGGCTCCCAGGTGCGTGGCCCAGCGAAAGCGGCCTCGGAAGTGGGTGCTCAGCCGGTCGGCGTGGCCGTAGTCCTTCTGAAACGCTTCGACTGTCCCAAGCGGAGTCTCCTCGGCTTCGCTCTCGGCAACGGTGTCCGCAGCCACCTCCTGAACCCCAGATGCCAGCCGTTCCAGGTCTGACCCGGTGTGCCCAGCCTCCAGCCAGTCATAGGCGTCGGCCTTGGCCGGCAGTCCGGGCAGGGCGAGGACTCTTACGCTGGCTGCCACGTTGGCCAGCGAGCGTGAGACTTGTTCGGCGTGGTCTCTGCCCGGTGAGTCGTTGTCGGGTAGCACCACTACATCGCGGCCCCGGAGATGTTCTGCGTAGTCGCGTCGCCATTTGCCCGCGCCGCCAGGCGAGCAGATGGCCAGCAGTCCTTCCGATGCCAGGCGGTCGGCGGCCTTCTCTCCTTCCACGATGTACACCGTGCGGTCAGGGCCGGAGGCCAGGAGCTCCGGCAGGTGGTAGACCACTCGACGCACCCCCGTCATGTTCCATACCCAGTCGCCGTGACCATCGGGCCGGCGCTGACGAAAGCCCTTGGGCTGGAATCGCACCACCTGGTAGAGAAGCGTGCCTCCCTCGTCGCGGTAATCGTAGGTGGCGAGCACTGTGGCTCTGAGCGCCTTTGGCCGCCCGTCGCTACGAAGGTCTTCGTTGGTGAGGCCCAGCGCGTCCCGGACGGCCTCGAAGCTGCATCCGGCATGGCATTTGAGCAGCAGGCGTCCGTTACCCTGAGCCACTGAGAGGCTGGGCTTGTCGTCCTGATGGGCCGGGCAGGACGCTTGGTAGCCACTGCCGGTTTGCCGCACATTCTGGAGGCGATAGAGCAGTTCCTGCAGCCTCATGCCGGCAACTCCCCAAACATGCTGAGCTGAACGGCAACAGGCTGGCCGGGCTCCGACACCCGCCAGTACGATAGGGGTAGGGCTAGCTGCTGACCGTAACCACGGTCCAGTTGGAAGCCCTTGGCATAGAAGGCTTCGAGGCTGGTGGAGTAGACTCTGCCACTCTCGCGGTCGCGCACCTCACAGCGGACGACCCCGCGCTGCCTGGCGTCCTCCAGCGCCGTCAGGTCCCATGCGATTGCCGGCGGCGTGTGCAGGAAGTGGTGACTTGCGTTCACCGACTTCCGGAGTAGGTCTCCGGATATGGTTCCTACTGCCCTTCCGGATTGACTAGAAACCCTTGCCTGAGTAGACTGTCCTTGACGTTGAGACTCCCCTGTCCTGCGTCGACTGCCCCCGGCGGCCAGGCCGGGGGTGTTGTCTTGTGTCATTGTCGCCCCCTCTGCCGGGGGTGCTCTGCCCGCAAGCGCGCCAGCCGACGTACGTCTTCTGGGTCAACAAGCCAGCCGAGAGGCGTCCTCACGGCCTTGAGCTGGCCATTGCGACACAGAAGTGCCACCATGGACCTGGAGAGGCCAAGCTGGCGTGCGGCCTGACTGGGACTGACTGCCTTCGTGGGGTCGAACAAGGATACACCTCCAGTGCGATTCACTACTGGCCAGTGTATCCGAACGGCTAAGGGGACCTTATCTGTTCGCCTGGTGCCCGAACTGACCCATCGGCCGCGCGAAGTAGTGTCCCTGGAAGTGGTGGAAAAGGCAGTTGACGGGAAGGCCACCGTGTGCTTCTTGAGCGTGTCCGGGAAAGACAGGGCAAGGAGGACACAGTGGCCGAGGAGAGGATGGCAGCAGTTGACGTGGTGTGCAAGGCGCGCGAAGCGGAGTTCGACTTCTTGCGGGAAGCGGTGCGCCGTTTCGTGCACGAGTTGATGGAGGAAGAGGTCACGGCAGTGGTAGGTGCGGGTCGGTACGAGCGTAGCGAGGAGCGCATCACTCAGCGCAACGGGGTACGCCACCGCCAGTGGGACACGCGGGTAGGCACGCTGGACCTGGCCATTCCGAAGCTGCGCACCGGCAGCTACTTCCCAGGCTGGCTGGAGCCGCGACGCCGGTCGGAGCAGGCACTAGTGACGGTGGTGGCGGAGGCCTATTTGCTGGGGGTGAGCACTCGGAAAGTGGAGGCACTGGTGCAGAGTCTGGGCATCGCCGGCATGTCCAAGAGCGAGGTGAGCCGGCTATGCGCGGTGCTGGACGGCCAGGTACAGGCGTTCCTGACCCGTAGACTAGATGGCGAGTATCCCTACGTCTACCTAGATGCCCGTTACGAGCACGTGCGGGAAGATGAGCGGGTGCAGTCCATGGCGGTACAGATCGCTTACGGTATCAGAAGCGACGGGGTGAGAGAGGTGTTGGGCCTGGAGGTGACGGCCAGTGAGGATCTGGAGCACTGGCGTACCTTCCTGCAGTCACTGGTGGCCCGGGGCGTACGTGGGGTGCGGTTGGTGGTGAGCGATAGCCACGTGGGCCTCAGACAAGCCATCGCCGAGGTGTTCCTGGGAGCAAGCTGGCAGCGCTGTCGGGTGCACTTCCTGCGCAACGTGCTCAGCCATGTCCCCAAGAGTGCCCAAGCAATGGTGGCGGCCACGGTCAGGCCTATCTTTCAGCAGCAGAGCCGGGAGGAGGCTCAAGCCCAACTGGCTCAGGTATGTATCCTCTTGGCTCCCCGCTTCCCCAAGGTGGTCGAACTCCTGGAGCAGGCCGAGGAGGAGATCCTCGCCTTCTATGACTTCCCCTCCGAACACTGGCGTCAGCTCTACAGCACCAATCCCTTGGAGCGGCTCAACAAAGAACTCAAGCGCCGCAGCGCGGTGGTGGGCATCTTCCCTACCAGGCAGTCCGTGATCCGCCTACTGGGAGCACTGCTGGCAGAACAGAACGATGAATGGATCGTGGCCCGCCACTACTTCAGTGAGGCGTCGATGAACAGGATCGACAAAGCGGAACCGGCTGGCACGGACAAGGCCTTGGTTGCCGCCTGACGGTGAGAACCGGACAGCTCTGTCGCTCACGGAACGGCCACACTTCTACACCACTTGACGGGACGCAACCCGCACCGAGCCGCTGGCGGTGCGCCGACGGTGATGACCTGGTGCGCCCGAAAGCAGCGACCGCTTGCACCACCGGCGAGCCAAGGATCCTCCGGCAGGCAAGCGGTCGGTTTTGGAGTCTACTTCCAGTTCAGGACCATGGAGATGATCTGGTCCGGGTGCTCGAGCACGAGCTGGTAGGCTTCGGGCGCATCTCGGTACGGCACGTGATGGGTGATGAGGGGCTTCACGTTGACCGAGCCGGTTGCCAAAGCCTCGAGCGCCGAGGCCGGTCCGTCATAGGACTCGGGGAAGAAGACGGCGATCCGCTTGGCATGCGCGGGATGGAAGTCAATGACGATGGGATCAGGGTAGTAGCCCTGCATGATGATCTTGCCTTCGCGACGGACAAGTGCCAGACACTGCTTGAACATTGACGCGATGCCCGTCGTATCGGTGACCACGTCCGCGCCCCGTTCCGCCTCCCGCTTGACCACGGCGGCAAAGTCCTCCTCGGCAGGATTGACGGCGATGTCCGCGCTCCAGCGGCGCGAGGTCAACCGGATCGTGCTGACCCGGCCGGCGGTCGAGGCCGGCGAGCGGCTCGGCTTCCTGCCCGGCGACCTGATGGCCAAGGTCGATCCGTACCTGCGACCGCTCTTCGACGCCCTCTACGACATGCTCGAGCC
>ENA-UOUL01001525-UOUL01001525.1-bioreactor-metagenome-genome-assembly--contig:-NODE-1525-length-31670-cov-5.175925_pt1 | contig 31670 bp, 27 predicted proteins | sample MGYA00249838_ERZ747220 | MGnify/ENA primary metagenome ERZ747220 (study PRJEB28778, sample SAMN05720191) | bioreactor metagenome | isolation source: Anaerobic biogas reactor | place: USA:Washington... | reverse complement strand
CGTCGGGTGATTTTTGTAATTACCGCCCCATTATGCGCATCTGTGCAAAATGCGTCAAGGGGTGAGTGCCAAGACTTTTTCCCAAAACTTCTAAACGTTCGGGTTGGATTCTTATTATGAGGCACCGGGTCTTCCCCGGTTGTTCTCCCCTCTCATCGACCTGCCACAACAGAGAGTACCCACTTCCACCCTGTTCTCCCCTGCCCAACGGCACAACAACAATCTGAACGGACTGCTCCCCCCGTATACGCAGAGCGGTGATGGACATCTGCATCCCGGTGGTGTTGTATACTCCCTCCGTCAGGGGCTCAGCTGCAACAAACCGTGTGCCAAGCGAGCGGCAAGCGCTCTGATATCCTTTGCTTCTGCTCCCAAGAGATCTTCAAGACAGCGGGTGGGGCGCAGCGCCTCGAGCCAGCGATCAGGGATTGCATCCGCTCCGGCGACCGCTCCCGCCAGCGCTCCATAGATCGCCGCATTGGTGTCGCTGTCCCCTCCCCGCATGGTGATCGCTCTGATCCCCTCTTCGATCGATGGCGCATGCAGCAACGTATGGAGGGAGAGGTGGAAGGCAAGGACGACCCACCCCTGGCCCCATCCATCGCAGGAGGCCGGCGCTTCTTCTTTGGCCTTCTTGATGGTCTCGAGCAGGATCTGCTCGTCGGTCACCTTCGGTGCGATCTCTTGGAGATACGCATACACCGCTTCACCGGTGAGCCCCTCCCGGATCGCCTGGGCGGTGGCGAGCGCCCAGAGCCGGTTCGCATCACGACAGACGGGATGGATGTGCGTGATGGCACAGTCGCGGTCACTGAAGGCGATGATCGTCTCTTGTCTGAGCCTTGCGCCGGCGAGAGCGATGGGGGCGACGCGCATCAGCGCCCCGTTGGCCTGGCTCTCCCCGTTCATCCTTCCTTCTCGCAGCGCAGTGAGGATGGTATTGCCGATGTCGGACGGCAGGGCATCGAGCCATCGGATATACTGGCTGCGAACAGCTTCACTATCGACGGTTCCTCGCTCGATCATGCTCTGAGCCAACATGATGGCCATCTCGCTGTCGTCGGTGACCATACCGGCCTCTCCGATGAAGCGATCGCGCTCATCCATCTCCCTGAGGCCATCCGGATGGGCAAGGGCGAGCGTTGCTTCGCTGATGAACTCGCCTTGCGCCCCGAATGCATCGCCGACGAAGAGGCCCAACAGTGCCCCCAGTGCCCTATTCTCCACTCCATCCATTTCACGCACCTCCCTGCATATATACAATAGTACCATAGACCATCACGGGGATGGGGACAACGGCAATCACGGACGCGGTCCAAAAAATCCGCCATCGGTGCTTCGCCTCAGGCGAGCGATGCCGCTCGATCTATTCATGTAAAGACACCCCGCGTACAGACAGAAGAAGGCTCTTCGATGAACGTGGAGCCCCCTGCAACAAGAACCTCTCATTGGTACAGGGGGATACGTGCTCATGGTACCTGAGCAGGTCCGTTTTCTATCAATTTTAATCGCATATGCGCTCTCAAGCCCCTTCCATTCGATACCCGTGCCATTGTAAATTCTAAAATACAAAGAATAGGAATGACAGATGACCATTCTACTTGCTCTGTGCCCACTTTCTTCATACTATGGGGGTGAAGGAGGATGCATGAAGGTTCTGATCTTCGGCTTGGGGCTCCATGGCGGCGGCCATGCAGCCGCCACATACTTTTTGGACCGCGGCGATGAGGTACGGATCACCGACCTGAAGGGAGCAGAGGAGCTGAAGGGGTCGATCGCTGAACTCAAGGAGCGCGGCGCCCACCTGATCATCGGGGAACACCGTAGCGAGGAGTTCCTCTGGGCCGACATCGTCATCAAGAATCCCGCCATCCCCCCGACCCACCCCATGCTCGCCCAGGCGCGGATGGTCATCAACGACTTCGCCTGGCTCTTCTCGTCGCCGTGGTGCGAAGAGGTCAAGATCATCGCCATCACCGGCACCAAGGGAAAGACCGTCACCAGTGCGGCGGTCGCCCACGCCCTCACAGAGATTGGGTATGAGGCGATGCAGTGCGGCAACATGGGCATCAGCGCCTTCAGTGTGCTCAGTGAGTGGGAACGGCGCAAGAGCGAGGGAAGGGTGCTGCCCGACTACCTCGTCTGCGAGTTCTCCTCCTGGCAGGTGCGCGACACGGTCACCGCCCTCCACGGCAATCTGCCGGAGATGGAGGTCTGCGCGCTGACCAACTTCTACCCCGACCACCTCAACACCTACGACTCCATCGAACGCTACCTTGAGGACAAGCTCGAGCTCTTCACCAAGACGGTGAAGAACGCCGTCGTCCCGGATGCCCTCATCACCCGCATCGCCGCGCTCACCGGCTTGGAGCGGAAGAAAATCCGCGGCATCGACCATGTCAGCGTCAAGGAGCTCGAGTCGATGCCGCAGCTCAAGAGCGCCTACGCCATCCTCCTGTCGCTCGGTTTCAAGTACCGCTCGATCATCAAGGCGCTCTCCAGCTTCCAGGGAGTGCCCCACCGCATCGAACAGGTCGCTTCCCATGACGGCATCATCTTCATCAACGACAGCGCCGCGACGATACCCGAGGCGGTGCACTTCAGCTACTCCCGCTTCAGAGACCTGGCCGTCCACCTCATCTGCGGCGGCACCGACAAGAATCTCAGCCCGGATGGGATGGCTGAAGAGTTGGAGGGGGCGGAGAGCCTCTCACTGCTCGACGGCAGCTTCACGCGCACCAAGCTCTTGCCGCTGCTCAAGGAGCACAAGATCGACTACATGGGCCCCTTCTCGACGATGGACGATGCGCTGGCGGCCAGCTACCATGAGGCGCTGGCAAAGCATACCCAGGTCCCCAACCTCATCCAGGTCATCCTCCTGAGCCCCGGGGCCGCCTCCTTTGAGCTCTTCGTCAATGAGTTCGACCGCGGAGATCAGTTCAAGGCGCTCGTCTCAGCGCTCGTCTCGCCCTGACAGTCAGAAACCGAATTCGCTCAGATACGCGATAGAGGCGCCATACCCCCCGACGATACGGAAGATCCATCGTGGGGGGTCGTTCTACGCGCACCCCACCGAAGGAGCGTTTGAAGAGCTCGAGGCTCGAGAGGTGTGGGGCGCGCCCCTCCGGTCCCCCCACCCCATAGAGGTCGTAGACGGTGCAGCCCCGCTCGCACGCCTCCCGGATGGCCACATCCTGCAGGGCGTAGGAGGGGGAGATCCCCTCCACCCGCTTCGATGCGCCGATGAGGTAGAGCGCCTCATCATCGGCGAAGAGGACGATGATGGCACCCACGAGATCTCCATTGAGTGTGGCGGTGAAGAGGCGGATGCGCCGATCTGACCCATCGGAGACGATGGTGGAGAGGTAGGAGCGGCTCCGACTCAAAAATCCATCCCGCTCGGCGGTATGGCGGTAGAGGGCGTAGAACTCATCAAAGAGCTCCCCCTCCCCCCGGTACTCGGCGATGGTGAGCGCACTGGCGGCGATCTTTCTCAGGGCCCTGGTCGCCCGCTCATGATACAGCTTCCGCACCGCCTCGTAGCCGCCTGAGAGGTCCATGCGGATCGTCGCCTCGGGCTGGATGGAGGTGGGGCAGACAAAGAAATCTTTGCCATCGGAGTGAGATGAGGATCCAAAGGGCAGGTCGAGGCGCAGGGCGAAGACCGAACGGGGCAGAGCCGCCTTCAGCGTTTGACAGAGCTCGGCCAGCTCCTCCCCTGCAATGCCCGCAGGACCGAAGGGGATGTAGGCCAGCCTCTGTCCTGCGAAGATCGGGCGGACCAAGACAAGGAGGTCAGTGACCTGACCTCCCCGCTCGATGGTGAATGCATGTGCCGTCCAGCCGTGCGCCTCCTTGATCGCCGCCCAAAGCGGGGTCTGGAGGGCGGAGTGTGCCCAGGAGAGTGCACCCGTGTCACACGCTTTGACCTGCACCGCCTCCTCCGTCAGTTGACCACGCCGTTGAGGTAGCGTGTGACCCGCAGGGTCTTGCCCCCGCTGCCGATGGCCTTGCCATCGACCTTCACCACCCCATCCTCGGTCTTGATCGGCAGTTCGAAGAAGTGATCCGCCTTGATGTACGGCTGGTCGAGCTTGGGCGCCTCATACCCCTCGAGGGTGAGGACGGTGCCCACCTCGAACTGGTCGGCGAAGATCACCTCGCAGGTGGTGTGCTCGGGAGCATCGGGGTCGTTTGCCGCAAGCAGCATCCCCCGGCTCTTGACGCCGCGGAAGTTCGCCGGCTTGAGGTTGCTCACCACCACGATGTTGCGCCCCAAGAGCTCCTCTCTCTCATAGAACGGGACGATCGAGCTGACGATGATCCGCTCCTCCTCTTCCTGCATGTCGAGGGTGAGGATGTAGAGCTTGTCCCCCTGCGGGTGCTTCTCCACTTCCTTGATGTGCGCGACCTTGAGGATGACGCGCTCTGCAAAGCGGTCACCCACGCTGATCTCGGTCTCTGTGTTCTCCATCTCTTTCTCCATATGTTCCTTGCGCTCCTCCTGGCTGCCGCTGTAGCGCGCCCTGAGCGTCTCGATCTGTTCATCCTCAAGCTTATCGAAGAGCAAGCTCACCTCGCCCACCGCAGAGATCCCGTCCGTCGTTCCCAGATCGGTCCATCGCGCCCCATCGGAGGCGAGGAAGCCGAGGAGCTTCCGGCTGGTGGCCGGCATGTACGGCTCGACCATGATGCCGAGGTCCCGGATGAGGTAGACCAGCGTCTTCAGCAGGCTCTTGGCCCGTTCGGGGTCGGAGTTCCTGAGCTTCCACGGCTCACTGTCCTGGAAGGCCTTGTTGCCGAGCGAGGAGAGGGCGAGGATCTGGCGCAATCCCTCGCGCTCCTCGGCGTGCTCGAGCAGCGCGTCGATCTTCGCTTCACGCTCCATGACCACGCCCCAGAGAGCACGGTCGATTTCTGAGGCGAAGATCTCACCCTCAGGGAAGAAGCGCTTGACGAAGGTCAGCGTCCGGTTGACGAGGTTGGAGAGGTTGCCGATGAGCTCACCGTTCACCTTCTCCTGCAGATCCTTCCAACTGAAGGTGACGTCGCTCTTCTCCGGGCGGTTGAGGTAGACGTAGAAGCGCCATACGTCGGCCGGGATACCGGTGTCCTGCACGTCGTTGCCGAAGATCCCGACGCCGAGGCTCTTGCTGAACTTCCCCCCCTCATAGTTGAGGTACTCGGTGCTCGACATGTGGTGCAACATCGTCCACTCCTCCCCGGTCGCCAAGAGGCAGGAGGGGAAGATGACGGTGTGGAAGGGGATGTTGTCCTTGCCGATGAACTGGAAGAGCTCGACATGCTCCGGGTCATGCCACCACGACCGCCACGCTTCGGTGTGGTTGGCCGTGATGGAGATATAGCCGATGGGGGCATCGAACCAGACGTAGAAAACCTTGTGCTCGTACCCCGCCTTGGGGACCGGGATGCCCCACTCGAGGTCGCGCGTGATGCAGCGCTCCTTGAGCCCGTCACGGATCCAAGAGCGGGTCATCTGGATGGCGTTGTTGGCCCAGAAGCCCTCGGAGCTCGCCTTCTCCATCCACGCTTCGAGAAGCGGCAGCGCCTTCGGTAGGTCGATGTAGAGGTGTTTTGTCCGCTTGACTTCGGGCGTGGTGCCGCAGACCCCACAGCGGGGTTTGATGAGCTCGGTGGGATCGAGGAGCGTCTGGCAGTTGTCGCACTGGTCGCCACGCGCCCCGTCGTGACCGCAGTGGGGGCAGATCCCCTCGACGAAGCGGTCGGCGAGGAAGCGGCGGCAGGTGGGACAGTAGAGCTGCTCCACCTCATGTTCATTGATATACCCCGCCGCATCGACCTTGCCGAAGATGTCCTGGACGATCTCGGTCTGGAGCGGGGTACTGGTGCGCCCGAAGTGGTCGAATTCGATCTCGAACCAGCGGTAGATGTCGCGGTGGATGGCGTGGTAGCGGTCGCAGAGCTCGCGCGGGCTCACCCCCTCCTTCAGCGCCCTCGTCTCGGTGGCCGTGCCGTATTCGTCGGTGCCGCAGATGTAGAGGGTCTCATACCCCTTGGAGCGGCAGAATCGGGCAAATACATCGGCCGAGAGCACCTGGGTAAGGTTGCCGAGGTGGGGGATGTTGTTCACATAGGGGAGCGCACTGGTGATCAATCTCTTTTTCATACCGCCCATGATAGCTCTCCGTCTCCTTTATTTCAATGCCACCCGCTCCTTGACGATGCTCTGACCAGTCGGTACATTGAGAGTGTGCGCCCTGCACGCAAGGAGAAACCATGGATACCATGCAGCAAAACCCAAGACCTGCACGACGGAAGGTGAACATCAGCCCGAAACTCGTGCTGTGGGTCGTGGCAGCTGTTGTGCTCGTCATGCTGGTGCTCAGCAGCTTCTTCGTGGTCGACCAGACCGAACAAGCTGTTGTCCTGCGCCTTGGAAAGTACAACCGAACCGTCGGACCTGGCCTACAGACAAAGATCCCGCTGGGAATTGAGGTCAGCTACAACGTCCCCACCCAGGTGGTACAGACGATGACCTTCGGCTACCGGACCAACAGCAGCTCATCACCGCTCTTCCAGCACGCCGACTATACCAACGAGAGTTTGATGCTCACCGGTGATCTCAACATCATCGATGTGCAGTGGATCGTCCAGTACAAGATCGAGAACGCCTACAACTGGCTCTTCAACGTAGAGAGTCGTGAGACGACGATCCGGGACATCAGCCAGAGCGTGATGAACAAGCTCGTCGGCGACCTGCCGATCCTCAGCGTCATGACCAGTCAGCGAACCCGCATCGAGGTCGAGGCGCAGGAGAACATGCAGGCCCTCTTCGACTCCTTCGGCCTGGGGGTGCGTGTCATCACCGTAAAGCTGCAGAACATCGTCCCGCCGGTCGGTGAGGTCCAGGACGCCTTCGAGGACGTCAACAAGGCGATCCAGGACATGAACCGCTACATCAACGAAGGAAAGCAGAACTACAACAAGATCATCCCCTCCGCCCGCGGTGAGGCCAACCAGATCATCCAGGTCGCCGAAGGGTACGCCAGCGAGCGTGTCAACCAAGCCGAGGGAGATGTGGCGCGCTTTGATAGCGTGAGACAGGAGTATGAGAAGAGCAAGGAGATCACCCGCCGCCGTCTCTACATCGAGACGATGGAGTCGATCATCACCCCGCAGGAAGGCGGGTCGGTGACGCTGGTTGACAAGAAGCTTGCCAACTATCTGCCCATCCAGATGCTCGAAGGGGGTGCAAAATGAGTGCGCACGTGAATAAGAAAGTCATTACGACCGTCGTCATCGTCGTCATCTTCCTCGTGATCTTCATCCTCCTCGGCCCCTTCTACATCCTCTTTGAAGGACAGCAGTCGGTGGTCACCCGCTTCGGGAAGATCGTCGACATCGAGCAGACCGCCGGTCTGAAGTTCAAGATGCCGCTCATCGACAACGTGGTCCTCTACCCCAAGAAGATCCTCAGCTGGGACGGGGCGGCACAGCGCATCCCGACCAAGGAGAACCAGTTCATCTGGGTCGACACCACGGCGCGTTGGAAGATCTCCGACCCGGCCCTCTACTACGAGACGGTGAACACCATCGACAACGGCCTCTACCGACTCAACGATGTGCTCGACAGCTCGATTCGGACGATCGTCAGTGAGAACTACCTCAACGAGGCGGTGCGCAACAGCAACCAGATCAACACCATCACCATCGAGGAGGAGGTGCAGAGCCTCGATTCGGTGGAGGACGCCGAGACGCTGCGCAACTTGACGGCCACCGTGGCCAAGCAGGAGACGATCAAGGTCGGTCGTGACGGACTGTCCACGATGATGTACAACCAGGCCAAGCGCTTCACCGACGGCTTCGGCATCGAGCTCATCGACATCGTGGTGCGCCAGATCCGCTACAGCGACGACCTCACCGAGAGCGTTTATCTGCGGATGATCAAGGAACGGAACCAGATCGCCGAGGCGTACCGCTCCTACGGACGCGGTCAGCTCGCCCAGTGGCAGGGAAAGACGGAGAGCGAGCAGAAGCAGATCCTCAGCGCCGCCTATGCGACCGCCGAGCGGACCAAGGGCGTGGCCGATGCCCGGGCGACGCAGATCTACAGCGACGCCTACGAGGCCGACCCGGAATTCTTCGAGCTCTGGCGGACCCTCGAGTCGTATCGCAAGACCATCCCGACGCTGCGGAAGGTCCTCTCCACCGACATGGAGTACTTCGACCTGCTCTACGGCAAGGAGAACTAGGCAATACGTTGCATCGTCAACATCTGGGGAAGGTCATGGGGCCTTCCCCTTTTTTTCCCCACTTGCTAGGCTATGGCCATGAAGCACTGCATCATCTTTGACTTCGACGGCACCCTCTACCCGATCATAGACTTCGACAGCGAACAGCTGCTCGTCCACACCCTCGCCCAAGAGAAGGACGATGCCTTCAGGAAGGAGGCGATGCGCTTCATCGCCGATGACCAGTCCGGTTGCTTTTCTCTTGAGGATTTCCATCTGCGCTACGAAGAGATGATCCGGGGTAGCACCGCAGCGCAGGTCGAACAGGTGGCCCGCCACCTCGCCTCCCTCCTCTCATTTGAAGACCGGGCGGCCCTCGTCGCCCTGAAGGAACAAAGCGGAGCCGACTTCGCCATCTTCAGCTGCGGCACCGAGAACCTCGCCGAGTCATTTCTCTCACATCTGGGGATCCGCGATCTCTTTGAGTCCATCAGGGGCAAACGCCTCACCTTCAGTGAGGGGGAAGAGACGACGTTGACGGTGGATATCCACACCCCCGAGGCGAAGCGGAGCGCCCTCGAACAGCTACGCCCGATGTATCGCACCATCGTGGCCGTGGGCGATGGCCCGACCGACATCCCGATGCTTGAGGCAGCGGACCTTGGCCTCATCATGAATTGGAATACGGGGGAGGCCCCGTATCCGTTTGAGACACATCACAGCCTCCCCTCTCTGTGCAACAGGATCGAGGGCTACCTGCTCAGCGCAGAGGAGGCTTGAGAGACGGCCACACGGTAGCCGAAGAGGAGACAGAGCGCGGCGATGAGCAGGGCGAGCAGCCTTGAGAGCAGGGGCGATACGCCCAAGAGCGGCAGGACGATGAGGAAGAGCGCCGCCACAACGATCCATGCCAAGGCAACGAGCAGGCCGAAGAGACCGTTGGGGTTGGACTTCATCGCATGCTGGGCGAGCGTCCACTCCTCGTTGGGATTGTGGTAGTCGATGGCGAGCTGGAAAGAGGAGACCGCGGCGATGCTGAGGATTGAGAGCGGAGCCATCCAGATCAGGGAGGCGAGTCCCCTGTTCAGCAGTATCAACGCCCCACTGAGGTAGAGCAGGTTGGCCGTCCCGGCCAAGAGCAGGTGGAAGAGCAGTTTGGCGCGGACAAACTGGTTCGCCTCCAGTGGATAGAGACGGTCTTGGGCGAAATTGGGGCCTTGGCGCGAGACGCTGGTGCTGCTGATCATCGTCATGTTCGACACCAGGGCGAGGATGAGGAAAATCACTTCCTCCACCACCGGCAGGGTGAGCACCGTCTCCAAGAGCGTCGCCATCTCGCCGATGGTGCCGGTCACCGCCCAGACGCCGATGAGGATCAACGGGATGAGCAGCTCGCCGACCACCTCGAAGATGAAGGCGCTCTGGCTCTTGATGACCACCGCCTCGCGCCGCATCAAGGCGGAGAGCGGCGAGCGCCGCCTCATCGTCACTCCCCCTTTCGCTCGCTTCCACTTCGTTCCACTGGCCACGCGCGAGAGGTTCTGACCAAAGGTCTTGACCACCACACCCACCGCCAGGGTGCCCACAGCGAGGGATAGAAGCGATGAGAGCAGCAAGGGCGGGAGGGAGAGGTAGCCCTTTGCCTGGAGGGAGAGGGGGGAGAAGATCCGTTCCAATCGGGTAAAGAGGGGCACCATCGAGCCCACCATCGCCTGGTAGTCGAAGGCGAGGGACCCACTTTCGTCCAAGAAGCGGGTCATCATCGCCGAGAGGGCGATGAAGAAGAGCATGAAGAGCAGCATCACCAGCACCTTCGAGGTGCTCCCTGACCGCTGGGCGAGCCCGCTCCTGATGACGAGGGCGCCGACCAGGGTGACGAGGGCGAGCGGCACGAAGGGGCCGATGAGCAGGGTGATGAGTGAGGCGATGACGAAGGTCGCATCAAGGCCCCCGATCCAGGCGGCCACCACCACCGCCGGCAGCGTCATGAAGGCGTAGAGCGGGGAGTAGAGGATATAGAGGATGGCCAGGCGGCTGAGGGCGAGGGTGTGCGAAGCGATGGGCAGGGCGCTGAGGAAGCGCACATCGTCTGCCCGGTAGAGGACGTTGGAGACCGAGGAGAAGGAGAAGATCATCGTGCCGATACAGCCCACCACCATGGCCAAAAAGAGGCCGAGGTGCGGTTTTCCCACGAGCAGGCCGAAGGTCTGGTACCCCCAGTAGGTGAAGCCGAGCATGGCCAGGAAGTAAATCAGCATTACGAGCAGGAGTACGGTGAGGGCAATCATCACCGGTCGGCTACGCCGTCGCTTGGAGCGGCTGAAGCCGAAGCGCTCAACCAAGGAGGAGAGCGGCTTGGTCCCCACCCAGAAGCCCTTGATGAGCAAGAGGACGCTCTTCATGCCTGTACCTCGGTCAGGGAGAGGAAGAGTGATTCCAGACTCTGTTGGCCCTCGCCGTTCTGCGACCGCAGGTCGGCGAACGAGCCGCTGTAGAGCAACGCCCCTTCGCTGATGATCCCGAGCGTGGTGCAGAGCTGCTCGGCGACTTCCAGTACGTGGGTGGAGAAGAAGACGGTGTTGCCCGCTGCGGCATACTCCTTGAGCAGTGTCTTGAGGGTGAAGGAGGCCTTGGGGTCGAGGCCGACCATCGGCTCATCGAGGATCAGGAGCTTCGGCTCATGGAGGAGCGCGGCGATGACGCTGAGCTTCTGCCGCATCCCATGTGAGTAGGAAGAGATCGGATCTGAGAGCTCACGGGTGAGCAGCATCCGCTCAGAAAGCTCTCCGATGCGCAGAGAGCGCCGGCTCTCTTCGATCTGATAGAGGTCAGAGAGGAACGAGAGGTGTTCCCGGCCGGTCATCTTCTCGTAGAAGGTGGGCTCGTCGGCGCAGTAGCCGATCATCTTCTTGTACTCGACCGACCGGGTGCTGGCCACCCCCCTGAAGGAGATGCTCCCGCTGTCCGGGACCAGGAGGCCGACGATCATGCGGATGGTGGTTGATTTACCTGCCCCGTTGGGTCCGAGGAAGCCGAAGATCTCCCCTCCCCCGATGGTCAGTGAGAGCGAATCCACCGCAGCTCGCTCTTTGCCCTCATAGCGTTTGGTCAGTTTGGCACATTCGAGCATCTCTCTCCTCCATGCCTCTGAGTATAATCGGAAATCACGCTTTGTTCAAGAACTGTTTCGAGGTATTTCGAATTAGTTTTTCTGTATATTAATACACCTAATTCTTTCGCATGCCGCTATATTGAGTATATTATGATGCTTTATTGAATATTTATGCAAGGAACCTCTTGTAATTATTCAATCACTTCACTACACTGTGCTGCAAACGACCTGGGAGGGGAAAGATGCAGAAAGAGAAGATTATCCTCGCGTACAGCGGGGGGCTCGATACATCGGTAATACTCAAATGGCTGGCCAACAAGGGCTTCGATGTCATCGCCTATGTGGCGAACGTCGGACAGAACGAGGACTTCGACGCCATACGCGAGAAGGCGCTGGCCACCGGGGCCTCGAAGGTGTACATCGAGGATTTGCGGGACGAGTTGGTCACCGACTATATCTGGCCCGCCTTGCAAGCCAACACCATCTATGAGGGGACGTACATGCTCGGCACCTCGCTCGCCCGCCCCATCATCGCCAAGCGCCAGGTTGAGATCGCCCGCAAGGAGGGCACCGTCTACGTCGCCCACGGGGCGACCGGCAAGGGAAACGACCAGGTACGCTTCGAGTTCGGCTACTACATGCACATGCCCGAGGCCAAGATCATCAGCCCGTGGAAAGATCCGGAGTGGCTCTCCCAATTCGAGGGGAGAAGCGACATGATCGCCTACGCCCAAAAGCACGGCATCCCCATCAAGGCGTCGACGAAGAAGCCGTACAGCGAGGATGAGAACCTCATCCACATCAGCCATGAGGCGGGGATCCTCGAGGACCCGTCCCTGCGCGCCGATGACGACGTCTACTCCATCACCCTCAGCCCCAAGCAGGCCAAGGATGAGGAGACGCTGCTCACCATCGAGTTTCTCGACGGCATCCCGATGAAGGTCACCAACGAGAGCGATGGGACGACGGTCACCGATCCGCTTGAGATGGTCCTCTACTTGAACAAGATCGGCCACGACAACGCCATCGGGCGGGTGGACATGGTGGAGAACCGCTATGTGGGCATCAAGAGCCGGGGGGTCTATGAGACCCCGGGGTGTGAGATTCTCTGGAAGGCGCACCGTAGCCTCGAGGGCCTGACGATGGACAAGGAGGTGATGCACCTGCGCGACAGCCTCATGCCCACCTACGCCACCCTCATCTACAACGGATACTGGGGAAGCCCGGAGTTCGAGATGCTGCGCGCGGCCTTCACCCAAAGCCAGAAGCATGTCACCGGCACCAGCCGAGTGGCGCTGTACAAGGGCAATGTGATCTTCGCGGGAGTGGAGAGCCCCCACTCACTCTACGACGAGGCGTTGGGCTCGATGGACCAGGCCGGCGGCTACCAGCCGGTGGACTGCAAGGGGTTCATCAACATCAATGCGATCCGCCTGATCGCCAGTGCGAAGCGGCTCTAGCCAAGCTCCGCGTAGTGCTCCTTCCCGAGCGCGAGGATGGCGTGGATGTGCTCATCGTCAAGGCGGTAGAGCACGTTGCGTCCATCCTTGCGGAAGCGGACCAGCCGGCTCGCCCTCAGCAGCTTCAACTGCTGGCTGATGGTGGACTGCTGCATACCGAGCTCCTCGCTGATGGAGGAGACGCCGCGCTCCCCCCCCTCCAGGAGGAAGAGGATCTTGAGCCGGGTGGGATCGCCGAAGACCTTGAAAAAGTCGGCGATGTCAACGACGGCCTCCTCTGGGGGGAGTGTGAGACTCTCGGTGTACAAATCATCGTGCATGGACATAGTATAGCGACACGAGAGGCAAAAGGAAAGTCCGTCTATTTGCAAAACATGGATTATGGGATAGAGTGCAACAATTCCCCTTGAGGAGGTACCCACCATGGATATAGAGAAGAACAAGGCAACGTTGATCCTCCCCGAGAAAGAAATCAACCTCACCGTCCTCACCGACAACATGGGAGACCGGTCGATCGACATCACCTCGCTGCGCAAGGAAACCGGCTACATCACCTACGACCCGGGCTTCGTCAACACCGGCAGCTGCATGAGCTCGATCTGCTACGTGAACGGGGAACAGGGGATTCTCCGCTACCGCGGCTACGACATCGAGGACCTGGTCGAACAGTGCGACTTCGTCGAGGTCGCCCACCTGCTCGTCAAGGGAGAGCTGCCCAACCTGGAAGAGCGGCACCTCTACGCCGAGATGCTCAACCGCCACTCGCTCCTCCACGTCGATATGCGTAACTTCTTCCGTGATTTCCCGCAGGATGCGCACCCGATGTCGATCCTCAGCGCGATGGTGGCGAGCCTCTCCGCCTTCTACCCCGAGATCGCCGATGTCGATCCCGAGGAGAACGTCGACCTCACCGTCAGCCGCCTCTTGTCCAAGATGCGTACCATCGCCGCCTTCAGCTATCGGCAGATGAACGGGCTGGACTTCGTCGACCCCTCCTACAAGTTCTCATACTGCGAGAACTTCCTCAACATGATGTTCCACACCTCGGTCAACGCCTACGTGCCCGATCCATTGCACGTCAAGGCGCTCAACACCCTCTTGATCCTCCACGCCGACCACGAGCAGAACTGCTCCACCAGCGCGGTGCGCCTCGTCGCCTCAAGCGACGCGAACCTCTACGCCTCGGTGGCGGCCGGTTGCTGTGCGCTGTGGGGCAGCAAGCACGGCGGGGCGAACCAAGAGGTGATGCAGATGCTCTTAGAGATCCATGCCCAGGGGCTGACCATCGAAGAGGTCATCGCCAAGGCCAAGGACAAGGACGACCCCTTCCGCCTCCACGGGTTCGGCCACCGGGTCTACAAGACGTACGACCCGCGGGCAAAGATCGCCAAGCGCCTCTGCCGGCAGATCCTCGACAGCGAGACCCATACCGACCCACTCCTGAAGATCGCGATGGAGTTGGAGGAGGTCGCCCTCAGCGACCCGTACTTCATCGAGCGCAACCTCTATCCGAATGTGGACTTCTATACCGGCATCATCTTCCACGCCATGGGAATCCCCGAGTCGATGTTCACCGTCCTCTTCGCGATGGGGCGCCTGCCCGGCTGGATCGCCCACTGGCTTGAGTGGAGGCACGACCCGTATCAGAAGATCGGGCGCCCACGCCAGGTCTACAGCGGGCCCCACGTGCGCAAGGTCAGCCCGCTCGAAGACCGCTAGAAGAGTTCCACCAACCGCTTGCCATAGGAGGCAGTCCCCAGCAGGGTCGCCTCCTCTCCTGCTTTCTGCATGGCTTGATAGAAGTCGGAGGTCACGCTCCGCTCTTCGATCGTGCGCCGCACCGCGCCTCGGATCAGGAGGTCGGCGCGCTCCAAGCCTAGGAAGGAGAGCATCATCGCGGCGCTGAGGATCAGCGACAGCGGGTTGGCCATATCCTTGCCGGCGATATCCGGGGCGGTGCCGTGCGTCGCCTCGAAGATGGCGTGTCCACTCTCCCAGTTGATGTTCGCCCCCGGGGCGATGCCGATGCCCCCTACCCCGGCGGCCAGCGCATCACTGATGTAGTCGCCGTTGAGGTTCATCGTGGCGATGACATCGTAATCCTCGCTCTTGATGAGGATGTTCTGCAAAAACGCATCGCAGATGCAGTCGTTGATGACCAAGGGCGCCGCTCCATCGCGCTCGATGACGACCTCGCCCCGCGAGTTCTCCACAGCGGAGAACTCGCGCTTGGCCAGCTCATACCCCCAGCGGAGGAAGCCCCCCTCGGTGAACTTCATGATGTTGCCCTTGTGCACCAAGGTCACACTCCTGCGGTGGTGCTCCAGCGCATAGCGGATCGCCGCGCGGATGAGGCGCTCACTCCCCTCCCGGGAGACCGGCTTGATGCCGATGCTGCTGCTCTCGGGGAAGCGGATCTTACAGACATGCATATCGCTCTGGAGAAAGGTGATCACGCGCCTGGCCTCGCTGCTGCCGGCATCCCATTCGATGCCGGCATAGATGTCCTCGGTGTTCTCGCGGAAGACCACCATGTCGATGAGCTCAGGGCGCTTGAGCGGGGACGGAACGCCCGGATAGTACTCCACCGGGCGCAGGCAGGTGTAGAGATCGAGCTTTTGACGCAGCTCGACATTGAGCGAACGCTGCCCCACACCCACCGCGGTGGCAAGCGGCCCCTTGATGGCCACCTTGTGCGCCTCAATTTGGCGCACTGTCTCCTCCGGCAGCGAGACACCGACTTTTGCTCTCGCCTTCTCCCCCGCCAACAGCTCGAGGAAATCGATGCGGTACGCTCCCGGATATGCCGTCTTCACCGCTTCGGTGACCACATATTTCATCGCGGCGGTGATCTCCGCTCCGATGCCGTCTCCTTCGATGTACGGGATGGTGATGGTCTGCATCAGGAGTGCTCCTTGAGGATGTTGAGCAGGCCGCCGCTGATCAGCATGGCCCGTTGCTCGTCGGTGACATCGCAGTCGAGGATGACCTCCACCGCCTTGGTCCGGTTCTTCATGACGACCTCACCTGTCGTGATCTGCTCCCTGATGAGCTCGATGACCACCTCGTCGTTCTGGTCGAATTTGGCATAATCCTCCTCGCTCCTGAAGGTGAGCGGGATGATGCCGAAGTTGCAGAGGTTGTTCTGGTGGATGCGCTCGATGGAGAGGGCGATGACCGCCTTCACCCCGAGGTACATCGGGCAGATGGCGGCATGCTCACGGCTCGAGCCCTGCCCGTAGCTGGCACCGGCGATGATGAAGTTGTCCCGCCCGCGGTCCTGGTTCTCGATGCAGCGTTGGGAGAAGTACTCGTCGATCGGCTCGAAGACGTACTTGCTGTAGACGGGGATGTTGGAGCGGTACTTGAGCCGGGCGCCGGCGGGCATGATGTGGTCGGTGGTGATCTTGTCCCCCACCTTGATGGTCACATAGCCGTCCAGATTCTCCTTCAGCGGCGTATTGGCCGGCGGAGCGCCGATGTTCGGGCCACGGAAGATCTCCACCCCACTGCCGTCGGCGGGAGGGAAGACCAGCATCGAGTCGTCGACCGTGAAGGAGGCGGGCTGCGCGACCTCGGGGTACGGGATGCCATGGGACGAGAGCGGATCGGTGAAGACACCCGTGATGGCCGCCAAGGCGGCGGTCTCCGGGCTGACGAGGTAGACGTGGGCGCTCTTGGTGCCGCTGCGCCCCTCGAAGTTGCGGTTGCTCGTCCTCAGGCTCACCCCGTCGGTACCGGGGCTCTGGTGGTTGCCGATGCAGAAGCCGCAGGCGCTCTCGAGGATCCTCGCCCCGCTTTGCACGAGCGTGGCCAACGAGCCATCCCGGCTGAGCATGAGCAGCACCTCCCGGCTCCCCGGTGCGATGCCAAGGCTGACGTGGGGCGCCACCGTATGACCGGAGAGGATGTCCGCCACCTTCTTCAGGTCCACATAGCTGGAGTTGGTGCACGAGCCGATGAGGACCTGGTCGACGCGTTTGCCCGCCAGGTTCCGCACCACCTCGATGTTGCCCGGAGAGTGGGGGCAGGCCATCTTCGGCTCAAGCGTGGAGAGATCGATCTCAAAGAGCCCGTCGTAGACGGCCCACTCGTCGGCCGAAAGCGGCCGGTAGACCTCCGCACGCCCCTGGGCCTTGAGGTAATTTCTCGTATTCTCGTCACTGGGGAAGAGGGAGGTGGTCACCCCACACTCGGCCCCCATGTTGCAGATGGTGGCCCGCTCGGGGACCTGGAGCGTCGCCACCCCCTCCCCGGTGTACTCGAAGATGCAGTTGACGTTGCCCTTGGTGCCGAAGTGCTCCAGGACCGTGAGGATCACATCCTTGGCGGTGACCCAGGGGCGCAGCGCCCCGCTGAGGCGGATCTCGATGACTCTCGGACTGATGAGGTGGAAGGGACCGCCGGCCATGGCGACGGCCACATCGAGGCCCCCCGCCCCGATGGCGATCATGGCGAGGCCTCCCCCGGTGGGGGTGTGGCTGTCGCTGCCGAGGAGGGTCTTGCCCGGCTCGCCGAAGCGCTCCAGGTGCACCTGGTGGCAGATTCCGTTGCCCGGCTTGGAGAAGATCACCCCCTTGGCCGCGGCGACGCTCTGCAGGTAGCGGTGGTCGTCGGCGTTCTCGAAGCCGACCTGGATGGTATTGTGGTCCACGTAGCTGACGGCCAACTCATTCTGCACCCGCTCAAGTCCCATCGCCTCGAACTGCAGGTAGGTCATCGTACCGGTGGCGTCCTGGGTAAGGGTCTGGTCGATGGTGATGCCGATCGGCTTGCCGCTCTCCAGCGTCCCGCTCTTCAAGTGGGAGCGCAGGATTTTCTCCGTCAATGTCTGTGCCATGGTTGACTCCTCGCTTCGTTCATTCTAGCCCAATCGAGGCCGCTGTGTAAAACCCATCATGCCCTCCGGCGTTCCAACACCACGGAGCCGATCATCTCAAGGGCCACCACCGCAAGCGCGACGATGCCGCAGAGTGCCAACAGTGAAGAGAACGAGAGCCGTTCATAGATCGCCCCACCCCCGACCGCCCCAAGGATCGTGCCGACGGTGAGCAACACCTCGTGGATGATCATCCTCCGGCTGCGGTGCACCGCACCGCTGACGCCGTGGAACATGGACTGCGTGTAGGCGAAGGCGAAGAGGATGCCGAAGAGGATGAAGAAGAGGGAGAAGAGACCGGCCGAGTGAAAGCGCATCGCCACCAGGCAGAGGAGACCGAAGGCGGCTTGGATGGCAAAGATCCAGCCTTTCTTGAATTGCCAGAAGTGAAGCTTGCCCAAGAGGAAGAAGCTGAGACAGGTGCTCACCCCCCGAAAGAGCAAGAGGAGGCCGGTGCTGCTCTCACTGAGGAGCAGCACATCCTGGGCGTAGAGGGGGAAGATGGTGAGGATGATCGACATGCCGGTGTAGAGGGTGATGATGCCGCCCCAGGCGTAGAAGCGCAGCACTGTCGATTGGTCGACCGGTCTCTCGCGGCGGTTGACACGGCGCTCGCTGTCCACCGCCCGGATGGAGGGGACCAGGGAGCTGACGACGGCGATCATCAGGAAGACCGCGATGAAGACGGCGATGCCCACCGTGAAGGCAATCGTCGTCGATACTTCGACCAAAAGACCGGCGGCATAGGAGGAGACGCCGATGCCCAGCGACCAGGAGACGTTGAAGGCGTTGGCCACCCGGTTCAGCGCCTCCCCCTCCTTGCCGCGGCTGAACCACGCTTCGATCTGTGGCCAGAGCAGGCTCATGAACGCGCCGTAGAGGACCAAAGCGAGGTAGGCGACCGCCAAGACCCGGGTGTGGGCCAAGAGGGTGACGGAGGCGGCCATTCCCAAGAGCGAGGTCTCCACCAGGTGGCGGGGGCGGAAGTGCGGGGTATAGCGCCCCCCGATGAGACAGAAGACCAGGTAGGAGGCCGGGGTGATGGAGGCGGCCACGCCGATCTGGTCGGCGCGGAGGGCGAAGCAGTGCCTGAGGTGGTAGATCAAGGCCAGGTTGATCATGGCGATGACGAGCTGGGAGAAGAAGGATGCGAGGTTGAGGACCCAGAATTGGACGGTATCGGATTTCGGCATAGCCCCCCCCCTACAATGGTGCATTGAACTGTAAAGGAGAAGAGATTCTTGCGCAAGGAGGGAAAAGACGCTACTGTAGGGCCATGAACAACGACGTGTTGGCCAATGCTCCCTTCATCAGTGCGGCCGCGGCCTTCTTTCTCGCCCAGCTCTTCAAACCGTTCATCAACGCCATCTTTGAGCGTCGCATGGTGTGGGGCCTCCTGTTCTCCACCGGCGGCATGCCCTCGAGCCACACCGCCGGGGTCATCGCGCTGGTGACGAGCATCGGCTTCACACAAGGGATCGGGACCGTCTCCTTCGCCATCGCCGTGACCTTCGCCTCAATCGTCATCCACGATGCGATGGGCATCAGGCGGGCGGCCGGCAAGCAGGCCGAGGTCATCAACGAGTGGAGCCGGATCCTCAGTGATCTCCACCGCGAGGGGCAGTTCACCCCGGAGAACCTGAAGACGATGCTCGGCCACTCCTTCAGCCAAGTCCTCGGCGGGGTGATCCTGGGGCTGCTCGTTGGCCTCGCCGTGACTGACAAAATCGTCGGCTTGTAAGTTATCCTGTATATTTATACTTATTTTTCCCGATTTACTTGACATTTAATGCATAACTATGCATGATGCTCCGTAACAATTGCATATTGAGGAGTGTCGCATGAAAAAGCACATCAGTCTGATTTTAGGAGTTCTCTTGATCGCTTCCCTCTCCCTCTTCGCCGGTGGCAAGAAGGAGAGCAAGGATGGATACATCTTCGCTTCCGACGCCACCTGGCCCCCGCTTGAGTTCATCGACGAGGGTGGGAACCTCACCGGCTTCGAGGTCGAGTTGATCCCCCTCATCGGCGAGAAGGCCGGGGTGAAGATGAGCGTGAAGAACATCCCGTGGGACACGATCTTCGCCGGTCTTGCCAACGGCGCCTATGATGGGGTCGCCAGCGGCGTCACCGTCACCGAAGAGCGGAAAGAGACGATGGCCTTCTCCGCCACGATCCTCGAGGCCGGTCAGGTCGTCATCGTCCGCACCGCCGACAGTGCCAAGTACCACGCCATCACCGACCTGGGCGGCACGCGCGTCGGTGTACAGATCGGCACCACCGGCGACTTCGCCCTCGATGACTACCCCGTCGTCCGCCGTGCCTACGATGACATCGGCCTGGCTATCGAAGATCTGATCAACGGAAACATCGAGGCGGCGGTCTGTGACTCGCTCATCGCCAGCGACTTCGTGCTCGAGAACCCCGGTTACAAGGGCAAGCTCACCGTCGTCGGCGCCCCCTTCACCGAGGAGGACATCGCCATCGCGGTGCAGAAGAACAACACCGAGCTGCTTGACCTGATCAACAAGGGGCTGGCCATCGCCAAGGCCGATGGATCCTTCGATGCCTTGAAGGCGAAGTGGAACCTTCTGTAATAACCATCCCACTGACCAAGAGGAGCTTCGGCTCCTCTTATTTTTTGGAAACTCTTGAATATTTATGCAATAAGTCTTGACTTAACTTGCATAATTATGTAGTAGTATCGTGTGTCAATAAACGAACCTGAATATAAAAACACCGAGTTGGAGGAGCTGCGCCTGGAGGCGATGCGACGCAAGGTCGTCTCCGTGGATCCCCAAACCTCCAAGATAAAGCATGTGACGATCCACATGACCGATGGGGTGCTGATCCCCAAGAAGGACAGCCACCTCTTCAACTCGTGGCGCATCACCTTCTTCAGCGCCATCGCCCTGCTCACCTCCTTGGTGCTCTTCAAGCCCAAGCCGTACCGCGACATCTTCCTGGTGACCATCAAGGGAGCGCCGGTGACCTTCCAGGCGACGATCCTCGCCATCATCGGGGCGGTGCTCATCGGCACCGTCACCGGTCTGGGGGCGGTGAGCAAGAAGCGCTGGGTCAATGTGGTCAGCGGCGTCTACGTCGAGCTGATCCGCGGCATCCCGCTCCTCGTCCAGTTGATCTTCATCTACTACGCCATGGGCCGGTTCTTCAAGATCGAAGGGATGATCGCCGCCGTCACCGCCCTGGCCATCTGCTTCGGCGCCTACATGGGCGAGATCGTCCGCGCCGGCATCCAGGCCATCCCCCAAGGGCAGATGGAGGCGGCCATCGCGCTCGGCATGTCCCGCTCTCAGGCGTTCCGCCACGTCATCCTCCCCCAGACGGTCAAGGTAATCCTGCCGGCCATCGGCAACGAGTTCATCTCGATGCTCAAGGACTCCTCCCTCGTCTCGACGATCGCCCTCTCCGACATCCTGCGCAAGGGACGCGAGTACATCTCGCGCACCTTCCTCTCCCTGGAGACGATGCTCGTCGTCGCCCTGATCTATCTGATCATCACCCTGATGCTCAGCCGCTTGGTCGGCATGCTGGAAGAGAGGTTGCATAACAATGGCTAGGATCGTCATCGAGAATCTCTCAAAGGACTTCGTCACCGCCAGTCACCGGACCGTCCACGCGGTCTCGGGCGCAAACCTCACCGTCGAGGACGGGGAGGTGGTGGTCATCATCGGCCCGTCGGGCAGCGGCAAGTCGACGCTGCTGCGCACCGTCAACAAGCTCGAGCCCGTCACCGAGGGGCGGATCTTCATCGACGACGATGAGGTCACCGGAGCCAAGGCCGATATCAGGAAGATCCGCGAGGAGGTGGGGATGGTCTTCCAATCCTTCAACCTCTTCCCGCACCTCACCGCGTTGGAGAACATCACGCTGGCCCCCATCAAGGTGAAGAAGATTCCCAAGAAGGAAGCGCAGAAGCGGGGCATGGAGCTGCTCCGTATGGTGGGTCTTGAGGAGAAGGCGAACGTACACCCTCCCCAGCTCTCCGGCGGCCAGCAGCAGCGCGTCGCCATCGCGCGGGCCTTGGCCATGGAGCCGAAGGTGATGCTCTTCGATGAGCCGACCAGCGCCCTGGACCCGGAGATGATCAAGGAGGTGCTCGACGTGATGCTCAACCTGGCGAAGAGCGGCATGACGATGCTCCTGGTCACCCACGAGATGGGCTTCGCCCGTGCAGCGGCGGACAAGGTGGTCTTCATGGACGAGGGGTCGATCATCGAGATCGGCTCTCCCGCCGATCTCTTCACCAACCCCAAGAGCGAGCGTACCCGCCACTTCCTCGACCACATCCTCTGAGCAGGCGGTTCTACGATCGCTTTTATACGGATAGGGGCACGCTCGCTGTCTTCACCCTCGTCGAGGAGATAGCATGAGGGGAACCCCAACATTCGGCCCATCTATTGAATTGATAAAGAAATATTTCTTGAGCAGTAGATATCTACCATCGATCGATATCGGTGGTGTGGACCTACTAGGAAAACCAAAGTAGCAACATACCATTGTCAGAAGGTGTCCATATCGCTACCGTTGGACCAGGAGATTCGCCATGGCACCTTCATTCACCCGTTGGCTTGAGAGCCACATCACCCTGCACAACCACGACGATGCGCGTGACGAGAAGCTGAACAGCCTGACCCATGTCGTCGGCTCGGTCTTGTCGTTCGCCGCCTTGGTCGCCATCGTCATCAAGTTCCCCCAGATCCCGTCGACCGCGCTGCGCGTCGGCCTGGTCATCTGGGCGCTGACGATGATCCTGCTCTACAGCGCGAGCGCCCTCTACCACGCCCTGCCCCACTCCAACGCCAAGCGGGTCTGCCGGATCCTCGACCACAGCAACATCTACTTCCTCATCGCCGGCACCTACACCCCCCTGATGCTCTTCGTCGGCACAGAGACGGCGCACCTGGTGGTGGCCCTCGTCTGGGTCCTGGCCGTGGTGGGAATCATCTTCACCCTGATCTTCTGGGGGCGCTACGGGGCGATCCACGTCGGCCTCTACATCCTCATGGGATGGATCGTCGTCTTCTTCGCCCGCTCGCTCTTCCCCTACATGCCCTCCTCCCTGATCAAGTGGGTGATCGCGGCCGGGGTGACGTATACCGCCGGCGTGATCTTCTACGCGAACAAGAAGATCCCGCACTACCACGCCATCTGGCACCTCTTCTGCATCGGCGGCAGCGCCCTCTTCTTCTTCGGCTACTGGTTCAACCTCATTTGAGCAGGAGGGCGATGGCGCCCTCCAGCGCCTGCTCGCTGACCATGCCCAAGTAGCCGGTCACGATGCGCCCATCCTTGTCGAAGAAGACGGTGGTGGGGAGGCTGGTGGTGTTGAAGATGAAGGCGAAGATCCCCTCATCCCAGTAGACCGGGGCTTCGAAGGGGAACTCCTTGATGAACTTGCCGATGGTCGCCTTCGTCTCCCGCTGCCCATCGAGGGCATCGAGGAAGATGAAGGCGATCTCATCGCCATACTGCCGCCACGCTTCTTCGAAGTACGGCAGCTCCGCCTTGCACGGCGGGCACCAAGAAGCAAAGTAGTTGACGATGGCGGGCCTGCCGGCACGCACCTCATCAAAGCTCGTCTCCGTGTCATCCAGGGTGAAGAGCGGGATGTCCGGCATCACGGGGCCGAGCAGATCATCTTCATCCGCTTCGACCTCCTCGACCACCTCATCGGCGATCACACGGTCAACGATCGCTTCGCTCTCGACCACTTCGACGACCGGAGCGGGCGCCATCGCCTTCTGCTCCGCTTCGGCCACCTTTTTTGTCTCCACGGTGTACTCGGCCATGGTGGGGGTGAAGGAGACCGGCTCAGCGCTGCCCTTGAGGCGGTTATAGGCGATCATGGCCACGACGATGATGACGATGAATGAGACGATGGTCACGATGAGATGGCGTTGCTTCTTGTCCACGAGGACCTCCTACAAAAAGAGTGCGGCGGGGTTGAATCCCAGGACCAAGGCGATGCCGAAGGCCATGAGGAGGATCCCACTCGCGATGCTGATGATCTTTCCATGCTGCTTGATGGCTTTGAAGACGCCGTCGAGCTGCTCGATGAGCAGGGCCGACAGCAGGAAGGGGATGCCCAACCCCATCGCGTAGAAGAGGAGGGTCGTCATCCCTTGGGCAAGCTGGTCGGCGTTGGCCGCCATCATCAGGGCGGAGCCCAGAAGCGGGCCGACGCACGGCGTCCACCCGATGGCGAAGACAATGCCGAAGAGCAGGCTCTTGGGCACGTTCATGTTCGAGAGCCCCTTCATCTGGATGCGGTGGTTCGACGCGAGGGCGGGGATGAGGGCGAAGCCGAGGTTGTTCAGGGCGAAGAGGATCACCACGGCCCCGCCGATGCGGTTGAGCAGGGCCAGGTGGCTGGAAAGGAAGCGCCCGATCGAGGTCGAGGCGGCCCCCATGGCCACAAAGAGGATGGTGAATCCGGCGACGAACGCAATGCTGTTCTTGATGAGCTTCCCACGGCCCCTCCCCTCCTCGGCCACGCCTCCGGCGAGGTAGGAGAGATAGAGGGGAAGAATCGGCAGGATACATGGGCTGATGAAGCTGATGATCCCTTCTAGTAAAGCGGTAAGATATGCCATTCGCCGAATATACTACTTTTTTCGCCGGTTCACAAGAGATGAGAAAACTGGTACAGTCACCCCATGGCAAAACGCCCGTCCCACAGCGATTTCGACAGCTACTACCAGGCTCTCTACCAGGAGCGCTGGCCGGCCCTTCGCGCCTCGCTGCTGGCCGAGCGCTCCCCCATCGCCCTGAACGACGGGCTCACCGGCCCATACTGGCTCGACGAGGCCTCGCTGGTGGCCGCCCGAACCCTGGCGGTGGAGCGGGGAGACGCGGTGCTCGACATGTGCGCGGCCCCCGGGGGCAAGACATTGGTCCTCGCCCTCGCCCTCGACGGAGAAGGGTCGCTGACGGCAAACGACCGCTCAGCCGACCGGCGGGCGCGCCTCAGGCGCGTCATCACCGACCATCTCGATGAACGACTGCGCCTGCCCATCACGGTCACCAGCCACGACGCGACCAAGTGGTCGCTCTATGAGCGGGATGCGTACGACAAGATCCTCCTCGACGCCCCCTGTTCCAGTGAGCGCCACGTCCTCACCGACGAGAAGGCCCTCCGCACGTGGTCTCCCTCGAGGCCCAAGCGCCTCGCCATCACCCAGTTTGCCATGCTGGCCGCCGCCCTTGAGGCGGTGAAAGTCGGCGGGACCATCCTCTATGTCACCTGCTCCATCAACAGCGGGGAGAACGAGGAGGTCATAGAGAAGTTGCATACGCGCCGAGCGGGGCGCTTTCGAGAAGAGACGGCAGATCTTGCCGGATTCGAGAAGCGGCGGTGGGGGAGCATCATCCTCCCGGATGCCAGCGACGGCAAGGGACCGCTCTACCTCTGCCTGATACGGAGAATGTCATGAGCAACGTTGCCATTACCCGATGTGAATCCTACGACCAGAGTTTAGTCGATGCAGCGGTGAAGACCGTCTGCCATGCAGCGCTCATGCCGCCGGTGGCGGGCAAGCGGGTGCTGATCAAGCCCAACATCCTCTCCGACGCGAAGGAGGAGAAGGCCATCACGACGCACTCGACGGTGGTGAGGGCCGTCATCCGGCTCCTCAAGGAGGAGGGGGCGAGCGCCATCTACGTCGGCGACTCGCCCGGCATCCACACCACCTCCTTCATCCCCCGACACTGCGGCATCTACGAGGTCGTCCTCGACGAGGGGGTCGAATGGGTGGACTTCATCAGCGACCCCACGCCGACCAAAATCCCCTATACCCGCCTCAAGGGACTGCCGATCGCCAAGATCGCCGGCGAGGTCGACCTGATCTTCAGCCTGCCGAAGATGAAGACCCACCAGCTGATGTACGCCACCGGGGCGGTGAAGAACCTCTTCGGCTTGGTGCCCAACCTCCACAAGAGCCCGATGCACGTCGCCTTCCCCACCCGCGACCAGTTCGCCTCCCTGATCGTCGGCATCGCCACGGTCGCCAAACCCGCCTTCAGCCTCATGGATGCGGTCATCGCCCTGGAGGGCCCCGGGCCCGCCAACGGGACCCCGACGCACATGGGCCTGCTCTTGGCCAGCACGGATCCCATCGCCCTCGACTGGGCCGAGGCGCGCATCATGGGCTATGATCCTGAGGATATCCCGATCGTCAGGGAGGGCATCAGGCGGGGACTGGGGTCGCGCCCATCCACCTACCCGCTCCTCGACGCCGAAGATCTGGTACGTCCCGACTTCCAGCGCATCACCACACAGAAGAGGACCCGCTTCGTCCGCTCCCTCATCATCCCGATGATCTTCGGCCCCATCATCCGAAGGAACGTCAAGCGCCAGCGTCCCGCACCGGTCTTCTTGCCCGATCCGTGCATCCTCTGCGGCAAGTGCGTCAAGATCTGTCCGGCCGATGCCTTGACGATACAGGATCGGCGTATCATCATCGATGAGAAGAGTTGCATCCGTTGCTACTGCTGCCACGAGGTCTGCCCGGCCGACGCCATCGCCATACACGAGAGAGGAAACGCCTGATGACGAGCCTTGACTACGCGATCACCGCCCTCCTCGCCCTCGCCCCGATCAGCGAGTTGCGCGGCGCCATCCCCTACGCCTTCATCCAAGGCGCCCCGCTTCTCCAGGCAGCCGTGATGGGGGCGGCCATCAACGCCCTGGTCGGCCCCATCGCCTTCACCTTCCTCGAGACGCTCCACCTCCTCCTCTACCGCCATCTCGCCTGGTACGTCTCCCTCTTCGACCGCTTCGTCGAGCGCACCCGGCGCAAGATCGAACACAAGGTCGAGCGCTACGGCTACTGGGGGATCTTCCTCTTCGTCGCCGTCCCCCTGCCCTTCACCGGGGCGTGGACGGGGACGCTCGGGGCCTGGTTGTTGGGCCTTGACAAGAAGCGCAGCCTTTTGGCAGTATTCGGCGGTGTCGCCCTCTCGGCCATCATCGTCACCGCGATCATCGCCTTGGGCTTCGGAGAACACTCCATCTTCATCAAGCACTTCTGAGGAACCATGGCCCTTGATCTGAAACGAGCACTCAACAGTGAGCAGTACCGCGCCGCCGCGCAGACGGACGGGCCGCTGCTCGTCATCGCCGGGGCCGGCAGCGGCAAGACGCGGATGCTCACCTACCGCATCGCCCATCTGTTGGAGAGCGGTATCGACGAACGCGCCATCCTCGCCCTCACCTTCACCAACAAGGCGGCCAAGGAGATGGGCGAGCGTATCCGCTCCCTGACCGGCAAACCGCTGGAGAAGCTCACCACCAGCACCTTCCACGCCTTCGGCATGGGGGTCCTCAAGCAGTTCATCCAGCACCTCGGCTTTCGCAACAACTTCACCATCTACGACGCCAACGACCGGATGGCCCTCATCAAGGAGGTCATCGAGAACCTCGACTACGTGGTCGAGAGCTTCGACCTCTGGGAGCTCTCCTCCCTCTTCAGCGATGTGAAGACCGGACGCAAGGAGTTCGGACCCAATGCATCGCAGAAGATCCGGGGCCTCTATGAGGAGTATGAGAAGCACCTCAAGGCGTACAACGCCGTCGACTTCGATGATTTGATCACCAAGCCGATGGATCTCTTCTCCTCCCACCCCCCGGTGCTGGAGAAGCTGCGCCAGCGCTACACCCACATCCTCGTCGACGAGTTCCAGGACACCAGCCTCGCCCAGTACCGCATCGTCGAGATCCTTGCCCGAGAGAGCCGCAACCTCTGCGTGGTGGGAGACGATGACCAGTCGATCTACAGCTGGCGGGGGGCGAACTACGAGAATCTGATGATGTTCGAGCACGATTTTCCCGAACGAACGGAGATCAAACTGGAGCGCAACTACCGCTCGACGGGCACGATCCTGGAGGCGGCCAACGCCCTGATCCTCAACAACAAGGAGCGCAAGGAGAAGAAGCTCTGGACCGATGGGGGGCGCGGCTCATCAATCCGGCTCATCCACCCGGAGAACGATGAGGACGAGGCCTCCCAGATCGCCGACCAGATCATGCTCGCCCACAAGAAGGAGGACCGCCCCTTCTCTGCCTACGCCATCCTGGTGAGGACCAACAGCCTGCTCGATACCCTGGAGGCCAAGCTCACCGAGCGCGGCATCCCCACCGTCGTCACCGGCGGCACCTCCTTCTTCGACCGCAAGGAGATCCGCGATATCGTCAGCTACCTGAAGGTGATCGCCAACCAGAGCGACGACATCAACCTCCTCAGGATCATCAACACGCCGCGGCGCGGAATCGGGCGCACGACGCTCGAGCGCCTGAGACGGATCGCCGACGACCACAACGCCTCGCTCTTCACTGCAGCCCAGATCATGGGACGCAGCACAGACGGCCAAGTGCGCGAAGGCCTCCGCCTCGCGGTGGCCCGCTTCGCTTCCCTGATCGACGACATGCACCACAATCTCTTTGAGAGGGGCAGATCCAAGGCCCAAACGCTGCGGACCCTCGTCGAGCAGATCGACTACAAGGGGCACATCGAGGCAGAACACCCGGATAATGAGGCGGTCGTCGCTTTCAAAATGAAGGGGGTGAGCCTGCTCTGTGACATGCTCTCCCGCTTTGAGCGGGAGAATCCCGCCTCCTCGATCTTCGACTTCATCAACCGCCTCAGCCTCGCCGGCAAGGAGAGCGGGGCGGAGGAGGATGCGGGCAAGGTCGCTCTGATGACCATCCACAGCGCCAAGGGGCTTGAGTTCGACACGGTCTTCGTCGCCGGCGTCGAGGACCGCTTCATCCCCCACGCCCGGGCCATCGAGGACGATCCCGCCAACATCGCCGAGGAGCGCCGTCTCTTCTACGTGGCCATCACCCGGGCCAAGCGCGCCCTGATCCTCTCAGCGTGCGAGAATCGGCGCAGGAACCACACAGATATCCCCTCCCTCCCCTCCCGCTTCCTCGAGGAGATCCCCAAGGAGCTCTTCGACGAGGAGGATCCTGCCAAAGAGCTCAGCGGTGACGAGATGGTTGATAAGCTGAGATTATTGCGTGAGCGGCTGGCTCAGAAGACTGGTTAGAGAGGAGATACAATATTGACGTAGATCGTGTCGCTATATGATCCACTGAGACGCTGGTCTACTTCGTTTTTCTTGATTCCACCAATCCAGAGACCTCTTTCATTGATCAAAGGAAATGGGACAAGGCCATTCCAAGGAATCCGTTCTCCATAGTTTACTATTTTGCTCTCTGTCTCAAAATAGAGGTCATAGTTGATTGGACTCCCTGACGGGTACGGCTTCAACTGAAAAGAGTTCGTGGTGCCCGAGTCAGTGAAGATTATATCTCGTGCGTACGTCTGCCCCTCCACTCCATCAAGAACCTTAATCTTGGCGGTGTTGATTCTTACCTTCCCAGTGTATGCATCGCTGATAGTAAAATCCGCTTGTGATGCTTCGAAAAACACTTCGTAGGTAGGAGTGGTTGGCTGGGTGGGAGGATCATCTCCAAACCAAAAGCCATCATCTCCCCCTTCAGCAGTAGCCGCATCCTGATCGTACATTGGGATGGTCGATGAGTCGTCACCGTTGATCTCAATAAGTTTTCCATATTTTTCTTGGGGCTGGCTTGCACCATATGGGAGATTCCCCACATCGGTGGCGAGTGTTTTGGTTACAGCCAAATAGAAACTGGGATTGAATGGTGATGGAGACACAAACGTGAAGGAATCATCTTCTTTGAAAATACCATCTCCACCAGTGCCAAGGGACGATGGATGGGTTGGATCTGCCAAGTTCGTATTGACAAGGTAGAAATCTACGATTAAAGGATTAGTAGTCACTTGTTCGTTAACAGAATTTGGAAGCAAATGCTGTCGATTTGACAATGCTGTAGCACGTACAACACCGCCGCCTAAACCATTTGGGTATGCGACGGCTACTACGTTCATAGAGAATTGGAAATCGTAATTATAATCATTCGGTAACCACCACGTGAATGGGCCTTTCATCGTAACGGTAGGCCCATTTGGCAGCCCGGCGGTAAGAATTGTTGGGTTATACAACGGTTCATCGTGATAGACAGTCATTCTTCCCAATTTTCCGCCAAACGTTGTAGGATGGGTAAATGCACCAGGTGCCTTGGAAAAATAAATTGGACTCTCATACACATACGTAGCTGTGATAGCCCCCCACACACCAAACGGCAGGGCAACAAGGATGAGGATGATCAGAAGAAAAGACGGTATGGGTCGCTTCATATAACTTCTATCCAGCTTCGGTGCAATACGAATCTCTACTTCACAGGTGCACTTATTCTCCGCCTCAATGATTCTGTTTCTTGAGGCAGACAGTTCACCTTCAGATAAAAATTGTATGTCAATCTTATGATCACGTCTAGGCTGAGCACCCAATAAAAACAGAAAGATTCCGTATCAAAATACAACATTTCCTGCAGATTCTTTCGTATTTGAGTGGGTTTCTAAACATATGTCTAGCAAGTGATTCGTAAATTCCCCAGCACTCCCCTCGGTCAATCATTTTTCTAGTAGTGGAGGCAATAGATCAGACCCAACCGTTGTGCAACTTCCAGAATTTCCACCAGTGGTATGGCAGAATCAAGGGAGAGACACGAAGATACGGAGCGCTCCACCCAGATCAATGGAACAACGTTCATTCTTCAGGTCTTTTTGATCTCCAAGCAATCCGGATGGTCAACAATGGAACATGCGCTGGAAGACCTGTTGTACCATCAAAGCAGAGAACCAGCACGACACCCATGAGATGAGCAGCTAAATCACCGTCATCCATTGTCACCTCTTTGCTCTCAACACCAAATAAGAATTCCGAAGCCTACCTTCAGCCCCATAGTACACTTTCCTGATAAGGGGCTCTCCTTCTCACAGAGCCTGACAGATGAGACTGTGCCAAGAGTGAACAGAATACACATAAATGGAGTAGAATTGATTTTATATGTTTGCTCTGACAAAAATTATTAAGAACTCTTCTTATTACATCTTGTCTCTCGTTGTGTTTTTTTCTATCTTGTAATCGATGAAGAAATTGTGCACCTGGTTGATCTTATTTTTGATATTATTCGCCTTCCCCGTATGGGCTACTATCACGGCTACGTATGAACCAAACCCATACTTTCACTTCGAGAAGGGCTTCTCCCCCCTGAATACAAACAGACTCGTCGCCCATGTGGGGACGTTGACCTTCAACACGGGTGGGGATGACTTCTTTGATCCCAACATCATCCACGTCAATCTTTCCACGCAGTTTGGCTTCACCGGCCCGATGGTGTGGCCTAACAGCGACCCCAAAATCAGAGAGTCGTTTTTTACCCTCTACGCGGTCTCCACGATAAAAAACAAGACCCAGGTCACCCCGATCTGGGAGGGTGACGGCTCAAGCCCCATCCGTACCGACGGTGGAAACCTCAACGTCAACGTCCTGGTCGTGCAACTCTACCTCGTCAGCGATCAACCGTGGTCGGTCTACGTCCTCAATGCCGCCTACGCCCTGACGACGGGGACGTTGGGAAACTTCTCCGTGGCTGTAGCAAACAAGGGTGGGGGATATTATCCAGGAGGAGGAGGATTTGATATCAGCTTGAACGGCACCCCTCCCGGCACCTCCACCCCAATCCTGCCGCCAGGGACCAGCCCGACCAATCCGACCATCGTCTATGGAGACCCCCCCGAGCAGGCAAACTACGATTTCCTCATCACCAACAAGCAGGCCATCACCCTGAACTTGAAGGAGCCTGAGGCAAAGGAGATTCTCAAGGAGCTGGTCAAAAAAGCGGATATCCTGGTGGAAAACTACCGGGCCGGCATCATGGACAAGCTGGGGGTGGGCTACAGCGTTTTGAAACAGGTCAACCCCAAACTGGTCTACACCGCCATCTCCGGCTTCGGCCAGGCCGGCCCCTACTCCAAGTGGCCGGCCTATGACAACAGCGGACAGGCCTTGAGCGGCCTGTGGTCCATGAACGGAATGCCCGGCCAGCCCAC
>ENA-UOUL01001524-UOUL01001524.1-bioreactor-metagenome-genome-assembly--contig:-NODE-1524-length-31693-cov-68.853334_pt1 | contig 31693 bp, 29 predicted proteins | sample MGYA00249838_ERZ747220 | MGnify/ENA primary metagenome ERZ747220 (study PRJEB28778, sample SAMN05720191) | bioreactor metagenome | isolation source: Anaerobic biogas reactor | place: USA:Washington... | reverse complement strand
TGGTTCGTATACCTGAGAAAACCGGCTGCGGCCAAGCAGGACAAGGGTGTAGCCGCGTAAGCAAGTAAACTATCGTACCCGGAACACTGATCGGGGCATTGCCACCTGTGATTAACTGCCAAAGCCAACATGGAGTGGCGATGCCCCTCAATACATTAGGGGATTATGGTAGTTGTTGATCCCATACTGTAATCCACCAGGATAATTGGAAAGGGGGTATTATAAACATGGACGCCAAAGAATTCGAACGGATTATGGATTTCGCCATTGCGGCCGAGATAGAAGCCTATGAGTTCTATAACGAGGTGGCCCAATCAACGGCGGACAAGAGCCTGAAAGTCCTCTTCACAGAGTTTGCCGAGGAGGAGAAAGGCCATCGCCTGACCCTGGAATCGCTGAAGAACAAGCAGATCCAGAACTTCTCCTTCGCAGGAGCAACGGACTACAAGATTGCAGAAACGGTGGATGCACCCAGGCTGTCGTTAAGCATGAAGCCGGCCGATGCCATCGCCCTGGCCATGAAGAAAGAGCAAGAGGCCATGGAAATGTACGAGGGTCTGGCCAAAGCCGCTACTGAGGAAGAAGAACTGCACCTGTTCATGAACCTGGCCAAAATGGAGCAAGGGCACAAAGCCAAGATGGAGAATCTCTATAACCAGGTAGCTTTTGCCGAGGTTTGGTAAGCCGAGCGTTCAAATTATGATCTCCAATTGCCCCTGACGCTGCATGAATTAAGACCTCCTGCAGCGGTCACTAAAACCAGATATATGATCTCCCATCATATATAGAGGATTCATGTGCAAAGCCAAAAGGCCTCTCCGTAAGGAGGGGTCTTTTGGTATGTATGGAGAAAATACCTGGAGATGGTAGGTTAATATCGCCTATAATGATATCGTCATCCCAATAACTTGGGGCCTGTCCCCAAGTTATTGACGGCCTTAAGGGATAGACAGGACGAGCCTATTGGGATTAGAATGAATCGTCAACGATCATATAGAGGAGAGTTATTGACTATGACAGGTTCCGCCGGCAGGAAGAGAACATATGCCATTTGGGCGGTGGTAATTTTGGTGATGTTGGCTCTTGGGGTGTTCACAGGGGGCCAATTGAACGACCACATTTTTGAATCGGTACAGACCAAGGACAGCAAGGGCAAGGTGATAAACATATTGGTCATGGGTATCGACGCCCGCAACGCCCGGGAGAACTCCCGCAGCGATACCATGATCCTGGCCAGCTTGGATCCTGCCACCAATCAGGTGGTGATGATCTCAATTCCCCGGGATACCCGCATTAAGAATGCCAAGGGGCAAAATGACCGCATCAACAGTATCAACTGGCTGCAAGGCCCCGAAGCGGCTTGCAAAGAAGTGGGCAAACTGCTGAACGTGGATGTCGATTACTATGTAGTCACCAACTTTGGCGGATTCGGAGATATCGTCGACGCATTGGGCGGGGTCCACATTGACGTGGAAACCAACATGTATCATGCTGACCCGGTCAATCCCGAGCTGGCCATTAATTTAAAGAAAGGGTACCAGCACCTGAATGGCAAGCAGGCCCTGGCTTATGTACGCTACCGGGGCGGACCCACGGCCGATATCGGCCGGACCGAGAATCAGCAGAAGTTTATCAAGGCCCTGGCGAAGGAAATGCTGCAGACCAAAACCATATTGCGCCTACCCCAGCTGATACCTGAACTTTACGAGAACGTCCATACCAATATCCCTCTGCAGGATATGATTTACCTGGGCAAAATGATCCAGGACTTAGACATGGAAAACATCATTACCCTCACTCTGCCCGGTTACTTCCTGAGTGACAGCCAAACCGGAGCCAGCTATTGGGAAGCTGATAAGAAGATAGCCAGCACTCTGATTGAAGATCTGAAGAGCGGGTTGGAAATCAAGGTGGTACAAGAGACTCCGCCCGGATCAAAACCGGTCAAAATGGTGGTTCGCCCGGAGGCCGAAGTTGAGCCGCCTCCAGCCAACACACCTGAATCCGGTAATGGTGATGGGATCAAGGACGGGAATGGTGAACCAGGCACAGCCGAGAATGAAGAAAATGACGGCTCCATTCCTGGCGAGGGAGGGGATGGCGCCGGCGGCCAGGGAACCAACACTGGTGAAGACCAGCCCGCCGACCCTCAGGATGGAACTGACCCAGACGATGGGGAAAGCGGCAAAGATAAGGACGGCGGATCTGCAGAAATTCCGTCCCCGCCTCTGAGTCTCGAGGAACTGCAGAAAGTAAGGCCTTAGAGAAAATCTCACAGACAAAACTACGGCTGCCTCATAAGAAAGGCAGCCGTATTGCTGTGGTCGATTCCAACTACCGCCCAGCGCTGTTATTGGAGGGCTGGTGCCAGCGGGGCAGGGACGGCAGATAACAGTCTTCTCCATGATAATTTTTGTCTGGAGCTTCCATACCCTGGCTGGAAAATTTTGCGGTTATCAATAGACGGATGGAACTCGCTTATGAATCGCCCTCTTTGTAGCAGGCGGTTATCTCCCCGTAATACATTACATGGTAATCCAAGCTGGAATAGGAATTGCCCCGGATGGTTTCATCCAGCAACGTGGCGTCCATGGCCTGGCGGAAGACGGTCTTACATTCGAAATATAGGCTGCAGCCTTTGATAACCGGGCTATGAATGGTGCGGGCCGGTTGGGGGGTGACACCTGCGGCCTTGAATTTATCTACATCGCGGCCCGACACACTGCCGGCGATGGCCAGGGCTTTCCGCATCTCACCTTTCGCCGGCAGGCTCACCGAAAAGTCCGGAGCTCTCTCTATCAAACCGTGGGTATAACGGGAATAACGCACCATCACGGTTATAATCGGCCTTTGCCAAATGTAACCGATGTTTCCCCAGCCAATGGTCATGGTGTTGAGGCGCTCGCCGTCCTTCACGGTCAGGAATGCCCCCCGGGGCAGCTGCTCCAGGAATTGCCGGGAATACTCTTCATAAGGGATGTCCTTGGCCATTGATTGATCTCCTTTCAACCGTAACTTGGGGACAGGCCCCAAGTTATTGCGAGATTTTTACTCATATTAGTAAATTATATACCAGTGGGGCGAAGTTTAGCATTTTGATTCTAACTATATAATATAGGTAGAAGTAAATGAAAACATGATTGATCGATATTCGCATCAGAACGGAGGATAGGGTATTGAAGAAATGGGGTTCTACAATCATCCTGTGGGTGCTCCTGGGGGTGTTGGTAACGATGGCAGCCAGCCGCGTTAGTTTGGCTACGGAGACCCTGCAACCGGACCAGCCGGACTGGGCCGGTATATATGACATCATCATAAACACTGCCGAGGGCGCTCAGGTACCGACCGAGATCGAGCTCACGGACTGGGGTAACGGGCAGATGTCCGCCCACGGTGTTTTCCAGGGTTATTCCCTTAACCAGTTGGGCGAATATAGCGGAGACCCAGCGGGGGAGGGGCTTAAAGCCCACTTCGATATAAATTTCGGATTGGTCAAGGGCTTTATCGATTTTACCATCCGGCATACGGAAGGACACTATACCATCGAGGGCAACGGAGAGGCCGACTCTATCGCGGTGGGTAAAATGGCAGCCACTTTCAGCGGTCAGAAGCAAGGGGGATCGACTCCGCCCGCTCCGGCTCCGACCCCGGGTGCCACTCCGACTCCACTTCCCGGGTCCGAATCGCCCAATTACCTGCTCTGGGCAGTGGGAACGGCGGCTGCTTTGGTCCTATTATGGGCGCTTGCTCCCCGGCGGCGCCGAGGTGGTTCCGGGCGATAGCCGCCAACTTTACATTTCCATTAATTCGATCCGCTCCCCGTCCGGCCCGGCAAAAAAGATTATGCGATGGCCGATGGCCTGGCGGGGTGCCTCCGTCTCAAAGGGTACCCCTAGCTTTCGCAATTTCTTCACAGCAGAATCCAGATCGGCAACCGTAAAAGCGATGTGATCAAAAAATCCGGCTCCGCGCTTAACAGGCGGAGCCGGAATGTATTCGAGCAATTCAACAGTCATTGTACCGGTATGCAGATTGACTATCTTCAGGTTGTCAGTGACGTGGCTGAGGCCCATGGTGAGCCCTAAGACCTGCGAATAAAACTGGGCCGACCGGTCAGCGTCCGCGACTACCAGACCCAAATGGGCCAAGGCCAAATTCTCAATTGGTTCAGAATTTCTATAGGTCATAATACAGTTCAAACTCCAGCGGATGAGGCATGTTGGCTACTTGGCGCGCCTCTTTGCGCTTGGTGGCGATCCAGATATCGATCAGGCGCTTGGGGAAAACCCCGCCCTGCAACAGGAATTCATGGTCATTCTCCAGTGCGTTGAGGGCTTCATCCAGCGAAGTGGGCAGGGCTTTGATCTTGGCCAGCTCCTCCGCCGGCAGGTTGTAAAGATTGACGTCATAGGGGCCGAAACCTTCCTTGGTGGGATCGATCTTTTTCTGGATCCCATCCAGGCCCGCCATCAACATGGCTGAGTAGGCCAGATAAGGGTTACAGGTCGCATCCGAGGAGCGGAATTCGAAACGTTTGGCAGCCGGGTGCTTGGCATAGGCCGGCACCCTGATCACGGCACTGCGGTTGGAAGTGCCGAAAACGCAGTTTACCGGAGCTTCATAACCGGGCACCAGACGCTTGTAGGAATTGGTGCTGGGGTTGCTGAAAGCCAGCACAGCCGGAGCATGGGTGAGCAGGCCGCCGATAAAATAGCAGGCGGTCTGGCTCAGATTGGAATAGCCATTCTCATCATAGAACAGGGGTTGGCCGTCTTTGAACAGGTGCATGTGGACATGCAGGCCATTGCCGGCCTCAGCGTAAATCGGCTTGGGCATAAAGGTTACCGATTTGCCCTCCTGGAAAGCCAGGTTCTTGATAAGATATTTGGCCAGCATGGTTTTGTCGGCCATTTCCCGCATACCCCCGAATTCCACCTCAATCTCGATTTGACCGGGGCCGGCTACTTCATGGTGGTGATATTTGACGGGGATATTGTTTTCTTCCATTAGTACGCACATCCGCGCCCTAAGGTCATAAAGCACGTCCTGAGGCGGGGTGGTATGGTAACCACCTTTGACCGGTACCTTGTAACCCAGGTTTTGGTATTCATCTTCGCCGCTGTTCCAACTCGCCTGCTCGCAGTCGATGCTGTAACCGGTTTTATGCGGTAAACATACATAGCTGACATGGTCGAATACGTTGAATTCAAATTCGGGCCCGATACGCATCTGATCGGCGATACCGGTAGACTTCATGTACTCCTCGGCTCTGGTGGCGATGGAACGGGGGTCCTGGTCAAAGCGATAGTTTTCCGGCTGGTTGATGACGAAGACGTCACCGATCATGCTCAGGGTGGGAACTTCGGTGAAAGGATCACGGACAGCAGTGCTGATATCAGGTATGAATACCATATCACTCTTCTCGACCGGGGCGAATCCGTAGTTGGAGCCATCGAAACCGATACCGTAGACGAGAGTGTCGGGTTTGAAACGGCCGGTGGGGATGCTTAAATGCCTCCATCTGCCCAGCAGGTCGATCATCTTGAAATCGATCATCATGATGTTGTTATTAGAGCAATAGTTCATTACCTCTTCATAGGTCCGAAACAAAGAAACGCGCCTCCCTCAATTAATCAATATCTTCGAAATTATACCAGAGTCGAATTTTATAGTAAAGAATACGCCATGTAGTATACAGTATTATGACGGATCTTCCCGGATAAGCGCGCACCAAGCGATGAGGCGGTCCGGGAGGGGGTTGTTTTTCATTAAATGTCGAGAATTGGATTTAATATCCTGCTGGTATAGAATTAGGCTGTAATCCAAAAATAATAAAGGACTATTACGATGGAGGTAGGTATATTTGAGCGCGAAAGCAATTCGCAAAAGGGAAGAAATAGAGGAACAATACAAATGGAAACTGGAGAACATCTATACTGATGAACAGCTGTGGGAAAAAGACCTGGAGAAGATCTCCCAACTGGCCGAGCAGGTAGACAAACTACAGGGAACGCTGGGGGATTCAGCCGAAAACTTGCTGTCCTGCCTGCAGCTAAGCGACGAACTGGGCCGGGTATCCGAGAAGGCCTACGTTTACGCCCGCATGCGCCGCGACGAGAACAACGCCAATTACCATTACCAGGCCTTGTTTGACCGGATCCAGAGCTTGACCATCAAGGTGGGCAGCATCACTTCCTTCATCGTGCCCGAGATCCTCACCATACCCGAGGAAAGACTGATGGGCTTCCTGGCCGAGAATAAAGATCTGGTCCTATACCGCCATTTCATCGACGAAATCCTGCGCCAGCAGGATCACATTCTGTCGCCGGCGGAGGAGAGACTGATGGCTATGTCGGCCGATCTGTCGCTGGCTTCCGGCAGCATTTTCACCATGCTCAACAACGCCGACATCAAATTTCCGGTCATCAAGGATGAATCAGGCCAGGAGGTGGAGATAACCAAGGGCCGCTACGGCAGCCTGATGGAGAGTTCCGACCGCCGGGTGCGCCAGGAGGCTTATGAGGGGCTGTACTCCACCTATCGCGGTCTGATCAACACCCTGGGGGCCAGCCTGAGCGCCAGCGTCAAAAAGGATATATTTTATGCCCGGGTCCGCAAATACGAATCAGCCCGGGCCGCTTCCCTGGACCAGGACAACGTACCGGTGGAGGTTTATGATCGTCTGATTGAATCGGTCCACAACCACCTGGACCTGATGTACCGCTATATGGACATCCGCAAAAAGATCCTGGGGCTGGATGAATTGCATTTCTACGATTTATATACCCCGTTGGTGCCAGAGTACAAGCTGGAAGTTCCCTATGAGCAGGCCAAGGAGACCCTGGCCCAAGCCCTGCAAGCGCTGGGACCGGATTACCTGGCCCAGATGCAAAAGGGTTTCAGTGATGGCTGGATCGATGTATATGAGAACGAGGGCAAGACGAGCGGGGCTTATTCCTGGGGGGCGTACGATACCAGCCCCTACATTCTAATGAATTATGACAACAAGCTGGACGATATGTTTACCCTGGCCCATGAGATGGGGCATTCCCTGCACAGCTACTATTCCAACCGCAGCCAGCCCTACGTATACAGTCAGTATTCGATTTTTGTGGCCGAGGTGGCCTCCACTGTAAATGAATCTCTGCTGATCGACTACCTGCTGGAGCGGAGCACCGACCCCAAAGAGAAGATCTATCTTATCAATCATTATCTGGAGCAGTTCCGCGGCACCGTTTACCGGCAGACCATGTTCGCTGAGTTCGAGAAAATAATCCATGAAAAAGCTGAATCAGGCGAGGCTCTGACCCCCGAACTGCTGAAGGAAATCTACCGGGACCTCAACACCCTTTATTACGGGCCGCAAGTGGCGATGGATGAATATATCCCCCTGGAATGGTCCCGCATACCCCATTTTTATTCTGCCTTCTACGTGTACAAGTACGCCACCGGTTTTGCCACCGCCACCGCCTTGAAGGAGCAGATCAAAAATGAAGGTCAGCCGGCGGTGCAGCGGTACCTGGAATTTCTGAAATCGGGGGGCAGCGATTATCCCATCAATTTGCTGCAGAAGGCGGGAGTGGACCTGCTGACCCCGGAACCGGTCAGCAATGCCCTGGCTTATTTCGGCCAACTGCTGGACCAATTGGAGGAGCTGCTGGAGCCGCCAGCAAAGTAAACCCGGTTTTTTAACTGCCTATCGTACTATAATCCCCCCGATTCGAACATAATAATGAAGAAGATCATTAATACGTTCGGACAGGGGGATTCGTTTATCTTGGCCAACACTATCACCGAGGCGGCCTTCGATGCCAAAATGAAAAGCATCCTGCCCCTCCTTGAACCATACAGCAATTCCAACCTGGTGATCGGGATACCTTTTTATAATGAAGCGGAAGCCCTACCTCAGGTAGTAAAATCGATCGATGAGGCCCTGCACGCCTGGATCGGCAAACAGCAGCTGATCGTGTGCGCTGGGGATTGCGGCGGGGAAGCGGTACTGCGCGAGATCGAGGGCTTGTCACTGAGTCACCCCCACCTGGAGTTCCTGATGCCGGCAGAAGCCAACGGCCGGGGCATGTGCATCCGGGCCTTCCTGGAGATCGCCGACGCCCTGGAAGCGGACCTGCTGGTGTTCAGCGCCAATATGGGCACCGAGTCGGGGCCGGGTTTCGACATCAACTGGCTGGACAGTATGCTCAGCCCTATACAAGGCATGTATGATGTAGTGCTGGGCAGTTTAAAAAGATATGCCGGCATTGACAGCATGGCCTTTCATTTCGCTGCGCCCATCCTGGAGTCATTCTATGGATTTCGGGTCAGCGACCCGTTGGGCGGGGTCTATGCCATTTCCCATGATTTTATCGAGGAGCTGGCCGGGGAAGCCAAGTTCTGGACCGAGACCATTGGCGGATACGGGCTGGACTTCTGGCTGGTGACCCGGGCCTTGGTCTGGAACAAAGCGCTCTGTGAAGTCAACCTGGGCGGCATCAAGCGTCCCCGCAACCTGGAACGGCGCAACCGCATCTTCCAGGAGACGGCCGCCAGCGTGTTTGAGTGCATCCGCCGGGATAGTGCGGTGTGGCTGCGGGACCGGCTTATCATAAGAGTGGCCGACATTGTCACCCGCAGCGAGACCTACCGGCCTGACCAACTCCGTTACCCGGTGGCCGAGCTGCTGGAAAACATGGGCTACCTGCAAACCGATTTTAAGGCCGCGACCGAGCACTGCCTGCCGGCGGAGACCAGGCAGGAACTTGATGCGGCTCTGGCCCTGCCCCCGGAGAAATTCAGCCTTAGTGACCGGCTTTGGGTAAATTGTACTGACAGCCTCCTGCTGGCCTACACATTCGGCCCGGAAGAGCAGCGGCCGGCGGTTCTGGATGTACTGACCGCTCTTTATAATGGGCGGATTGCAGCCTATGCCAACCAGCTAAATAACCACCGCCGCCTTATTGAAGGTTTTCCCGCTGCCGAGCAGGATAACATGCTGGTGGGCAAGGTGGGATCGATGCGCCGTGCCCTGACTGAGGAGTTTTGGCGTCAGAAACCCCTTATCAACCGGCAATGGCTGGACCACTTCGAGACCAGCAAACCGCCTCTGGTACCCATGGCTTACATGGAATACGTACCCGGGGAACCGGTGGTGGCACCCAAAAAGATAGTCGGTCTGGATAAAAGAGTGATCAGCGTCGATGGCGTATTCAAGAACCTGCGCTGCCGTTACGAAAATAGATTCAACCAATTTATCCATGAGGGCCTGGGTTTGCGCAGGGAGGCCAGTCCCGCCGAGCATGTTGCCGCGGTGGAGGATTTCATGCTGCGAGCCGAAGCCGTCCTGGCCGAAATCCTGCCCGGCGATCTGCATACCCCGGAAGGTTTGCGGACCTTCCTGGATGGAGTATATGCTCTCCTGCCGCCGCAAAAGATGTATTCGGTCAACTCCCACATCCTGCGGGAGGCGGTGATGCGTTTCCCGCCCATCAACCTGATGGTGCCGCTGGGTTACTACAAACCGGCTGACCTGCTGGATAATATGGATGTCAGGGAAATCATAAGTTATGTCAATCTGGTGGAGAGCTGGAGCTTCACCAACCGGGCCACAGATTGGATCGTCGATCAGATCCGGCCCGACAAGTTTGAATGGGTGGACTTGAAGCCCTTGGTCATAAGTGATGAACTCCCCTTCGGGGCAGCATCGCACAGCCGCATTTCCAACCTGAATCGCATTACCGCCCGCATTACCGCCCGCACCCTGATCCCTCAGAAGGGCGGACGTTTCCCGCGGCTGCTGTACCTGACCTCAGTGGTGCGGAGGCTGGCGATCGCTGAACAATTTTCCCGCCTGACCCTGCAGAATGTCAAAGAAAGAAAAGATGTGGGGACCAAGCTGCGCAATACTTTGATGGGCTTGAAACAGGGGGATGACTTCTCGGCCGCGGTGATTTATGAAAACGTCCACCACCGTCTGCTGGTCCAAGACCTTCGTAGGATGGCGCAGCGACTGGAGGAGTCGGGATTGGCCGAGGCCGGGGCCATCTTCCATCTGCTGGCGGATGGATACGGCAGCAGCCAGGTGCTGGAGAACGGTACTTTTCTGACCTGCACCGCCTGGAGCTGGGCCAGCTACAGTAACAAGGGCGGGCGCCGCCACCCGCCGCCACTCAGTACCAGCATTGAATCGCGCTGGTTCAACCATGATTTTCTGGAGGATTTGTACCAGGAACTTGGTTATGACCCGGCGGAGGTAATGAAAACTGTTTTCCGGATGATGCTGGCGGGCAAGGGTACCCACAACCTGCTGGATCGTCTCCTGCCGGCTCGCCCCAAAGATGTACCGGTGGTCATCCAGGAACCGACCGACGAACCCAGCCGTACCTTGCAGCGCTACGCAGGTAACCCTCTGCTGGAGCCGATTGCTGAACATGAGTGGGAGTCCAAATACGTTTTGAATCCTGGTTCATTGCGGATCGGCGACCGGGTTTACCTGTTCTACCGGGCGGTAGGCGAAGACGACATATCCCATATCGGCCTGGCAGTAACGGACGGCTATAAGGTTGTGGAAAGACTGCCCCAGCCCATTTTTTCACCAGTTATTCCGGAGGAGAGAATGGGCTGCGAGGATCCCCGTCTGGTCCTCATCGGCGACCGGATATGGATGCTTTATACCGCTTATGACGGTAACCTGGCTCAGATCGCGGCTGCTTCCATTAAAGTAGATGATTTCCTGGAGCGGCGGTTTGAAGCCTGGCAGCGGGAAGGTCTGGCCTTCAAAAATATATGGGATAAAGACGCCATCATGTTCCCGGAGAAAATTCAGGGCAAGTATGTATTGTACCACCGTATCGAGCCTTCGATGTGGATCACTTACATGAACGAGGTGGAGTTCCCGTGCCGGGAGCAGCACGCTATAATTATCGGGCCCCGGCCGGGGCGGATGTGGGATTCGCTCAAAATCGGGGCGGGGGCGCAGCCCCTCAAGACCATTTACGGATGGCTGCTGATCTATCATGGGGTGGATCACAATTATGTTTATCGGCTCGGGGTCATCCTGGTCGATTTGAATGACCCGCAGCGGGTCCTGTACCGGTCTCCCAATCCTATCCTGGAACCGGAAGAGGATTATGAGGTGGGCCTGAGCGGGGCCTGGGTGCCCAACGTGGTGTTTACCTGCGGGGCAGTGGCCGGCGCAGACAAAGAGGTGCTGGAGGATGATGATGAGGTGCTGGTTTATTACGGCGCCGCCGACACCAGCATCGGGATGGCCTCAGCAACGGTGGCCGACCTTATCCCCGAGAAATACCGCCTAAAGTCATAGGACCGAGGCTTACGACCTGCGCTTGACCATCGATTTCCCGATGAAATCAGATAGGCGGCCGGCGAGCTTCTTGCCAAAACCTAGTTTCACATCATAATAATAACCGGACTCCAGCCAGCCCTTTTCCTTATAGTAGCGATAATCCCGCCAATTCTCGTCTAGAAGCAATTTGATAGCGGTACGACTCAGGCGGAATACGAATACTTGCATGAAAGATGGGGGCACCGGCCTTTGGCTCATCATTTCCTCAAAAAACCGCCGCGAAACCTGGCTGATTTTCTCCGACATCTTGGCCTGCTGGCTCTCGGTCCTAGGTTCCAAGGTCATCAGGCTACATCCCCGGGTCGTTTTGAACCCGAAATTCTGGCCCATCGACTCCAGGTATTTTACGATCGAATCGCCCCCATATATGCCATAGGTCACAATAGCGGTAAACGTCTTATCAAAAAACCGCGGTCGGTGATGACAAAAAGCCATCCGGTCCAGCAGATTCTTCATGGGGGCCGTCACCTGAAAGGAATAACTGGGAGTGGCAAAAACCACGCCATCCGATTGGTAAAGCTTTTCAAGCAGTACGTCACGGTCATCCTGGAGAGGACAAAATTCCTCGCCCTTATCAAAACACAAGCAGCAGCCGGTGCAGAAATCCAGCTTATAATCCTTCAAAAAGACGTACTCGAATTCAATTTCTCCATAGGACTCTAAATTCTTTTCGAATTCCTGTACGGCCTGGTAGGTGGCCCGTTTGCGCGGACTCCCAATGAATGCGGTGACTCTCTTCATAACTAGACCCCCTATCCAGCCCGGTCCTGAAATCTAACCGGGTCTACCTTTTCCGACTCCAGGTAGTCTCTTACATAGGTGCCGATTTCCTCCATGGCCTGCCTGGCTTCAGGAATAAGCGGCGCCAGCAGCGGGAACGCATGGACCATGCCCTCCCAGGTTCGCAGAGTGACTTGGACCCCGGAACTTTGAGCTTTTAGGGCGAAATTCCGGGCATCATCAAAATGTATCTCATGGGTGCCGACCTGGATCATGATTGGCGGCAGGGCTTTAAGGCTTAATCCCGTTGATAAACAAGTCTGTACATTGCTCGATAACTTCACTTTGGTTAAAGTTGTCCGGATCGGTATAAAACTGTTTGGCCATCTCGATAAAAATAAACATAAAGAAATCCCCTACCGCGGTCGGCGGCAAATCCCGGCGAATATCCCCTTCCTGGATGCCCAGCTCGACCACGGCCCCGATCAAGGCTGCGATGCCGCTGTCTCTCCGCTCATGAGGCTCGAAGCTTATAACCTGCTTCATGATGTAAACCAGGTATTTTTCGAAAATCTCCTTTTGCGCTCGGACTCCATCCATCAGGTTGTTCAGGATGTAGACCACCCTGGCACGCGTATCCGGCAGCGTTTGCAGGTGAGGCAGCCGGATGGGGTTTTTGGCCGCAAAGGTCCGCTGGATGTAATCGCTGATGATGGCCTCTTTTTCCGGGTAGTAGTTGTAGAGAGTTTTTTTGGCGATGTCGGTCTCGGCCGCAATCTGTTCCATAGTAGTGCCATCATAACCTCTGGTCTTGATCAAACTGACGGTTGTATCGATGATTCGGTTGCGCAATTCGATTTTCTTCCGATCCATTCGGCTCAGTTTCAGTTGGTCCATGTGATTCTCATTCATAGATTTCGCGTCATTCCATCTATATTATTTCACACAGTATATTTTTACACTGTGTGTAATTTTATTATAAGGCGTCTCTTATTTCTGTCAACACATAAATTTAGGAATACATGAGACGTTGCGTGACCGCTTTTGTGATGGCCTGGCGTCGTGTTATATTATGGAAAAATGATCGGAGCGAGTGTCTTGCACTATATTGGATTATTATTCGGGATCTATGTATTTCTAACCATTGGCATTTACCACTATTTGATCGTCGCGCTGGAGAAGCGGTTTGGCACCTGGCCCTGGGCAGCATTTCTGGTTATCGGTCTGGCTTGCATTTATCTGGCTGTGACCAGCGCCACTGAGGTCGGCTCCATGTGGTGGGGGTATAATTCTTTTGTCAACCTGTGGTCAGTCAAGGAAATGTTTGATCAGCACCGACGGGCACAATAATGAATGGTTCCAGAAGAAATTAAGAGAAATGCCCCGGTAGCATACCGGCAACATTTCTTTTCAAATCGCTAGCCGTCCCCATGCCTCGTTAGCAGGACGCTCCTGCATCCAGTTGCGGTACTGGGCCCTCACCCAGGAAGAGAGGCATCGAATCATTGGCCGCCTCCATGAGCAGCTCCGACAACAACATCGAGAGCACAGCTTCCGCGCCCTGGTTGAGATTCACCCCGTCCTGAGTCAGGGCATCGTAGCAGCCCCCGCTGGTCTTATCGGCCAGACTCAGACCGTGGATGTTTTCCCCTTCATACCATCTCTTACCCAAGCGGGCCAGCTCCAGGTATTCCCTGGACCCAAGAACTTTATAAGCTTGCCAGTTGGCGAACACCATAGAAGCCGCATCCACCGGTTGTTGGTCAAAAAGCGGAATGCGCCCGCCGCGCTGGTACCAGCCAGCGTTGCCGACGATGCTCAGGTATCCCGGGCGGAACAGAGTGTCGTTAAGAAAATCCAGCGACTTTTTCCCAATCCGCAGGCAGTGCTCATTGCCGTTAAATTCATAAACGCATAACAAGGCCTGGGGCAGAATGCCGTTGCAGTAGGTGAGATAGTTCTCGAACCAACGCCAACGGCGCCCGCTGGTACTCTCATAACGGCCCGCCAGAAAATCGGCCAGTCGGCGCACCACCTGAGACAGGAAAGCATTCGGGCAAGGTATGTTCCCGTTGCATAACCCTACCAGTGAGTAGGCGATTGCCCGCGGTGAAGTGAAGGCGGGCAGATCGGTCAGCTTGTTAATAATAAGGCGCCCGCCCAGGGCGGCCAAGTCGGGCCAAGACGAACGGGAGGCAGCAGCGCAGGCCATGATGGCCCGGCCGATACTGTCTTCTGAATCAAAGCGGGAATAGTAAATCCCATCCAACAGGAAATTACTCCACGTCCCATCACGCCTCTGGGCGTTAGCCAGGAAATGCAAATAGCGGCGGGAGTGAAGGTAAGCGTCTTCCTCCATGTGCAAGGCCACCATCAAGGCCCGGGCATTGTCATCCAGGGTATACCCACTGGTGGGATCAGGTTTACTCAGTTGCGAAAACTGAAGCATGCCGGTATCATCCGACATGGCCAGCAAGTGTTTATAATTCAGCATACAGAGGCCTGCTCTCTTCCCCGGCTGAATTCAGAATCTGTCGGAAAAAACGGCTGTATTGTTTCCCGACATTGGGCCAGGTCCAGCCTTCACCCAGCTCCAGGGCTTTCTTTTGCAGCTTCTTCTGCAGCCCATGATCATTCAAGATCCGCTCCACCAATTCGGCCAACTGGTGCGGATCAGCGCTGTCAGACAGGAGACCGCGCCCCTCGTTCAGAGCTTCCCGCGCATAGGCATAAGGGGTAGACACGACGGCGCGCCCGCATCCCATGGCAAAGGCCATGGTCCCGCTGACCGCCTGATCCATATTGGGATAGGGGCTAAGGTAGATGTCGGTCATGTACAGGTATTCGCCCAGTTCTTTGTCGGACAGGAACTTGTTGACGAAGATAACATTGTCAGAGATCTGCAGTTTATCCACCAGCTCGGTCAGCTTCTGACGATAGCGCTCGCCTTCGGATTTCTGCAGCATGGGATGGGTCTGGCCCAAGATCAGGTAGCGGACCTCCGGATGACGAGGTATGAGCTCGGCCACTGCCTGGATACCCAGTTCCAGACCCTTACCGGGGCCAATTAGTCCAAACGTACTGACCACCGGGCAGCCACTCAGTCCGTATTTGGCCTTGAGCCGGCTTTGCGGGTAGCGCTTGAATTCAGGCACCCCGTGTGCTATCACAGTGATCAGTTCGGGGGGAGCTTCATAGAGTTCGATCAGCAACTCAGCCGAAAGCCTGGTCATGCAGACGATACCGGCAGCCCGCTGGCACAGATCATTCAATATCTGCTTTTGGCGTTTGGAAGGCACGGGCAAGACGGTGTGGGTGATGAGGATAAAAGGCTTGTGCAATTGTTTGACCATGGCCTGGATATATTCCCCATCCTCACCGCCGAAAATCCCGTATTCATGTTGGATAATAAGCAGGTCGATATCCGGCCTCTGGTTAATGCAGTTGACGGCGGTGGCGTAGTCGCTTAATCGCTGCTGTCTCATCTCCAGGATCACTTCTTGGGGATACTTGTAAATCGAATCTTCGTCCGATATCGCAATTGCCTGCACCCGGTGACCATGAATGATCAGACTGTTGCGCAGGTCGTTTGAAAAAGTCGCGATACCGCACTGTTTGGGCGGGTAAGTTCCCAAATTGACTATATTCAATCGATCCACTCCTTATAAATTTTCACGCTCATTGCTTATATCACTTAATTTTCCCCGTCATGAACGTTACTTATACTTTAGAGCGGTGAAATGGTCAATCCTCAAACAGCTGGCACAGCGAATCCAATCGACTCCATAAATGAAAAAATATCCCGTTTGATCTCATCCCGGGCAGCCGGGGTATCCCCTTCACAGCGGAAGATAATCTCCGGGCCGGTATTGGAAGCCCGCACCAGGCCCCAGCCGTGGGGGAAGATTATACGAGCTCCGTCGATATCGATGACCTCCTGCAGGGGTCGATAATGTTCCAGCACCTTCTGGACAATCTCAAATTTTTCCGTGTCGGTGCTGGGCAGGCGCATCTCGGGGGTGGCGTGGTAACGGGGCACGTCGCTTAGCATCTCGGTAATGGTCTGGTCGCTGTTGGAGAGCAGGGCGATCAGACGGGCACCGGCATAAAGCGCGTCGTCAAAACCGTAATAGTCATCGGCAAAGAAGATGTGCCCGGACATTTCACCGGTAAAGACCGCATTGATCTCTTTCATCTTGGCCTTGATAAGTGAGTGACCGGTCTTGTATATAATAGGAACGCCGCCCAGGCGCTTAATCTCGTCAACCAAACTCTGCGAGCATTTCACCTCGACCAGGCATGGAGTACCCGGATAACGGGGCAGAATATCGCGCCAGAATAGAATCATCAGCATATCGCCCCAGATCAGGTTGCCTTCCCGGTCGGTTACTCCGATCCGATCGCCGTCCCCGTCGATACCGATGCCGATATCGGCATTATGCTCCTTCACCGCAGCGATCAGGTCCTGCATGTTGTCGGCATTGACGGGATCGGGATGGTGATTGGGGAAGGTGGGGTCGGAATCGCAGTACAGTTCGACCACCTCACAGCCCAGCTGGCGGTAGAGGCGTCCCGCAAACAGCGAAGCAGTGCCATTGCCGCAGTCCACCACGATCTTGATCCGCTTAGGACCCAGCTTGATCTTGCTGTCAATCATATTTATGTAGTCGTCGGTGATATCATAAGTCTCCAGCTTGCCGGGCACATCAGATATGAAAGCCTTCTCTCCCACCAGGCGGCGAATCTCCTGGATCTGGTCCCCGTAGATGGTGGAATCCCCCAGCAGCAATTTGCAGCCGTTGTATTCACCCCCGTTGTGGCTGGCGGTGATCATCATGCCTGCCCCGATATCCAGGTGCCGGGAAGCGTAATAGAACATGGGTGAAACCACCGTGCCCAGATCCACCACATCAAATCCCGATTTTAGCAGGGCCTCCACAATGAGATCCCGGAAAAGCGGTGATGATTGACGGTTGTCGCGTCCCACCAGCATTTTCTTGTGACCGAAACGGTGTGCGTAAACGGCAAAAGCCCGGGCAATGTCGGTCATGGTCTCCCCGGTCAAATCCCGGTCTACTACCCCACGGATATCATATTGGCGAAAGATATTGTCGATCTCATTCTCCCCCCGTCTTCAATTAATATATGAGTTGATTTCATTGATTATAGCAATTATAGTAAATCCTGCCTATTTTTTTGCTGCAGCAATTCCACCAGGTGGCGGACGTCCTGAGTGCGGTCCCGGTCAGCCACCAGCACCACATCATCGGTCTCTACCACCAACAGGTTTTCCACTCCGAACAACACCACCGTCTTGCCGGTCTGCTTCACCAGGCAGGCCTGGCTTTCCAGGGTTATCACATCACTGCCCAGGCAGACATTGTCGGCCTCATCATGGTTGGACAATTCGGCCAGGGCGTTCCAGTTGCCCAGGTCGCACCAGCCGAAATCACCGGGGACGACAGCCATGCGGTCGCTCTTCTCGGCAATACCGTAATCGAGACTGATGTCGGGGAGGGTGGAGTAGGATTGCACGTAATGATCATACCCGTCGCACAGGCGGGAGTATACAGCGGGCAGGAAACGGGCGAACTCTTCCCGCAGGGTGCGGATCTTGCCTACATAGATACCGGAATTCCATACGTAGCGGCCCGAATCCAGATAGGATTGGGCGGTGGGCAGGTCAGGCTTCTCCCGGAAAGAATCGACGCCAAAGACGTCGGGGATCTCGCCCACTTCCCATTTGCTCTTTTCTATGTAGCCGAAACCGGTCTCCGGACGGCTGGGCCTCACCCCTATGGTGGCTATCCTATCCCGTTCGGCCGCCTGTACCGCCTTCCCCACGCTGTTGATGAAGGTCTCTTCGTCCAAGACATGGTGATCAGAAGGGAATATCCCCAGCACCGCATTTTCGTCCTCATAATCGCAGCGGGCCAGGGCCATGGCCACCGCCGGGGCGGTGTTTTTTCCCTCGGGCTCGTATAGGATCTCAATCATATGGGAGTCAGGACGCTGCTGGACCAGTCTTTCGATGTCGGCCTGGAGCTCGTCATTGGTTATTATCAGGATCTTTTCCGCCCCCGCTTTCATCAGGCGGTCTATGGTGTGGTCGAGCATGGTCTTGTCGGCTACCAATTTGCATAATTGCTTGGGATGGGCGCGGCGGCTCTCCGGCCATAAACGCAGGCCCCGCCCCCCGGCCAGAATCACGGATATCATCGTTCATACCTCCATTAGGGTGCACACAAAGGTATTTTATGCAAATCATCCGTGTTTCATACATTAAGTTGGGAACAGACTCTTCGCTAACGCTCTGAGTGACAGCTTTAGATGTCATCCTGAGCGAAGCGAAGGATCTCGTTCTAGCGGTCAGACTCTTCGCTGCGCTCTGAGTGACAGGACTAGATGTCATCTGGGCCGAAGCTTTCCGGTCATTCCGAGCGCAGCGAGGAATCTATCTGCGGAGCGGCAAACGGTCCCTGCAGTTGTTTGGGCTTGGGTCCGTAGAACTGGTAATAGGTGCACTGGATCCGGCCGTTGTATAGTTTGCGCCGCTTGTCCGCCTTGCGGCCCAACAATTTCTCCAGGCCGGGATGGGAAGTAAGTACATAGAAGGACCAGGTGCCCATCTCCTTGAAAACGGTTCCCATCTGCCGGTACAGGCTCTCCACCTCGGCCTTTTCGGAGAGGCGTTCCCCGTAGGGGGGATTGGTGATAAGAAAACCATAGTGATAATTCGAGCGTAAATCGCTGACCGGCTGCCGTTGGAAGGATAGCGAATTCCCCAGGCCCGCCTGCCGGGCATGGTAACGGGCCAGTTCCAGGGCCTGGCCATCCAGATCGAATCCCATGATTCCCAGAGGCTGATTGGTGAGGATGGAATCACGGGCTTCCGTCCGGGCCTGCTGCCATATCTTGGCCGGCAGCTGGGGCCATTTTTCCGCATCGAACTCCCGGTAGAGTCCCGGGGCGATATTGCGCCCGATAAGCCCTGCTTCGATGGGAATAGTCCCCGAGCCGCAGAAGGGGTCGATGAAGGCCCGGTCGGCCCGCCAGCGGCTTAACAGGATCATGGCCGCCGCCAGGGTCTCCTTCAGCGGAGCCTCCCCGGCCAGTTTGCGATAGCCGCGCTTGTGCAGGCCCGCCCCGCTGGTGTCAATAGTCAGGGTAGCCCGGTTTTTCAGCAGGGCCACCTCGATCCGGTAACGGGGACCGGTTTCCCTGAACCACTTCACCGGATACTGCTGCTTCATTTTCTCGACGATGGCCTTCTTCACTATCGCCTGGCAGTCGGATACGCTGAACAACTGGGATAGAACTGACTTGCCCTCTACCGGGAACTCGCCCGTAACGGGGATCCAGTCCGCCCAGGGTAAGGATTTGGTTTGCTCGAAGAGTTCTTTAAAAGTACGGGCTTCGAATTCACCCACCTGCAAGAGCAGACGGTCGGCGCAGCGCAGCCACAGATTGCAGCGGGCAATCGCCTCCATACCGGCACTGAACGAGACCCGCCCATTCTCGGTGCGGAGGTTCTCGTAACCAAGCCCCTTGAGTTCATTGGCCACCACCGCTTCCAAACCGAAAGCCGAGGTAGCTATGAGATTGACTGTATTCATTATCTTTCGCCCCTGACACCAATACACGGAAATTTGTTCGTACTATTAGTAGGAACTATGAAATAGACTTTACACCATACTGGTGCCGAATGCCATTCCAGCGGTGACGAAATGTGCACAAGATAACACATGGGCATCTTGTCAAAATCTATTATTATCGATAAAATATTTCCATAAGAGTAGTAGACTAAGTACCGTTGGTATGATTTACTATCTATAACCCCGGCACAGAAAAAGCAAACCTGTCGAAAGGCAGGGACGCAAAGCCAAGGGTCTAAAGCGTTAAACGCCATGACAGCCTGGTTGTGAGGTAGAGGCTCTATCGTGAATAGTTAGGTCTCGAAAAAAAGCAAACCTGTCGAAAGGCAGGGACGCAAAGCTAAGGGTCTAAAGCCATATGGTTAAGACAGCCTGGTTGCCGAGAGCAGAACACTGGTTATAACCTGCTTCGCAGACAGTGGAGGCAGGTTTTTTAACGGCAATCTCTGTTTTCAGGCTATTTTTGCTTCAAAGACAGAAGGAGGAGTTCAGAATGGAACTAATGAAGAGATTGCTGAGGGAGGAAGACGGGCAGGCGGTAATTGAGTATATCCTTATCGTGGCGATGATATCGATCGTTGCTATAGCACTGGTAGGCGCTGTAGGTGTAAAGACAAATAGTATTTGGGCAGGGGTAAATGACAAGATCTGATTGTCGATATTAGTCACGGATAGCAATGAATCGCATCCAATGTGAATATATAGGTGAGCCTGCTTAGCTGAGTTGATATACTACATACGCGGCAGAGACCAGAGCGAACGCAGGGCACTCTCCTTCTAGATAGTTTTCCCCATCATATTATCGAAAGAAGGTGATTTCGGAAAGACCTGACTGTATCAGGGTAAACCCTTCGAAAGAAGGCGGCACAAAACCAAGGGGCTAAGGCGGCACGTGCTGCTAAGTCTGCCGGTTGCCAGGAAGGATTGTCCAACAAGTCATATCTTTCGATAATCCCAAGGTGTCGCCACCAGTAAACCAAGGTGGTTGAATAGTCTGCAGAGAAAGGAGGTAAGTCAATGAATTTGGTGAAGAGGCTCATTAAGGAAGAAGAAGGTCAGGGCATGATCGAATACGTATTGATTGTGGCGTTTATTTCAATCGTTGCGATTGCTTTAATTAGAGGCGTCGGTGGCAATGTAAAGAATGTCTGGAATAATACGAACAATGCATTAACAAACTCATAGGCGACAATGGGGAGATTAGTAGTCCAAGTCCGGTCAAAATGGGCCAGAAACACAATTGTCCTATTGTTAGATTAATTATTTGTATTAAGACAGAGAAATGAGACATAGGGCTCTGCTTTGCCTAGAGCGGAGCCTTATTTCCAAAAGGAGCATGAATGCAGGATCTGGTGTTAGCTTCAGTTCTGATAATTTGTACTGTAACTGATTTATTATATCAAAAAATATATAATCTGGTGTTGATACCAGCCCTGCTGTTCGCTATCGGTTTCAATTGGTACCAGGGGGGATGGCCTGGCTTAGGGCAGTCCCTCTTGGGCATGCTGGTAGGTTTATTAATTCTGATTATACCATTCGCCCTTGGCGGCATAGGAGCCGGTGACGTTAAATTACTGGGGTTTATCGGGGCCTTGAAAGGTGTTACTTTTGTAATATATGCGGCCATTGGAATGGGCTTGGTCGGCGGTTTGATGGCGATGGGAATCTGGAGTTATCGTTTTGGCTTCATCGATACCATAGTTGGTATTCTCAAAGGCATCTGGATGATGATAAGAAGCGGATTTACCATTTTTTCTTTTCGGTTACATAATGAAAAAATAACAATGCCCTACGGTTTGGCGATTGCACTCGGTACGACTGGAGCCTGGTGGTGGATGAGGTGAAATATATGCGACAAATGATAGAAGAAGAGCGCGGCCAGTCCATGCTCGAAATGGCCCTGGTGTTGCCGCTGTTGTTGGCGGTGGTTTTTGGAATCATCGAATTTGGCCATATTTATTCTACCCAAATAGCGATGAACAACCTCGCCCGGCAGGCAGTGCGTACAGCCGTAGTTAGTGAAGTGGCTGATTATGACGACGTGGAAGACGACATGGTGGATATTGCTAACTCCGTTGGGCTGAACGGGGCAACAGTCTCAATACCTCCTCCTGTTGGTTCTGACGTTACCGCGACGGTTGATTATGACTGTCCCTTGATTACTGGTCAGGTAATTGGGATCGGGACCAAACACCTAACAGCTGTGGCTACTATGAAAGTGGAATGAGGTGCACAGGATGGTGAAGGAAATCTTGGGTAAAGAAAAAGGCAGTGTAATGATCCTGGTAGTCCTTGCTTTAGTTGTCCTGATTGGATTTACCGGACTGGTGATTGATGGAGGTTCAGCGTATTTGACCAAGTCGCGACTCCAGAATGCTGCCGATGCGGCCGCACTGGCGGGGGCACAAAAACTGCCGACGTCTGAAACAGCAGCTGAAATGGCGGTCCTCTATGCTGGCAAAAACGGAATGACCCCATCCTGGAGCGACCGAAGTGTTTCCGGTAATGCATATACCGCTGCCCGTGCAGAAGATATAGTAGTGGTCCAAATAGTGACAGCTTCCACAGGGGAAACCACCACTCAACTCAAGTACACCGAGGCAGACCTGGATATATTAAGGGAAGAATTCCAAGCAACGTTGAACGCAATGGGCAATGCAGAGTTAATGACCTTAGCCGATTCGTATTCAATTACATATGAAAAAACACAGACAACAACAGGGTATACGTTCGCAGAACTCGATGCGATGACCTCTGCAGCGTTGATATCTATGGCTAATCTGTATTCCGTTACCGATGGTTTAACGATGAATGTAACTCCCGGAACGCATACCGCCAGTGAATTTTCTTCCTATTCAAATAAGCAATTATTGGACACAGCCAACGATCATTCCGTTCCAGTGGATTCGACAACTGGTTTTACAACTTTACTGATAGATAATATGACTGAACCCCAATTGAGGGAATGCGCGGCAGATTACGGCTTAACTATAGACCATTCCAATTTGGATAATAAAACTGGAATAATAAAAAACAATAAAATTGGTACCGTAAAATCATTTCTAAAAGATAATCTCCCTGGCCATCCAGTGACCAGTGCCACTATTGTCAGCGATAGAACGATGCTGATTAATGCAATAGTAACAAAGCTTAATCAAGAAGAATCAACTACCTCTACCACCATTAGCGATAAAGCCGCTCTGATCAATGCCCTACTGACGAAGGCGCCAGGGGTAACAGTAACGGTACCAAGGTATCCGGATAATTTGCGTACCGAAATAGTCAGTAGAGAAATCAATGATTTGCGAGATGATACCGAGACCGTAGAAACAGGCAGCCATCCGATACAAATCAGGGTTACCTGTACCAGAACTCTTGATAATAAATTCATGTCGCTTTTAGGCTTTTCAACTCAAACAGTCTCAGCTGTTGCCGTTGCTGAAAATTCTGGATTTATGGGAGATACCATGCCATTTATTAACTGGGATCCTTACGAAATAGATGACGAGATTATACTTTGGGACAAGGAAGGCAGCGGCAATTTTGAGTGCCTGATGCATGCCCCCCATGACCCATACTACCACTTTGACCCTGCGGTAGGAGCGGAGAAAAAGAATGGTAAGGTAGCAAATATCAAAAAAGAGCTACAGGATATATGTATACCCGGTGCGGTGGTTTATGTCATTAGTCTCAAAAATGATGAAATGGTTGATGGCAACGAAATACCCACATCTAGAGGTAGCTTTGTGTACCCGAGTGGTAACACAAAGAATAAGGCCATTATTGGCTCGGATTACCTTGCGCTTTTAAAATGTACAGTAGTCTCTTATGACTCAAAGACAATTGGGTTGAGGATAGATGAGTCATATGAGGACTTATCACCGACTGGAATAGAAGAAATAACGGGACGCCCGAGATTAGTAGAATAGAGAGTATCCGCATATTAAGGATGTTGGACGGATAAAAATCAAGGAGAGATGGTAATGCGTAACAAGATAATCGTGGTATTGGCTTTGGCTTTTGCGCTCCTCGCCGCCTTCATGGCTTATTACACTATTAATAGCGCCAAGCAGGCTGCGCTGAATGAACAGTATATTCTGGTAGTGACTGCTGCCCGGGATATTCCCGCCAACACACTGATAACTGCGGAGATGCTGGAGACTAAAAACTTTCCGCTCAGTCTCCAGACCGGTAAGGAAATAACTGAAGCCAATGCTGCGGTGGGCAGGTTATCCCCGGTGGCTATAAGTAAAGGCGAGTATTTGCTGGAAAACCGTTTGGTTAAGCCGGGCGAGGGCAAGGACCGCTTGGCCTATACTGTACCAGAAGGCATGAGAGCTATGTCTATCCCAATAAATGCGGTTACGGGTGTATCCAACATGATCAAGATAGGCGACCGGGTTGATTTCGTAGCTATCGTACCACCCAGCAGCGCTTCCCCAGAGCCCCGTTCGATGGTGGTTTTGCAAAATATTGAGATATTGGCGGTAGGGTCCGCATTTAAGGACACCGGGGCCCCGCAGAATGCCGAATCGGCTACCCTGACTGTAGCGGTTGATCCACAGAGTGCCCTCAAGCTCAAGATGGCCCTGAAGAACACCGATTTTGCCCTGGCGCTGCGCCCGCCCTCGGATAAGGACCCGGTCAATACTGCTCCAGTAACCATAAATCAATTTTGATATTTAATACCACATCTTCCACACGGAAAGGGGATCTTATAGCCAAATGGAGAAAATCAGAATTTTGATTGCCAGCGATCTACCCGAATACCGCCAGGAGCTTACCGAGATGCTGAGCGAAGAACAGGATTTCCTCATAATCGGGGAGGCGGTCAACGGACCCAATGCGGTGAAAAAGTCCGAACACCTGATTCCAAACATCATCCTGATGGATATACAAACTCCGATAACGGAAGGGATTGACGCAACCGAGAAGATAACCCTGGCTCATCCAGGCATCGGGGTGATAATAATCTCCGCCAATGAGGATACTGCGGTGATGAGGCAGGCCATGATGGCTGGCGCGGGCGATATTCTCTATAAGGATCAGATCCAGGAAGGTGAGATCGCCCAGTCGGTGCGTCGGTTATATCAAGCGCAAAAAACCCGCAATGCCAGTTTAAGCAGTATTGCCGGAGACAAAGACACGAAGATCCGCGCTCCCCAGGTAGTAACAGTATTTGGGGCCAAAGGCGGAGCAGGCAAAACTACGATGGCCGTTAACATAGCTGCCGGTATAGCCCATGAGACCAAGCGCCGGGTAGCCCTCATGGACCTGAATCTCCAGTTTGGAGACGTTGCTTCATATATGAATATCCAGCCCCGACGTACCATTGCGGAATTTGTCCAGGAACGTAACCAGTGGGACACTCAACTCCTAAACAGCTATTTGATTCCCCATAACTCCGGGGTTAAGATTTTAGCTGCTCCGCTTAGACCGGAAGATGCTGATCTGGTGACACCGGAGCAAATAGAGAGAATCATCACCATACTGCGCGAGAGTTTCGATTATATCATTATCGATTCCCCTCCTTATATCTCTGATACGTTACTTACAGCATTAGATACTTCCAATCAGATAATATTGGTGATGTCCATGGATTTACCAGCAGTGAAGAACGTGAAACTTAGCCTGAACCTCCTGGACACATTGCACCATAGCGGTAAGACCAAACTGGTCATCAACCGCGGAGCCAAGCAGTTTGGAGTCGATATACACGATGTGGAGAAGACGATCGATTTTCTGGCGGCTGAAGAGGTTCCGAGTGAAGGTAATACCGTGGTCAATGCAGCCAATAAGGGTGTTCCGTTTGTACTGAGCCATTCTCAGACCCCGGTCAGCAAGGCTGTCCAACGGGTAGCTCGCATGATCGTTGACGACTCGGGCTACCAAAATGACTTGCGCCAGGGCAAGGAACAGGGAAATAAAAATAAAAAGACCGGTTTCAAGAGCATATTTAGCAGATAGGGGTGAGGTAATTGTCTTTGGCTCAGCGCTTACAAGGACAACTAAATAATGAGGCCAAACAGAACTGGACGGCGAGCATTAAGAAGGAAAAAGAGCAGGAACGACCCGACAAATATGCGGAACTCAAAATGAATGTACATCGGGAAGTGATTGACAGCATAGAAGAGGAATCCAGAGGCGAATTGCAGGGGGAGGCTTTGGCTAAGTTCGCCCGGGACACGGTATTGAGGCTATTAGAGCGCGATGCGGTGTTTCTGCCATTTTCGGAGAGGCAGATAATCGCAGCGGAGATCATGGACGAGGTCCTGGGATTAGGTCCTATTGAGCCGCTGCTCCGGGATGAAAGTATAACTGAGGTCATGGTCAATGGTCCCAAGCGAGTCTATGTAGAACGCGGCGGTAAGATATATTTGACCGATGTGATCTTTCGTGATGACGACCATGTCATGCATATTATCGACAAGATAGTCTCGCCTTTGGGAAGGAGAGTAGATGAGAGCTCACCTTACGTGGATGCACGGCTTCCCGACGGTTCCCGTGTTAATGCCATAATACCCCCATTGGCGCTGGGTGGACCTACCATTACCATCCGTAAGTTTGCTACCAACCCCTATACCATAGCCGATCTTATGAGGTTCGGGACCTTGACTCCAAACATGGCAAAATTCCTGGAGGCCTGTGTTAAAGGGCGTATGAATGTCATCATCTCGGGGGGGACGGGCAGCGGGAAAACCACTTTGCTTAACGTGATGGCCAATTATATACCGGATAATGAACGTATCGTTACCGTTGAGGATGCAGCCGAGCTGCAGTTGGGCCAGGATCATGTAGTCAGGTTGGAATCGCGGACGGTCAATATTGAGGGCAAGGGAGCGGTAACCATACGCGACCTGGTCCGCAACTGTTTGCGCATGAGACCAGACCGAATCGTTGTTGGTGAGGTCCGAGGCGGTGAAGCTTTGGATATGCTGCAGGCGATGAACACCGGTCATGATGGTTCTCTGACTACTGGCCACTCGAACTCCCCCAGGGATATGCTAGCCAGGTTGGAGACCATGGTTATGATGGCCGGAATGGAACTGCCACTAAAAGCAATCCGACAACAGGTGGCCTCGGCTATAGATGTCATAGTCCATGGTTCCAGATTGCGTGATGGAAGCCGGGTTATCACTCATGTCACGGAAATACTGGGTATGGAGGGCGATGTCATACAGCTGCAGGATATTTTCCTGTTCGAACAGACCGGTGTAGACAGCAATGGCAAAGTACTGGGAGCTCATCACTCGACCGGAATTACCCCGAAGTGTTATGAAAAGATTATCGCCGAGGGTGTCAGGATGGATAAAGAGATATTCAAACCCAGCATTAGGTAAGTGGGGGTACGAGCGTGGAGTACGTAATCAGCGTATTGATATTTCTGGCAATCCTGTTCGGAGTAATAGGTATCAATCGTTTACAGGGAGAGAAAAAGGGCGAAATATTTCAACGTCTTGAAAACTTGACCAAGGTTGGCAGCCAAGAATCAGATGAAGATGCAACCCGGTTGGGCAGCATAGATTATATAAAAATACTGGCGAAAGTTGGTAAGGGTTTGTCAGGGTTGTCTTTTTCGGAGAAATTAGAGGATGATCTGGATAAAGCGGATATATTATTAAGAATAGATGAATTCATTGGGCTATTGGTATTAATAGCGTTAGGTTTTGGCTTGGTGATTTTGGTTTTTACCAATAATGTTACATATGGGCTGCTTGGCGCACTACTTGGGGCATTGTTGCCTATTGTATTTGTAAAGTATAAGAAATCGCAGAGAGCGGCTTTGTTAAGTGAAGAAATAGGGGAGTCGCTTACCGGTATGTCCAATTCCCTGCGCGCCGGCTATAGTTTTCAACAGGCCATGGACGCGGTCGGCAAAGAAACCCAGGGTCCTCTGGGCAAGGAATACCGGCGTACACTAAGGGAGATCAACCTGGGTGTGACAACCGAACAAGCCCTTCAAAACCTCATCAACCGGGTCCAAAATGAAGACCTGGAATTAATGATTTCTTCTGTGCTGATACAAAGGTCGATTGGCGGTAATCTAGCCGAGATGTTTGACAAAATAGCGGACACCATTCGCCAACGTATTCGAATGAAAGGTGAAGTCAAAGTCCTAACGGCACAAGCACGAGCCTCATCGTGGATAATTGGTCTCCTGCCGATAGTTTTAATAGTAATTATATCTATGATCAATCCCGACTTTCTCAGCTTCTTCTTTGAAACCACTTTGGGCATGATGTTATTGGCTTGTGCGGCGATATCAGAGATAATTGGATTCCTGCTGATTAGAAAGATCACCAACATAGAGTTCTAGGGGGGAGTAAGAATGCCGCTTATCGTTACAGTATCACTCGTCTTTCTCGCCATCTTCTGCTTGGTATTTGGGGTTGTCAGACTGCTGCTCAGTGATCAGTTGGTGCTGAAGGATCGCTTGCAGCAGATGGAAATCACAATGACCAAGAAGAACAAAATTGGGTTCAATGAAGAGTTGCAGGCTGATTTCTCAACACGTATACTTAAGCCGATAAGCTCCAGAACATCTTCGCTGATCCAAAAGTACACACCAGTAAGACAAGTGAGTTTTATCGAACAAAAACTGGACTATGCCGGGCGTCCCAATAATTGGACCGCCAATGATTATTTATTGGCTCAGTATTCATTTACTCTAGGTGTTGCTATATTGGCATTTGTGATTGCCTGGATTGTCGGCGCGGGTCCAATCAGCAGGATTATGACCCTGCTTCTGGGTTTGATTGGTGGTTACCTTCTATTTGAGTTGTGGATGACATCAAGGATCAAAAATAGGCAGAAAGCAATTGAAAAGGCTTTACCAGATGTACTTGATCTCTTAACCATCAGCATAGAGGCCGGATTGGGTTTTGATGCTGCCATGCAGAGAGTGGTGCAGAAGTCTGAGGGCCCCATTTCTGAGGAGTTCAATCAAACTCTGCAGGAAATAAGAATTGGGAGGACCAGGCGGGAAGCGCTGCGTGATATGAGCATCCGAAGCGGAGTCCCATCCCTGAGCAGATTTGTGGAGGCCCTGGTTCAAGCAGATCAACTGGGGATAAGTCTGGGCAATGTATTAAGAAACCAGTCCGACCAGATGAGGATACTCCGTCGGCAGAGGGTGCAAGAGGAAGCTCAAAAGGCGCCGATTAAGATGTTGTTCCCTACGATGATTTTCATAATGCCTACCATATTTGTTTTGATTCTCGCACCGGCTCTCGTGAAATTAGCGGATGTCTTATGATTTCCAACGGATACTGCCATATTGCCCGTGGGTCTAGAGCAGAGGCCATTGGCAATCGGATAATGATTGCCGATAGCTTTTGGACTAGATTCCGGGGTCTTCTAAGTCGCTCAGGATTGGAAGAAGGCGAAGGTCTTCTCATCTCGCCGTGTTGGTCCATTCACTGTCTCGGCATGAAATTTGCGATAGATGCAATTTTCCTTGATAAGGACTATAGAGTCGTGGCCATACACCCCGATATGAACCCGGGAGCTACGGCCTCCAACCGCAAGGCTCGTTATGTGCTGGAACTAAAAGCTGGAGAAGCGGCCAAGCATAACATACAGGTTGGAGAACAGCTGAGAATTGAGCCTTCAACCCGATAAGATCCTTCGCTTCGCTCAGGAAGACAAAATGGAACAGTCTAAAAAAGAACCGAGCTCCTAAGAAGCCCGGTTTTTGTTTTTGTCGGCTTTGGCCCTGGCATCTTTGTCAAGTATGGTCTTTCTGAGCCGCAGCGATCTAGGGGTGACCTCCAGAAGTTCGTCGTCATTTATGAACTCCAGGCATTTCTCCAATGACATGATAAGCGGGGGCGTCAAGCGCAGGGCATCATCAGAGCCGGAGGCCCGGGTGTTGGTCAGATGTTTCTTCTTGCACACGTTGACGGTGATATCCATGCTGCGGGCATTTTCGCCCACGATCATTCCCTCATATACCTCGGTTCCGGGGCCGATGAAGAGACTGCCCCGCTCTTGGACATTGAACAAACCATAGGCCACGGCGGTGCCGCTCTCCGAGGCAACCAGGGCACCGACTCCACGGGCGGCTATTTCACCCTTGAACGGTTCATAACGTTCAAATACATTATTCATTATCCCGTTGCCGCGCGTATCGGTGAGGAATTGGGATCGATAACCGATCAAACCCCGGGCCGGGAGCAGGAACTCCAGCTCCACGGTGTCACCGTGCCCATTATTCATCACTATCAGTTCGCCTCTGCGGATACCAAGCGCTTCTATCACGGTGCCTACGAATAAGGAGGGAACATCTACATATAATCTTTCGATGGGTTCACATACTACACCATCGATGATTTTGAGGATCACTTCGGGCCGGGTCACGGCAAACTCGTATCCCTCACGACGCATGGTTTCTATCAATATAGACAGATGCAATTCGCCCCGCCCGGATACCTTAAAACAGTCAGGGGTTATTTCCTCCACCCGTAAAGAGACGTTGGAAAGCAGTTCCCGTTCCAGGCGATCCCTTAGATGGCGGCTGGTAACATAGGTTCCCTCCAGACCGGCCATGGGGCTATTATTGATCACGAAATTCATAGACAGGGTAGGTTCGTCGATATTTACGAAAGGCACCGGTTCTATAGCATCGATGGCACACAAGGTCTCGCCGATGGTCATGTCCTCGATCCCGGATATGGCGACGATTTCACCGGCGCCCGCCTGGAGGGCTTCGGACCGTTTCAAACCCTCGAAAGTGTAGAGGGTATTTATCTTGACCTTGCGTTGCTGGCCATCGGTACTGCACAATATCAGGTCCTGGCTCTTGCCAATTGTCCCCCGATTGATTTTGCCCACTCCGATACGACCCACATAGTTGTCATAATCGATAGATGAGATGACCAACTGGACCGGCCCGTCAACATCGCCAGCCGGGAGCGGAATATGCTCTATGATCATATCCAGCAGGGGCCTCATATCGATGGAATTCCCCTCCAATTCGTTCATGGCGTAACCCATCTTGGCGGATGCATAGGCCACCGGGAAATCCAATTGATCTTCATTGGCTCCCAGGTCGATGAACAGGTCCAGGACTTCATCCAGTACTTCAGCAGGCCTGGCATCAGGCCGATCGATCTTGTTTATCACCACAATAGGCTTAAGGCCAGCGGCCAAGGCTTTCCTTAATACAAACCGGGTTTGGGGCATCGGTCCTTCGAATGCATCCACCAGCAGCAGGACGCCGTCCACCATCTTGACGATGCGTTCCACCTCTCCGCCGAAGTCGGCGTGGCCAGGAGTGTCCACGATATTTATTTTGATTCCTTCATATAACACACTAGTGTTTTTTGATAGGATGGTGATGCCGCGTTCGCGCTCCAGGTCGTTGCTATCCAGAACCCGGTCGGGCATAGACTGGTTGCTGCGGTAGAGACCGCATTGTTTAAGCAGTTTATCCACCAAGGTCGTTTTGCCATGATCGACATGGGCGATGATGGCAACGTTTCTAAGTTGTTTGGTTCCCATTTTATTTTACCTTCCTAACCGTAAAGGACTCATTATCAGTGCAACTCTTAAAGTATAGCAGGGTGGAGATATACAATACAAGATTCAATTTTCGGCTAAATGATTGTTATATATATAAGGAAGCCTAATTTTTGTTAGTTTTTCTCTGGTGGATGTGTTGACATTTGTCAGCCAGGATGATAATATAATCCTTGCGCGTGGCCCAAGGAAGCGCGCGAAGCTCTGATAAAACAGAACAAAGAGAAAGACGAAGTGCGAAAACGGTTGAACTTGAAGCGAAAGTTTTGAGGGAGACCAAAGGTCCAGCGATACTTTTTTTTGAAAGAGCCATCGAATGGATCCAAGAAGAAAACTGAACAGGGGAGACCCTGTAAGGGAATATTTTTTTGGAGAGTTTGATCCTGGCTCAGGACGAACGCTGGCGGCGTGCCTAACACATGCAAGTCGAACGGAGATA
>ENA-UOUL01001522-UOUL01001522.1-bioreactor-metagenome-genome-assembly--contig:-NODE-1522-length-31761-cov-5.414531_pt1 | contig 31761 bp, 28 predicted proteins | sample MGYA00249838_ERZ747220 | MGnify/ENA primary metagenome ERZ747220 (study PRJEB28778, sample SAMN05720191) | bioreactor metagenome | isolation source: Anaerobic biogas reactor | place: USA:Washington... | reverse complement strand
GGATCCCAGCGTGCGCCGACTGATGCTGCCCAGCGGGAATGCCGTTTTAATGGTCGATACGGTTGGCCTGATCCGCCGATTGCCGCACCATCTCGTCGACGCATTTCACGCGACACTCGAAGAAGTGGCGGACGCCGATCTTATTCTCGAGGTCATTGATGCTGCTTCTCCGGATGCGGCTGCGAAAATGGCTGTTGTCGAGCAACTCCTGGATCAGCTGGGTGCTTCGACCCAGCCTCGCTATTTTGTCTTCAATAAAATGGACATGATCCCGGGCGAACCAGCTGAGGCAGACCTGGATACGGTCGATCATGACCCGTCCGGCCTGATCCGCGAACAGGCCATGGCCATCGCCGCCAGCCAGGGTCGACAGGTGTTCCCGGTTTCAGCGCTGACAGGAGCCGGGCTGGATGCGTTGCGGCAGGCCTTGGCTGATTTTGCTTCTGCCCACATGCTCTCCGTCGAGCTTCTGTTGCCCTATAGCCAGGCCGCTTTGCTCGATCTTGTCCGGCAAAACGGGCGCATCGATTCGGTCACATATCTCCCCGAGGGCATTCAAGCCTCGGTACACGTGCGTTACAGCCAGTACGCCCAGCTTCGCCCGTACCTGATGCTTGCAGAAAATTCACAAGAGCGGTAGACTATTTGATATTCAAACTTTCTCCAGATCAGATAGGAGGTGTCAGCCGCCAGGCAGCCGATGAACGATTATGAAAAACGCGTAAACCAGCTGATGCTCGAGATATTTGACCATATTCTGGTCACGGAGGAGAAAGCACTCAGCCGGGGCAACTTCAGCGACCTGTCTGTAGCAGAAATGCATACGCTGGAAGGCATTGGCCTTTATGACAGCAAGACCATGAGCGAAACGGCAGCTGCACTGGAGATCACAACCGGGACATTGACCGTTGCTGTCGACCGGCTGGTTCGCAAGGGTTATGTCGAGAGGCGGCGCGATCCGCACGACCGGCGCGTGGTTCGGGTTCGCCTGACGAAAAAGGGCAAGCTGGCCTACCGCATGCATGCCAAATTCCATACCCTGCTGGTTGACCGGCTGACAAATCCTTTAGACCAGGATCAACAGCAGATTCTTCTTGCAACGCTTGAGCGTATTGCCCGTTTTGTCAACGAGCAATACAAGCATTACACCGATCCGGTCGCAATGGAGACCGAGGCGAAACGTAAAAGCAAACAAGTCCGAACCATGACAGGAGGACATGAAAATGCCTAATCAGGCGAAAGAGTCAATCGCCAAGATCGTCAGTGGGGCCTTGGCCGCGGTTACCGGGCAATCGGAAGACCAATTCAACGAACACACCGACCTGATCCGGGATTTGGATATGGATTCGCTGGCCCTGTATGAACTGGTCATCGAGTTGGAAGAACACTATCATCTGCAGATAACGGATGAAGATATTGACCGGATCAAAACGATGGGCGATATTATCAGCTTTATTGGACGAAAATTGGATCCGGGGGCGAAATAGATGCAAAGAATCCAGGGGAAGCAGTATTTTTCGGTTCGTCAATTCGACACGCTTCGGGAGATGCTGGACCAGTCTGTCGACCTGTTCGGCGACAAGGTCGCGTTCCGGTTTCGCGACAAACCGGCCGATCCGCCGCAGACAAGAACGTACACGGAATTTCGCAAGGATGTCGATGCGCTGGGAACCGCCCTGTGCGCGCTGGGCTTTTCAGGCAGCCGGATCGCGGTTGTCGGGGAGAACAGCTACGCCTGGAGCCTGGCCTTTACCACGGTTGTCTGCGGTGCGGGTATCGCCGTACCGCTCGACCGGTTGTTGCCTCCCGAAGAGCTGACTGGCCTGATCCAGCGCGGTGGCGTCGAAGTCATCTTCTACGATCCCCAGTTCCAGGATATTTTGCAGCAGAAAAAGGCCGAAACGGCATCGCTTCGCCTGTTCATCTGCATGAGGCCCGGCAAGCCGTCCACCGAGGACGAGCTGGATTGGGCATCGCCCGAAGAGCACCTGGAGACCAGTAGGCAGACCATCTGGATGCGACTTGGCACCCTGCTGGAATGGGGCCGGGCGAGGCTCGAGGGCGGCGACAGCAGCTACCGCCAGGCGGCCATCCAACCGGATGCCCTGATGTCCTTGCTGTTCACATCCGGAACGACCAGCGCCGCCAAAGCGGTCATGCTGAGCCATGCCAATGTCTGTGCCGATATCCGCGGCATTGCCGGCATGGTCAAGCTGGAACCGGGTACGCGAATGCTGTCGGTTCTTCCGCTGCACCACACCTTTGAGAACACCTGCGGCCTGTTCATGGCGCTTTATATCGGTGCGGAGATTCACGAGGCAGACGGGCTGCGCTATATTCAAAAGAACATGCAGGAATACGGCATCGACATGATCATCGGCGTGCCGCTCCTGTTTGCCAACTTCTACGCCAAAGTTCAGCAAAGTCTGGCCAAGTCCGGAAAAGACAAACTGGTGCGCAAGCTGATCCCCTTGACACAGGGACTGAGGCGCGTGGGCATCGACCTGCGCCGCCTGGTCTACCGCCAGATTCTTGAAGCGTTCGGCGGTCGCTTGCACCTGGGCATCTGCGGCGCGGCGCCGATCGATCCGGACATCATCCGCTTTTTTGATGCGGTCGGCATCCGGATCCTGCAGGGATATGGCCTGACTGAAACCGCGCCGGTGGTCTGCGGCTGCAACTCGAAGATCTTTGTTCCTGGCACGGTGGGCCAGCCGGTTGCCGGCGTTGAGGTCGCTATCGACAGCGAACAGCCCGGCGATGACGGCGAGATCCTGGTGCGTGGTCCGATCGTGATGCAGGGTTATTTCGAGGAGCCGGAACTGACGGCAGAGGTGATCGACGCAGATGGCTGGTTTCACACCGGCGACTTGGGCCGGCTCGATCCGAAGACGAAGTGCATCAGCATCACCGGCCGGGTCAAGTCGATGATCGTTCTGAAAAACGGCAAGAAAGTGTTTCCTGAAGAGATAGAATACCTGATCGGGCAAGCCGGCTGGATCAAAGAGTCCCTTGTCTGGGGCGAGACAGGCCAGGATGGCGACGTCATCGTTACCGCCAAGCTGGTTGTCGACCGGGAACGCCTTCAGGAAGCCATCGGGCAAGCACCTGACGACAGCAGCATCGGCGCGCAGCTTGAAAAGCTGATCCGTGACATCAACGCCAGGCTGCCCGCGTTCAAGGGCATCCGTCAGTATGTGTTCAGTTTCCAGGAAATGGTCAAGACGACGACCCAGAAAATCAGAAGGCCGATCGAGATCGGAAAAATCAGCGACCTGATGGCCCGCCAGAAATTGAGATGGCAGGAACTGACCGGCAAGAACATCGACCCAATCGCACAGAAGCCGGAAAATGCGGCCGAACCGCGGACACCTGAGCACAAACCTATAGATTGAGGGGGCAGATGGCTTTGACTGAAGTCAGGCAACCGGATGTCTTTTGTTTTATCATCAACCCGCGGGCAGGCCGGCGGAACGGCGCCCGTCTGGCCGGCCGGATCGAGGCGGTTTTCGCACGGGCGTCAGGCCAGCCTGGCTGCCGGATCCTGCTGACCGAAAGGCCCGGTCACGCGACCGAACTTGCGGCCGAACTGGCTGTGACCTACGGGAGCCGGGCGGTTATCTTTGCCTGCGGCGGCGACGGCACAGCCCGCGAGGTGGCCGCAGGTGTCGCCGGAACCGATTCAGCCATGGGTATTTTGCCCATCGGTACCGCCAACGATCTGGCTCGGACGGCGCTAAGCACCCGAGACGTGGACGAACTGCTGCCGAAGTTGCCCCACCCCCAAATTCGCCCGATCGACGCGATCAGGATCGGCCAGGAAACCTGCATCAACATCACCTCGCTCGGCTTCGACACCAAGGTGCAGATCAAGGCGGCTCAGTTGAACCGTCGTCTGCGTCTCTTGGGCAGTGCCGTCTACCCGCTGGCGATTCTTCAGTCCTTGTTCGGACGCCGCTCCTATCACATGCGCTATAAGATCGAGGCTTTGCAGCCAGACGGTTCGCGCCAGACCATCGATGGCACATCGACATTCATCCTGGCCGCTATCTGCAACGGTCGCTTCTATGGCGGCGGATACAACCCGGCTCCGCAAGCTCTGCTCGATGACGGCCGCCTGGCTTTTTGCCTGGTCGATGACCTGCCGCTCGGACGGATCATCAAGCTGATCCCAAAATACAAAAAGGGCACCCACCTGGGTGACCCTGCGATACATGTCTGGCAAGTTATCTCGGGAGAACTTGAGGCGGTCGGCACACCGCTGCTGGGCAATTACGACGGGGACGCGTTCAGCTGCGACCACTTGAGCTTTCAAATCCTGCCAGGCGCGGTTCGTTTCGCCTTTTACTGATTGCCGTCGCGTGTAAGATCTGGCCGCGGAATCCTTTTTTTGGCATATTGCGCGTGCATCCAGTCGCTGAGCGCCTGAGTCATCTGCTTGGGGTTCTTGTAATCAGCCGGATCGAGCGGTTTGCCGAATGTCAGGATCACCTCGCGTCGGCGGCCTTGCGCGGCATCGAAGGGCTGGGGCGCTTTCATGTGCCGGTTGAACACCTCGTAACCGCCGTCGATAAAGACTGGCAGCAGCGGCACATGGCTTTTGAGGGCAATGTAGGCCGCCCCGTCTTTGAATTCACCCAGCTGCCCGTCGATGGAGCGTGTACCCTCGGGGTGCACCAGCAGGATGTTGCCTTCTTCCACCTTTTTTCGGGCGATAATCAATCCGCGGACCGGATTGCCGAAGCGGTCGATCGGGATCGCCCGTCCGACGCGGACGATCAACTTGCCCAAAAGGCCGTGGCGATCCTCGAGATCCTTGGCGGCAATGCAGCTCATCAGGCGAAAATGGTTCCGGGGCAGGAATGAGCCGATCCACATCCCGTCTACATAGGTTTCATGGTTGGCCGCAATCACGTACGGCGTCTGTTTCGGAATGTTCTTCAGGCCTTCCGCGTGCAGGTAAATGCCCAGGTGCGTGTAGGCCATGCCAAAAAGGTAGGCCATATTGCCAACCAAACCGCGCCGCAGCGGGTACCGGGCATAATGATGATCGATTGCGGTTCGTTTATGTCTGCCGGGCCGGCAGGCCCGTGCGTCTTCCTGGTGCTGTCGGGATATCTGGTTCAACCGGACATGACCTCCTGGATCCTGCGGTCCCCGTAGGGGAACCAAAGCGCTTATGTTGAAGAATAACACATATTTTGCTAAAATACGATAGACTGGCGGGCAAAGGTGTGCCTGCATCTGGTTTTACGCAATGCTTTTTGTCTTTCCGACGGGGGTAACAGCATGCAGACAGCAACGGGGCAGCGACATCACGCCGCACGTTCCTTTTCCACTTTGATCGAAATGCTTCGCCAAAGCGCAGACCTGTATGGCGATTATCCCGCTTTCCTGTTTCGCAATCATCCGGGCGACAAGGAGCAGACCCGGAGTTACCGGGCGTTTTTGTCGGATGTCGATGCGGTCGGCACGGCGCTATTGGCCTTGCCGCTGCAGCAGCGGCGCATGGCCATTTTGGGCGACAACGGCTACGGCTGGGCGCTGGCTTTTCATGCCGTGATCAATGGTGCCGGCGTGGTCGTGCCGCTCGACAAGCAGCTGCCCGACCTGGAGGTCGTGCGTCTGGTCGAGCGGGGCCGGGTCGATGTCCTCTTTTTTGGCCGGCAGCAGCGATCTGTCGCCCGGACGGTGCTCGAGCGCTGTCCCCAGGTCCAATATGCGATCTGCCTGCATGAGGCAGACGGTTCGGCGCCCGGCCATCTGCCTGACGCTGATACAGGTGCTGCCGCCTCGTCGCCTCGTGCCGCGTTGACCCTGAACGACCTGATCCGGCAGGGGAGGCAGCGCCTTGCCGGGGGGGATCGCGCCTATACCGGGGCCGAACTCGACACGCATGCCCTGGCCTCGCTGCTTTACACCTCCGGGACGACAGCCCAACCCAAGGGTGTCATGCTGAGTCACGAGAACCTGTGCAGCAACATCCAGAGCATCAGCGGCATCTTACCGATCAGGCCAGGAGAGAAACTGCTCTCGATTCTGCCGATGCATCACACCTTCGAGAACACCGCGGGGCTCAATTACCTGCTTTATTGCGGCGGCTGCATTTGCTTCAACGACGGACTGCGCTATTTTATGAAGAACATGCAGGAATGGCAGATCGAGGTCATGATCGCCGTGCCGTTGCTGTTTGAAAATGTCTACCGCAAGATGCGGGAGAACCTGGCCGCGTCGGGCAAGGATTTGCTGGTCAGGGTTTTGCGTCCGCCCGCGCGTGTCCTGTGCTACGGCGGCATCGATTTGCGCCGCCGCCTGTTCGGGCGTATCCTGGCGGCCATGGGCGGTCATCTGCGCCTGGTCGTGGTCGGCGCTGCGGCCATCGACCCGGAAATCACCCGAACCTTCAATGATTTCGGCATCGATTTTTTCCTGGGCTACGGCCTGACGGAGGCATCTCCGGTCATCTCCTGCTGCCACCAGAACAACCATGTAATCGGCAGTGTGGGGCCGCCACTACCGGAGATCGAGGTCGCGATCGACACCGACAGCGACCAGCCAGGCGCGGTTGGCGAGATACTAACCCGCAGCCGCAGCGTGATGCTCGGGTACGAAGACAACCCCGAAGAGACAGCCGCTATCCTGACACCGGACGGCTGGCTGCGGACCGGTGATATGGGCTACCTGGACAAAACCGGCTCACTGCACATCACTGGGCGGATCAAATCCATGATCGTCCTGACCAACGGCAAGAAGGCCTTTCCGGAGGAAATCGAAGCCCTGCTCATGCAAATCGGCGGCGTCGCCTCGGCGATGGTCTGGGGCGATGAGCCGGCCCCGGATACGGTCGATATCTGCGCCTTGCTGCAGATCAACCGCGACCTGCTGCCGGAGGAGCTGACCGGTCAGCCTGAGGATGCGATCGGCAGCTGGCTGAGCGAAAAGATCAAGGCTGTCAACCACACGATGCCGGTCTACAAGAGCATCCGCTGGTTTTTGTATACGGACGGTGACATGGTTTTGACAACCACGATGAAGATTCGCCGCCAGCCGCAGCTGGACCAGATCCGGCGATGGCTGAACGAGAACAACCTGACCATGCGCCAGGCCAGCGGCCGCCTGATGCTCTCCTGACATGCTTCGCCTGATCTACAGCACCCAGCGCCATGTTTTGCGCCGCACCTGTCTGGAGCTGGCGATCCAGCAGACTGAGCAGGAACCGGACAGCCGCGTTTTGCTGGTCGTTCCCGAACAGACCAAGATGGATATGGAGCAGGACTACCTGACGATGTCCCGCGCGCCCGGACTGATGCAAGCCGAGGTGCTGAGCTTCCGCCGGCTCGCCTGGCGGCTCCTGGGCGAAGTTGGCCGTCAGCCGCTGTTTCCGGTCGACCCGGTCGGCCGGGCCATGCTGATCCACCGCGTTTTGCACCAAAATAAAGACCTGTTGCACAGCTTTGGCTACCTGGCCGACAAGCCGGGGTTTATTCGCCAGGTGACCGCGGTGCTCGGCGACCTCAAGCGTTATCGCATCGGGGCTAAACAGCTGCAGGCAGCGGCCGAAAAAGCTGAGGAGAAGGCCTTGAAGGACAAAAGCCTTGACCTGGCCATCGTCCTTGGCGGCTATGACGCGGCGCTGGCCGAGGCGGGACTGACCGACGCCGAAGACGATCTGACCCGGTTGGCCGAGCTGCTGCAGACGCTGTCTGATCTGCCGGGATCCGACTGGCCCTGGCCCTGGTCGCGCCTGGGCTGGCTCAAGCGGACGCATGTCCTGGTCAGCGGTTTCGGGGAAGTGCGCGATTTCACGCCTCAAGAGTCGATGGTCCTCAGGGGCCTGGCTGACCTTTGCGCGCACATGACGCTGACCGCTGCGGCCGATGCGGCCCCCGGTGATTCACAGGTGCTCGACCAGGGCTTGGAAGCCTTTATGGCCGGCCGCAGAACCATCTGGCATCTGCAGGCGGTGCTGCCCGGATTAGAGATCAGGCGGGTTGACGCGGAAACGACCGGCCTGCAAACCCGAATTGCGCGCCTGCTTCGTCATGGCAACCTTGATCGGGAACCCGGCACACAGGATGGCTGTCAGCTGCGCTTGATCCGGGCCGCATCGACCGATGACGAGCTCAGCTACCTGGCCGGGATGATTCGCCAGCTGGTGCAGCTGGAGGGCTACCGCTACCGCGACATCAGCGTGGCCCTGTGCAGCTTGCCGTCTTACCTGCCGCGTCTGCGCGCCATATTCCGCGAGTATGGCCTGCCGCTCTTCTTGGATATGGAACGTCCGCTCAATGGTTCGCCCCTGATGCGCCACGTGCTGGGGCTTTTGGATATCGGCCTGACAAACTGGTCCCGCCAGGCCCTGATGGGCTACTTGCGCGCCGGACTAAGCGGCCTGACCGCCGCGGATATCGACCGGCTGGAAAACGCCTGGCTGGCCCGCGGCCTTTTCCGCCGGGACCGGATCTTTCGCGATGCGCTTTACCGGTTGCCGGGGCTGGCCACCGAAACAGAAACTGAGGCGCCGGACGCAGATCCCGACGAAGCCGGGCCCGAACGCGAGACACCGGATTGCAGCCTGCTGACCTTGCGAGACCAGGCGCTGCTCCCGGTCCGGGACGCGCTGCGACGGTTATCCGCCCGATCGGACGTGCAGGGTAAGGTCGCTGCGCTGCGCCAGATCCTTGCCGACAGCGGGATGCTCGAGCGGGTCGAAGACCTGACCGGCCGCTGGGCCGGCCAGCAGGAGATGGACGCTGCCGTCATGCTGGCCCAGTCATGGAACGCGCTTCAACGCGTTCTGGACCAGCTTGTCCAGCTGACGCCCGACTTGCCGGTTTCCCTGAAGCAATTTCGCGACAGCTTGTCAGCCGGTCTGGACACCGCGGCTGCCGGCGTCATTCCATCGGCGATCGACCAGGTCGGCATCGGCGACCTGCAGCGCTCGATGCTGCGCCGTGCCAAGGTACTGTTTGTCATTGGGGCCAGCGCGCAAAACCTGCCTCCGGCTTTGCCGCCGGAAGGGCTGCTCAAGGATCCGGACCGGCAGCGGATTACCCAGCTGATCGGGCAGTACCTGCCCAGCAGCGCACGCGACAAAGTTTTTGCCGATTCCTTTGTGATCGATGCGCTGCTGACCCAGCCTGCCGAGCGATTATTCCTGTCAACGGCATCGCCGCCGGCCAACCTGTTCAACCAGCTGGCCGCCCAGTATCCAGGATGCCTCATGCAGCTGCCCGAGTGCTGCGACCGGTCGGATCCGCGCCTGAACGCGCCGGCGCCGGCGCTGCGCTGGCTGCTGGGCAACCCGTCCGGCCTGGCCCCGCTCAGAAGCGAACTGGCCGCACGGCTCGCAGAAGGCGGCCTGCAGTTGCCGGAAGCTGGGGAACGTAGCCTGTCCGTCCGTCCAGACCTGATGCGTTCGCTCTACGAGGCGCCGGTCGTCCTTAGTGTGTCGCAGCTTGAAAAATACGCCAGCTGCCCGTTCAGTCATCTGGCCGAGCGGCTGCTGTCCCTGCAGATGCGCCCGGAATGGCGTCCTGAAGTTACAGAGACCGGCGTGCTGCTGCACGGCGTCCTCGAACGGGCCATGCAGGCGGTCCGACAGGATCTGCTGGCTTTGCCGGAACCCGAGCGTGAGCGGCTGGCCCAGGCCTTATGGGATCGCTGGCTCCAGGCGGACTTGTCCGCCCTGATCGACGCCTGGATGCGGGAAACCGCAGAACAGGAAGGGCTGGAACGGCTTTTCGACGCCGGGCTCAACGCTTCCGCTGGACGGCGGGTCCGCCGCACGGCCCAGTCCTCGCTGCAAGTCATTTTGGCGCAATACCGTCAGGAAAAGTTCCAGCCGGCCCGGTTCGAGTGGGTTTTCGACCCGCAGCGCCAGGGGCAGCTGCGCCTGCCGATGCCGCCCGGTCAGCCGGTCTGGCTGCGCGGCAAAATTGACCGGATCGACCACGACGGCAGCGACGGAGAAACCACGTTTCGCGTGATCGACTACAAAAGCGGGCAGCGGAGAGCCGACTACCTCGCCCTTTACCACGGTCTGGCGCTGCAGCTGCCGATCTACCTGGCGGCTTATGCCGGGGCTCACCCGAACTTGAAACCCGCGGATGCAGCCTGGTTCACGGTCAACCGCCCCTATTACGCAGCCAAAACAGGCGAGCAGATAACAAACGATGCGCTGGCCGGCAAGCTGGTGAACATGCAAAAACCAAGCAGCCTGAACCTGGAGCCCGACGACTTGGTCCGTTTATGCCGCCACGCCAGATGGCAGGCGGCCAGGCTGGCCGGCGAACTGCTGAGCGGGCGCTTTCCGGTTCGTCCGTGCCTGCTCCCGGGTCAGAAAGCCCCGTGCAGCTGGTGCGATTACCGCGCCATGTGCCGCTTTGACGGCAATCCGTCCGCCTGGTACCGGCCGGCAAAATTGCCCGCACAGGAGGCTGAAGGGACGCGCGGCGGCCAGAAAGCGTCATTCCTCGAACAGCTTCGCAAGGCTTTTCCCGATCCGTCCGTACCTGACGCGCCGCAGGAGGAGCTGTTGCCATGAGCCCCCAGCCGACAGCCGAACAACAACACGTGATCGACGCGCCCTGCCGGAATATCCTGGTCTCGGCCGCTGCCGGTTCCGGCAAGACGACGGTCATGACCGACCGTATCGTCGCGCGCATCCAGGACGGGTCTTTGGAAGTTCCTCATGTCCTGGTCGTGACTTTTACCGAAGCAGCCGCGCTCAACATGCGCCAGAAAATTGAGGACAAGCTGCGTGCCGCAAGGGCCGCGAGCGAGGATCCCGAGCAACGCCGCCGCCTGGGCCGCCAGCTGGCCTTGCTGCCGTCTGCCGCCATTTCGACCATTCATGCCTTTTGTCTGCAGATCATCCGCGATTTTTATCCTTTTGCCAGGGATAGCCAGGAGCAGCCCCTGATCGAGCCGGGGTTTTCCGTCGAGGACCGTTCGGCGGCCGATATCCTGCTAAGGGAGGAACTGGACGCCTGCCTGCAGGAATGGTATGAAGCCATCGATGAAAACCGACCGCCGGAGGGCGTGACTGCTGATGCGGACGACCCTTTAACGCGCCAGACCCTGTTCAGCGCCTTTTACCATCTGACCGACGGGTACGGTGACAGCCGCAGCGACCGTCCGGTCCGCGATTTGATCTATGGTCTGTACCATTTCCTGCGCAGCCTGCCCGACTACGACGCGTTTGTCCAGGATCGCCTCGAGGACCTGCGCCGCGCAGCAGCTGACTTCGCGTCCAGCCCGCACGCGCGCGCCATCCTGACCCAGCTCAAGCTGCGCCTGGACCGAGCGATGTCGGTCATGCCTGAACTGGAGGAGCTTCTTAGCCGCCCCGTCCGCCTGATGGCCGATCGCCATCGCAGCGACGAGACCCAGCAATCCTTGATCGGCGCGCTTCAGACCTTGAAAGCCCTGCATGAAAAGCTCTTGGCCGGCGACAGCAGCTGGGACGCGGTCTGCCTCTGCGGCCAGAGCCTAACGCAGCTTAAGATACCGGGCAATTACAAGAGCGACACACCGGAGAAAATCCTGGTTGTCGACCTGCTGTGCCGCTATGTCGCCGAGGCGGTCTGTTTCCTGTCAGGGAACCTGGGCACCAAAAAGTACCGCCAGCATTTCATCTTCCAGACCACCTGGCAGCTGAACAAGACGGCGGGAGAGATTGAAGCGGAGATCGGCGCCATGCTGCCGGCCATCGAGGTTTTGTTTCGGTTGGTCGGCGGACTGGACGCGCGCTATACCGCCCGCAAACGCGAGTCGAACGTCATCGATTTCAGCGATTTCGAGCATATGGCGCTGGCCATCCTGCGCCATGACGAGCCCCGCACCCACTACCGGGCGCGCTTTTGGGAGATTTACATCGACGAGTACCAGGACACCAGCAGCATCCAGGAGGCGATCCTTGACGCCGTCCGATCAAACAACTGCCTGATGGTCGGCGACATCAAGCAAAGCATCTATCGCTTCCGTCACGCCCGGCCGCAGATTTTCCGGGACAAGGCGTCCGGTTACGCCCGGGGCAGCAACGGCGTCCTTTTGGAGCTGAACCGCAATTTCCGTTCCGTCAGCGGCATCCTGGAAGCGGTCAACGCGCTGTTTACCCCCCTGATGTCACAAGATGCCGGTGAGATCGACTACGACGCACATCACGCGCTGGTCTCTTTCCGGCCCGGCGATCCGGCGGTGCCACATCCGGTTCAGCTGCTGCTGCTCGACCGCAGCCCGGGGCCGGAGACCGTGTCTGACGAAGAGGAAGAACCGGACACCGGAGAGATACAAAGCGAAGACCTGAACGCATACGGTCAGGAAGCCCTGATGGTTCTCGGCCAGATGCGCAATCTGCATGAGACCGGCGTTCCCTGGCGCGATATGGCCGTTCTGGCCAGGACGCGGGCCATCCTGGCCGCATATCGCGAGCAGTTGGACCTGGCCGGGATCCCTGTTCTGGCCGACACGGGTTCGATGGCGATGGACGCCCCGGTCATCCGCCAGATCGAAGCGGTTCTGCAGCTTATGGATAACGCACGCCAGGACATCCCGCTGGCGGCTGTCATGCATGGCGGGCTAGGGCCCCAACCTTTCAGTCTGGACGAGCTGGCCCAAATCCGCCTGTTCGGACGCGAGCATGCGATCAGCTATTTCCATGAAGCCGTGCAGGGTTACCGGGAAACGGGGTCCGACCCGTCCCTGCGTGCCAAACTGGACCGGTTCGCCGCCTGGCTTGAACAGCTGCGCCAGCAGTCGCTCTACTTGAATGTCGGGGAACTGGTCGGCCTGGTTCTGACACGAACCGGATGGATCGACCGCGTGGCCGCCGAACCGAACGGCTTGTACAAGGTGCGCCTGCTGCGGCGATTCCAAGCTTGGGCCGAGGACTATGAGAGCGGCCGTCTCAAAGGGCTGTTTCGATTTGTCCGCTATTTGGAGAAAATGCGCAGCCAGGACTGGCCGGAACCGCCGGTTGACCTGGAAACCGGTGACGAGGACGCCGTCCGACTGCTGACCATTCACGGCGCGAAGGGGCTGGAATTCCCCGTCGTATATCTGGTCGGAACAAGCGGCCGTATTGCGGACCGCGACAGTCAGGAGCACCTGGTGCTCAGCGAAAGCCTGGGCATCGGGTTCGACTACGCCGATCCCGAACGGCGCATCCGGTATCCGACACCGCTAAAAACGGCCATGCTGGACGAAATGCGCTCTGCCGGCTTGTCTGAAGAGCTGCGATTGCTCTATGTCGCCATGACGCGGGCCATGGACCGGCTGGTGATCGCCGGCACCCTCGCGCGAAAACCCGACCGCGGCGACACGCGTTTGGCAGGTTTGCTGGAGCAGGCGGGCCGGCATGTTGAACCGCGCCTTCCGGGCTACCTGGTCCTGTCGGCCCGCAGTTACCTCGAGTGGCTGATCCTGGCCCTGACCCGAAATCCCAACCTCGATCTTGCTTTTTTAGCATCCGACGCGCCGTGCGGCGAAACATCCGACGCGCTCTGGAAGATCCGGCTCTTCGACCTCGCCGACGTGCAGACCCAAGAAGAGGCCTGTCGTGCGGCGGACCGAATGGCCGCGGATACGCCGCAGGACCAGAGCGTGGACGCTGACCTGACCGCCATGTCCCTTGAGGAGGCGGAACGCTTGCGCCGGCGCGTCATCGAACCCTACCGCTATGAGCAATCGGCCCGTTCCCCGGTCAAGCTGACCGTCAGTGAGCTGAAACGAAAAGCCATGCCGGACGATCCCGACCCGGAGCAGGGCGCGGCCCTGCCGCCCGGCCCGGACAGCAGGCCGCGGGGAATCGACCTGACCCTGGTCGAGCCCGATCAGGAAGGCCGCCGTCGGGTGTCCGGCGCATCGCTGGGCACCGCGCTGCATACCGCTTTGCGGTATCTGGATCTGGCGGCTGCGGTCCAAAACCCGCATGAAGCCGAAATAAAGCGTCAGCTGGACGCCATGATGGCGGCTGCCATGCTGACACCCGAAGAGCACGACGCTTTGCTGCCGTTTAGCCTGGCTTTGCTGGAATATATCCGTTCGGATCTGGCCCGCGAAATCTGCACCGCACAGCAATGTCCCGGCAGCTCGGTCCACCAGGAGATGCCCTTTACGCTGGCGTTGCCCGCCCGGGACGTATACACTGACGGCGCGGGGCTTGCCGCAGACGATCATGTTATGGTCCAGGGCATCATCGACCTCTGGTACCGTCACGAGGGAAAAATTACGCTGATCGACTTCAAGTCAGACGATATCCGCGCTGACAAGGAACAGGTCGCACGTGAACTGGTCCGGCGCTACAAGGATCAATTGGGCTGGTATGCCCGGGCAATCGAGACCGTTTCCGGTTCGCGGGTCGAACGCTGCCTGATCTGGCATATCCGGGGGGCGGTGGCTATTCCTGTGCCGCTTGATCTGGACCGGCCTTCTGACTGATCTTATCGACCGCCTTTTGCCTGCGCCGGGCTTTGCTGCCCTCCGCCCGGTCCGCCGCGCGTCTTTGACGGAAAAAATCGAGCAGTAACGCACGGCTTTCCCCGGCCAGGATGCCGCCTTGGACCGAAACAACGTGGTTGTGCGATAGGGCTTCAATGCTTGTGATTGAACCGCAGGCTCCGGCCTTGGGGTCTTTGGCTCCGAAAACGAGCGAGCGGATGCGGGATTGAATGATCGCGCCGGCACACATGACGCACGGTTCGAGGGTCACATACAGGTCGCAACGGTCCAGTCGCCAGCTGCCCAGCCGTCGGCTGGCCTGGCGCAGGGCCATCATCTCGGCGTGCTCCGTCGCATCCTGGCGCTGTTCGCGCCGGTTGTAACCCCGTCCGACGATCATGCCGTCACAAACCACCACGGCGCCGACCGGCACGTCACCCTGCCTGGCCGCCCGGGCGGCCAGCGCGAGCGCACGCCGCATCAGCCGTTCGTCCTCAGACGAGGTCATGGTCCAGGGTTCAGCGCGACGGAACCGAGCGGCCGGACCCGCATCCGGGATGGGGCATCGGGCCCGAATAGGGCGCGCATGACGTTTAGGTAGTCATCGACCAGGTCCAGCGGGACAAAAGCCTGGATGGTCCCGGCAAAACCGCCGCCGTGGACTCGGCACGCGCCCCGCCCAGCGAGGATCTTTTCGGATACGGACAAAGCCAGGGCCAGGGATTGCTCATCCGGGAAGGACGGCGAATAGATGTTCTGCAGCTGGGTGCGCGAGCTGGCGCCGGAGGCGGTGACAAGGGTCAGGAACGCGTCGAAATCCTGGCGTCGCAAGGCGTCCGATTGCAATCGGACGCGGTCGTTGTCCTGGAAGAAATGGATGGCGCGCAGCAGCGCGCGGTCTGCCACCTGACCGCGCAGGCCGGGCAGGCGCTGCCAGAAGACCGTTTCGTCGACATCGCGCAGCACCGCGCAGCCAAAACAGGCTGCGACCTGCTTCATATCCTGGGGAATCGAGGCGTAGTCGGCGGTCAGATCTGCATGGTTGCCGCCGGTGTTCGTGATCACCAGCGCGTGCCCGGTCGCTTCGAAATCGAGGTCGATCGGGGTGACAACGGGCTTTTGCGGGTCGGCGAAATCGATCGCCATGAAGCCGCCGACCGAGCAGCCGCACTGGTCCATGAGACCGCTCGGTTTGCCGAAGTAATGGTTTTCGGCGTATTGACCGATCTTGGCCCGTTCCACAGGCGTCAGCTTGCCGCCGTTCCAGAGTTCGTCAAGGATCGTTGCCACCAGTACTTCGAAGGCGGCGGACGAACTGAGGCCTGAACCTTTGGGTACCCGGCTGGTTGTGTAGGCGTCGAAGCCTCCGACCCGGCAGCCGCGCTGGGCAAAGGCCGCCGCAATGCCCCGGATCAGGGAAGCAGAGTGGCCTTTCTCATCATCCTGCGGTTCCAGCCGGGACAGATCGATCACATCCATGTGGTCGAAGCCTTCGGATTGCAGCCGGATGATCCCGTCCTGATTGGGCGCGCTGACCGCGATGATGTCAAGGTCGACCGAAGCGCACAAAACACGGCCGTGCTGGTGGTCGGTGTGGTTGCCGCCCACTTCTGTCCGTCCCGGCGTGCTGAAAAGGATGGCCTGCCGATGATCGGGGAAACACGCCTCAAACAGCCCGGCCAGGCGCAGCCAGCGACGGGCTTGCGTATCCAGATCGTCCTGGCGGGTTCCGTAAAGCGCTTTCATGGTTTCCTGCACATATTCTGACTGCAGGATGGTGCTGACTTGATCGACCACGTTCATGGGTCATTCCTCCTGAAGGTATAAATAGATCAATGATGTCGGATTGTGTGTCATAAGGACAATTGGTCTGTCAGTTGGGCAACGGCCTGGTCAACCAGCTGCGGCAAGGGCAGCTCGCTGGTGCCGACCACCTGCAGGTGGCACTTGCCGAAGGGAATCAGGATCTTGACGGCGTCGGACTCGGCGATGGCCGCTGCCATGGCCGGACTCAGTTCGCCGTACATGGATCCAGCAGCGATAATCCCGATAGCGCCGAGGATAACATCGGCGAAGCGGCAGTTCCAGATCACGGCGGATTCGCCGGTCGCTCCCGCGTCCGCACCGGCGCGGAGCATATTCGAAGTCGCCAGGGCGTTGGTGCCGACGGCAACCAGTTCGAACCCGGTCAGGTTTTCCCGCCGGATTTTTTCGATCAGAGCTTTGCCGATGCCTCCGCCCTGTCCGTCGATGACGACGACTTTACCTGTTCCAGATCGCATTTTCATCAATCTCCTTGCCTTGTTGCCTTTTACCCCTTATAATATCATAATGTCGTTCGCTGTGAATGACAAAATCACACGAGAATCCCGCACGCCGTCCCGCGGGGACGCGCTGTTAAAAGGAAGGTCCACATGCCTCTAAAAGAAGGGCGCTGCCCGAACTGCGGCTCAATTTTACAGCTCAATACGGCTGCCGAAAAAGGCCATTGCCTTTTTTGCGACGCTGTATTTGAGAATGCGCAGGCGTTTGATATTGCCGATAACCCCGGCGAGTACACATTCCCAAATTTGACCCAGCCCAAGTATGAAGGCCCCAACCTGGACCCGGATTTATCTGCCCGCGGCTCCGGCATGAGTGCCTCTTCGGCCAACAAGCCCAAGAAGAAACCGCGTCCGGCGCCCCCGCCGGTCTACATCCCCAAGGAACCGGTCAAGCTGCCTGATATCCGGTTGCCTGGCAAGATCAAGCTGCGCATCCTTCTGATTTCGCTGGCCGTCATCTTGGTGATCGCAGCGGTTGCGATTCCGCTGATCATGAAGCGGGACGAAGTCCGTAAAGGATTGCTGGATTCCCTCGACGAACTCGCGCCGTTCGCCATTCAGGTGGACAAAGACGCCGCCATCTGGCATACGGCCAACAACTACCTGATGGTCTCAACTGCCGATGCGGTGACCCAGGACGACGCGATCGCGTTTTTCAAGGCGTTCTGCGAGAAGCGGGCGGCTTTGCTCGGCGCCGACTCGCAAAATTTCCAGGCGGTCTATTCGCCGGTCAAGGTCAAGCTGGTCAGCCCCGAAGGCGGTTTTCTGATCGCCGAACCCGATAGCCAGGCGGATCTGGACAGCGGAAAGGCCGTTACCGTCCTGCCATGATCCGGTCGCTGCGAGACGGTTTTGCGCGCGACACCTGGTGGAGCCGGCTTCTTGTCGCATCCACGTACCTGGTATCGACTTTCTTCTACATGATGACCAACCGCCTGGCCAGCAACGCTGACCGGGCGGTTGTCTTTAAATTTGCCCTGGATGACCAAATCCCCCTGGTGCCGTTTTTTATCTTGTTCTATTTCGCCTGGTTTTTTCTGGTCGGATCCGTCTTTCTCTGGCTGGTCTTCGATCGGCGGACCGGGCGGGCGATTGACCGCCATACCGCGGCCATCGTGCTGGCCATGATCCTGTCCGCGCTTGTTTTCATCGTCTATCCGACCCATGTGCCCCGGCCGGAGATAAGCGGCGACACGTTTTTCACGCGCCTGGTGCTTGTGATCTACAGCGTCGACGAGCCCTACAACTGCTTTCCCAGCCTGCATGTCGCCGTCGCCGCCCTGAATGGGCTGACGCTATACCGTTTCGGCCCGCGCCGAATCCTGTTCCGACTCGCTGCAGCAGCCCTGGTGATCCTGATCATGCTCTCGACCGTCCTGATCAAGCAGCACTTTACGCCGGACATTCTGGGCGGCCTTGCCCTGGCCTGGCTGTGCGACCGCCTGGCCGCTCTCCTGGTGAAAAAGAAACCGGCAAAAGGCGCGGTTCGCCAGGAAAAGACGGAATAAATCTGGTATGAAAGCAGGAATCGAAATGAGTAAAGCAAGTGTCAAACTAGATGACATTCAGGCAATCCTGATGCAGGATGAGGCATTCAAGGCCGAGTACGAAAGACTGAAACCGCGGTATGCCTTGATCACGCAGATTATCGCTGCCAGGAATCAGCTGAGCATAACCCAGGAAGAGCTTGCTTTGCGCGTCGGGACGCAAAAGTCCAACATATCCCGTTTCGAAAGCGGTAACTATAATCCTTCTTTGGATTTTATCACGAAAATTGTCCGCAGCCTGGGCAAGGAACTAACGATCTCGATTCGTTAGCCGTTCATCGCGCGGCGCACGCAGCTGTTTTTCTTTTGTTTCTATGGTGTTCACATTTATTCATATTTCGGTAGAAAATTGGACAAAGTCTTTTGCTATAGTTGAAGCATAGCAAGACAGGAATTGCTAACCTCCTTCTTTCATACTTTTCTCCTCCAATTTTGGAACAGTTCCGGGAGTGGTGCCCCGGAATTGTTTTTTTTCGGGCTCTTACGGTTGTTCGTGCAACTCCGCTACCAGGCCGGCATACTGCTCGAGTGCCTGAAGGCCGTTTGCGCTCAGGCGGTAGCGGCCGGATCCGAGCCGTTCGAACCATTGATAGTGATTATCGTAGAGAATGTTCCAGGTTTGTTCCGGTGCGCCCAGCGCTTTCAACTGGCTGGCGCTGATTTCGTCGCAGTCGGCCATCAGGGCGGCGACGCGCAGCGAATGTTCGCGATAGACGGTCACCCGGGGAACCTTTGTGCTGCCTCCGCGGTTGTGGTCGCCGTGCCGCCCTTCAAATTCATGCTTCAGTTTGAGCATGCGGGCCTTGTTTGACCGGATCAGCTGGCTGCGGTCAACCATCTGCGGGACAAGCACGACCGAAACCGGCCTGGATGGCTTTTCAAGATCGACGATCAAAAGGCCAAGCTCAAGGCGGCGCAGCAGATGGAGCAGCTGCTGATAGCGCCGGCCGGTTTGCGCCTTGCCCGACCGCGCGACGGCGATCCAGACATCGGAAAACATGCGCTGCCGCTGCGTCGCCTGCAAGATCACGGCAAGGTTCAGCACCAGCTTCAGTTCGACCGCCATCAAGGCCTGGTCCTTCGTGCAGGCGACCAGGTCGCAGGCACCCACTTCGCCGCGTACCGTGCAGCCTGACTTGGCAAAGAACAGCCGCACGGGTTCGTAAAGGTCCTGTTCAAGATGCTTCACACCATGCCTCCGGAATAAATGATCGCCGTGACGTACTGCTATCTATCTTAACATGACGCTTGGCGACGTGCCAGAAAGCACAAACACCGAAAAATACAAAAATGCGCAAATCGTTCTCTTGTTTCGTCCGACCGCGATGCCTAGACTGGTGTTGATCCAAGTGCCTTAACGCATCTTGCTGTCGAAACACCCTGATGGAGGTTAATATGCGCAAGTCTCGTTCTTTCCGCTTTTTATCCGCACTGCTGGTCTTCCTGGCGGCTGGCCTGATCCTGGTTTCCTGCCAGGCTGCTCCTGCGACTTCGACCACGGCCGGCACGACATCCGCCGCACCGGACACGTTCCCGGTCAACGTGACCAACGCCGCCGGTGAGACCATCACCATCGAATCCAAGCCGCAGGCGATCATCGTGACGAATGTCTGGGCAGCGGAGATCCTGCTCGACATGGTTGACACCAGCCGGATCAAGGGGCTTTCCGCCTGGGGTGACGATCCGGTTCTGTCGGAAACGGCCGATAAAGCTGCGGCTGTCGCCACCCGGGTCAGCACCCAGGAACCTGAAGGCATCGTCGCCTTGCAGCCGGACCTGGTCATTATCGACTCGTTTTCGGATGTCGACGGTTCACTGACCAAGACGCTGCAGGGGGCGAACATCGTCGTGCTGCAGCTGTCATCCCCGACCGACTTCGACCAGATCAAGGCCGCCATTGCCACACTGGCAGCCGCCTGCGGCGAAACAGCCAAGGGTCAGGAGTTGATCGACGGCGTCGACACCGTTCTTAACGACGTGCAGGCGAAGCTGAAAGGGTTGACCGAGGCTGAAAAGCTGAAAGTTATGTACTATGAGGATTATTACGATCCGTCCGGCTCGAGTGCCGGCATGCTGGCCGCCTATGGCGCAGGATCGCCGTTCGATGCCATCGTCCGCGCAGCCGGACTGGTTAATGTCTGCAATGTACAGAACTATTCGGCCGTCAGCAAGGAAAAGGTGGTCGGGGAATGGAAACCGGATCTGCTGATCGTCCCGGCGATCACCTACGGTCCCGATTTCAAGGCGGTCGATGACAAAGGCGCGACGATCATCGGCGCGATCAAGGCCGATCCTTTGATGCAGACCCTGCCGGCCGTGCAGAACGAGCGCGTTTTTGCCCTGGTCGAGAAGCACCGCGCCTCAACCTCGCACTACATGGTCAAGGCCGTGGCAGAACTGGCCCAACTGGCTTACCCGGACAAAATGAAATAAATGAAATAAACAGCCTGTCAGGTCACGCCCGGTTTTCTGTATAATAGGTCATGGCAGCCAACCGCCATGTGCCGGAACAGGAGCCGGGCTGTTGCCTGTTTGGGGGGTGCCGATGAGCATACAACAGGGTCATACAACGAAAAACAACACCAAGCTGCTGCCTACACTGGCAGTCGGTACAGCGCTGCTGGCCGGAGCGATCATCCTATCGGTAGCGCTCGGCTCTGTATCGGTCAAACCCGCCGTGATCCTGCGCGCGATTTTCAGCTGGGCCCGGCTGCCGGTTGAGGCCCCGGATCCGGCAGATTATACGGTCATCATGCTGATCCGCCTGCCCCGCGTCATGGCCGCTGTCCTGGCCGGCGCCGGACTGGCGGTGGCCGGAACCATCATGCAGGGGGTCTTTCGCAACCCGCTGGCTGAACCCGGCATCCTGGGCGTTTCGGCCGGCTCCAGTTTTGGCGCGCTGCTGGCGATCGCCGGCGGGCTTTCCACGTTTCTGACACTGCCGGCCTTCGCTTTTGCCGGAGCCATGCTGGCCGTCGGCCTGATCGTCGGCGTCGCGGTCGGAAGCGGCGGCAAGTCGCGTACCGTTACGCTGATCATGAGCGGCATGGCGATCAGCGCCCTGTTCAGCGCGATGACGTCGCTGACGTTGTCGTTGGCCAACGAGTACCAGGTGTCCAGCTACATTTTCTGGACCATGGGCGGCCTGGCCAACCGGCGCTGGGCTCATGTCGGTGCCATGATCATTCCGGTCCTGGTGACGTTGGTGGTCATCATCTACAAGGCCCGCGACCTGGATATTTTGCTGCTGGGTGACGAGGAAGCGCGCGCCCTGGGTGTTTCGCCCCTCTTGACGCGCATGCTGATGATTCTGCTGGCCTCCGTCTGCACGGCGGCCATCGTCGCCGTCACCGGCCCGATCGGCTTTGTCGGCCTGATCATCCCGCACATCATGCGCATGCTGGTCGGACCGTCGCATCGCCGCCTGATCCTGGCCAGCGCGTTCGGCGGCGCGATCTTCCTGATGCTCTGCGATTTGCTGACCCGCCTGTTCGCCTGGCCGACCGGCGCGGAAATATCGGTCGGCGTCGTCACCGCCCTGGTCGGCGCGCCGTATTTCCTGTTCCTGATTTTCCGGTCCGCCCGCAAGGGCACATCCTGAGAGGGGGGTGGGATATGGAAGCGGAACTTACGCTTAACACGGCCCCTGTCCGGATGCTATGTGAACAGCTCGGGTACAAAGTCGGCGGCCAGAACCGCTTGACAATTCTGGACCAGGTTTCTTTCAGCGCGCAAAACGGCGACTTCATCGGGATTGTCGGTCCCAATGGCGCCGGCAAGACAACCTTGCTGCGCCAGATCGGCGGCCTGCTTCAGCCAACCGCCGGCACGATCGCCTGCAACGGAAGACTGGTCCACCAATACCGGGCACGGGATTATGCCCGCATCTGCAGCTACATGCATCAGGATACCGTCATGCCCTTCGATTTCCCGGTGCGCGACGTGGTCCTGATGGGCCGACACCCCTACGCGACCGCACTGGCCGCCTATTCCGCGGCGGATTACGATTATGCCGAACGTTGCATGGAACGGGCCGGATGTCTGCAAGATGCCGACAAGCGTGTGACCGCCCTGTCGGGCGGCGAGCGGCAGCGGGTCATGTTCGCACGCATCCTCGCCCAGGATACGCCGCTGGTGCTGCTGGACGAGCCGACCGCCAGCCTGGACATCCGCTATGCCCACGAGGTGTTCCGCCAGATCCGGGGCCTGGCCCAAGCTGGCAAGCTGGTGATCGCCGTCATGCACGACCTGCGTGCGGCGGCTCGCTACTGCAACCGGCTGTTCCTGCTCTACAGGGGCGAGCTGGTCGCCCAGGGCGACCCGGAAGACGTGCTGCACGAAGGGCATATCAGCTATGCTTTTGACATCGCGGCCAAAACGTACCGGAACGAACTGGGACACTGGGATTTTGACCTCGTCGAATGACACGGCCAGATAATACCAGGAGGTGAACCATGGCATACGACGATTCCAAGACGGTGACCATCCGTTACCTGGGGCACAGCGCCTGGCTCGTGGAAAGCCAGCGCCGCGCCTGGCTGTTCGACTACGGCCGGGTCCCCGTCCGCGGCACAGCTGACGCAGGCGCTTTTGCGTTTGCTGGCTACACGCGCCGCCCGATTGACATCTTCTTTTCACATCTTCACGGCGACCATTGTCATCCCGATCTGGCGCTCGAAGCGGCCGGGCAGGAGGGCGTCTCGGTTTACCTTGGCCTGGACACGCCGCCCGATGACAGCCTGCCGGCCTGGACCCGGAATGTGCGCCTGGTCTTGCCGCGCTCCTGCCAGGAGGTTTCGGATCAGACGCTGCTGGCGAGCGGTTCGACCGACCAGGGGGTCGCCTGGCTGGTCGCAACGGACGACCTGCTGCTCTATCACGGCGGGGATCTGGCGCTTTGGGATGACCTGGATATGTTTCGCCAGCCCTACAGCCAGGAGGTCGCCTGGCTGGCCGAACAGACCCGCGCGCTGGGCCGGGTGCCTGACATCGCCTTTATACCGGTCAGCACATCCGACGGCTACCAGGAAGAGGCTTTGCTCGAAGGGATTGATTTGTTGATACGAAAAATCCGGCCGCATCGCGTTTTCCCGATGCACGCCTGGGGTTATGAACCGCTTTACGAACGCTTTGCTGGCTGGATGGCCCAAAACCATCCCGAAACTGTCGTTTGCTTGCCCGGGCCGGCCGGGCACAGCCAAACCATCAGAATATAAACTGCAGCAGGATGCCGGCCAGGCCCGCGCCCATGATCAAAATCAGTGGGTGCAGCTTGAATTTATGGTGGACGACCAGCGTGGCGGCAAAGATCAGCAGGGCGGCCGGCTGGATGGCGTCCAGCGGTTTGCGAAAGAGTGTCGCAAACCAGTCCCGAAGCGATTGATTTTCGACGAGGTGGACCAACGCGGTCTTGCCGATAAAGACAGCTGCGGATGCGATCAGGCCGACGACGACCGGCCTTAAGCCGTAAAAGACCATGGTGTAGAGCGGGTGCTTCTGGTAACGGCTGACAAAGCCGGCGACGAGCAAAATCAGAAGCAGGGACGGCAGCGTCACTCCGGCGGTCGCGACCATGCTGCCAACCACGCCGGCGGTCATGTAACCGACGTAGGTGGCCGAGTTGACCGCGATCGGCCCGGGGGTCATTTCGGCGACGGCCACGATATCGGCGAACTGATCGGCCGTCAGCCAGCCATGGTGCAGGATTTCGCTTTGGATCAAAGGAATCATGGCATAGCCACCGCCAAAGCTGAACAGGCCGATACGGAAAAACGAGTAGAAAAGTTCAAACAGCAAGCTCATGATTTGGGCCCTTTCTGCTGTTTGTCTGCCCGTCCGGTTACATGGTCAGTCAGTGCCGGGTGCAAAAAGAAGAGCCCCAGCCCGATTACGGCACCGCCCAGCAGGACCAGCAGGGCGTGGACGCGGAAAAAGGCGACCAGGATGACGGCCGCGATGGCCAGTACCGCCGTGATCCAGTCGCGCACGACACGTCGGGCCATCTTAATGGCGGTCATCAGGATCAGGGCTGTGACGGCAGCCAGTACGCCGGTAAAAAACTGCTGGACATAAGGATTGGTTTGAAAATTGGCCGTGGTCAGGGCGATCGCCAGGATGACAAAGAACGATGGCAGGACACAGCCCAGCATGGCCGCGACCGCGCCGCTGGTTCCGGCCAGATGGCGGCCGATCAGGATCGAGGCGTTAACGGCGACCGGACCCGGCATGGACTGGGCCAGGGCGATCATGTCGATCAGTTCGTCTGCCTGCACCCATTTCTTGTGATCGGTTATCTCCCGCTCGATCAGCGGCAGCATGGCAAATCCCCCGCCGAACGTAAACAGGCCGATCCGGAAAAAGGTTCCGAACAGCTTCAGCCGGAGATAAGGAATCGGTTGTGCTGTTTTGCCTTGCATACGAGGTCTCCCTGCCTAATGGTCCGCCAGGCTTGTTTCAAGGACATAGGCGGCACAGCCAAGAGCCAGAATACCACAATCATGCGGATATTCCAAGAGAAGCGGAATCGAGGCGCCTGACGAGGCAAAATTGCCAAGTTCCTGCCGGAACAGGACGAGCAATTCGGGACACTCCTCGATCAGGCTGCCGGATAACATCAGGCGGGTGCCGCCGGCCAGCGTGTTCAGGTTGACGGCGCAGGCGGCTGCAGCCTGGGCGGCTTCCTGCAGGACACGGCCGGCTTTTTTCTTTCCTGCCAGCGCGGCTTTGCTAAAATCGGGCCAGGTCAACTCGGCATCGTGCTTGATCTGCCGGAAACGCCGCAGCATCCCGGGCCGCGCGCAAACGTGCGCCAGGCGGCAATAGCCGATGCTGTCCGGATCAGCTGTCTGCCAGGTGTCCAGTTGCTGCACATCGAGCGGTTCAGGATGCAGGGTGCCCCGCCGGACAACCGATGCACGGATGGCGTCGCCCAGCGACAGGTAGAGCACGTGGTCGCTGTCGGCACTGCCTTCGAGCCAAAGCGCGGCAAAAAGCGCAGGTTCGGTTCCGCTCAGGTTCATCACCGGTATGCCTAAGGCCTGCTGCAAGGCCTGGCAGGCGGCGGTCAAATCCGGTTCGAGATGCCAGGCGCTCTGGTTGAAGCCAAGGCCCAGCAATTTGTCTGGCGCCCGCTCGCCGGCCAGATCTATGACAGCCTGGCGGACCGTTTTTTCCAGCCCTTCGATCAGGATGGTTTCGATGCCAGGCAGGAGGCTGCGGCCCAACGGACGCAGCAGCAGGTCGGTCAGGACAAGCTCACCGGACTCCAGACCGAGATGCAGCCCAAGCAGGTACCTGGCATCGGCGACGACACGATACAGGCCGGGCCGCCGGCCGCCGGTTGAGTCGGCCCAGTCATACTCCTCGATCAAGCCCAGCCGGATCTGCTTGTCCAGCGCCCGGTTCAAGGTTGTCGCGGGCAGACCGAGCTGGTCGGACAGCATCTGGCGCGTGATGCCTTCCTGGCGGCGAATCGTGACATATAACGCGCGGGCCTGTTCGGCCAGCGCCTTACCGCTTTGCAGCAAACCCATACGGCACCTCCTTCTGGCGGATCTTGTCGTTGCTGCCGGTCAGGCCGGCAGGTCATCCGGCGCGGCTGCGTTTGGGTTGGCTTCGCCATGCCGAACATAGGCCATGCAGACAAACGCGATGGCAAAGGCGATGACGGAATAGAGAAAGAGCGTGGAGTAGTCGTCGGTCAGGTCACGGATCCAGCCAAACAACGTCGGGCTGAGGATTGCGGCGCTGAAGGAGAAAAAGTAATAATAACCGGTAAAGCTGCCGATCCGTTCCTTGCTGGCCAGCTCGACCACCATGGGCAGCGAATTGATGTTGATGCAGGCCCAGGCGGCACCGCCCAACAGCAGCAGGCCGCGCAGGATCCACAGGTTCTGGATGAAAAGCATGGGCAGAAACAGGACAACCATACCGGTCAGGCCGGTCAAGATCAGTTTTTTACGTCCGAAACGGCCGGCCAGGATGCCGGCGGGCAGGGCGAATGCGACGAGTGACAGGGAGAACAGCGTCAAGGTCATGGTGGCGTCCCCCTTGGAAACGCCCAGTTCCTTGGTCGCGTACAAGGTGAAAAACGATTCGACCGCGTTGTAGCCGCAGAACCAGAAAAAGATGGCCAGCAGCAGCGACAGCAGGCTTCTTTTCTCAGGTCCGGACAGCCCCTTGAGCAGGTCGTTGTTAATCCGGGCCCTGGCTTTTTCCCGCAAGGACTGCCGCGGGGCATCCGCTGCCAGAACCTGCTCTCGGGCGGCCATGACCCGGGCCATGTGCCGGCTGTCGGGCTCTTTGACGAAGAAGACCAGCATCAAAAGGGCGAAGATCATGACGACCGAGCCCATCAGGAAAGGCATGTTGTCGCCGCCGACATTGGACAGGTAGCCGCCAACCAAAAACGCGATGATGCCGCCGACGCCGCCCATCAGGTTGATGATGCCGTTGGCCTTGCTGCGCTGCGCGGGGGGCGTCAGGTCCGGCATAAGGGAGACGACCGGTGAACGCCAGATCGACATGATCAGGTTGAAGAGGATAATGACGCTCATCATGCCGAGCAGGCTGGTCGTACGCGGGATGAAGAAGAAGGCGACCGCACAAAGCGGGATACCGACCAGGATATAGGGCATGCGCTTGCCGAAACGCGTCCTCGTGCGGTCGCTGAATTGACCGACCAGCGGCTGGAAGACCACGCCGAACATGTTGTCAATCGTCATGATGAACCCGATCAGGGCGGTGCTTTGCAGGTAGCGCTCTTCAAGCAGCACCGGTACAAAGCTGTTGTACAGACTCCAGGCCAGGGAGCTGGCGAAGAAACCGAACCCGATCAGGAATGTCTTGCGGTAATTCAAAGCTTGCATAAACCCTCCTTAACCGTTGCAGCCGGTTTAAGTCCGGCTGGCCATTTCCCGGCGCAGCGCCAGGGCTGTGTCCGGAACGTTGGTGATGATGGCGTCGATGCCGAGCGCGAGCGCTTGCCGGATATGGTCGGGCTGGTCGATCGTCCAGGCGTTGAGCTGGATACCGGCTGCGCGGCAGTCCTCGCCAAGGCCCGGGATTTGCAAATTGGCGTAATGCGGGTGCAGCGCCTGGACATGACAGTGCCTGGCCAGGACCCAGGGTTCGTAGATCCCGCAGCTGTAGAGCAGCCCGCAGGGCACCGCCAGCCGGCGCGCCTGTATTTCTTTGGCCGCCAGCACCATGCTGTAGTGGTTGAAGGAGGACAGGCAGATCTGGTCGGTCATGCGATGCGACGCGGCCAGGTCAAGCACGGCCAGTTCCAGGCCGGGATAAGGGATCACGCTGTTCTTGAGCTCGATGTTGATCATCAGGCCGGATGGACGCACCAGGTCGAACACCTCGGCCAGCGTCGGAATCACCTGGCGGCCGAAGCCCGGCTTGATCTGACCGAAGTCCAGCGCGCGCAGTTCAGCCAAGGTCATCTGGCTGACCTGGCCGGGATCGTTGGCGGCCCGGCGGCACGATTCGTCGTGGGTGACGACGATGGCCTTGTCGGCGGTCAGGTGGACATCCAGCTCGATGCCGTCCGCGCCTTGGCGGATCGCCAGTTCGAAGGCGGCCAGTGTGTTTTCCGGGGCTGCGGCGCTGGCACCCCGGTGGGCCCAGATTTGTGTTGGCATGGTATCCCTCCTGTTGGTTCGGGCCTAAGCCCGTTGTTGGTTCGGCGCGTTGTCCGGGTGACAGTCGCACCAGGCAAGATGGTCGCAAACCAGTCCTGCCGCCTGCATCAGGGCATAACAGATGGTCGGACCGACAAAAGAAAAGCCACGGCTCTTGAGGTCGCGGCTGAGCGTTTCGGATAACACGGTACGGGCGGGAACCTGTTCGGGGGACGTCCAGCGGTTGATGACCGGCACATGGCCGACCGCCGACCAGAGCAGTTGGTCCAGGCTGGAGCCTTGGCGGATCAAGGCCTGCCAGGCGCGGGCGTTGATGGCGGCTGCCCGGATCTTGCGCGCGTTGCGGATGATTCCGGGGCTGGCGAGCGCCTGCTGCAGATCGGCATCTGTCCAGGCGGCCAGACGGTCGGGGTCGAAGCCGGCCAGCGCTGCCCGGATCGCCGGCCGCTTGGCCAGAACGACGGACCAGCTCAGGCCAGCCTGCATGCCTTCCAGCAGCAGCAGTTCGAAAAGCCGCCCTTCGTCGTGGAGCGGGATCCCCCATTCGTTGTCGTGGTAGCGCAGGGACTGCTCGTCCTTGCCTGCCCAGGGACAGACGCGCCGTCCTGTCAGATCGATCATCGGACATGCCTCCGCAGATGCTCTCTGTCGGACATTATACCATGTCGGCTGGCAGCTGTCTTCGCGCCATGAAAGATCGCATTAACCCTATTGACGTTCGCGTGAGCTTGTGTTACAATCAAGAAAACTTAACAAAGGGAGGTGAGAACATGTTACAGCAGTGCCTGCCGGGAACCAACATCCAGATGGATCTGCAGGGAGGACAGGACTACCGCCGGGCGCTCGACGCGGCTTTTGCCATGACGGGCGGGATTTACCTCTCCCAGCTGACCGAGATCGTCGGCGTACCGTCGGCCACGTTGCAGAACTGGGTCAAGCGCGGCTACGTCTCCAGTCCGGTCGGCAAGCGCTACACGCGCCGCCAGACCTGCCGGATCATCCTGATTGCCCTGCTGCGCCACACGCTGTCGCTTGAGGAAGTGGCCGATTTGCTCAGTTGGATCAATAATAATCTGGCGGACGAGCAGGACGACCTGATCGATGACAGCGAGCTTTACTTGTATTTCTGCGATGTGGTGCAGGGCTGGCCGCCGGGCCATTGCCCCGGTGCGGTCAAGCTTGCCGGGCAAATCGAACAAGTCACCATGACTTTTCCGGATACAGTGACGGGAAGCCGGGCCAAGCTCAACCAGGTTCTGCTGGTCATGACGCTGTCATACGGGGCCTGGTTGCTGCAGACCGAGGCCAGAAGTCGTCTGGCCAGTTTGAAAGGGGGCGCTACGACGTGATTGCACAGTGGTGGAACCAAATGAACGCGACGCAGCAGGTGTTTGCTGTCTTTGCCATCCCGGCGACGGTTGCCCTGGCGATCCAGACGATCCTGCTTCTGGTTGGCCTGGGCACACACGGCACCGATGCGGATGGCGCCGACGCGGCTGCCGACAGCGGGCTCGACGGCGATGTGTTCGCCGATCCCGGGCTTCGCGTGCTGACCGTGCGCGGCCTGGTCGCCTTTTTCGCCGTCGGCGGCTGGGCGGGGATCGCCCTGATCGACTGGAACGTGCCCGTTGCCCTGGCTGCGGTGCTGGCCCTGCTGTTTGGCCTGGGCGGCCTGTTCCTGGTCGCCTGGCTGTTCAAGGTGATGCTCCGGCTGCAGAGCGCGGGCAACCTCGATATCCGTAACGCCGTCGGTTCCGTGGGCCGCGTCTACCTGACGGTGCCGGGCGGCGGCCGATTCAGCGGCAAGGTGACCTTGCTCCTGCAGGAACGCACGGTCGAACTTGAGGCGCTGACCGATGAGCCGCAGCCGATTCTGACTGGATCAGAGGTCAAGGTGACCGGTATCCGGGGCAGCCAGATTGTCGTCGAATCGCTGCCGGGAAAAGAAACATCAAGCTGAAAAAACAACATGAGCCAACAAAATAAGGCAAAATGAAAGGTTAGGTGAAACACATGCCTCCAAGTGCCATCGTTACCCTGGTTATCATCCTGCTCGTCGTTATGACGACCTTCCTGGTCTTGCTTTCACGCTACCGCAAGTGCCCATCTGACAAGATCATGGTCATCTACGGCAAGGTCGGCAGCAACAAGGACGGAACGATGCGTTCCGCGCGCTGCATCCACGGCGGCGCCTCCTTTATCTGGCCGGTCATCCAGGCTTACGAGTACCTCGACTTGACCCCGATCTCGATCAGTGTCGACCTTAAAAATGCCCTGTCGCGCCAGAACATCCGCATCGACGTGCCGTCGCGCTTCACCGTCGGCATCTCGACGGAGCAGGGCGTCATGCAGAACGCCGCCGAGCGCCTGCTGGGCCTGAAGCTTCCGGAAATCCAGGAGTTGGCCAAGGACATCATCTTCGGCCAGCTGCGCCTGATCATCGCGACCATGGACATCGAGGAGATCAACACGGACCGCGACAAGTTTCTGGAATCGGTCTCGCGCAACGTGGAAACGGAACTGAAGAAAATCGGATTGCGCCTGATCAACGTCAACGTGACCGACATCAACGACGAGTCGGGCTACATCGAGGCCCTGGGCAAAGAGGCCGCCGCCAAGGCGATCAACGACGCCAAGAAATCGGTCGCGGAGAAAGACCGCGACGGCTCGATCGGCGAGGCCAACGCCCGCCGTGACCAGCGCATCCAGGTGGCGGCAGCGGATTCGACTGCCATTCAGGGTGAGAACGAAGCCAAGGCCGCGATCGCCGCATCCAACGCCGTCCGTCGCGAAAAAGAGGCGGAAGCACTGCGCCGGGCGACAACCGCAGAGAAGACGCAGGCTGCCAAAGCGCTGGAAGAAGCCTACACAGCCGAGCAGAAAGCCGAAAGCACCCGCGCCGACCGCGAAAAAGCGACCTTGGAAGCCGATGTCCTGGTCAAGGCCGAGGTACGCAAGCGTGAGATCGAGTACCAGGCCGAAGCCGAAGCCGAGCGGCTGCGCCGTCAGGCCAAAGGCGAGGCCGACGCCATCTACCTGAAGATGGAAGCCGAAGCGCGCGGCTTGCAGGAAATCCTGACCAAGCAGGCCCAGGGCCTGGGCCAGGTTGTCCAGTCGACCGGCGGAGACGCCAACAACGCGCTGCGATTGCTGCTGGCCGACAAGATGGAAGAACTGCTCAAAATCCAGGTCGAGGCGATCAAGAACATCAAGATCGACAAGGTGACCGTCTGGGACAGCGCCGGCGGCGACGGGAAAGCGCCGGCCACCGCCAACTTCCTGTCAGGGATGCTCAAGTCGATCCCGCCGATCAACGACATGTTCAAGATGGCCGGCATGGAACTGCCCGCCTACCTGGGTCAGGAAAAAGGCGTCACACCGCCTGAAGCGCCTCAGCACTGACACCGGAGAGCCCGCAAGGCCAGAGAACCGGACCGGCTGCAAAGCCGGTCCGGTTTGTGCTGTCTGGCCGGATTTGCTACAATCAAGAGACACCAGGAGGTGGCCCATGGCTCAACTGACGCAGATGTTCATGATCACGATCGAGGAGCTGGAAGAGCAGCTTGGCGCCAGCAAGTTCCTGCGCTTCATCCGTCAGTGCGAAGGGGCGTTCCAGATGAAGATCGAGCGGGCTTGCCAGCAGATTCTCGCGCGTCATGAGGTGCAGGCGATCTTTGTCTCCGGGCCGACCGCTTCTGGCAAGACGACATTTTCCGACCGCCTGGCCAGGGCTCTGACCGGGGCCGGGCGGCCGACGCGCGTCCTGTCGCTTGACGATTATTACCATACCACCACAGTCCA
>ENA-UOUL01001519-UOUL01001519.1-bioreactor-metagenome-genome-assembly--contig:-NODE-1519-length-31807-cov-5.642168_pt1 | contig 31807 bp, 21 predicted proteins | sample MGYA00249838_ERZ747220 | MGnify/ENA primary metagenome ERZ747220 (study PRJEB28778, sample SAMN05720191) | bioreactor metagenome | isolation source: Anaerobic biogas reactor | place: USA:Washington... | reverse complement strand
AAGCGGCGTGCGAGGCGGATTCACGCACGAGCGGGATACCGAACAGCACAGCAGTAGCGCCTGCGCGGGAACGGGAAAGGATCCCCGTAAGCGTCGTGCGAGACGGATTCACGCACGAGCGGGGCGCGTTTCGCGCGCGCTTCGGCGGGCGGCTTCAGTCGTGCCTACGGCACTTTAGGTGCGCGCGGTGTATCGATCCCAGCGTTTCACGCTGGGCTACGGTCACGCCGTGCCTACGGCACTCGGAGCGGTTCCAAGGCGAATGGGACGGATAGGACGGATAGGGCGGATAGGACCTAGGGGCGGGGCGGATTCCCGTGGGAGGGGGTGCGAAACGGATTCGTCGTGTGGGTTGAATGAACCCCGTCTACAACTTTCGCCCCCGATTTGGCTCGATGCCGGTCGTGAGCAGAGTACATCGACGGCGCCCGTTTGGCGCATCCTGGTGAGAAGCGGCGGGCCGGTGGGCTAACGGGGCGAGTGGCGATCAGGCGCGTTTCCCCAAAATGGCTGCTTTTGAACTGAAGTCGGTGGCCGGGTGTGAGTGATACTGGACAGCACGGCGCCTGCGCGGGAACGGGAAAGAATTCCCGTAAGCGGCGTGCGAGGCGGATTCACGCACGAGCGGGATACCGAACAGCACAGCAGTAGCGCCTGCGCGGGAACGGGAAGGGATTCCCGTAAGCGGCGTGCGAGGCGGATTCACGCACGAGCGGGGCGCGTTTCGCGCGCGCTTCGGCGGGCGGTTTCAGTCGTGCCTACGGCACTTTAGGTGCGCGCGGTGTATCGATCCCAGCGTTTCACGCTGGGCTACGGTCACGCCCTGCCTACGGCACTCAAGGGGGCAAGGCGGTTGCGGGCCAGGGTGATAGAGTGATAAGGTGATAGGGTGATAAGGTGATAAAGGACGGAGCGGGCTCAGGTTAGCAAAATCGAATGCCTGCATACATGAGCATCTGACCGCGGCCCCATGCCAGCCAGCGTCCTACCAGTGGCAAAAAACTGGAGGGCGAGGCTCCCAGGGGCCTCGCCCTCCACCAGTTTTGCGGCTGTGCCGATGCGTCCGTTGGCGGCCTTGCCGACGCGCCCGTTAGCCTTGTTAGGACGCGGCCGGGGGCGTTTGTTGCGTTGCGCCGTTGCCGTCGGGGCTCATGTGCATGGCCGCGAGCTGCTCGTATAGGCGCCAGCGGGCGGCCACGTCTTGTTGGCCGAGGGCCAGCAGGCGCTTGGCTTCTTCCGGCTTGCTCTTGGTCAGCATCTTGAAGCGCGTCTGCTCGTAGGCGTAATCCTCGAACGAAATCGACGGCTTCTTGGAATCAAGCTGCAACGGGTTCTTGCCTTCGGCCGCCAGTTCCGGGTTGTAGCGGAACAGCGGGAAGTGGCCGCTCTTGACCGCCTTCTCTTGCGTCTGCAGACCCTGCCGCATGTTGATGCCGTGAGCGATGCAGTGGCTGTAGGCGATGATCAGCGACGGCCCGTCGTACGCCTCGGCCTCGACCAGCGCCCGCACGGCCTGGCCGTCGTTGGCGCCCAGGGCGATCGTTGCGACGTACACGTTGCCGTAGGTCATCGCCATCATGGCCAGGTTCTTCTTGCCCGCGGGCTTGCCGCCGGCCGCGAACTTGGCCACCGCACCACGCGGCGTGGACTTCGAGCACTGCCCGCCGGTATTGCTGTAGACCTCGGTATCGAGCACCAGGATGTTGACGTTGCGGCCACAGGCCAAAACGTGATCCAGGCCGCCGTAGCCGATGTCGTACGCCCAGCCATCGCCGCCCATGATCCAGACGCTCTTCTTGACGAGCATGTCGGCCAAATCGAGCAGTTGGCGAGCCTCGGGCAAGTTCATCTGGGCGAGCTTGGCCTTCAGCGCTGCGACGCGTTTGCGCTGCAGGTCGATGTCGGCATCGGTTTTCTGTACGGCGTTGAGCAGGCCGTCCGCGAGGTCGGCCCCGATCTGCTCGCGCAGCTTGCCAACCAGCTCGCGGGCGAACTCAGCGTGCTTGTCGATGGTCAGCCTGTAGCCGAAGCCGAACTCGGCGTTGTCCTCGAACAGCGAGTTGCACCAGGCCGGTCCGCGGCCCTGCGGGTTCATGGCCCAGGGGGCGGTGGGCAGGTTGCCGCCGTAGATCGAGGAGCAGCCGGTCGCGTTCGACATGACGGCGCGGTCGCCGAAGAGCTGGGTAATCAGCTTGATGTACGGCGTTTCGCCGCAGCCGGCACACGCGCCGGAATACTCGAACAGCGGCTGCAGGAACTGCGAGCCCTTGACGCTCTTGATGTTCAGCTTGCTGCGATCCGTCTCAGGCAGCGAGAGGAAGAACTCGTAATTCTCGCGTTCGCGCTCGCGGATCGGCGGCTGGAACTCCATGTTAATGGCTTTGTGCTTGGGCTCCTGCTTGTCCTTGGCCGGGCAGACTTCAATGCACAGGGCGCAGCCGGTGCAGTCCTCGGGTGCGACCTGGACGGTCGCCTCGTAGCCCTCGAACTCGCGGCCGATGTATTTCTTGTGCTTGAAGCTGGGCGGGGCGTTGGCCAGGAGCTTGGCGTCGTAGGCCTTCATGCGGATGGCGGCGTGCGGGCAGACGATGGAGCACTTGCCGCACTGGATGCACAGGTCCGGGTTCCAGACCGGGATTTCCAGGGCGATGTTGCGCTTTTCCCAACGCGTGGTCGCGATCGGGAACGTGCCGTCGCACGGCAGCTTGCTGGTCGGCAGCTCGTCGCCCTTGAAGACAATCATCGGGCCGAGCACTTCCTTCACGAAGTCGGGGGCTTCCTCGGGCACGGCCGGCCGCATGCGGAGCTGGCTAGTGGCCTTGGCCGGCACGGGGATTTCGTACATGTTGGCGATGGTCTGGTCGACCGCGGCCCAGTTCTTTTTGACGACTTCCTCGCCCTTGCGGCTGTATTCCTTCTTGATGGACTTCTTGATGGCCTCGATGGCCTGCTCGCGCGGCAGCACGCCGGAGATGGCGAAGAAGCAGGTCTGCATGATGGTGTTCACGCGGCCGCCCATGCCGGTGGCTTTGGCTACGGCGTAGGCGTCAATCGCGTAGACCTTGAGCTTCTTGTCGATGATCTGCTGCTGGACTTCGACGGGCAGGCGGTCCCACGTTTCCTCTTTGGGGAACGGGCTGTTGAGCAGGAAGACGCCGCCCGGGTTCAGCGTCGAGAGCATGTCGAAGCGCTCGAGGAAGGCCCAGTTGTGGCAGGCGACGAAGTTGGCCGAGGTAATGAGGTAGCTGGACCGGATCGGCTTCGGGCCGAAACGCAGGTGCGAGGCCGTCATAGAGCCGGCCTTCTTCGAGTCGTAGACGAAGTAGCCCTGGGCGTAGTTGTCCGTGTCCTCGCCGATGATCTTGATCGAGTTCTTGTTCGCGCCGACCGTGCCGTCCGAGCCCAGGCCGAAGAACAGGGCCCGAACGACGTCCTTGTCCTCGGTCACGAATTTCGGGTCGTAATCCAGGCTGGAACCGGTGACGTCTTCCTTAATGCCGATCGTGAAGTAGTTCTTGGGCTGGGCGGCCGCCAGGTTGTCGTACACGCCCTTGACCATGGCCGGCGAGAATTCCTTGCTGGACAGGCCGTAACGCCCGCCAACCACGCGCGGCATGCTGGGCAGCGGCAGATTTCCAGCCGCGACACACTCGCCCAAACCGGCCACGACGTCCTTGTAGAGCGGTTCGCCCGCGGCGCCCGGCTCCTTGGTACGGTCGAGAACCGCAATCGCCTTGACGGTCTTGGGCAGGACTTTGAACAGCTCAGAAGCCACGAATGGGCGGTACAGGCGGACTTTGACCAGGCCGACCTTCGCGCCGTGGGCGTTCAGGTAATCGACGGTCTCGTGGGCTGCCTCGGCGCCCGAGCCCATCATGACGATTACGCGATCGGCGTCGGGGGCCCCGACGTAATCGAACAGGTGATACTGCCGGCCGACGATCTTGGCGAAGCGGTCCATGACCTTCTGCACGACTTGCGGGCAGCGGTCGTAGAACGGGTTGACCGTCTCGCGGGCCTGGAAGAACACGTCCGGGTTCTGGGCCGAGCCTTTCAGCTTGGGGCGGTCGGGCGTGAGGGCACGCTCGCGCTGGGCCCGTAGGGCGGTCTCGTCCAGCATGGCCAGCATATCTTCGCGCGTCAGCTCTTCGATCTTGTTGACCTCGTGCGAGGTGCGGAAGCCGTCGAAGAAGTGCAGGAACGGCACGCGCGACTCGAGCGTGGCGGCGTGCGCGATCAGGGCCATGTCCGTCACTTCCTGCACCGACCCGGAGCACAGCATGGCGAAGCCGGTCGAACGGCAGGCCATTACGTCGCTATGGTCGCCGAAGATCGAGAGGGCGTGCGTGGCGAGCGTGCGAGCTGTAACGTGGAAGACGGTCGGCAGCAGTTCGCCGGCCATCTTGAACATGGTCGGGATCATCAGCAGCAGGCCCTGGGAGGCGGTAAAGGTGCAGGTCAGGGCGCCGGTGGAGGCGGCCCCGTGGACCGCGGCGCTGGCGCCGCCTTCGCTCTGCATCTCGACCACGTGCGGGATCGTGCCCCACAGGTTGGGTTGCCCGGCGGCGGACCACTCGTCGGCCCACTCGCCCATGGGCGAAGAGGGGGTGATCGGGTAGATCGCGATCACCTCGCTGACCTTGTGGGCCACGTGGGCCGCGGCTTGATTCCCGTCAATCGTCACCATGCGTCTGTTACTCATGGGTTCTGACTCCAAGAAAAAATTCGCGTTTGGCCGGTTCAGCCGGCCGCTCTCAGGACGCTTTTTGGGGCTTTGGGCCGCGTTCGGGGTGACCTGCCGAGGCCCCTAGGCGCACCGGAAACTGTTCCGGCAGCAATTAGCGTGCCGTTTTAACCGAAATGGGGTGGGTGCTGCAAGCCGGGCGGGCCGGCGTCTCGGGTGATAGTGGGGATTTCTGCGCAGGGGCGTGCGTGCTTAGTGGCACGGAGAGGATGTTAGGACCACGGCCTGCATAGGGCGGCGGATTCGGATTCGTTCGGTCCGAGTATGCTGACATTGGCGTCAGCTCTCGAGGGTGTTGGGCGATCCTGAACGGTGGTGGTTGAAAGGGCGCGCGGCCCGGGCAGGGAAGGGTAAAGCCGGCAGGGAAGGTACAGTAAGCAGACCGGCGCGGGTGAGGCGGCGCCGGGTGTCAAAAATAAGCCTTGCGCGGCGGGGGCCGCGCGGTAGTATAGAGGCTGACCGAAGGGTTTCGGCTGGTCTCAAGCCCGTTCGCGTAAGGAGTGGATTGTGAGAGCACTTACCCTATGGTTGGCGGCGGGGGTGATTCTATGCGCAGCGGGGGTACGGCCGGCGGCCGGCGAGCCAGTGCGCTTTGACGGCGAGCGGGTGGTCCGCGTCATGGTACACAGTCCGCAGCAGCTTGCGCAACTCTTGAGCATGACGGACGACGTGTGGAGCGAGGGGGCGACCAGCGGGCCGATCGACGTGCGAATGACGCCCGAACAGTTCGCCCAATTGCAGGCTTCCGGCCTCAAATTCGTGGTCTTGATTGAAGACGTGCAGGCTGCCATCGAGGCGGAGCGAACGCCGCCTGAGCGCGGCGGGTTTTTCGATCACTACTGGAGCCTAGCGGACAACATCGCCTATTTGGAGTCGCTGGTTGCATTGCGGCCGGACCTGGCCCAGATGTTCACGGCCGGAACGACGCTGGAAGGCCGGGACATTCGGGGCATACGTATAACTGCGGCGGGACCCGGGACGAAGCCCGGGGTGCTGGTGCATGGGGCGCAGCACGCGCGCGAGTGGATCAGCGTACCAGTGGTGATGTGGACGGCGGACAAGCTGATTCGTGAATACGACACTGACGCGTACATTCGCTCGCTGGTTGACAATCTGGAATGGCACTTGGTTCCCATAATGAACCCTGACGGGTACGTCTATTGCTGGACCACTTACCGTATGTGGCGCAAGAACCGGAGCTACGATGCGGCCACCGGCTGCTACGGCGTGGACTGTAACCGCAACTGGGGCTTCGGCTGGGGCGGGCCGGGCGCCAGCTCCAGCCCGTGCTCTGCAGAGTATTGCGGGCCGGAGCCCTTCTCGGAACTGGAAACCCAGGCGATGCGCGACTGGATTTTGACGCATCCGAATATCAGGGCATACGTTGATTTGCACTCTTTTTCGCAGGTCATTTTCTACCCCTACAGTTTCGGCGACGTCTGGCCGCCAGAGCCGGACCGGAGCGACTATCAGTACGTTGTGGGGCACATGGCGGAAATGGTTCACGACGTGCATGGCCTGTCGTATGACTATGGGCGCGGCCTGGACGTGGTATATCAGGTCAGCGGCGCCTCGCGCGATTGGGTGTACGGCAGCGCCGGGCGGTATGCCATTGGAACCGAGCTGCGCGACACGGGAGCCTATGGTTTTCTGCTGCCGGAGAACCAGATCATTCCGCAGTGCGAAGAATATGTACCGGCATTGATGTGGTACGCCGACTACATGGCGACTCCGCAACGTCTGACGTCGCCCAACGGCGGTGAGACGCTGACTTCCGGGACGCCCACGACTATTACATGGTATACGCATGGCGGCACGCCTACCAGCGTTGATCTGTACTTGTCGATTGATGGCGGCGTGACCTTCCCATATACGATCGCCACCGGTGAAGCGCCCCACGGCTCGTATTCCTGGTTCGTTACGGAAACGCTGTCCACTCGCTGTCGCGTGAAGCTGGTAGTGCACCGCGCGGATCTGACGTCCGGAGAAGACGTATCCGATGCCGACTTTACTATTGTGGGCGGTCCGCAGAGAGTCTACAATTTCCCGCTCGACACCGACCCGGGCTGGACTACCGAAGGGCAGTGGGCCTGGGGCGACCCGACGGGCAGCGGCGGCGACCCGCAGGTGGGGTATACCGGCAACAACGTCTATGGTTACAACCTGGCCGGCCATTACACTAACAATATGCCACGCTATAATCTCACGACGACCGCCCTCAATCTGTCTAACGTGACCGGCTCGCAACTGCGATTCCGGCGCTGGCTAGGTGTGCAGAATGCGAACTACGACCACGCCGGGATTGAGATTTCAACCGACGGCGTCACGTGGAACAGCGTCTGGGAGCACACCGGCGCCAGCATCAACGATGCGGGCTGGACGCTGCAGGCCTACGATATTTCGGCGTTCGCCGACGGGCAGAGCACCGTTTACATCCGCTGGGCCATGGGAACGACCAACGCAAGCGTCACGTACTGCGGGTGGAACATCGACGACGTCGAAATCTGGGGCGTGGTTACGCAGCCGCAGTGGGCTGTTGGTGACGTAAACTGCGACGGCGCGATTAATGTCTTCGACATTGACTCGTTCGTGCTGGCGTTGACGGATGAGTCTGGGTATGCCGCCCAATATCCGGCGTGCGACATCAACAACGCCGATATTAATGGCGACGGCGCGATTAATGTCTTCGACATTGATCCGTTCGTGCTGTGCCTGACCGGCGGCGGGTGCGGTTGAGCCGGATTCGCCCGCACGCGTGGGCGGCACACGGGCGACGACAACCTCGATGGCAGCCCTTTCATCGGCGCTGCCGCCTCCTTCACACGCGACGATTGGGCTGACGCAGGACCTGTGAGCCCGCCGGGTGGCGCTGCGCGCGGCCGGCGCTGTTACAATTCACGGTTCGAACCGGCCAGCGGGAGCATTCGCGATGTTCGATTCGCAGCAGCCTCAAAGCGATCAGCCGCGCGTTTGGGACGAGCGCGCCCTGCGCGATCCGCACCGGCAGCTCGATAAGGCCGGGCGCGTGCAGGCGATGTTCAACGCGATCGCCGGAACGTACGAGCTAATCAACACGCTGGCGACCTTCGGGCGGGACGCGGTCTGGCGGCGACGGGCCGTGGCGGCGGCGGACGTTCGGGCCGGAGATGTCATCCTGGACGTGGCTTGCGGCACCGGCGACATGATCCGGGCGTTCGCTCGACTGTGCGCGTCCGAGGCGCCGGGCCACGAAGGGCGCGTGCCAGCGCGGATCATGGGCGTCGATTTTGCACGCGAGATGCTGGCGCGCGGCGATTATTCGCGGGTGAGCGTGCCGGTGGAGCTGGTTGAGGCTGACGCCCTGCGAATGCCGCTGGCCGACGAGTCGGCGAACGTGATCAGTTGTGCGTTCGGCGTTCGGAATTTTCAGGACCTGCAGGCCGGGCTGGCGGAGATGTATCGCGTGGCGCGGCCCGGGGCGCGCATCGTCATTCTCGAATTCGCGCCGCCACGCAGCCGTTTTCTTCGCTGGCTGAATGAGCGCTACTGCGAAACCGTGCTACCATGCCTGGGCGCGCTGGTAGCGCGCGACCGCGTCGGGGCTTACCGCTACTTGCCGCGGTCGGTTGAGAGTTTTGAGCCGGTCGACGCGATGATGCGGCGGCTGCGCGACGCGAAGTTCGTTAACGTCACCGCGCGGAAAATGAACTTTGGGGGCGTCGTGCTCTATCGCGGCGAGAAGGCCGCCGCGGCCGACTGAGGACTGCGTTGTTCGGCAAACGGAGTTCGTTGATGAACGTCGTCCCTATTGCACTCTTGTTCACCGTAGTCGCAGGCCACTCGGCCCCAGCCGCAGAAACTGATTATCGCCACAGCCGCGAATCGACTGCCGCCGCAGAGACTGCCGGCGTGGAATATGTAAATGTCGCGCAACTGCCCGATGAATGGCGCACGCATGCGGAGCGCACCGCATATGAAGAGACCGGGCGTTATGACGAAACGGTCGCCCTTTGTCGCAAGCTGGCGGATTTTTCGCCGTATGCGAAATACATGAGCTTCGGGACCAGTGGCGAGGGGCGGGAGCTGCCGCTGCTGGTTTTGTCGAAGGACCGGCGTTTCGAGCCAGATGTCCGGGGGCGCCCCGCCCAGGCACTTGTCCGCGCGGCGGATTCGTCGATGCAAGACTCCACTCTTGATTCGCGTGCGGAGCTGATGCTAACTGCAGGGGAGCGCGCCGCCGGTCCGCTCTCCAGTAAGCCGCGCGTGCTCTTGCAGTGCTGCATTCATGCCGGCGAATGCGAAGGCAAGGACGCCAGCCTGGCCCTGGCCCGGGACATTCTCGTCGCCGGCGTGCACGCAAACCTGCTGAACGGCCTGGACTTGCTCATCATTCCCATCTTCAACGTCGATGGCCACGAGCGTTTCGGCCCGTACAACCGCCTTAATCAGAACGGTCCGCGCGAGATGGGTTGGCGAACCACCGCTGTCAACTTGAACCTCAACCGCGACTACATGAAAGCCGATGCGGTCGAGATGCAGGCCTGGCTGGGCTTGTGGAAGGCCTGGGCGCCGGACCTGCTCCTCGACAGCCACGCGACCGACGGCAGCGATTGCCAATATGACGTGTTCTACACTGCCTCGATCGGGCCGGGGCTCGATCCCGGCATCTCTGGGTGGACGCAGAAAATCTACCTGCCCGAATTGCTGGCGGGTCTGGCGGCGGGCGGGCAGTTGGCCATCGACTACTGCTTTCCACGGGACCAGCGGGATTTAACCAAGGGCTTCGCGGGCTGGTCGGGATTCGCGCCGCGCCTCTCGCACTGCTACGCGGCGCTGTGCAACCGGCCCAGCATCCTGGTGGAAACCCATTCGCTCAAGCCCTACCGGCAGCGCGTGCAGACGACGTACGACATGATGCGGCATACATTAGAGTGCGTGAACCGCCATGGCGGCGAACTGCGGGACGCCGTTTCCGCTGCGGACGCCCGGGCGGTGGAAACACGCGGCGGCGAGATCGACGGCACTGTTCCGCTGCGCTGGCGAACTTCTGAAGAGTCGCAGCCGATCGTTTACAAAGCGCTCGAGCAAAGGTTCCGCCCGAGCGAGGTAACCGGCGGCGAGGTGGTCGTATACGGCAAGAAGCCCGTTGACGTCGAAACAGTGATGTGCAACCAGGTGTGCGTCGACCAGAGCGTCACCCCGCCGGCCGCGTACCTCATCCCGCCGCAGTGGAGCGAGGTCATTAGGCGACTCAATCTACACGGGCTGGAGTACTTCCGGCTGGCGGAGAAGCGCGCTTTGCCGGTGCGAATCTACGAGTTCCAAAACGTGAAATTCGCAACCAGGCCGCACGAGGGCCGCTTCAGTCCCAAGTATGAGGTGAGAGCCCGCGATGAGATGCGTGAGTTTGCGGCCGGGACGGTCGTGGTGCCGATGAACCAGCCGCGGGCGAAAATCGCCGCTCACCTACTGGAGCCGCAGGCGCCGGACTCTTTCGTAGCGTGGGGCTTCTTCAACGCGATCTTCGAGCAGAAGGAGTATGCGGAAGCCTACATAATGGAGCCGCTGGCGCAGCGCATGCTGGACGAGGACGCAGCGTTGCGGCAGGAGTTCGCAAACCGGCTCAAAGACGCGGACTTCGCGGGCAATGCGGGGGCGCGGCTAAATTTTTTCTACCGGCGCTCGCGGTACTGGGATGCGGCGATGAACGTTTACCCCGTTGGTCTGTTGCTCGATGCGAGCCTGCTTTCGGGGCTGCGCTAGCCCGTGGGAAGCTTCGCCGTCGTCACCGGGTGTGGCGGTCTGCGGCGTGGCCGGCACGCCTTTGAAATCGGCCATAACCGCCAGCACCGCTCCCGAAATCAGCAAGATCGCGCCGACGCAAATGCCCAACCAGTTGGTGTAAGCCTGCATGCCGTCGGCGAGCGGCGGCGGCAGTCGCCGGCCAATCAGTAGGCTCGTCCCGCAGAACGCCACCAGCAACAACCCGCCAATCAACAGCGCGGCCCCGAGCACGTAACAAGCTCTGCCTGAACGCGCTGGTCGCTTGGTCGCGAAGGCGTGTTGCACGATAGAAGTTCTGCGCATGCACCTAAGGTCCACCACACTGATGATACAAAATCATCATCGCCGCGCTTCGGCCGCGCGGCTAATTAAAAACAATTTAGGATCGGCTGCTCAGGAGTCACGGTGCTGGTCGGTAGATTCCGCAGCGCGCGGCAGCCGCATTACAAATTCGTAGCCCCCTCCCGGTCGATTGTGGCCCTCAAGCCTGCCACGGTGCAGCTCAGCCACGCCGCGGGCGATGGTCAGCCCTATTCCCGGCTTGCCGACCTGCTTTTTCTCAGGCTCGCTGAACAGGCGGAAGAGTTGCGCCAGCCGGTCTTCCTCGATTCCGGGCCCACTATCGCTGACGGAAGTGGCGACGTCCGTTTCCGTCGCCTCAACCGAGACGTCGACCGTTCCGCCGGTTTCGGAAACCGCAATCGCGTTTTCGATCAAGTTTAGAAGGGCGGAAACAAGCATGTCGGAATCGCCAATAACGACCGGCTCGTATTGGCCATCAACCGGGAAATTCGCCCGCACGTGCACTTCGCGTTTGGCCGCGGCCGCACGGCATTTGCGAATGGCCGCGAGGACCGCTTCTTCCATCGATATGCGATCCAAAGAAGGCGCCGGCGCGCCGGCCTGCAGCCGGTTGAGAATCAGGAAGGCCTCGACCAGGCGCAGGATGCGCCGCGTTTCATCATGCACGGTCGCGACGTAAGCCGCGTAGTCAGCCGGCTTGCCGGTTTGCCGCTGCACGGCCTGCGTCTCGCCCAGCAGCACGGCCAGCGGGGTCTTGAGTTCGTGCGTAACGTCGGCGATGAAGCGGCGCTGGGCGGCGAATTCGGCTTCCAGCCGGTCGAGCATGTCGTTCAAGACGATGATCATCTCGGCGACTTCATCGCCGCTGGCGGGCACCGGGATGCGCTGATCCAGGCGCCGGGCGCTGATCTCGCGCGCCTGCCGGGCGATGGCCAGCAACGGCGCCAACGAGCGCCGCGCCATGTACCAGGAGGTAATGGCGGCGACCACCAGGCTGACGAATGCGAAGATAAACAGCAAATCGCGGATGTGGTCCAGCTCGCGGTCGAGCGGGCCCATGCTGGACGCAACCTGCAAATACAGTTCACGGCCGGGCGGCCCGCCCTGCAGTGTCACCTGCCGTAGACGCTCCCCTTCCAGGCCCAGGGCTTCGCTGAGTTGGTCGCTCAAAGTTGAGAACTGGGGCCCAGCGGTGCGGCGCGTATCCAAAGGTAGCGAGATGCCTTGTGCGTTTGACGAAGCGGCCAGGAGATTGCCCTGCGCGTCACGAAGCTGGAAGAAAATGTCCGGACTTTCGAGCCGGCTTATGACAGATTGGGTCGTGGGCGCCTCGCGGGCCGGCTTCCCCGAATTCTCCAGCGCGCTTACGGCCTGGAGAATGACCTTGGCCCGCTCCTCCAACAGGGTGTCGAAGCGCCGGTAGACCAGCGAAGCCCGCGTGCTATCAATTGCAACCCAAAGCGCAGCCTGCAGGACGCCGAAGATCACGACGTACAGCAGTGTGATTTTGAGTCGTAGGGTGCGAAACGGCTTTAGCATTAAGTCCCGGCGGCGGCGCCCGGATCGAATCAACCGGTAGGCCGCTCGGCGCTCAGCACATACCCCGTTCCTATTACTGTATGGATCAAGGGCTTGTCAAAACCCTTGTCGATCTTGTTCCGCAGGCGCGAGATGTAGACTTCGATGACGTTGCTCTCGTCCTCGAAGTTCATGTCCCATACGCGCTCGCCCAAGTTGGTACGCGTCAGTACCCGGTTGGGGTTGCGCATGAAGTACTCGAGCAGCGCGAACTCCTTCGACGTCAGCGTCACCGGTTGCCCGGCGCGCGTTACCGTCCGCGCCACGCGATTCATCTCGATGTCCGCGAAACGCAGCACCGCCGCCTCGGAGCTCTGCGCCCGGCGCAGCAGTGCGTGTACGCGCGCCAGCAACTCTTCGAGATCGAAGGGTTTGGCCAGGTAATCATCCGCCCCCGCCTCGAACCCGGTCACCTTGTCCGACGTCGACGAGAGAGCCGTCAGCATCAAAATGGGTGTAGACACGCCGCGGCGTCGCAGCTCGCGGCAAATCTGCACTCCATCGTGATCGGGCAGCATCAGGTCGAGAATGATGGCCTCATATTCGCCCTGGGCGGCCATTTCCTCACCTTCGCGCCCGGAGAGCGTGATCTCCACTTCGTGTCCGTGTTCCGAGAGCCCCTGCTGAACCAGGGAGGCCAGCTTGGCATTGTCTTCTATCACCAGAATACTCATAAACTCTCTTCCAAGTTAAGGCTGCCAATCTCGCCAGATACGACGTGCTCCCGCCGGGCGCTTCAATCCCGTTCTTCCGTCCTTCCTGCCGACGGCGACGCCATCTTACTGCTGACCGTTCTGCCAGTATGGCAGCGGCTCGCCGCACAAGTCAAGACCAAGTGGGGGTCGCCTCAGAGCGACTTAGTCCGCTGGCCCGTCTCACACGGGAGTATGTCGCACGCTTATGAAGTCCAAGTGAATTCGAGCTGAACAAATTGTAACCTATCGGCCTTCACACACCTGAACAACCTGTAAGCCGCCGTCCGGCCTCGAAAACCCAGTTTCAACGCTGTGGGTCGGACATTTCCGAGGCACACGACCCGACAGAAATATTATATGGCAGTCAAATCTGGCGACTCCAACCGTGGGGAAGTGGGAATGTGGGAATGTGGGAAGGTGGGAAGGTGCGGCAGGCGCGAGCGTGACCTCCCTTCTGCTAATATTTGTCCGACACGGCCGGTGCACATTTACGTAAGCGTACGCAGCGCCATGGGCCACGGAAGTTGGGTGGCGATGCCTTCAGCCGTCTGACTGCGGCGTCGGTGGCTCTACCGGCGGCTTGGTGGGCGGCACCGGCGGGCTTTGTGGCACCGGGTGGGTAGGCGGCGCAGGCGGTGCCACGGGCCGGGGCGACGGCTGCGGAGGAGAGATCGGCGGCGTGGCCGGGTGCGGTGGCTCCAGCGGCTGGACCTGGTCGGCCTGCGGCCAAGTTATGTTGTTCGTCTGTCCAGCGGGCATTTTTGGCTCCCTCATTCGATAGCCGGATTCTAGTTCGCCGGACGGCCGGGGGCTTGAATTTCGGCTGAGCCGTAAAAGACAACCGCCAAGACGCTAAGAAGCGCCGAGACTGCCAAGACGAATCAGATTGCAGCGGGGTTGGTGTCCGCTGGCGGGTCGTCCAAAAGCTGATAGCCGATAGCTGAGAGCTGACGGCTTGTCGTTAGCCGAGATCTTGGAACAGTACCGTCGACAGGTAACGCTCGCCGAAGCTCGGCAGGACCGCGACGATTACCTTGCCGGCGCTCTCGGGCCGCTGTGCGACCTGGTTTGCGGCCGCCAGGGCTGCGCCCGAGGAAATCCCGACAAAGAGGCCGTCTTCGCGTGCCGCGCGGCGCGCCCAGTCAATCGCTTCCTCCTGGTCGATCGGCAGCACTTCGTCGACGATCTTCAGGTTCAGCACCTTCGGTACAAAGCCGGCGCCGATGCCCTGAATCTTGTGCGGGCCGGGTGTGGGGGCCGCGCCCGCCAGCGTCTGTGACAGGACCGGGCTCTGCGCCGGCTCGACGGCGATCGCGCGGAAGCCCGGCCGGCGTGCCTTGAGCACTTCCGCCACGCCGGTGAGAGTTCCGCCAGTCCCGACCCCAGAGATCAGCACGTCCACCTCACCGCCCGTGGCTTCCCAGATTTCCTCGGCCGTCGTGCGGCGGTGGATTTCGGGGTTCGCGGGGTTCTCAAACTGTTGAGGCATGAAGCTGTTGGGCGTTTCGCGGGCGAGTTCGGCCGCTCGCTCCACGGCCACGCGCATCCCGCCGGCCGCCGGCGTCAGTACCAGCTCCGCGCCGAGGGCTCGCAGCACCTTGCGTCGCTCAAGGCTCATCGATTCCGGCATGGTGAGCAGGCAGCGGTAGCCGCGCGCGGCGCAGATGAAGGCCAGCGCGATGCCCGTGTTGCCGCTGGTGGGTTCGATGATGACGGTGTCCGGCCGCAAGCGCCCGTCGCGTTCGGCCGCCTCGATCATCGCCAGGCCGATGCGGTCCTTGACTGAGCACATCGGGTTGCGGGCTTCGAGTTTGGCCAGCACGCTGGCGTCTGAGCGAATCAGCTTGCGCAGGCGGACCAGGGGCGTGTTGCCGATGCCAAGTGTGACGTTGTCCAGAATATGCGTCATTTCCGTTCCTCCTAAATGCAGTAAGTGGCCGCCAGAATTTCCCGGCGCCGCATTTCACGTTCGACCAGGTCGGCGAAGGTCATGTTCTCCAGCACCTGCTCAACGGCCCCCTTTATCGCCGCGCGGATTTCCTTCAGAACGTCGCCGGCCGCGGTGGCCTCAGCGTCCGCGGCGGTCGCGGCGGTGCACTCCATGGGGCCGTCTATGAGCCGCACCACCTCGCCGACGGAGATCGCGTGTGGTTGCCGCGCCAGGCGATAACCGCCCTGCGTGCCGCGTAGCGATTCGAGTAAGCCGGCCTGTTTCAACTGCGCCAGGATGGCGGCGAGAAACTTGGCCGGCAGACGCTGCGCTTGGGCGATCTCGGCGATCGAGACGGGCCGGCGATCGCGGCGGAGCGCGAGTTCGAGCATGGCTCGAATGGCGTATTCGCAACGTTGAGAGATACGGAGCATGGTTGCTTCACTTAATCTATCGATATAGTAGAGTATCCGCTTATTGATAGTCAAGTCAATTTTTTTGCGGGATCGAGGGATCTAGGGATCGAGGGATCGAGAGGTGTGGCGTCGCCTCAGGGCAGACCCCGCGGCCGAAAATTCCGTGGAAAGTCGCGTTAGACGTTGAGTTACCGGACGCGACTGGTCGGATGACAGGGCGTGCGGGGAAACGCGCCCGGCAGGATTCGAACCTGCGACCCCCGGTTTAGGAAACCGGTGCTCTGTCCTGCTGAGCTACGGGCGCTTTTCTGCCGTCATTGTACCAGCTCCGCGGCCCTGCGCCTCAGCCGGTCGCTCTGCGTCCCTGCACGCTCACAAGCCGGCCGGTGCGGTCTCGGCTGCCGGTTTTTCGGCGTCCGAGACGCTGACTAACCCTGAGTAGCGAAAACACCACGACCTCGCCAATCCGAGTGGAGCGCCCGCTGGGCGCATGGGATCCATACTGGGGTCATCAAGGACAATCCTTAACCAGTCCCACTGCTCGATCAGACTGGTTTCGCGTCTATGTAGAAGCGATTAATCTCTATGTACCAGTCGGCCTTGCCCCGCAAGGTGATAACAAAACAAGGCCGGCCGGTCTTGCTCGTGGCGGCCTCGACCGCCGGGAATTGGACGTTACGCATTAGTCCCAGCAGCCGCGCTTGGCACGAGCCGCGCGGCGCCGTCTCACCTAACCAACTGGTGGCGAGGGGGCTAGAGACCCGCAGCTCAGGAGGACGCGCGGAGCCAGGCAGAAATCGGACTCGCGCCGGTGTAAAACGCGCTGGTTATACGCTTGATTGAAATTCTCCCAGAAGCTATCGGCCGGGAGTTCCGCGGACGAACGGCTCGCATCCCGTTCCTGGAGCCTGAGCCGACGAGTTTGGCCCTGAGACCCCAGACCTCGGACGTTTTCTGGCCAGGTTCTGTCGGAGCTGGAGTGAACCCCAGGTCAAATTGACCGCGGGCGTCGCAACTCCATGTGAGCGTTCCGGCGAATGATTCATCGGTGGGAAACGAATAACTGCTGAGCTTATCGAAGTCAGGCTCGCCGTCCAATTCATCCCTCATTATGTTGTGGTGGTAGAAGGCGACTTGAGCCTCTAATGAAGACATGCCGGCGTATGCGCTGTCGCACTTCTGCGCAAGTTGGGAAGCAAAGGCGGCGCTGGCTTGGCCGCCAAAGAGGAATGGAAACACAAACAGTATGCTCATTTGCAGCCTCCGGCGAACCCTGCCTGGCTAAAGAATACAAAGGTCGCTATCTGCCACCTAGTGTGACGAATGCTACATAGACGTCGCGCACCACAAGGTAGTGAGATTGCCGCTCGCTGTCGAGGCTGAGTGCTCGCGTTCTTGCGCAAGGCTCAGACCGTTCGTGTCGTCTGTGACTTCATGGCTGTTCTTTCGGGGGTATCGCCTCGCACGCCGAGCCGCACTCTGGGCAGCGCGGCGCACCGGGGTCAGGCGTGCCAGCCTTCGCCGCAGCCCGACACGCGTCGCCAGCATGAGTATGTTGCCGTTTGGCGCGACACGCGTCGCGGGACCCATCGTACGTGAGCTTGAAGGCGATTGCGAGGGCCACGCGCGCAAGGCTGCGTCTGGTAACCGAGCAACATCGGCATCTGCCTCATTGATCGTGACAATAACGGGTTGACCCCGCCACGCGGGTTATGATACGGTTCGAGTCGGGTGCCTAAGCTTCATTGTGGCTCGCAGTCACAGGTTGGGCACGCCTCGGACAAGTAAGACTGAGAAATGATGATGAGGCCGTATACTCTCTTGGCGCTTGCGGTGCTGGTACTCGTGACGCCTGCGGGTTGCCCGCGTGGGGGCTTTGCCGAGAACCAAAACGTCAGCGGCGGCGACGAGAACAGCCCCCCGAACCAGAACGCCGCGCCCGACGAGAACGCGGAGGCGGCCGCCAAGCGGCCGAACCTCGACGGCGCCTGGGTTCTGATGTCAGGACCTGAGACGGTGGCGTGCATCGAAATCGACCGAGACGTGATAGTCGCGTGGGACGACACCTGCGCCATCGCTGCCCTCGACGAGGCCTTGGCAAACGCAATCGCCACGCTCACCCGCGACGCCGACAGCGAACTGGGCGAGCTTGCGGGCGCGCAGGTTCACGCGGGAACCGAGGGGGAATTGACAGGCGGCTACCCGTGGCCAGAGGTGGAACTGTACGACTCGGGCGCGCCCTTTGGACCGTTAAACGTCTTCTCAGTCACGATCACGGCTTCGACGCCGCGAGAGGGCGCGCCTGGGGTTGTAGACGAATGGGTCGGGACGTACGACGCTGTGAAAGTGAATGACAGCCGCCTTCGACTTGAGATTGTGCTCGATAATGCCGACATTCCAGTACATGCGCTCTGTCATTACACTGTGCTCGGCAAGCCGCGCATAAGAACTGTTGACGAGTGTGTGGCCGCCGGGGTGGCAGCCGATGTTTGCGCGAACCGCTTTCAGCAACTGGCCGACGACATCGCAGCCGCGCAATCAGACCACGACGCCGGCGTGCTGGCGGCGCAAGTGACTGTCGTGTCTGAACCGTTCGTGTTCGCTGACGGCAGGGCAACCTGGAATATACATTTGACTACTGCATCCGGCGGCCGCACGCATTCGCTTTCAATCGACGCCGGGACAGATCCGCCGGCCGGTCACTTCGACGGGCTTCCGGCCATGCTCGTTCGCTGAGCACGCCCGAGAGATCGCGGCAGTTCCCTCGGCTTATGGGCACATGCGGAGCTAACGATGCACATCAGAGGTCTATTGCTGGATGTCGAAGGCGTGCTGGTCGCCGACAAGCGCTATACAGCGGTCCCAACGGCAACTGAATTCATGGCGCGGGCCCGGGCGGCGCGCGTGCCGCTGCGCCTGATCACTAACAACACCACCGACGACAAGCCGGACATTATCGAAAAACTCAGCCGCGCCGGGTTCGACTTTTCACTGCCGGAGCTGCACACGTGCACGTCGGCGGCGATAAACCACCTGCGCACGCTGTCGGCCCGCCGGTGTTTTGTAATGGGCAATGCCGCACTGCAGGAGATTTTTCGGGCCGCCGGCTTTGAAGTCGTCAACGACGCCGCCGTGGATGCCGTCGTCGTTGGGCTCGATCTGGATTTGAGTTTCGAGCGTCTGACCACGGCGTGCCAGGCGATTGTCGGCCACAGGGCGGCGTTCATCGCGCTGCACCGCAACCGGCTGTACCCCGACGCCCTCGGGCGCGTTGCGCCGAGCGTGGGCGCGATCGTCGCCGCTATCGAGTATGCCACGCAGGTTGAGCCGGTCTTGATCGGCAAGCCCAGCCCGGCCTATTTCAAGCAGGCGCTTAACGAGCTCGGCATCCCGCCGTCCGAGGTGCTGGTGGTTTCCGACGACCCGCTGTCCGACCTGGCCGGCGCGAAGCGCATGGGCATGCGCGCCGCGCTGGTGCTCTCCGGCAAATACGCGACTGCGGACGTGCTCGAAAAGCTTCCGCCCGGCGAGCGGCCCGACCTTACCGCGCCGCGCATCGGTGATCTGCTGACGTCGAGCCTGATCAGTCTGGGCTAGCCGCGCGCGTTCCTTTTCACGAGAATTCGCGTTAGTCTAGTGGCGCATCCCGTGCACTGTTTCAATCGGTTTCGAGCCGTTTGGCCGAGTTCGCACATGGCGCGGAAAACAGGGTTTACGCTGGTCGAACTGCTGGTCGTGATCGCGGTGATCGCGACGCTGGCCGGTTTGCTGTTGCCAGTGCTGAGCAGCGCCCGCGCCGCGGGCCGGCTGACGGTCTGCGCCAGCAACTTGCGGCAGATCGGCCTGGCTCTGCACGCGTACGCCCACACCAACCGCGGATTTCTGCCCCGCGGTCCGGAACCAGCTCACCCTTTCGATTTCGCGGCCAGCGCCACGGCCACTAACCAGCTTTGGATCGGCGCGGGCGCCAATCCGGATTATCCCACGCCGCACCCGCTCCAGTACACCGGCCTGGGGGGCTTAATTGCCGAGACGCTCGAGCGACGCATCTATTTCTGCCCAACCGACAGCAACTACAACTTGGATCAGGAACTGCCGAAAATCGGGTCCGCGGCCGATGCGTACGGCTCATATCTATACCGCCAACTGGACCAGCTTCCGCCGGAGGCCGCTGGTCAGCTCGATCAGCTAGGCAGCAACGAGATTGACGGGCAGGTGGTCAAAGTCGAGGCGCTGGCTCTGGACATGAACAGTCTCGGTTCGCCGCCGTTTCACCAGACGAACCACGAGGGGCGGGTCGTAAATGTGCTCTTCCGAGATACGTCGGTGCGGAAGTTTCAAAACGAGCACGACATTTTCGCCATACCGGCCGACGCATTCGCCGACTTCACGCGCATTCCGACCGCGATCGATCAGCTCCTGATTAGCGCGGATTACGCGTACGTGGGGCGCCCGGCAGACGCGCCGCGCCTCACCCAAGACGCAGAGCCGTAGTCCCCACCAGGACACCAAGTCGATTACCTAGTGTGTGCGGGCTTGTAATTGCGCTTCGCTTGCACGAACTTCGCAATCGCGTCCGCCGGCCAGGTATTCAGCACGTCCGCGCGTCGCAGACCGGCTCTTCGGGCCGTCATGACGCCGAACTGCATTTCCTCATATTCGTCGATACTATGGGCGTCGGTGTCGATGCAGATCGTTACACCCATTTCGCGCGCCAGCCGGGCGTGCTGATCTTTCAAATCCAGCCGCATGTGCGAAGCGTTAATCTCCAGCGCAGTGCCGCTGCGGGCGGCCGCGCGGCAGACGACCTCTATATCCAACGGCATGGCGTCGCGCTTGCCGATCAGGCGCCCGGTCGGGTGGCCGATGACGTTCACGTACGGGTTCTCAATGGCGGCCAGCGTGCGCCGCGTGTTCGCCTCGCGGTCGTGCCCCATGCCGGCGTGTATTGAGGCGATCACGAAATCCAGCTTCGCCAGCAACTCATCGGCGTAATCCAGCGAGCCGTCAGGGCGAATATCGACCTCGGAGCCGACCCACACCGTGATGCCACGGGCTCGCCGCGCCAAACCGCGAATCATCTCGATCTGTTCCAGCAGCCGCTCCGGCGACAGGCCGTTTGCGATCGTGCTGCTGGGCGAGTGGTCGGCGATGCACACGTACGCGTAGCCGCGCGCCCGGGCGGCCGCGATCATTTCCTCCGCAGTGTTAAGTCCGTCGCTGGCCGTGGTGTGTACGTGCAGATCGCCGCGGATGTCCGCCAGTTGCAGCAGGTCCGGCGGCGTCTCGCGCAGCTCGAACTCGCCGCGGTCCTCGCGCAGCTCGGGCGGAAAACACGGCACGCCCAGAGCGGCGTAGATTTCCTCCTCGGTGGCGGCGGCGATCACGCGCGGCCCCTCGGTCAAGCCGTATTCGTTCAAACTCCAGCCGTGCTTCACCGCCAGCTCGCGCAGCCGCACGTTATGCGCCTTGCTGCCGGTGAAGTACTGCCAGGCCGCCCCGAAAGACTCTTCCGGCACGACGCGCAGGTCGATCTGAATCGAGCGCCGCGGCTGATATTCCAGCAGCACCGAGCCCTTGGTCCGCCCGGCGGCCGACACGTGTGTGACGCCCGGCATCTGCGTGAGGCCGCGAATTGCGGCCTCCGGGTCATCGGCGACGCACAGCAGATCGAGATCGCCCACGGTTTCGCAGCCGCGCCGCAGCGAGCCGGCCCGCTCTACGCGCCGCACGCCGGGTAGTGCCAGAACGGTTTCGCAGACCGAGTTTGCGATGGCATGGGCAATGCCCAGGCGGACGCGCCCGGCGCTGCGCTCGATGAACTCGATGCCCTCGCGCATCTGTTGGATGGTCTTTTCGCCCAGCCCTTTGATGCCGCTCAAGCCGCCCGCGTCGATGCACTGCTTCAGCTCGGCCAGCGAGCGTACCTGGCACTCACGCCATAGCAGCGCGATCTTCTTCGGCCCCACTCCGGGGATGTCACGCAGTTCGAGCAGCGTTTCGGGTATTTCGCGCGTAAGCTCGTCGCGCGCCCGCAGGCGGCCGGTGCTGAGCAATTCCTGAATCTTGTCCGCCGAGGACTTGCCGACGCCGGGCAGCTTGGCCAACTCGCCGCGCTGCGCAATTTCGTTGATGTCAACCGCGAGGTCGTTGATGGTACGCGCCACGCGACGGTAGGCGTTGACTCGAAACACGTCCGCCCCCTGAATCTCCAGCAGGTCGGCGACGTCTTCGAAAACCCGGGCTACCTCGGTATTGGTCATACTGGCTCCGCCGGCCGGCTAACGCTTCCTGACACTTGCCGGCCCGCCGGCGGACCAGCGACCGGCCCGCCTGCGGATCTGATACTAAGCATCCGTATTAAGCACTGGCAAGGCCTGCCATTGCGCCCCGGCGTGGCGCGTATAGCGCAAGCGCGGGCCATGGTTCGATGATGCACGCGCTATCGGAAACCCGAAATATTGGCTTCGCTCGCAGAGTTGCTCAATTGCCCAACGCCGCCAGCCGCGCGCGAGCCTCTGCATGGCCGGGTTCGAGTCGGAGAATGGTGCGATATTCCGATGCCGCCTGCTCAACCAGGTTTTGCCGCTCAAGCTGCATGGCCAGACGCAAACGCAGCCGCACATCACCCGGGGCGCACTGCACGGCGGTGCGCAGCTCGCGCAGCGCCTCGTCCGGTTGGCCCGTCTTGCTCAGCGCCTCCCCCAGATTGCTATGTGCCAGGGCGAAATCGGGCTGCGCCTGAACCGCGGCCCGGTACTGCGCCATGGCCTCGCCCAAGCGTCCCGCTTTTTCTAACGCCACGCCATAGTTGTTTAGCGTGAGCGCCAGGCCGGGTTGAAAGCGAAGCGCGGCCTCGAAATGTGCGAACGCTTCGGTGAACCGTCCTTGATCCGTCAGAGCCAGGGCGAGCGAGTTGTGCGTCAGCACCAGAGTGTCATCCAGCTCCAACGCCTTTCGATACTGGGCAACGGCGCCGGCTGTGTCGCCGCGCGCCGCTAGGGCGGAGCCAAAGTCGTGCCGCAGCCGGGCCACGTTCGGCGCCAGTTCGACGGCCGCCCGGTATTCCTCCAGCGCTTCGTCCAAGCGGCCCTCACGCCACAGGAGGTACGCCAGGTGCCAGTGCGGCTGGACGGCGCGCGGCGATATTGTCATCGCACGCCGATGCAGCGAGTCACTGTCTCGCCAGTAGCCGAGATAAGTTCTCGTCGCCAGCGCCTCGGCCGCACACACCGCCAGGATTGCCGCGACCAGCGCCGCGCGCAACCGGGCCGGCTTGTTGCTCTGACGCAGCCACTCAAACAGCCGTGCCAGGCCCCACGCGGCCAATAGCGCCAATCCCACCAGCGGCAAGTACATGTGCCGGTCCGCGGCGATAGCGCCGTGCACCGCCACTACGCCCAGTGTCGGGAATACCGCCACCAGGAAGAACCCCAGGCCGGCTGCGACTACCCTCGTCCACCGAAGCGAAATCACGATCGCCCCCGCCAGTACGACCGTCCCGAAGATTCCTGCCAATACGGCCGGCTGCGATAGGCTGAGCGGCTCGGTCGCGACGTATAGCGGCGACAGCCCCGCCGGCCACAGCACTTTCTCAAGGTAAAAGACGATGTTGTGGCAAACGACGAGCGCAGCCCGCCCGGCCTCCTGCTGCCACGGCAGGGCGACGGCGCCCGTCCGCGCCTGCGAAACGAATGCCAGGCCGGCCGCCAAACCGGCGATAACCAGCAGAGGCAGCTTCTCGAGCAGCGTCCGCCACGACAAACGCCGCAAAGGCCAGTAATCCAGAATCAGCAGTAACAAAGGCAGTGGCAAAGCGCTCGGCTTTGACAGCAGCGCCGACACGTAAAGCAGGAGTACGCCGCTATATGCGGCCCAGCGGTAGAGCGCCTGGCGTTGGGATCGCGCGATTTCTGGGGCACCGCCCTTCGCAGGCTCGCGCCGCGCGTCGGCAGGGCACGCAACGCGCGCATAGCGCATGTACAGGATGAGCGCCCACAGCACGAAGAATGTCGCCAGCAGCGTCTTGCGTTCCGCAATCCACGGCACCGGCTCGACCGTCAACGGGTGTAGTCCCCATAGCAGGCCCGCCGCCGCTGCCGGCCAGATCGCGCGCAGCAGCATTGCCAGCAAGAGCGCCAGGCTGGCCGCGTTCAGCACATGCAGAAGCAGGCTGGTGCGTCGGAATGGGCGCAGCCACTCGCTTTCGGTCTGGCCGGCCGCGGGTCCCGCCGTAGCCGCGTCGAGCATGAGCGAGACCATGGCCAGCGGCTGGTAGTAGCCGGCGACGGTCGAGGGTTCCAACACTTCGGTGAAGAAGCGCCGCGCGGATTCCCACCCGGGCCGCTGCACCAGCGCGTTTTCCAGCAGGTATTCCTTGTCGTCCAGGTAGAACGCGCGGCTCGATAGCGCGGGCCAGAACACCGTCAGCACGATCAGGCCGACTCCGGCCGCCAGCGCCAGGGCGGGCCAGCTTCGCGCGGGGCTGCCCTGTAACGGCTGCGCGGCGCGAGCGGCCCGCGAAGCGTGGAACGAGTGTTCAGACGGCCGGCGGCGTGACATCGGCCCTATTCTGCCTGGGATAGGCGCGGATTGCCAACCGCGCAGTAGGGCGGCGCGTTGGGCAAATTCCGGGGCGACACGCCCCGGCTCTGCTATCGCACCTCTTGATGCCTCGATCCCTTTCCCGTTCCCACATTCCCACGTTCACACTTTCCCACGCATGCCTGTGGGAAGGTGGGAAAGTGGGAAGGTGGGAATGTGGGAACGCGTTGCCTCGGACGCGAGCGAATCGCTACGCCGGGAGTTTGGTGCTGACGATCGCGAGGATTTCCCGTTCGCGCTCGTTTGCGAGGCGCTCCATCTCGCGGCCGCGGGTAAGGACCTTTTCCGCCCAGGCCTTGTCCTCGACGCCGCCGCAGTTGATGCGCACGTTGAGGAACGCGCCCATGACGGCCGTGCGGGCGCAGAGCGCGCCAACGCCGGCGTCCGACACGGAGTTCGGGTTGCCCGTTTCGGCCATGGCTTTCATGAGGTCCATTGATTCAAGCGACTTTTCCATGACGCGCAGCGGGACCTCGATGCCGGCCTTGGTGGCCTCCTGCATGGCCTTCTGGCGGGCGGCCTGTTCGGCTTCGGTCGTCTTCGGTAGGCGCATGGCGGCCATCATGGCGTTGAACGCCTCGGTGTCCGCATCGACCAGGCGCAGCAGCTCTTCCTGCATGACCTTGCCGCGCTCGGCCCAGTCCGAAAATTCTTCCCACCGGTCTTCCCACTTCTGGGCCGAAAGGGCCGCGACCATCGCCCCGAGCGCCACGCCCAGCGCGCCGACCGTCGCGGATACCGAGCCGCCGCCCGGCGCCGGCGATTCCGAGGCGGTTTCCTCGACGAAATCGCGCACCGGCATGGCGACCAGGAGCTTCTTGGGCTTCTCGCCCTTGGCCAGGGCGTACTCGATGATTTTCTCTTCCGGCTTGAAGGGATACAGGTCGCTCAGGCCGAGCGACTTGACCGCGATCTTGATCAGTTCGCGATCGGAGACGCCGGTCGAGCGCTTCTGCTTTCGCAGGAAGTAGCGCCCGGCATCGAGCATGGCGCTGAGCGGAATCAGCCCGACCAGCTCCGAGCCGGTCACCCGCAGACCGCGTTCAGTCGCGCTCTTGCAGGCTTCATCGAACGCGACGTGCACCGGCGTGATGTTCAGGTTGGTCAAATTCATCGAGACCTGGGCGATGCCGAACTCCTCGATGAACCAGCCGATGGCCTTCACCGCCTTCAGCTTGCCGGGGATCATCACGTTCTTGCCGTGCTCGTCCTTGATGATCTTGTTCGTGACCGGGTCGCGCTTGGCCCGGCCCATCTCGCGAATGTCCATGGCGACCTCGTTGGCTTTCTTGGCCGAGGTCGTGTTGAGGTTGACGTTGTAGGCCACCAGGAAATCGCGGGCGCCGACCGCGATTGCGCCGGTGCGCGTGACGAATTTGGCCGGGCCGAAGTCGGGTTTCCACTCCGGCTTGGCGAGCTTCTCGGCCAGGCCCTCGTATTCGCCGGCCCGCACCGTCGCGAGGTTACGGCGCTCTTCGCTGGTCGCGGCGTATTCGTAGCAGTAAACGGGGATTTGCAGCTCGTCGCCGATGCGTTTGGCGAGGCGGCGGGCCAGCACGACCGTCTCTTCCATCGTGATGCCGGCGATGGGCACCAGCGGGCAGACATCGGTGGCGCCGAAACGCGGGTGCTCGCCGTGGTGCTTGCTCATGTCGATCAGCTCGGCCGCTTTCTTGGCGGCGCGGAACGCGGCTTCGAGCACCGGCTCCGGCGCGCCGGCGAAGGTGACGACCGTGCGGTTAGTCGCCTTGCCGGGGTCAACGTCGAGGAGTTTCACGCCCTCAACGGTCTCGATCTGGTCAGTAATCTGCTTGATGACGGCCGGGTCGCGGCCCTCGCTGAAGTTCGGCACGCATTCGACAATCTGCTGGCTCATAGGCTCCATTCCTGCGGTGTTCGAGAAACGGGGCATGGTAACAGGAAATGGCGGACGGTGAGAAGTCGACGAGGTGATAAGGTGATAAAGTGATAGGGTGATAAAGGAGGGCGCGCGGAATTATCTTATCACTTTATCACGTTATTACTTTATCACTTCACCATACGCGGGTTCCTTCAGTATCTCGCAAATCGCGAGGCACGCGGCTACCTGTACGCGCGGATCCTGCCCGTTCTCCGCCAGCTTGCGCAGCACCGGCAAAGCACGCGGATCGCCTAACGCCCCCAGCGCCAGCGCTGCGTTCGCCCGGATGCGCACCGCCTCGTCCGGGTCTTCAGGGTTCTGTGATGAGAATTCGGCGCTTGACAAGGCCAAGTCGTAACCTGCCCGCGACCCGAGCTTCGCCAGCCCACGCGCCGCGATCAGGCGGTTAATCAGGTAGTCTTCATCCGGACTAACCCGCAGCTCCAATGCCTCACGCGACTCCGGCGCACCCAGTTCCGCCAGCCCCTGTAGCGCCAGGATGCGGCTCGTGGCGTCCCCCTGCGAGTAGTAGTCAATCAGCTTCTGCAAGGCCGTCCGGTCGCCGAGTCGCGCCATCGACGTGTAAAGCTGTATCAAGATCCGTTTGGAGCGCTCATTGGCCGGCACTTGCTCCGCCACCCGCAGCCGCTTTAACGCCCGCGGCTCATCCAGCAGCCCAATCAGGTGCGCCGCCTCGGCCCGCACATTCTCGTCCGGATGGTCGTGCAAGGCCGTGACCAGCACCTGCGCGTGCTGCTTGACGCCACAACGGTAAGCGGCGAACGCGGCCGCCAGGCGAACCAACTGGCTCTCATCTGCCAGGAGCGAACAGATCTCGCTGCGGCTTACGTTGTCGCGGAGCGTGCCCAGCGCGACCAGCCCGGCGAACCGCACCAGCGGATATTCAGAGCGCAGCGCCGACCGGAAGTACGGCAAGCCCTGAGCCGGGGCGACCCGGACCAGGGCCTCCGTCGCATTGCAGGCCACTTCCACGTCATCGCTCTGCGTAGCGCGTAACAACAACTGCACGGCCCGCCGTCGCAATTCGGGCTCGGCGACCGCACTGAACGCAATGTTCGAGGTCTGGCATCCGCACGCCAACGGCCCCGCCAGGATTAGCACAGCCAGGGCCAAAAGGGGCCCCCGGCGCACGGCCATGCAGCTACAGCGATACTCCATCAGTGCGAACTCCTCCGCGCCGCCCTCGCCACTCCGCAATTCGCAGTCGCAGCGCCAGCACCCAACGCTCCGTCACCGCCACCAACCACAGGGCGGCCGTCGCCAGCAGGCACGCCACGGCAAACCAGTCGCCCGTGCGGCCATAGAAGCTGGCACGCTGGTCGATCTTCACCGGGGCGACCAGATAGCCGACGATGCCGGGGCCGAAGCGCTGCCCGTCCTTCTCAACCGCCGCAGTGATTCGCCCGTTCGGGTCGATGAACGCGCTGATCCCGGTATTCACGGCCCGCGCGATGCCCACCCGGTTTTCAACCGCCCGAAACGCGCAAATCGCCAGGTGTTGCGGCAACTCGTCAGAGTGCAGGAACCAGGCGTCGTTGCTGATGTTGATCAGAAAGTCCACGCGCCGCTGCCCGCCGCTCCACACGTAATCGCGGCACAGATACGGCATCACGTCTTCGTAGCAGATTGGTGCCCCGAAGCGGCTCGTGCCGCCCGCATATTCCAACTCGAAAACGGTCAGCTCCCGCCCGGGATCCAGTGTGTACTCGATCTCGCCGCCCATGCTGAATGGGCTGAGCTTGTTCAGCCAGCGATACAGCCAGTGCAGCCGCCCATAGCGGAACGGAACGCTCTCGCCAAATGGGACCAAGTGGCGTTTGTCGTAGCGCTGCAGCCGCTGTGTGCCGTCCGGGTCGTAAACGAGCGCTGAGTTATAGCGCTTGCTGGCCGGATAAGCCGCTCCGGGAACCGACTCGACCGACGTCGCGCCCAGCAGCACCGTAACCGGCGGCCCGCCCTGTGCCGGCAGTCTCGGCAGCTTTCCGCCGTAGCGCCGCTCGAAGTCTTCGAACCGGGTATTCACGGTGGCATAATCGCCTCGCGCGAAGGCGGAGACCGCCTCGTGGCAAAGCTTGCTGTAGAGCCAGGTTCCGGTGGGCAGGCCGGAAACCACGTTGTGCTCGACCGCAAGGAACTCCGCATTCTGCGTAGCTCCCCACACCGTTTCCGGAAACGCCACAATATCCGGTTGCTGCGCGGCCGCTCCGGCCGCCAACCGCAGGTACTCGCCGAAAATCACCCAGGACGGGGTTTCGCTGAATGGCGGCTCTGACGAAAGCGTGAAATCGTGCTGCACGACCGCCACTCGTGGTCCGTCCGCGAGATCCTGCTGACCGGCCCGATGCGCGCCATAAATCAGCGTCAGCGCCAGCAACGCAATGGTCACGCCGGCACCCACGTAAACCTGCACTCGCTTGGGCATCCGCTCGGCCGGCCGCCAAGGCCCGAGTCCAAGCCCGAAGCGCAAGCCCGGCCCACCGAGCACGAGTGCCGCCAGCAGGCCGTTTACCAGTGCGGCCAGGAAAGACACGCCGTAGGCCCCGACCAGGTCGCTGATTTGGATGAACCAGATCTGCTCGTAGAAGGCGTGTGCCATGAAGAGCCATGGAAACCCGCTCATGACGCGCGCCCGCAGGTACTCGCAGGCGACCCACGCGACCGGCAATGTCCATAGCGGCGAGATGCCGTGACGCTGTGCCGTACGCAAGGCCCAGGCCGCCAGCGTCCAATAGATTGCCAGGTAAAAGCACAGCGCGACGTAGCCCAACCCCGTCACCGGCATGAGCCAACGCAGGTTTATTAGGAAAAAGGCGATGCCGAAGAGCAGGCTTGACCAGTGCACCAGCCAGGCCCGGCGCGTGCGGCAGGTCGCGATCGTCCAGGGCGCCAGGCACACAAACGCCGCCGGCCAGATTCCGCCGGGGGGGAATATCAATGAAAACAGCAGCACCGACAGGCCGTACAGGCCGAAAACCTCGCCGACCTCGCGCCGCAGCGGCGGGAGCGGATGCGGTTGCTCCGCCGACGCGCCTGGTGCGTGCCCAGGATGGCGTGGAAGTCCTCGCGGGTTGGCCGCGCGTTCCGCCCGGCCCTGCGCGCCCGGGTGATTGTCGGCGATCGCGCCCGGCCGTGGTCGCGCAGCGTGCTGATTGGCAGCGTTGGGTCGTGTCTTCTTGGCTGGCACGGACACTCCGATCGGCCCGGCTCAAAGGCACCGCCCCGGTTGATCAACGGAAGCGGCAAGCCGGCGATTGTGCGGTGCGCTGGGAGCAGCGTCAAGCGCGTATCAAGGATCAAGGGCGGCACCTTCCCACGTTCCCACATTCCCACTTTCCCACAGGCATGCGTGGGAAAGTGGGAATGTGGGAAAGTGGGAACGTGGGAATGGGGATTCGCCGAAAAGCCTCCGCAGCCGCGCACCGCCCGCCACGACCGCAGCGCACCGCCGCCTCTGGCGTACCCGATTCGAGCCCGCCTGATCCGTGCCGGCAGCGCCCGCGAGGGCAACTCGGTCCCGGCGGATACGAGCCCGCGGCGACGGCGAGGGTACCGGTATCCCGATCCGAGCCCGCAGCGCCAGCAAGGGCAATTTGTTCTGATCCGAGCCCACCCCCGCTCAGCAAACGCACCTAGTCCCAAAACAAGCGAACATTACAGGTTTCTTGGCGTGACGGCGGGCCGAGCCGTGCAGCGCGAGGATTTCCCGTATCGCCCCGTTTCCAGGTCGCCGCCGCATTTCTTCTTGTATACCAATCGTCTCACCTCGCTTTCCTTGGGTTGGTTGGCCGCGGTTGATCGGGGCATCCATACCCCGACGTCAAAGTCGGTGGCTCAACATTGCAGAGGACGATGCAGCATATCCACCCCGCGCAGGAACACATGCTGCCACGGATTCCAGGCCAGGAGACGGTACACGATTCGCCGGGCCTGCCGGACGATCTGGCAGGGCACCAGCATGAACCCATGAAGGAATCGCTTGAACTCCATCTTGAGCACCGCTTCTTTCTCGGCCTTGTGTTTCTGGGCCCAGCGGCCGGTCTCCGGCAACCCCAGGGCGAACCAGGCTTTCAAGGTCCAGGCCAGCGAAGCCATCACCATGTAGGCCCAGTTACTCACCAGGTTGTCCACCGGAACCTCCAGGGCTCGGGCCCCGTTCTTCAGTTGCTCGATCAGTTTTTCCTGGTTACAGCGCTGGTTGGCTAGCCGGACAATCTCGCTGGCGGAGGAGGTTCGGTCGTTTGTGATATAAAAGAAGTACCGCAAGTCGTCGAACAAGACCTGCTCGCCTTTCTCCACCGACAGGTTTTTGCGAACCACCACCAGGCGATAAGCCTGCGCGCAGTGGGCCGGTATGTAGTTGAACTCGGCCACCTGCTCGGACTGCAGCCGGATATTCTCGAACTCCCGCCGCCGGACGATCTGTTCCTTGATGTTGACCGGACGCTCTCGGGGCTGGGTTTTGACTTCATACTTCGCCGGCCGCTCCAAGCGCCGCCAGGCCGATTCCGGCAGCATATCGGCGGTTTTTACCAGGTTGGGTATGGCGTCCAGCCCGAAGATGAAGCGTACTCCCTGGCGATCCCAGCGGTCCAGTGCCCGCCGCTGGGTGAAGTCCGTGTCCCCGCGAAGCAAAATCCCCTTGAACCCCGCCTGGCGGCACAGCCGAACGGCTTGATCATAATAGTCCGTAGCCCCTTCGTGGGAAGGCCGATTGCCACTCCGGTTATAGAGGAACAACGGCTCGTTCGTGTTGGCCAGCGAGATGATCAACGGATGATAGCCCCATCCGCCCTTGTAGGAGATGTCCATCCCCTCCTTGCACTGCCCCAGGGTCGTGATCAGGGTGCCGTCGCCATCGATGACCGCCAACTCGAAGAATTCCTCCGGTTGCTGTTTCCAGACTTTCACCCGCACCGCGTTGATCGCCCGCATGAGAATCTCCACGTCATAGGCCTTGAAACGCCGGCAGAAGTCCCCGGCCGTCGTCGGGTCCGGAATCCGCTGGGCCCCCAGGGCGTCCAGGTAGACCTCGTCGTTCCGTCGCAACTCGAGGTCCTCCAGGCACTCTCCCCCGCTCAGCAGGTTGTAGGCGATATTCAGCACGTGATCCGACTCATGATACGGCTTATGCAGCTTTAGCAGATGCAGCCGCCGGTCGATGGCCTTGACCAGACCCGTTTGTCGGGCCAGCAGATGCATCGCTCCGATCCCCCCGGCGGCCAACCCACGGACTTTGTCGGCCAGTTCGTAATGAATGTTGCCCGCCGTGAACATCGGCCGGTCCTGCGGAGCCCAGATCCGATTTCGCAATCGATACCGAATGCGCCGCTTGCGATTTACCAGTTTTCGGGTTCTAATGGTGCTCACTCGAAATGCCTCCTTGCATAACTTGGGTTGATCCTTGAACCTACCATTTATACGCAAAACCAAGCGCATTTCGAGTACTTTTTTCAAAAGAATGCGCGAAAATCCTTCGCGCTACGCTTGATCAGGGACTAGCCTCAAAATAGACGGCCGATGATAAAAGCGTGAAGGCCGCTTCGTGGAGCAGTATGATCGTGACGGAATCCACCATGACTCTATCCAAGGAAACTGAACGACCCTGGACGAACGCAATCGTGGTTCTGCTGATCTCGTTAGTGTTGCTGGCTTTGCTGCTCTGGTCCTTTGCTCCGACTATTTCGTCGCTGATGAAGGATTGGCGCCACGACGATAATTATTCCGTAGGACAGTTGGTACCCTTCGCCGCCCTTTACCTGCTGTGGAACGACAGAAAAAAACTCGCAACCTGCAGAGCGACGCCTTGTTGGTGGGGTATCGGACCTATTGTTCTCGGCCAACTGGCTCGGATGT